>Ga0315899_10008584_pt1 | contig 10951 bp, 14 predicted proteins | sample LakEriMetagenome_2_FD_203518 | JGI IMG/M metagenome (GOLD analysis project Ga0315899, IMG submission 203518) | Freshwater fungal communities from buoy surface, Lake Erie, Ohio, United States - Buoy 4 MA112 | ecosystem: Environmental > Aquatic > Freshwater > Lake | place: USA: Lake Erie, Ohio...
CTTGTCGCCAGAGATTCTTCATGACACTGAAACATTGCTGCTTATCATAAGCATGACAGCGGTTTGTGCCACTATTATCACTATATTTTGCTGTTTCAAAGTATGCTGGCGTTCCAAACAAAAGCCTGTGCCCAAAACATGAGAAAATGGTATTTAAGAATCTTAAAACTCCGAACCCCGAGAAATGTCCGACCAGCTCTGGAATCGTATCAAGAAACAAGTTTTCTTCAGGATGCAAGCAGAGACGGCGCTTGCGCAGGCAGAGGAGGCTGGCACGCCGGAACAGAAGATCACCAAGGCCCAGAAGGTGATCTACAATTGCGACGAGTACAAAAAGATCTCCAAACTCTCGGACGTGCGTCTCAAGGCGCATGTCGAGCGCGCTAGGGACATTGCAGCCCTCGCCCAGGCTCAGATCCTTTCCGAGCGGATCAAGACCCATGTTGCCTTGAAGGTGGCAGCCCAGGGCGCTCTTTACAGGGCGGTGTACGCTGACACGCCGGAACTGCAAATCTCGAACGCAGTGGATGTGATCTCCAAGTATCAGGAGTACCGCGACATCTTCTCGATGAGCTGCAGCACCACGTCGTACTGGTCGGCCTCGGTCGACGCCGAGGTCGAGCGCGCCTGGGAGATTATCGCGTCGACCGAGGTCGCCTGGAAAAACTATGAAGGTATAGCCGCCTGGAAGGTCGCTCCCACCCGCTAATTGCGAGCTGGGAGAGGGCTGTAGCTTTATCCTGAGCTCGTCAACAGCTCATTGCGCCTGTGCACTCGGTTCCCACCGATTGCGACAGTGCGCTGTCTCCATAAGTCATGTTTTTATTCATAGATAATAAAGACTACAAGGATTATCACTATGTTTTGCTGTTTCAAAGTATGCTGGAGTTCCAAAGTGCCAAAAACATGTGAAAATGATATTTAAGAATCTTAAAACTCCGAACACCGAGAAATGAACGACCTATGGATGCCTCCTCCTGACAACCATCGTATTGGTGGAATGCGTCATCGTTGGGATCATATGCCTCCTCATCACAATGAGGAGGTTGATATGCCTCCTCATCACAATGAGGAGGTTCATATGCCTCGTCATCACAATGAGGAGGTTCCGGGAGATCACAATGAGGACCTCCTCATGCGTCATCGTTGGGATCATATGCCTCCTCATGCGCGATGGCTACCTGAATGGGCTCGAGAGAAGCGTTGCTGTCGCTGGGCTCCAGCAGCATCTCCAACGGCCAGTGCACCCCTTTGTGTTTGCTTCATTTGTGTGCGTATTCACGTCTGTGCTGGTTTACTCTTTACTCGTACTGTTTATTTGGTGGGCTAGATGTCAGGAGCAATATGTCCCCGAACCCATGCTCCATGATGCCCACCTGGCCGACCATGGCATTCTTTTTCCTGAGCGCTGGCCAGACAACGATATGGCGATGTGGCTTGCCCGAGAGCGAGGGCGGGACCAAAATAACATTACGCTTGGCAGCCGCTGTCGCGGACGTCTAAGACCTGCACTCGACGCTGGCGGCTCTCGTCCTCCCAGGCACCAATGACAGTCGGGGCAACCGTGAGCAAGGACTACAAGGAGAGCAAAAACAAGATGCCCTTTGCTGCATTTATTCATAGATAATAAAAACGTATAAAAACAGGATGCCTTTTGCTGCAGTACCCAATCACAGTTTCGATCAGAATGCCGTCGTTCTCAAAGGCGGACGTCTCCACTCTCAAAGGCGGACGTCTCCACTCTCAAAGGCGGACGTCTCCACCCAAGCTCGTGACAATCGTCTAATTCTGGTCATGGGGTACGGGTGACAGAGCGGCTGCAGCCCGCTCCCAGCTAGCATAAAAGCTGCTGCCCAGTAAATGATTAATTGTTTGTTTGTTTTGTTTTGCTGCAAGCATCCTGATTCACATACATTTCGTTTGTTTATAAATACCCTTCATCATTTGTTTTGCCCGCGATTGCAAGTAGTGACAAATGCTTTCGACGAAAAAGAATAGAATGCTTTCGACGAAAATTATATTTAAGAATCTTAAAACTCCGAACCACTAAGCACCAATGTTTGAGTGGGTCTTCTCCAAGCCCGCATACAGCCGCGCCTTCGAAGACAATTTGTTCTTCACGATCGACACCCACCGTGAGCTCGTCCATCAAATGAGGCTGATCAACCGTGATATCGCCGATCAAATCACGCGCGAGCATGATCTCGAGCTGGTCGACATCAGGCGCGAGCATGATCTCCAGCTGGTCGACATCAGGCGCGAGTGGGTATGGGAGGGAGACAAAGAGACCGGCGATGGGGTATGGTCAGAGACCGGAGAATAGCCAGAGGGCGGATGGGTGGGCGGAGGGTGAGGGTAAGGGGGGAGTATGGGTTTGAGTTCGTGCGCGGAGGTGAGGGTAAGGGGGGTAGGCACGTTTTAAACTAATCGCCTTCGGCGATTAGTTTGGCGACGTTCGCGGATGGATAGGCGGAGGGATGGACGGAGGGATAAATGTAAGGGGGGAGTAAAGGGTTTGAGTTCGCGCGCGGAGGTGAGGGAGTAGGTAAGGGGGGGGTATAGGTTTAGCTCTCTTATGAAGCAAAAAATAAAAGGCAAAAATTGCGCTGTCTTTTGCTTCGCCGGAAAAAAGAAAAACATTTTTTATTTATTTATGAAGTGATTACTTGGGAAAAAAGAAAAAAAAGCCCTGATAACTACTACTGTAGTCGTCCCAACACATGTGTGCGATGTGTAGCTTGTTCCGTGTGTCTTGGGATATATGTGCTGTAGTTTCTGACTTCGTCGCTTTCAAGACTTGTATTAGCGGGGGTGAGTGGAACCTTTGGCTACTCTTTGGATCTTTGGTCAATTTCTGCCAGGTGTACATGGTCCAGGTACATACCTTTACCGGGTCATTGGAGGCAGTGTGGTCGTTAGAGAAGCTTGATGTTCGACTTCTGAGACGGTGACCATCGCTCTTAGTCGGTGGTGACGTGAGTGGGGTTTGGGGATTGGATGACGTGCTTGATGATCTACTTGTCATTTGTCTTTTGGCCTTGGCGACCGGGGATGCATCAGCTGCGGATGTGCTTGATGATCTGCGTTTCAGTTGTTGACTGTTTTGCCCTTTCGGAGATGTAGGGGTGGGATCGTGTTTCAGTATCGTTGAAAGCGTATGTGGGGGATCTACGGTCGTTTGTTGAATATCTGACAGTATAGGAGTTGCGCAAAGTAAGCATGCACACGCCCCCCATTTGTACAGTGCTGTAGCAAGGGTTACATGTGGGCCGTTCATTGTGGTGATATCTTTTTGTCCTCGACTTTGCAGAGTTGTGTTCCAGACGTCAGTACATTGTTGTATAATTGTATAATTTGATTGGAGATTAGCAGAGACCCATCCGCATGATCAATTCGATGGAGCACACATTGACATCTTGCGGACGCAACAAGTGAAAAGCACTGGCAAGCACATCTCGCAGACCTTAAAGCCCAAGAAAATGCCAATAGGAGACACTCGCAATAACTCTGACTGTGGCAGTGGCTCCGAGAGAGAGCCCAGGACGGAAAACAGCTGCGTCGCCAAAGATGCTGGACGAACTTGGCAGAATCTGACCGAGACTGTGCTGGGCAAGAAGGAGCAGATGGGCGAGAAGATGCAGCGGGACGAGAAGGATCTTCCAGTCAAGACACGATTAAAGTTTGCGACAGCGACAATGTCACCGAAGCCGAGCGCAGGATGGGAAACAGTTGCGTCGCCAAAGCTGTTGGACGAGAAGAAGCTGATGGAAGAGGAGGAGATGTTGGACGAGGAGCCTCTGCTGACCGAGACATTTCTGATGGACAACAAGGAGATGCAGGTCGAAGAAGAGCCGATGGACGAGCAGGAGTGATTGGAAGCTCCAAAGCTGGACGAGCAGAAGCTGATCGAGACAGTGATGGACAAGAAGGAGCTGATGGGCGAGAAGAAGCAGCAGGACGAGAAGGAGCTTCCCGACAAGCGGGAGGTGGAGTTTGGAAGGAGGAGGACGTTATTCTAGCGAGTGAAAAGACGCGCGTGTCAAAGCACTTCTTGGAGAAGGTCAAGGTCGAGAAAAAGCTGCTAGGAAGTACCTGCAAGAGCAATGACAGCGACAGTGGCACCACTACCGAGTGCAGGGTGGAAAACAGTGGCATCGCCAAAGCTGTTGGACGAGAAACTGATGGAGCAGCAGGAGATGCTTGACGGGGAGCCTCTGCGGACCGAGATATTTCTGAGGGAGTGGTTGGACGATCAGGAGCTGCGGGACATCAAGGAGCCGCGGGGCGAGGAAGAGACGATGGACGAACAGGGGCGTTTGGAAGCGACAAAGCTGCTGGACGAGAAGAAGAGGCAGCGGCGAGGCGTCGCCGCTGCCTGCGAAGAAGAAGCACATTTGCGACGACAGGGGGGATCACAGGCCCGATAAAAAGCTAAGGAAGGCAAAGGGCCACCGGTGTCATCAGCAGGCCCTGAAAGACAAGCTGCCCCTGGAGGAAACCAGCTGTACCTGCACGTGTCCGCACGGGAGGGGCACTGACAGAGTTGCGGCGCTCATGCATCTCGCTGCTGCGGACACAACCTTGGGCGCTCAGGCAGGTGCGCAGAAGTGTGGGAGCATATAGCGGAGCGGTTTTGATCTACGGTCTCCATTGGGAGAGTGCCTTCGTGGGGACCAGTCGATCGATCACTCGGGTAGCTGCAGCGACAGCGGACTTGGCTCTGACAAGGAGAGCTGGAGGGATGTGCGTACAGAAGTTGTCGATGGAGGGAAAAATGGACAGCCTGGCGAAAAATCGTTGTGGGGCAGAAACCTACGACACACTTTGGGACTTAGTGGTGGTATGCAACTCCAGAGAGGCACGGGCGCGTCAGAGGCGAAGGAATCGGCTGGAGCGGCAGGGGACGCAGATCAAATTCGTCGGTGGATGTCCGAGATGCTTTTGAAGTCGCCTATTAGAACTGGGCAGATGGAGGACACAGACAACGATGAATTGGTCATCAATGTCCTGGGGAGGGCTGTCCTACTCGGCGGTTATCATGGAGGGAGACTTTCAGGACACATTGAAGGAAAAAATGGACCTCCTCTGCAGCGTCATAGCCTCGTGGGACGGGTCAGGGGACCTGAAATCCATGCTCGATACGCCAGACCAGTGGTTGGACCTTCCTGCTTGTCCACGCAGACAATCGGCGCAGAAGGCGCATGGGCGCGACGAAACGCGTTTTTCGGCCTTTGTCAAAGCCCTAGAGAAGGCACTGGCAGAGCAAAAGCAATGCGGCTTAGATGTACTGGAGAATCAGAGCTACCAGCGAAAGATGCCTCCGTTCTCACATCTAGGATCGGATCGCAACATCTGCAAGGTGCTCGTCGAGGGATTTCTACCTTCGAATGCGGACACCCAGAGCGACCCTCCGCACCTACTTAAGATTCTGGTCAAACTTCCTACCCGAAGATTATTCGGAATGCCCCGAAACTTTTGCGCCCCCCCAGGGAAGCAGTCGTGGATGACAATGCTGCATGTGTGGACAACAAGGTGACTGCCACGACAATCCTCAGTGCGTCAGTGGCGGCTGCATCGTGGAGCACAGCATTGGAGACCCTTCTCTTAAACTGTACATATGCAAAGGCGCACTCACCATGTCTGCTGGAGGCCATGACGTACATCTGACAATCACACCGTATCTGTCCCTCGACTGGACTGCGGATTATTCGTACAAAATTCGAGCTGTATTGCGTAAACCCAACGGGGAGAACGATGCGTCCTGGAAACACAGTGTCGCTCTCACATTTATGCTTGACTTATGGCATAGCGCGGGGCTCTCGAAGCAAGATGTTGAGTCCCTCATTTTGGGGCAACTGAGGCATCAAAAGGTACCTGCGGTCGCTGTCCATATACAAGCAAGCCGACTGGTGGAAACGTCTCGTGGCAAAAGAATGGTCCCTGTCTTCTGGTGGAGTTCAGACACAATTACAGTCATTCGATCGAGCGACAACAGAAAAGAGAAACGTTACACATCAATCTGGGCAGGCAGCATCCCTTCTCTAGACAAAGGCCTTGACCAGACTAACCCTAGCTTCTGTCTTCGAATCAAGCTAGAAAACCCTCGTAAACCAATGGGAAAACCAAAGCCTCCAGCAGAGGTGGAAGCGCAAATGATTGTCCCAACGGTCAGGATCAGCCTCCCAGTGGAGAGACCCAATCTGAGCACCTGGCTTCCGATAACGGAAGCCCCTGAATGAGATATCCTAATCGATGAAGTGTCTCTGAAGCAAACGGTCACGAAGACGGGAAGCACGGTGTGGGACGCGTGCCAGGGGGACGCGCCCTTGGGGGATTTTGGATGCTGCCAACGATTGCAGGATTCCTTAAGACGTCGGAGGCAATTTCGGTGGCCAGAGATGAAATAGCATGCCAGGTTTTAGCGACCATGCTTGCCAATTCTAAACGACCAAGGAATAGACAAGGACCAGTGCAGCTCTTTCCGTGGTATGGGGAAGATCATGAAGTTGACTGGTCAGTTCCGAAAGGGTGGGAGGACGCTACTTTCACGGTGGTCCAGGCAACCTTTGATCCCGACGCACCCGTGCTGCTTGATTTCACGGAAACCAAAACCCCTGCACCTTTAACCCCATTCGATCTTACCCAATACAGTGTCATTGACCCGCAAGACCTCCCTCGGCAAGAACGGGAAGCCCGGGCTATCTCAACAATCGAGTGGTAGAATGCCGCATATGTGAATGATATCGTATGCGGTTTATGCGGCACATTCGGGAATGGTTCTAATATCTCTGACGACACATCAATCTGTCCTAATTACTGGGGGGAGTTGATGGCAACCATGACCCTTGTCTACACGGATGAGGACCTAAAGTTGGCGGAAGGGGAGGGTACAGTCAATAAAGAGAGACCTAATAAGTGTTAAGCGTGCCAACAGACGGGCTTGAATTTTGGAAAGGGAGAGCCTGAAGAGCCCCCATTCACATGCGGTGCCTGCTGCCTACAAGACGCACAACTTCGCGCAGCTAGACCGAGCGAGCTCAAGGCAACCACTGGCTACACAATCGAAGAACTGGCAGGCCAAGATATCACGGACCGACACTGGAGCCTAGCAATGAGTGTGCTTGTTGTTTGCAGACACAGACTATTCGATGAGCGCACATTGAGTCTCACTACAAGTGGCGATTGGGACAGGGACCCTGAGTCGGGTGCGGCGGAGGATTTTGACATGGCAGATGGATACGAAGGCCCCGGGGAGGGCAGGAGCTCACCTGAACGAGAACGACACCTGCTTCGAGGACAACACCGAGGGGTGTGGAGCAGGTGGGTTCTGGCGGCCATCTTACAATGACAATGTCACTCAGATTCCCCAAACCAGAGGGCTGCAGCGAGGAACATTGGCGGTGCCGAAGGCAGGATGTTCTACGTATCTGGGAACGGAGACGCATTGAAGACGGTGTAGAACCCTTACTTCTTGATTCCATATGTCAGACGTGTTGGTCATCAACACCGGCTGAAACACGATATGAATCGTGTGGTAAGACCGCACATGTAGAGTGCTTGGACACAAACGACAATTGCCAGGAGTGTGACATATACACACCATCACACCATCCTTGCATCGAAATTTTTGGAGTGAGGACATGCAGAGGCGGAATCCAGATCCAGTTTTTCCCCGGCTTGGCGAATTTGACTCTTACGGACAGCAACAGGCCATACTACGAACACCTTAGGGAAATGCAGGTAATACATGCTTCATCTCAGAGCCTATGCAGGTACTCCTGAGACTGGAAGGCTTCTGTCGAGTGGCAATGACAGACAATTCGATTGGCCCAGCCCTGCACAGGTTACGGCACTCCATGGTTTGTTGGAATGAAACTACTCTTCGCACATCATTCTCTGTTCTGGTTTCGTTTGCGCACGAGTGTCAATGTCAGCAGAGAACAGGTGAAGATTGGGATCCAGACGACCCACAAGTTTTTGTTTGCCATCTATTCGAAAGGATAGGAGACGATGACGCCGACCTGCAACGAGAATTTGTCGTTCATGTCATCAGGGAGCACCGATGCTCAATATGACAATGTACGAGAACGAGGACCAAACGGTACCCTTTCATTGCTATTTGTCAGTCCGACACACCTGTAAGCTTGGAAGAACGAATACATCGCTACTTCAACAATGAAGGGACACGCTCGCACACACTGTGGCCAGAGCATGTCATGTACACGTCGATTCGAGTAAGGACCACCCCATCTTCTGGTGAATTTGAGGCATAATACAAACTCCGATATGACGCCCCCGCAGATGCTGCAATGTCCTGGCCCAAATGATGCCATATACCATTACCAACTCATTTTTACTTTCGCCGGCACTTCGCGTCAGTAATATTGAACGACTCGGAGTATTGGTATCTGGATGACTCCGACTTCCGACGTGCAGAGCTTCGAGATTGGCAATCAGCAAAGATTCTCTTCTACAACAAGGTACCCCCGACGAACAGTTCGCACTGCATGGGCCACCGACTGCGCACGGAGAAAAATGGACATTTTCAATCTGGCAGGGAGGGACAGATAGACAGCGGGGGAGGCGGATTACCAGACTCAGGAACAACTAACACGGGGGGGCAGGGCAGGGACCAGAGTGAACCTCCGACGCCTGAAAAAGGCAGGGGATCACCAACGGACACCATCGAGTATCAACCCTCGGCGCCGGAAAAAGGTCAAGACTATGAACGTTCTAACTCACAGGGATCGGCGTACCCTTTGGACCTTGGGCACCTCACAGAGGCGAAGGAATATGCATTGGATGGGAGCTTTATCTCGTAAGCCGCCAAGCCAGTGCCGTCAGCATTTTTGTTGCGGTCTTTCGGACCCACACGCGGCCGCTTGCTTGTGGCGCAGTCGCCAGCGTTGCCTGCGGTTGCGCGTGCATCTATCGTCTCCTCAATTTCGCGCTGCATCCCGGCATAAATTGACGGGCGACACTTGTGGCACGCGTCATAATCACACTCTCCGCATCGCAGACGCGGATTCCCATTGCCAAACTTCTTTTCACAGAGTCCTGAAGGTCCTCCACCGTCATCCCAGTTTCACCCACTTCCACGCGTACCTTCGGGGCGCGCGCCACACAGCGTTCTGCATCGCGGCCATCTCCGTTGGGTTTAGCCTTGTCAGGAAGCCACGCCTCAAACGGCGACAATGGTGTCCCGGCGTCGATGTACCACTTCTTCTCTTGCCCATCGTATCGGGCGCCTTTAGATTTCGCTTCATTTTTTTCGGCAAACGGGCAGCGGAGGTAGATCCGGCTGGTCGCCCTGAATGCAGTTGAACTTATCGACGTTGTGTGCCGTCGCTCGGTGTGCGCAGGAATGTTGTCCCTGCCCAATTCAGCCAAATGTACTTGCCCCGATGCCGTCCCAACTTGTTCAAGTTGAAGCCTTGAGTAGATTGTTTCAAACCATGCTTGTTGGTGCGGCGCGCACAAAACGTGCCCTGCAAGAGTTGCTTCCGGTGGGAGCTCTAGACTGATACGGTCATCCTTGTGCTTGCCGTGCTGTCTCCCAAACGGGTCCCTAGGTCGGTAGAATGCACGACCGTCGACGACTTGTTGTCGCTGCCAATTTTCTGCCATCGTGCGCTGTCTATGTCTGCTGTCACGTGCGCGTCGGCGCTGTAGAGGCACTAGGCCAGGATTTTCTCCGCGCGATGCAAGCACCTTCGCCCTCGCTCCTCGCACGAGGGCTGTCGCACGTCCGCGGGGCCGAGCGGCGAGCGCATCCGGCCCCCCACCCATGTTCGTTTCTCCCTCATTAAGTGTTCGAGGTGCCGGATGCTCAAGGATCTTGGCGACGTGGTGGCGCAATGGTAGCGCGTTCGACTCCAGATCGAAAGGTTGGGGGTTCGATTCCCTCTCGCGTCACAAATTTTTTGACTCCAATTTCGTTCTCTTTTTGGCCCAGGCATCGAATTCAAATCAAAAGAATCGTGACCTCTATATATAGAGGTACCATGACGGGTAATTGTTTAAGTTTGTCAAAGCAAAGAAAACAAAAGAAAAATTGTGAAAGCGAATCTACTGCGCTCTGCGCCGGTCGACGGAGACGAGGAATTCCCGGGCGGAACGCTCGGGCCCGATGGCGGTCCACATGAAGCCGGGGTCGGGAGGCGCGGCGGGGCTGACGGACGCAGAGGAATACACACAGAATCCATTTCGGCTGAAAATGGTCAGACCGCGGAAAGAGACCGGGGCAGGCGGGCGAGCCGGGCGCAGGAGCGCTGCGTGCGACACGGCCGGCTCCGGGCACAACAGCAGGGGAACAGGCGGTCAAAGGTCCGTCTAACCATGAGACTTCTTCTTAATAAACTGTGGAATTGGAACCGTCCCAACGTATAAATCTTGTATACACATGGAATGATTCGCCAAACTTTGCCAACATCAAAAGACAAACACAACCAACGACATCCACAAGATCCCCAGCACAAGCACAAGTACAAGCAGAGACATCCACAAGATCTCCAAGTACAACACCAAGAGAGATCCGACATGCTTCAATAAATTGGTTATACCTCTCCATGTTGCCCGCACCCACTTACCTGCATTGTAACACCTCACCTGCATTGTAGGAGTGAGAGAAGGGGTGATTGCTCCGTTCTTGGCATTCGTACCCGATAACTGCTTCAAAACAGTTTGCCAAATGAAATGGGTCAATAGCATCACCCTTCCTCCATCCGAGTCAATCATCCGCAACACGAGTGAACGGTATTCAGCATCTTTGTGCTGGGAGCTGAACACAAACTTGTGACTTGTGACTTGTGACTATAGGGTCGCTGAAAGAGAGAGAGTGTTGTTTATTGGTACTCAATTTAGTATCCTCTACACTTTCATGTATTCACCAGCCTAGTCAGCGACTCCGTGTGCTTGATGTCTGTGGTTTCGTGTAAGTATGCACACAGGC
>Ga0315899_10008585_pt1 | contig 10949 bp, 9 predicted proteins | sample LakEriMetagenome_2_FD_203518 | JGI IMG/M metagenome (GOLD analysis project Ga0315899, IMG submission 203518) | Freshwater fungal communities from buoy surface, Lake Erie, Ohio, United States - Buoy 4 MA112 | ecosystem: Environmental > Aquatic > Freshwater > Lake | place: USA: Lake Erie, Ohio...
CCAGAGCCCAAAAAACCGGTCAGGACAGTGGTGGGGATCAACATGGCTTGCTTTCTGGGGATGAATGCACAAAGGGGGGCAGTGTAGCGATCATTTAAGACCGCACCAGACCGAAGGTGGCCGCCCAACCCGGGGCTTATCGGCCAGCCCAGATGGGCCCAGACCTTATTTTTTGATGACCACCAAACCCTTGAGGTACTCGCCCTCCGGGAAAGTCACCGTCATGGGGTGGTCGGGCGCGGCAAACAAGCGCTCGCTGATGAAGCCGTCGACCCCGGCATCGGTGCCGGCTGAGGCCACAATTTTGTGGAACAAGTCGGCATTGATGCCGCCCGAGCAACTGTAGGTGAACAAGGCCCCGCCCGGCACCAACAATTTGAAGGCCAGGCGGTTGATGTCTTTGTAGGCCCGCGCTGCCCGCCCAGCGTGCGCGGCGGTGGGGGCGAATTTGGGCGGATCCAAGATGATGGCATCAAACTGGCGCCCTTCTTGGATGAACAGGCGCAAGCTGGCATTGACATCGGCATCCATGAACACCGCACTTTCGGCGTCAAAGCCATTGAGTTGCACATGTCGCTGGGCCCGTGCAATGGCCGGGCCGGAAGAGTCAATCGAGGTGACCACCGCCCCCGCGCCCAACACCCCCGCTGCGCGCATGCCGCTGAGGGCCGCCACACTGAAGCCCCCCGTGTAGCAATAGCAATTGAGCACCTGCGCAAAACCCAAACGCTGCGCGTACTGGGCAAACTTGTGCCGACTGTCGCGCTGATCGAGGTAAAAGCCCGTTTTGTGGCCTTCGGCCACATCCAAGCTGAGTTGCCAGGCGTGTTCGCGCAAGCCAATGTCGGTGTGGCCTGCGTCGCCTGCCGGTTGGCGCAACCAACCGCTGTGCGGCTGCAAGCCCTCCAAAGCGCGCACACCTGAATCGGAGCGTTCATACAAGCGGCCCACGCCCGTGGCGCTGCACAAGGCGTCGGCAATGGCAGGCTTCCAGCGCTCGCTGCCGCTGGAGAGAAACTGCGCCACCAAGGTCTCGCCATAGCGGTCCACGATCAGGCCGGGCAAGCCGTCAGCCTCGCCGTGCACCAAACGCACACCGTCGCTGTCGATGTCCATGCGCGCCCGCGCGGCAATGGCCGTGTGCAAACGGCGGGCAAAAAAAGCGTCATCCACGCGCTCGGCCTCGTCAAAGCTCCAAATGCGGGCACGGATTTTGGAGCTGGGGCTGAACGCCGCCCAACCCAAAAACTGCCCCGTGGCCGACTCCACCCGCACCGTCTCGCCGCTGTCGCCGCCGCCCTTGGCGATGGCGTTGTCATAGATCCAAGGGTGGCGGCGCAAGGCGGCGCGCTCTTTGCCCTCTCGCAGGCGCAAGGTTTTCATGGGAGTCACCGTTTCATTTTTTATGCGCCCGAGGGTGGGCCACGTCATAAACCTGCGCCAGGTGGCTGAAATCCAGCCGCGTGTACACCTGGGTGGTGCTGATGCTGGCGTGACCGAGCAGTTCTTGTACCGCGCGCATGTCACCGCTGGACTGCAGCAAATGGCTGGCAAACGAGTGGCGCAGCATGTGCGGGTGCACGGGTGTGGCCACACCGGCCAAAGCAGCGCGGCGCTTCAAGCGCTGGCGCACCGCGTCGGCGCTCAGTCGGTTGCCGTGCCGCCCCACAAACAAGGCGGTTTGCTCGGGGTCGCGCACCTGGGCCTGGCGCAGCGCCAACCAATGTCGCACCGCTTGCAAAGCCACTGGCCCCACGGGCACGCTGCGCCGTTTACTGCCTTTGCCCAGCACATGGGCCAGGCCTGCGGCCAAGTCAATCCAACCCAGGGCTTGACGGCTGTCTTGCACGTCCAAACCCACCAACTCCGCCACGCGCAAGCCACTGCCATACAGCAACTCGACCATGGCCGCATCGCGTGCTTCCAACCAAGGTGCGTCTTCGCGCACCACATGATCGGCCAATTGCACTGCTTGATCCACATTCAAAGCCTTGGGCAAAGGCTTGGCACCTTTGGGGGGCCGCACGCCTTGCACCGGGTTGGTGACAACCACCCCCTCGCGCGCCAACCACGCGTAAAAGCCACGCCAACCCGACAAGATGAGGGCAATGCCGCGTGCGCTGCGGCCTTGGGCATGCATCTGCGCCACCCAGCGCCGCACGTGGGCACTGTGCACCTGGGCCAAATCGACCGGCACAGCGCGTGCCAAAGCCTCCAAGCGGATCAAATCCAGCCCATACAAAATCAAAGTTCGCTGGGCCAAGCGCTTTTCAAACTGGACATGCTCGAGGTAGCGCTGTACCCGTGCATCGCGGGCCACGGCGGTCGGTTCAGCGGGGGCGTGGGTGGTGGTGTCCAAGCTCATGTCATGCCAGGGGCACACACCACACGGCTCGCGGGTTCAGCGCAAGCGCTGCAAGGCCGCGCTGGCCAAGGCGCTCAAACTGTCCAAAAACTCGGTGCCCATGCCCGCGTGATAGCGCTGGCTGTCGGGCGAAGCCAACACCAACAAGCCCATGGCTTTGGCGGGTGCGTCGCCCGTTTGGGGTTCGCGCAGCGTCACCAAGGCCAAGGACTGCGCCGCGTCCGGGTTGGCCAACCACTGGGCGGCTTCAAACCCATTGTTGATGCCGCAATAGGGCTGACCGAGGGATTCGGCAAACAGCTTGACATCTTCGCTCACGCCCTGGGCAAAAGGCTGGCCCTGGTGGGCCTGGGCCACACCCCACAAGCGCAGGGCCACCTGGGGCACCATGAACTGGTGCTCAATTTGCTCGGCCAAAACACGCGGCAAATCGCTGGCCTGGGGCACCAAAAACAAGGACTGCGACCAGCGTTGCAACCGCTGGGTCAGCACCGCGTTGTCGTTGCCATGGCGCATCATCTCCATCATGCGCGCCTCGAGCGCGCGGATTTTTTCGCGCAGCATCTCGGCCTGGCGCTCTTGCAAGCTGACCGCGCGCCCGCCATGCGGGCTGCCCAAGCGAACCGTGGCCAGCAACTCGGCATGGCGATCAAAAAAATCGGGCGTGTGCACCAAAAACTGAGCGATGTCGTCTTCGGTGATGGGGTTGAGTGCGGCTGGTTTCATGTGATGTCGGGCAGTTCTATTTCACCGTGGAAAACCGTGGTGGCCGCACCGGTCATGCGCACCGACGAAGCATCCCCGGACCAAGAAATCTCGAGCGTACCACCGCGGGCGTGCACCACCACATCGGCGTCGAGCATTCCCAAAGCCTGACCCGCCACCACGGCCGCGCAAGCGCCCGTGCCGCAGGCCAAGGTCTCACCTGCGCCGCGCTCGAACACGCGCAAGCGAATTTCACGGCGCGAGACGATTTGTGCAAAACCCACGTTCACCCGCTTGGGAAAAGCCGGGTGGTATTCAATCACCGGCCCCCAGCTGAGCACCGGCGCGGTGTCGACATCGTCGACCCACAGCACCGCATGCGGGTTGCCCATGGACACTGGCGTGATATCGGCGCTGTGGCCCGGCCAGTCGATGCGCCAGCGGCCTGCTCGCTGGGACGCGGGTGCGGGCAGGGCTTGCGCGTGCAAGGGGTCAAAGGGGATGCGTGGCAGGTCCCAGATGGGTGCGCCCATGTCCACGCTGACCAAACCATCGGCACGCTGGTGCAAGGTGATGATGCCGCCATGGACTTTAACGCGCACGCTTGTCTTGTCGGTCAGGCCTTGGTCGCGCACATAGCGCACAAAGCAACGCGCACCATTGCCGCAATGCTCGACCTCGCCGCCGTCGGCGTTGTGGATGACGTATTCAAAGTCGACCTCTGGGCTGGGAGCGGCGCGCACGCTCAAAATTTGATCGGCCCCAATGCCAAAGTGCCGATCGGCCAGCCATCGGTATTGCGCGGGGCTGAGGTTCAAGCGCTGTTGGGTTTCGTCCAGCACAACAAAGTCGTTGCCGGCGCCTTGCATCTTGGTGAAGCGGATATGCATGAATTGATTATCTGCGAGGACCACTTCTGGTTTGAAGTGGCGTTGCTTGGCTTGCGTTGCCCTCAAGTCCTGCTGTTAAACCGGCATCTCAGGGTATGCGTGCGCTTGAACTCCCACTCGTGCCGGTTTCTATGTGATGTGGATTTGCAAGTTGATCGCGAGCAAAGGTTTCTGCGATTCCCCAGGATGTGGGAATTTACCTTTGGGCGAACGCATCTCCTGTTCGCAGCACCGATGGTGGGTGCGCCGCCAGACAACATCGGAGCGAAGCGACTGGCGGAGGGCGGCGTACCCGCCATCGGGGTGGGTTCAGCAAAAGGTCAGGGGTCAGATGGGGCGACACCAAAAGTCAGCGCAAAAGAATTGGAATCTGACCCCAATTAATTCAATGCGCTTCGGGGGTGATTTGCAGCGCCACCAGGATGCGGGCGACCATGTTGTAGGTGGCGATGGCGGTGGTCAACTCCAGCATTTCGGTCGTGGAGAAATGGCTGGCCAGTTGTTTGAACAATGCCTCATCGACCTTCACATCGATGGTCATTTGGGCGGCGTACTGCAGCACCAAACGCTCTAGCGGGGCCAAGTCCGGGTGGTGGATGGCTTGGCGGGCGTCGCCCTTGAGCACCGCTTGCAAGGCATCCAACTCGGCTTGGGTGCCGCCCGCGGTGATGAAGTCGGGCGCGTGGTGGTGGTACTCGTACTCGGCACCGGTGATCAAGGCCACGGTGCAAATGCCCAACTCGCACAATTTGCGACTGGCCGACAAACCGGTGCGCACATTGCGCAAGTACACATTCCAGCCACTGGCCACCGGCTCGCTCCACAGCAAGGCTTTGTCCAGGTTGATCAATTTGCCTCCACGGCGCGCCATGATGCCGTCGACCAAAGCCACGGGTTGGGGGTGGGCTTCGGGGGTCCAATCGGGGATGCGCATGGTGTGGTTTCCTGTGGTTACAAAATTTGCACCAAGCTTACCAGCGCTGGTTATCAGGGTCACTTAATTGGGGTCACACTTAATTGGGGTCAGATTCCAATTATTTTGGCTGAGCCCGCACCGATGGCGGGTACGCCGCCCTCCGCCAGTGGCTTCGCTCCGATGTTGTCGGGCGACGCACCCGCCATCGGTGCTGCGAAGGAGATGGAAACATACCAACGATGCGCAAACCAACACCACATGGAAATCGACACGAGTGGGTGTGCGGGTCGACGACATCGGAGCGCAGCGAGGGGAGGAGGCTCGGATACCCCGAGATGGCGGTTTATGAGGGGGAGTTCAGCGCAACGAAATGACTCACATCAATCCGACTTGATGTTGTTGTCCCTCACCACCTTGGCCCAGGTGTCGATTTGGTTGTCAATGAACCCCTTGGCCCGCTCCACGCTGCCGCCAGCCAACTCAATGCCTTGGGCTTGCAACTTATTGGACACCTCGGGGTTGCGCAGGGTTTTGTTCAACTCTTCGTTCATCCGTTTGACCAACTCTGGCGGCGTCTTGGCCGAGGCCAACACGGCCCACCAAGCGGGGGCTTCAAAGCCTGGGAAGCCCGCTTCGGCAATGGTCGGCACATCGGGCATCTCAGGGACGCGCTTGGCAGAGGTCACCGCCAAGGGGCGCATGCGCTTGCTGTCCACATGCGGCTTGGTCAAAAACACCGTGCCCATGGACAAGGGCACATGGCCAGCGACCGCATCGTTCATCAAGGGGCCACCGCCTTTGAACGGAATGTGGTTGAAGCTCAGGTTGGCGTTTTTGCCCAGCAAGGCCATGGACAAATGGCCCAAGCTGCCATTGCCGATGGTGCCAAAACTCACCGCTTTGCTGGTTTTGGCCGCAGCCACCACATCGGCAAAGCTTTTGTACTCCGAGCCCACATGCGTGGCCAGCAGCATGGCCGAGGTGCCCACCAAGATGAGCGGCACCAGGTCTTTTTTGCTGTCGTAAGGCATGCTGGCGATCAAGCTGGGGTTCACGCCATGGGTGTCAAACACCATGGCCCAGGTGTAGCCGTCAGCGGGCGCGGTGGCCATGGCCTGGGTGCCCACCACGCCGGAGCCGCCCACTTTGTTTTCGACCACCACGCTTTGGCCCAACTGCTGCGACAGCGACTGCGCCAAGATGCGGGCCACTTGATCGACCGAGCCGCCCGGCGGGAACACGGCAATGATTTTGATCGGCTGCTTGGTGGGCCAGGCTTGGGCCAAGGCCCCCATTGGGGCCAGACAAGCGGCCAGCGCCAAAGCGGTGAAACTTCTTTTCAACATGGGTGTCTCCATTTTTGATCGGCACCAAGTCAACCAATGCTTGGTGAGGTGAGCAGTATCGCGCAAAGCCCCTTGGCCCCACTGCGCAAAAACCCCTGCCCCCAGTGCCCAAAGTCACGGCACCGTCACCTGGGCTTGAGCAGCGCAGATCCAAGAGGTTGCCGCCTGTTCATAATGCACCATGGTCAGACCCACCCAACTCATTCATCCCCAACGCCCGCCCGCCGTTGCCCGGCCAGCGGCCACGGTTTTGTTGTTGCGCGATGGCGCCCAAGGTGTGGAGGTGTTGATGACACGCCGCGCCTTGACCGCCAGCTTTGCTCCCGGCGCTTATGTGTTCCCCGGCGGGGGCATCGACGCCAACGACGCCAGCCATCACCCTTTGGCCCAGCGCCGCGCCAGCCAAACCGATGAGCGGCTCACCCAAGCGCTGGCGGCCATCCGCGAAAGCCACGAAGAGCTGGGCATTTTGTTGGCCCAACATGCCGATGGACGTCCATTGGACGCGGCCAGCCATGCACGGATCGATCGCCATGGCCCTTTTTACGAACAGTGCGCGCAACAAGGTTTGCGCCTGTGCGCCGACCAGGTGTTTGTGCTGGCCCACTGGGTCACCGACCGCGACCTGCCGCGCCGTTTTGACGTGCCGTTTTTGGTCGCCCGCATGCCCGCCGAACAGAACCCCGTGGCCGACGAAAAAGAGCAGTTCGAGCCGGTGTGGGTGCGCCCAGCAGACGCCCTGGCGCGCCACCAAGCGGGCGACTTTTTCATCATCTTCCCCACCATCCGCACCTTGCAACGCTTGCAGGCCTACCCCAGCGTCGACGCGGTGCTTCAAGCCTGCACCAGTGAGCAGCCCTTGTTCACCAGCTGCCCGCGAGCGGGTTACCTCAAAGGCCAGGTCGAGCGCTATATGGAACATGAGCCCGCCTTTGGCGAGCTGAGCTTGCTCAACCCCGATGGGCAAATCTTGCACCACCTGGATTGGCAGTGCGAGAAGCCCGTGCCTTTGCTGCGCAACGTGCAGCGACTGACCGCGCCCAACCCCGGCATGATGACTGGGCCAGGCACCAACAGCTACATCGTGGGCCAGGCCGACAGTGGCTTCATCGTCATCGACCCCGGCCCCAACGAGCCCGCGCACTTGCAACGCTTGTTTGACGCCACCCACGGCGATGTGCGCTTCATTGTGTGCACCCATTCGCACCCCGACCACTCACCTGGCGCAGCGCCCTTGCAAGCGTTGTGCAAAGCGCATGGGCGCACCCCGACCATCTTGGGCCTGGCCAGCGCCGACACGGCGCGGCCCGACAGCCGCTTCCAACCCGAGCGCGAACTGGCCGATGGCGATCGCTTGGTGTTGCAAGGCGGCGGCGTCACCCACAGCCTGCGCGCCATCCACACGCCGGGCCATGCGGCCAACCACCTGTGCCTGGTGCTGGAAGAAGAGGGCTTGTTGTTCAGCGGCGACCATGTGCTCAACGGCAGCACCACCGTGATCAGCCCGCCAGACGGCCACATGGGGCGCTACCTGGACTCGCTGGACAAACTGCTGGCGGCCTGCGCCAGCGACCTCATCGGTTTGATCTTGCCCGCCCATGGGTATGTCTTGGGCAACCTGCACGGTGAGCCCTTTGATGCCAGCGAGGTGATTCGCCGCCTCAAAGCGCACCGCTTGCAGCGCGAGGCCAAAATCGCCCGCGCCATGCAAGCCCAGCCCGATGGCACGCTCGACGACTGGGTGGCCGTGGCCTACGACGACACGCCCGAGCGGCTGTGGCCGGTGGCCAAGCGCTCCTTGCAAGCGCACGTGGACCACATTCGGGAATTGGCCACTTGATTGAAGGCCATTATCAGTTTGGGTTAAAGTAAAAAGACCTTCTTCCCTACACCTGGGGACAAGCTTGTGTGCCATGCCCCACCCTTCAAAGGTATTTCCATGACTTCTGCCTCGCAAGCCAACACCTCGCTGGGCCGCTTGGCCGGCGCAGTGGATCAAGGCGTGTGCGTATTTCGCGGCGTGCCTTACGCCCAGGCCCCGGTGGGGGCCCTTCGCTTTGCCCCTCCCGCGCCGCTGGCTGCTTGGAGCGGCGTGCGCGACGCCAGCCACAACGGTCCCATCCCACCCCAACCCCCGTCCCGCTTGCGCGCGGCCATGGGCGACTTTGACGAACCCCAAGGCGAAGACTGCCTCACCCTGACCATTGCCACCCCGGCCGCCGATGGCGCGCGCCGCCCGGTGCTGCTGTGGTTGCACGGCGGCGCGTTTTGGACGGGAGCGGGCTCGCTGGACTGGTACAGCGGCGTGCCCATGGCGCGCCACAACGACATGGTGGTGGTGGGCGTGAACCACCGCTTGGGTGCTTTGGGCTTCATGCACCTGCCCGGCGTGAGCCCGCCCAACTTGGGGCTGATGGACCAATGCGCGGCACTGGAATGGGTGGCGCGTGAAATCGCCGCCTTCGGTGGCGACCCCGACAACATCACCGTGGCTGGCCAATCGGCTGGCGGCCTGTCGATCTTGGCCATGCTGGCCATGCCCCAAGTGCGTCAGCACTTTCGCCGCTGCGTGATCCAAAGCGCGCCGTTTGGCCGCACCTTGCGCGACATGCCCGCTGCCGAGCGAATTGCGCTGTCGGTGCAAAAGCACCTGGGCATCACCGATGCCGCGCAATGGCGCGATGCCTCGGTGCAAGACATTGGCCAAGCCCAGGTGAAAGCTGCGCGCGAATTGGCCGCCTTTGCCAACACCACGCCACCCTTCATCCCAGTGATCGACCACCAGTGGCTGGGCGACGAGACCATTGCTGCGGCCACCGCCGGGGCTGCCGACAAAGATGTGATGGTGGGCTATACCCGCCACGAAATGGCCGCATTTTTTGGCAATGACGAGGCCATCCAAAACGCCACACCCGCGCAAGTGCGCGCTGTGTTTGCCACCAAGTTTGGCGCCGCCGCCGACGAGGCCGTGGCCGAGTACCAGCAACGCGCCGGCAGCGATCACGCAGCCCAGGTTTTGGGCTGCATGCTGGGCGACGCGTCCTTTGGCAGCGGTGTCTATCAGTTTGCCGAGCGGCTGCACGCCACCGGCCGCGGAGCTTGGGTGTATCGGTTTGATTGGACAGCGCCAGGGAACCGCTTCGGGGGCTGCCATTGCATCGAGCTGCCCTTCATGTTCGACACCTTGGCGCACTGGCAAGCGCCCATGCTCGAAGGCGCCGACGCCAGCGAAAAAGCCGCTTTGGCTGCCACCGTGCGCAACACCTGGGCGGCCTTTGCCCGCCATGGCGACCCCAACCACACGGGTTTGCCGCACTGGCCGCGCCATGGGTCTGAAGGGCAAACCCTGCTCATCGACCACCCACCCAGCGTGCACAACGACCCGGCCGGGCGCCAACGCTGGAAGTATTGGCCCTGACCCATGATCGACACCGCTGTTCGCTTAGACCATGTGCAACTGCGCTTTGGCAGCGAAACCATTTTTGAGGATCTGAGCTTCGAAGTGCGCCAAGGCGAATTTGTCTGCTTGCTCGGCCCCTCAGGCTGCGGCAAATCGACCAGCTTGCGTTTGATGGGCGATTTGCTGCAAGCCCACAGCGGCAGCGTTGAGGTAGCCGGCTTGCCGCCCAGCCAGGCCTGGGACCAGGTGGCGTTTGTGTTCCAGTCGCCGCGCTTGGCCCCTTGGCGCAATGTCATCGACAACGTGTTGCTGGGGGTCGAATTGCGCTCGGGGCGCGCGGCCGCCAGGCAACACAGCGCCAAGGCCCAGGCCTTGCTCGACCTGGTGGGTCTGGGCACTTCGGCGCACAAATTTCCGTCCATGTTGTCGGGTGGCGAGCGCCAGCGCGTGGCCATTGCCCGCGCCTTGGCGGTGGACCCGTCGATCGTGTTGATGGACGAGCCTTTCTCAGCCCTGGACCCCAACACCCGACTGCGCTTGCGCCAAGAGATCGTGCGCATTTGGCAAGAAACCCAGCGCACCGTGGTGTTTGTCACCCACGACATCGAAGAGGCCATTTGGCTGGCCGACCGCATTGTGTTGCTGTCCAACAAACCCACCCGCGTGCTCGAGAGCATCGTGGTGGATGCACCGCGCCCACGCCACCTGCACCAAGACCCGGCATTGCAAGCGCTGCGCCAGCGCTTGGAGCACCTGTTTCACACCCTCGGCTTTGACACTTCCACGGAGACCACCGCACCATGAAAAGACGCCACTTTTTGGCCGCCGCTTCGGCCCCTGCTTTTTTAACCCATGGTTTGTCGCGCTCACAAACGCGCACCAAAATCACTTACGCCTATTTGCTCGACCCGGCATTCGATGCGGTGGTCTGGGCGATTAAGAACGGCAAGGTCAAGTCCGACCTGATCGACTTGGAGGTGTCGGGTTTGCTCATCCCGCAACTGCTGCAAGCCACCTCGACCAAACAATTTGACGTGGTGATGACCGCCGTCATTGGCGTGCCCGCAGCGGCCGCACGCGGCTTGGATTTGCGCATCTTGTCAGCGGCGCTGCATGCCTCGCCGGTGGGCGAAGGTGGTGGCGTTTGGGTCAAGAAAGACAGCCCGATCAAAAGCGTGGCCGCACTCAAGGGCAAGACCCTGGCCTCTTATGGCCTGCGCTCCACCGGCTATATGTTTGTGCGCGAAGCCATGCGGCGCAAGTTTGGCTTGAACATGGCGCTCGAAGGCGGCGATGTGCGCCAAGTCGAGGTGCAAGCGCCCAACCT
>Ga0315899_10008587_pt1 | contig 10949 bp, 9 predicted proteins | sample LakEriMetagenome_2_FD_203518 | JGI IMG/M metagenome (GOLD analysis project Ga0315899, IMG submission 203518) | Freshwater fungal communities from buoy surface, Lake Erie, Ohio, United States - Buoy 4 MA112 | ecosystem: Environmental > Aquatic > Freshwater > Lake | place: USA: Lake Erie, Ohio...
TTGGCTGGCTCAATTTCCCATGGATGGCATCGACTGGTTATTTGGTAGACTGAGTGCCTGGTTTACAGACGTTCTTCCGGCAAACAACTTCTCCGATCTCTTTATCAACGGCATTCTTGCCGGCTTGGGCGGCATCCTGGTGTTTGTGCCGCAAATCATGATTCTTTTTGGGTTGATTTCGTTGCTGGAAGACAGCGGATACATGGCAAGGATCAGTTTTTTAACCGACCGGCTTATGCGAAAAGTTGGTCTGAACGGAAAAAGCGTGATGCCCATGATCAGTGGATATGCCTGTGCCGTGCCGGCTATCATGAGCGCTCGAAATATTGAAAACCGAAAAGAACGGCTGCTCACTATTTTAATCACGCCTTTTATGAGTTGCAGTGCGCGGTTGCCGGTTTATTTTATGTTGACCGCCTTGGTTGTTCCGGATAAACTGATTTGGGGAATTATTGGATTACGTGGACTGGTAATCATGGGTTTGTATTTGCTGGGAACCGTGATGGCCATTGGCGTTGCGTGGATATTGAAATTCTTCATTAAATCGGCAGAAAAAAGTTATTTCATTCTTGAATTGCCCATGTATCGTAGTCCCCGCTGGAAAAACGCATGGATCACAATGGTTGAAAAGGCTAAAATATTCGTACTGGATGCCGGCAAAGTCATCCTGTTGATCAGTATCGTGTTATGGACGCTTAGTAATTTTGGACCATCCGGCAAGCGCGAGCAGATTGAAACAAAATATCTAACCGCTATACAAAACAATCCGGAACAAGCTGTTCAGCTTGAACAACAAAAAAACACGGAATTGCTGCAGTTTTCTTTTGCAGGCATGATCGGACGCACCATTGAACCGGTTATCAAGCCACTAGGTTACGACTGGAAAATCGGTATTGCACTGGTCACTTCATTTGCGGCGCGGGAAGTATTTGTTGGAACGATGGCTACGTTGTATAGTGTGGATGCTGACGAAGCAAAAGCTGGACAATCCCTGCGTGATAAAATGGCTGCTGCCATCAATGAAAAAGGGGAAAGAATCTATACACCAGCCACCGGTTTTTCTTTGTTGATTTTTTATGCGCTGGCCATGCAATGCATGAGCACATTGGCGGTTGTTCGTCGGGAAACCCGTTCATGGAAATGGCCGGCAATACAATTGATCCTCATGACCGGTCTCGCGTACCTGTTAGGCTGGGCCGCCTATGTGTTGTTGCGTTGATAAGCTATAGCGGACATTTCTGATGATAATCCACCAGTTCAATCGGAATATGCGGAAACTGAAAATCGTTGTAGTGTTCCAGCATCTGGTCCAGTACCTGATTAATTTCGTCGGGGCTCGTAAGGGTAACCAGTTTATAGCGAAACTCTTTTATGCCGGGAAGGCCTTTCAGGTAATTCGTATAATGCCTCCTCATTTCATTAATACCTACAACAGGGCCTTTCCATTCAACCGATTTATGTAAGTGTTTTCTGCAAACGCCTATGCGTTCCTGTAGTGTTGGGGGTTGCATTAATTTTCCTTCCTTTAGAAAATACTTGATCTCCCGAAAAATCCACGGATACCCGATGGCTGCGCGACCGATCATGATGCCGTCTACACCGTATTTATTTTTATAGGCCAGGGCTTTGGGTGCGCTGTCGATATCGCCGTTTCCAAAAATAGGAATCTGGATGCGCGGATTGTTTTTCACCTTGGCGATCAGGTTCCAGTCGGCTTCCCCTTTATACATCTGACAGCGGGTGCGTCCATGGATGGTCAGGGCTTTAATGCCCACATCCTGTAAGCGTTCGGCTACTTCTTCGATATTTCTGGTCTGGTCATCCCATCCCAGTCGTGTTTTTACGGTAACCGGCAGTTTGGTGCTTTTGACAACCGATTCAGTCAGGCGGACCATCAGGTCTACATCTTTCAATACACCGGCGCCGGCGCCTTTCGAAACCACTTTTTTCACCGGGCAACCGAAATTGATGTCAACCAGATCGGGATTAACCGTTTCGCAAATGCGGGCGCTCATAGCCATGGCCTCTTCGTCGCCGCCAAAAATCTGAATGCCAAACGGGCGCTCCTCCTCACTGAAGTCCAGTTTTTTTCGGCTTTTGATGGCATCCCGAATCAGGCCCTCGCTGCTGATGAACTCACTGTACATGAGGTCGGCACCATTTTCTTTACAAACCGCCCGAAATGGCGGATCGCTCACATCTTCCATGGGAGCCAGGAGCAGCGGAAAATCGGGCAGTATGATATCACCAATTTGGGGCATGGGAATTCGTATATTGCAGCAGCCTCGTATTAGGCACGCACAAAATTAATCAAACCCGGTCAGCTATGCAATACAGAAGCAATCTTGGTTATACCGGTATGGGTCAGTTGGGTATACTCTTTCTCTATTGGGGGTTGGGTATGGTGGTTTTTTCAATACTGATATGGCTTGTGGGTATGCAATTGATTCCCGCCGGCACATCCGTCGACAACATGGGGACCGCGATCGAAAAAGCAATCAAAGAAAATCAGGACCCGGTCTGGATTCGGGTCATTCATCTCATTAATATGGTTTGCCTGTTCGGCGTTCCGGCTTTTTTATTTTCGCGCACCACCAATGGAAAAGAAACCATCTGGATGGGATTCAGCAGCCATTTCAATATTACACAGGTGTTTTTAGCCCTGATGGTGATGTTGTCGGCCTCTATATTCAGCGGAGCATTCAAAGAGATCAGCGAACAGTTGATTGCCGGTATTCCGTCGCTGGACCAAAAAGCAAAATCATTGGAAGCAGCATATAATGATACCATCCGGCAAATCGGTAACATCCGGTCGATGCCTGATCTGCTGATTGGGCTTTTTCTATTGGCTTTTTTACCGGCCTTTTTTGAAGAGCTTTTTTTTCGAGGAACCATGCAACGGCTGTTTGAACGATGGTGGGGAAAGCCCATACTGGCTATCATAGTAACATCTGTTATATTCAGCTTGTTACACTTTTCAATCACCCTCTTTATCACCCGAACCCTGCTTGGCGTTGCCCTGGGATGGATGTTCTACACAACCCGCAATATCTGGGTGAATATATTCGCGCACTTCATCAATAATGCGCTGGCATTGATTTCTCTCTATAAATCATCTTTTCAAAACAAGCTGACTCAACCGGAAGAAATGCAATTGCGCCACGACTGGTGGATTGTATTATTGTCACTCATCGCTTTGTTTTTTTTCCTGAGCCGATTGAAGTTCTTTTCTGAAGAAACTGTTTTTAAAATTCATGCGGCCGAGGAAAAAACAAAAACACAATACAGTCGGGAAGGCGACTGGGCCGGTTAAGTGCCTGTGGCACGATCTGTTTTTTTCCATTTCCGGCAAACAAGCAGCGATACCATGATTCCGGCCGTGTCGGCCATTGCATCGGCAAAATCAAAATCCCTGCCCGGAACATATAATTGAATACACTCGGTCACAAATCCCCATAGAATACAAAACAACGTGACTGCTGTCAGGACGCGTCTACCCTGAACCGCTATTGGATCGTGTTTTAAAAACGGATAAACAATCAGAAAATGCAGGATACCAAACAACGCGGCATGTACCCATTTATCAAAATAAACCGACTCTAAAAAAAGGCCCCAGGTGCTGGTATCGGGCATGGATTCTCCGGGCAAACAGATCAGCGCCAAAACAAGTATAAACCAGCTGGCGGCCGGAAAAAAAGAGGAAAAGGTCATAGGAAATATCGTTCAGCGCAAGCCATCCGGGATGTTACCGCTATCGAGCGTATCAGCCTACCAATCCGGCATAAGCCTCGGCGGTCATCAGCGCTTCCACATCTGCAGGATTGCTCACCGTCATCCGAACCATCCATCCCTCTCCGTAAGGATCACTGTTGACTTTTTCGGGACTGGACTCGAGTATCGGATTGATCTCTTCGATCGTTCCGGCTACCGGAAGAAACAAGTCGCTGACTGTTTTCACCGCTTCAACGGTTCCAAATACCTCTTCGGCGTTCAACGATTTTCCAACGGTAGAAATATCCACAAAAACAATATCACCCAGCTCACGCTGAGCGAAATCAGTAATGCCGATCGTTGCGATATTGCCTTCCAGGGAGATCCATTCGTGGTCTTTGGTATACCGGAGGTTTGCGGGAAATTCCATGCTGATAATTTTCAGGTGCAATTTATTCAATCCCCTTCATATCCATCGGTAGAAGGGTGATTTTCATCGAAATATTTTGTTTTGGCCGGTTGTTACTGTCTGTGGCTTGTTTATTAATGGCGTCAATGACTTCCAGTCCGAGCTCTACTTCACCGAAAACAGTGTAATCCATATCCAGAAAAGGGGTTCCTCCGATGGTTTTATAGATGTACCGCTGACCTTCCGTGTAAACGATTCCCTTTTGTTGCTGAATCATATTGAGCATATTGTCTTCTTCGGGTTTACCCTGAACGATGTAAAACTGACAAGCGCTGCTGGCTTTTTCCGGATTGTTATCACGGGCAGCAGCCAGCGCTCCTTTTTTGTGAAAAATAGCCGGATTGAACTCGGCCGGAATGCGGGTCATATCGCCGCCGCCCATTCCGAGCATGGTTCCATCGGCCGCGTTTCTGCTCATCGGATCGCCACCTTGAATCATAAAGCCACCAATGGTCCGGTGAAAAAGAAGTCCATCATAAAAACCCTCCTGAACCAGCTTGATGAAGTTGTCGCGGTGAAGCGGTGTTTCATCATAGAGTCGTACAACCATGTTTCCAAACGTGGTTTCAATCTTAACGCGGGTCATCCCCTGAATGTAGGGAATCGCAATCGCCTTTTGGGGCTTGGGTGTTGTTTTTTTAGTAGTCCTTGTCTTGGTTGCAGGCTTCCGGGTTGTTTTACCTTGAGCGATTACGGCGTGGCTGTACAAAGCAGCCATTATGCATAAAAGAAGGGCTTTAAAAAGATTACGATACATTACGGGCTGTTTAATAATGAAAATTACAAGAATTATTGAATACGCGGTTTTCCATTACAAAAAAGACTGTTCTTTGAAGTAAAATAAAACATAGTCTTTTAAGAAATTTTCCTGTTCAAAAAGGTTGAATGCCGGGAGGGGTTTCAGCTGTGTAAAATGCGGCCAGCCGTCATCATCTCTCCCATCGCACACATAATAACCCCCGGGCGCCAGCACCGTGCAAATAGCAATATGCATCAGGTCCTGTTTCTCTTCTTTAGTGAATGCCCCCGGTCCTCGGCCAAGCTCCTGGACACCGATCAGCATCAATACGCCATTCATATCCGGCTTGATGCCAAACGTTTCTTTGAGTTTGATGCGCAATTTCAACCACCGGACCTGCAAATCCTCTTCTTCATGGGCCATAGGCAAAAATACAAAAACAGAGGCAGGCGCCATTAGGATGGGTGCCTGCCAAAATTTATCTTTGTGTTATTTACATCAATTCCCCTCGCTTATGCTACCGATTGCGCTGATTCGCCAACAAGCCGACTGGGTAAAAGAACGGCTGGCCGTTCGACATTTTGCCAATGTAGAGACCGTCGATTCATTGGTAGAACTGGATGAGACGATCCGAAAACTGAAGGTGGAAACAGAAACCATACAGGCCGGAATCAACAGCGCCTCCAAAGAAATCGGCATGCTGATGGGTAAAGGCGACAAAGAATCGGCCGAACGTAAAAAAAGCGAGGTAGCGGCCGCCAAAACAACCCTTTCGGAGCAAGCTGCCCAACTGGAATCGATGGAGACGGCGTTTCAAAAACAATTGCTGACGTTACCCAATTTGCCGCATATTTCAGTCCCGACCGGCCGATCAGCGGAAGACAATGAGATTGTTCGCGAAGGCGGAACCATACCCACCTTGCCAACCGGATCTCAACCGCACTGGGAACTGATTAAAAAATTTCGCCTGATCGATTTTGAAACAGGCGCTAAACTGGCGGGCAGCGGGTTTCCGCTGTATACCGGACAGGGAGCAAAACTGCAGCGTTCATTGATCCAGTATTTTCTGGATTACAACACGGCTGCGGGTTACACCGAATACCTTCCTCCCCTGATGGTCAATGAAGCAACGGCATACGGAACCGGACAACTGCCGGATAAAGAAGGCCAGATGTACCATATCACGGCCGATGGGTTGTATCTGATTCCCACGGCCGAGGTGCCGGTTACCAATGTTTTCAGCAATCAAATCATTAGCGATAGCGAATTGCCTGTTCGGATGACGGCCTACACGCCCTGCTTTCGGCGAGAAGCCGGCAGCTTCGGTGCCGATGTACGCGGATTGAATCGAGTCCATCAATTCGATAAGGTAGAAATCATCCAACTTACCAAACCAGAAACCAGTTATACCACACTCGAAGAAATGGTCAAGCATGTTGAAACCCTGATTCAGTCGCTGGAACTGCCCTATCGTATTCTTCGTCTATGCGGTGGCGATATGGGCTTCACCTCGGCACTGACCTATGATTTTGAAGTATACAGTGCTGCTCAGCAAAAATGGCTGGAGGTGAGTTCGGTCAGCAACTTCGAAACCTTTCAGACCAACCGGATGAAAATCCGCTTTAAAGACGAGGCCGGAAAAACACAGTTGTTGCATTCGTTAAACGGATCCTCACTGGCTTTACCCCGAATCGTTGCCGCACTCCTGGAAAACCATCAAACCGAAAACGATATTCGGCTACCCAAGGCATTACATGCCTATTTCGGTGCTGATCGGATTCAATAATTGGATACTCTTCCAGTCGGCGCTTTTTGTCATTGCGGTTTTCTTACCTTTAATACCAATATGGGTTTCTTTCGTATAGCCGGTAAAACAACGGGCATCACACTGAATGTGATTGTTTGCGCGTTGTTTTTACTTTCCTGTTACGGGGGCGTTCTTCAGGACGGAAGCAGCTGGTTGTTAGGCCTGATCACCTTAAGTAGCTTTTATCTTTTAGTACTTGTTTTTATTTTTTTATTACTCTGGGCGTTTACCCGCAACTGGCTCCTGATGCTTATAAGTCTGATAACCATCCTGCTTGGTTTTCGTCCATTTCAGCATGTCATTCCGTTCCGAACTGCGGTGACCATGCCCGAGAACAAACAGCCGGATGCCATTCGGGTTATGAGCTGGAATGTGGAACTGTTCCGTATCAATGAGCATAAAACCAATCCCGAACTCAAAACCCAAATGCTGAACCTCATCCGTTCAACGAATCCGGATGTGATTTGCATTCAGGAAGCCGTGATGGGCGGAAAGGGCTCGATCAACGACCTGGATGAAATTCAGACTAGCCTGAATATGCCATACCGGCACTACACCTATCTCAAACAAATGGATTACGACCAAAAGCATCATTTTGGTATTCTCACCTTCAGCCGGTATCCGATCGTTCAAAAAGAAACTGTAGTCGTAGAAAGACACTACAATGGGGTTTTTCAGTACACCGACCTTCAAATTGGATCTCAAAAGGTGCGGGTATTCAATATGCATCTGCAGTCGATGAAATTTAATCCCGAAATGCGAAAGTACCTCGACGATCCAAGCCTATCCGGCGATGAGAACATTTCAAAATCGAAAAGTGTGCTCTATATGTTTCGGAAAAGCTATCCAAAACGAAAAAAACAGAGCGATGCCGTCCGGGAGAGTATTGCCAAAAGTCCCTATCCGGTGATTGTTTGTGGTGATTTTAATGATGGTCCGAACAGCTATGCCTATGCCACTATCGGCCGGGGGCTAACCAATACCTTTCATGCGCGAGGATCCGGTCTGGGAAACACCTACAATGGTATCTCTCCCACGCTCCGAATCGATAATATTTTCGTCAGTCCCGTCTTTCAGGTACGCTATTTTAAAAAAATCAACTCTCCCCTGAGTGATCATTATCCGATTGTAACGGATATCCGCTTACCCTAGTGTGCCGGTTTTTAACCGGATTCACAGAACAGAAACTATCTTTGCCAACGAAAGATATCAAGAATCCTCATGGCGCTCCATATTTACAACTCATACAGCCGAACGAAAGAATTATTTGAACCGGTAACGCCCGGACATGTGGGATTATATGTTTGCGGACCAACCGTGAGCGGTGAAAGCCACCTCGGACATGCGCGCCCGTATATCAGTTTTGATATTGTATACCGCTACTTGTTACATAAGGGGTACAAGGTTCGTTATGTGCGAAACATTACCGACGCTGGCCATTTTGAAGAAGAGGGCCGCGAAGCCGAAGATAAGGTAAGTACCAAAGCGCAGTTGGAGCGACTTGAACCGATGGAGCTGGTGCAGAAATACACCAACCTTTTTCATTGGGCCATGCAGCAATTCAATTGCCTGGAACCAAGCATCGAACCAACCGCTACCGGTCATATCGTAGAGCAAATCGGAATGATTGAAACGCTGATTGAAAAAGGATATGCCTATGCGGTCAATGGATCAGTTTATTTTAATGTGAAAAAATATGCCGCCGGTTATGATTACGGAAAACTGAGCGGACGGGTACTCGATGAATTGCTCGAATCCGCAAACAGAGATCAGGTTTCAAGAACACTGGAGGGACAGGATGAGAAAAGAGATCCGGCCGATTTTGCACTTTGGAAAGCGGCGCCGCCAGAACATATCATGCGCTGGAAAAGCCCATGGGGAGAAGGTTTTCCGGGATGGCATATCGAATGTTCCGCCATGGCTACCAAGTATCTCGGAAAACAGTTTGACATCCACGGCGGAGGTATGGACCTGCTGTTTCCACATCATGAAAGTGAAATTGCACAAAGTACCATTTGCAATAACTGTGCCCCGGTCAAATACTGGATGCATAATAACATGATCACCATCAATGGCCGGAAGATGGGAAAGAGCTACAACAATGTCATCAAGCTCACCGAATTATTCAGTGGCGAACATGCCTTGCTGAGTCAGCCGTTTCATCCAATGACTGTTCGGTTTTTTATACTGCAAAGCCACTATCGTAGTCCGTTGGATTTTAGTAACGACGCACTGCTATCCAGTGAGAAAGCTTTTCGACGACTTTGGGAGGCGCACCAGATACTACAAAAAATGGAAGAACCGGATCAGGATCATGCAGATAATCCGACGCTGGATCAGCAGATCAACGACTGGATCCGTGACCTGGAAACATTTATGGATGATGATTTCAGTACGGCCAAAGTCATTGCCAACCTGTTTGAAATGGCTCCGGTGATCAACTCAATGAAAGACGGCCATATTGCCAAAACCGCCATTCGTAAAGACACGCTGAGATCCATGAAAGCGACTTTTTCCTTGTTTCTTGAAACCATTTTTGGCTTGCAAGGCATCGAGGCGGGCCCGACCGGTGTTTTATCGCCGGTTATGGAGCTCCTACTGGAGATTCGGAAAGAAGCGAAATCAAAAAAAGATTTTGCAACTTCCGACCGGATCCGAAATCGGCTGAACGATATCGGCATCGTCATCAAAGATGAAAAAGACGGCAACAGCTCCTGGCAGCTTTCCTGAATTACAACTTAACAAAAAGCCCTCTTTACAGAGGGCTTTTCTTTTCATCGCACGAATTACTTGAACTCCTGTAACACTTTGTCTTTGGGATACTTGATCTGGTAAACAAATTTTATTTTTTTGCTTTCTCCCGGATTGATAGCAATGCGCCAATCCATGATTCCGTCGTCAGCCAATATTTCGGCACCGCCGGCATCGGTTAGCTCCACCTCGATTTCATTGACTTTGCTTACCGGATGCTGGTCTTTTAAATGAATCTCCACCGCCTGCTTCTTGTTGTTTTTTAGTGTGATTTCCACTGTATAGGTTTCGGTTTTCTTTTCTCCTTTTTTTGGTGTTTTTACATCTTTGACGATCTTTCGGTCAATCGAAATACGTTTGTCCCGGCCCAACGAAAGTGCTAACGTGTCTTCGGTTGTATTAGGATTGAGATAGGTTTTTCCAAGATACACATTATCCATGATCACGTTTGCCTGACCAGGAAGGAGGTTGAGGCTGTCCCAACGTGAAAGTCGTGCCAGCAAAAATGCATCTTCGTCTAATTTTGGGATGGTTGTATGCTGATACTGTGCCGTTACTTTTTCCTCTTTAATAGTCACACTGTATGGAATACCGTCGCTCGGAATTTCATATGGTAGGTCTATTTCGTAATTGGTATTCAGCTGGCTCTCTGATAATGTCGTGTAGTCTTGTACGTTATTGGTTGTAGATCCTGTAGCGTTGGATTTTACTGCTGAATTTTTCTGATTATATGCAGTAATAGTAACGGCGTCCAGCTGAGTAGGTGGATCTAACTTGTCGTCATCGGTTATTGACTGCAGTTGAGCGATGGCGTACACTTGCGGAAAATATAATTGCAAATAGGTTGGCGTCATGGATGGCAGGTTGGTTCCCTGGTTTGGGTTGCTGGTACTCAGATTAAGTTTTACACCGCTCCAGTCGAGGCCGGTGGTATTGTTGACCATGGCCTTATAGACTAATTTCATAGCGTTATCGAGAGTTTTTACGCGTATGTCGTAGGAGGGTGCCCAACCGGCTGTACGGGTATAATAGTTGAGATCAAGTTCGGCCGGTCCGGCGTTTTTAGCCAATACCTGAACAATGAACTGGCCAACAGATTCTGTTTTAATTTTATCCTGCTCTTTTTGATAATAATCGTTGATGCGCTGATTCAGCTCACCGATTTTAACAGCGCACTCTTGTTTACGCAATGTAAGGTCATATACTGTTTTACGGATCAGATTGATTTTGTCTGTATAATAATTAGTGAGCTTTATGAGTTCATCGCCAACAATGTTTTTTTTGTCGGGTGTGGTAAAATTATGATCGATGAGAGCCGATGTTTTCTGCAGCATTTCTTGCTGAATGACAATATCATTGGCGATGGAGGCCTCCTGCTTTTGATAGAGGCGGATACTGTCTAACCATTTAATGGTTGGCCCCGCCGGAATAGGTGGAGTAGGTTTTGAATAAAGCCGATGCGTGTAAGATAA
>Ga0315899_10008588_pt1 | contig 10947 bp, 2 predicted proteins | sample LakEriMetagenome_2_FD_203518 | JGI IMG/M metagenome (GOLD analysis project Ga0315899, IMG submission 203518) | Freshwater fungal communities from buoy surface, Lake Erie, Ohio, United States - Buoy 4 MA112 | ecosystem: Environmental > Aquatic > Freshwater > Lake | place: USA: Lake Erie, Ohio...
GGGAACCGGAAGGATGACACCGTGGCATTTTCGCTGTGGGCGGAGGACGCGGTGAAGATCGGGCGATTGACGGTGAAGCCGGGGGTGAGGTGGGAGCATCTGGAGCAGGAGTACCGGGACCGGGACACGACGGGGGCGGATCCTGACAAAGTGACGGCATCGGGGAGCGGGAGTCAGGACATTGTGGCTCCGGGGGTGGGGCTGGTGTATGATCTGGGCGGGCCGTGGTCGGTGTTTGGTGGGTATTACCGCGGGTTTTCGACGCCATCGCCGCGGGATGCGCTGGCGGTGGGGCTGGATCCGGAGACCTCGGATGGATTTGAGGCCGGGGTGCGGCACTATGGGGATACGGTGCAGGTCGAGCTGGTCGGATTCTTCACGAAGTTCTCGAATCTGATCGTGCTGGATAACTCGGCGGCGTCGGGGACGGTGGAGAGCGACAATGCGGGGGATATTACGACGTACGGGCTGGAGGCGGCGTTGCGTTGGGATCCGCTGGCGGCGAGTGGGAGCCTGTGGCGTTTGCCGATCCGTTTGTCAGGGACCCTGACGAGTGCAGAGCTGGATTCGGACAGCCCGTCGGCGGACGGGGCGTCGATTTTCAGTGGCGGGCGGAAGGGGAACGACGTGCCGTACATTCCTGACTTCACGATTGCGGGCGGGATCGGGATCGAGCGCGGGAGGTTCGGGTTGTATGCGGATGCGACGTACACACCAGCGGTGTACGGGACGGCGAGCAATACGACGAGCCAGCGGAATATGAGCGGCGTGCCGGATGCACGGTTCGGGAAGACGGACAGTGCGTTTGTGGTGGATGTGACGGCGCGGTGCCGACTGGGGGATCATGCGACGGTGTTTGCGGGGGTCTCGAATGTTCTGAATGACGAGTACATCGCGAGCAGGTTGCCGCTGGGGCCGCGGGGCGGGCAGCCGCGGATGTTCTTCGGGGGGATTGAGCTGCAGTTCTGAGGGGGCGTCGGCGGGCATGGGGCCGATGGGGTCCCATGCCCTCGGTTGTGCAGCGGTGCGAACGGTGCTTTGGGTGGGATCGTGAGGCTTTCGAGGAATTACAACGTCAGCGTGAGGCTTGGTCGCCTTTCTTCATTGGGCGGTGGATGGCTTCAGGCTGGTGGAGTTCCTCGTGAGGGCTTGTGACGAATGAGAATAACCTGAAGTGAACTAAAGTTCGAAGCGATTGATGTGCAAAGACCGGGTATTCTATCGGAAATTGATCGCAAAAAATGACAAGGCAGGACGATTCAGGGCGTGCGGGGGATGGGACAGATGGGATGGATGGCGGCGTGCTGGTTCCGTCGGGGTGGGCGGGTAGGGAGGGCGCTTGCAGGCGCACTCCGTGCGCAGGGAGAGCTGCGATTCTAGCAGCAGTCCAGAGCCTTCGGCTGCTTGTTCGGAGGGGCTGGTTGGGAGAGGGGAGAGTCTGCCGCCCCGGCAGGGGCGGTGATTGTTGTTTATGTTAGACCGGTGGCTGGAGCCGCCGGCCGGTATATGGTGCGCCGTTGGCGCTCAGGAGTTGGTGAATGCGCCGAGTGCGGAAGTGAGGGGTGGTGGGTTTGGTGGGGTGGTGGCAGGAGAAAATAGGTCTTATGGGGCTGATAGGGCCGATGGGTGGCAGGTGAGGGATGGGGTTGGGAGGGTGGGGTAATTGGAGGGTGAATCCTGTGCGTGGTTCTGTGTTATGTGTTGGGAACCGGGGGTGCCGTTAGTGGCACGCGGAACCCGCGGCTCATCGGTCGTCCCTAGGGGATGGGTGGGGATTTGAGATTTGAGATGGCTTGTACGGAGGTGGGCTCATGCTAAGGCGCGAAGGGCTGGTGGTATGCGGCGTCCCTACAGGACGCGGGATATTGGTTTGGGGATTACCTGGGGTTTCACCCCAGGCTGGTATATGTTGCCCGCTTTGGGGCAAGGATGGTGGCTGGTTGTTTGGAGGGGCTGGTTGGGGGAGGGGCGGAGTGGTGGTATGGAGGTTCCGCGGGGAAACGATTGCCGGGGCTTGGGTGCGGGGGTATATGGCGGGCATGCCTGCATCTCCATTTCTTCATGTACCGCGCCGTCGATTTCTCACCGCGCTGGCGGGAGTTGCTGCTGGGCATCGGTTGCTGGCGGAGAATGACCGGACGGCGACGGTGTCGATTTTCAACACGACGGACCTGCACGGGCACATTCTGCCGACGAAAACGTATGAGGGGGAAGAGGATGTGGGTGGGATGGCGCGGTGTGTGACGCAGATCCGGCGGTGGCAGGCGGAGAATCCGAATCACATTCTCCTTGATATCGGGGATGTGTATCAGGGGACGCATGTGAGCCGGGCGACGTCGGGGAACCTGATGATCGATTTGTTCAATCGGGTGAAGTACGATGCGTGGGTGCTGGGGAATCACGAGTTTGACTGGGGGCTGGAGGCGGTGGCGAAGAACCTGAGTCTTTCGGAGCCGGCGGTGCTGGCGGCGAATGCGCAGGCTGGGGGCAAGTGGACGAATTCGCTGCGGGACAAGACGAATCCGCTGTCGAAGGTGGCCCCGTATCTGATCAAGGAAGTGGCCGGGTTCCGGATCGGGATCATCGGGGTGGTGACGCCTGGTTTGCCTGCGTGGCTGCATCCCGGGTTGCTGAAGGAGTTTTCGGCGGCGGATCCGCTAGGGTCGGTGAAGTTTGCGATCAAGAAGCTGCAGGGGGAGAAAGTGGATGCGATTGTGCTGGCGACGCACTTTGGATTGAAGAATGTGACGAACGGGGTGGGGCGGCCGGATGATTTTGCGAACCGGATTCATGAGATCACGAAGGAGTGCCGGGATTTGGCGGTGGTGATTGCGGCGCACACGCACAAGGACATCGGGAACTTCAAGGTGAACGAGATTCCGTACACGCAGGCGAACTATTACGGGATTCATTGCGGACGGACGGATCTGGTGTTTGACCGGGAGACGAGGAAGCTGGTGGGGGTGAATGTGCAGACGGTGAAGATGGACAAGTCGGTGGCGCTGGATCCGATGATCCTGGGGGCGACGCAGAAGGAAGTGGCGGCATCGGAGGAGGAATTGAAGAAGCCGATCGGGGAACTGGCGGCGGCGCTGGCGTTCCGGCCGGAGCGTGCGGGTGAGGCGGCACCGTCGCTGAAGCTGATTACGGCGGCGATCCGGCACAGCTTAGGGAAGCGGAAGGTGGAGGTGGATGGCGTGCTGCACGGGTTGTTCCTTGATGACAAGGACATTGCGGCGGGGTCGAAGACGATTGCGGATGCGTGGGAAATCATTCCTTACGAGAACCGCCTGGCGACGGCGGCGATTCGGGGTGCGGATCTGGTGCCTGTGATGCAGGAAGTGCTAGGGGCTCCGTTTTCGACACATGCCCTTGAAGGATTCCGGGTGGAGAGTGAAGGGGAGGGACGTGGGTTGAAGGTGAAGGCGGTGACGCTGGCGGACGGGAAGGCGGTGGAGCCTGAGAAGCGGTACCGGATCGGGCTGAATGCGTTTGATGCGCAGTCGGGCGGGCGGCGTTACGAACTGCTGGCGGAGCTGGTGCAGCAGAGCGACGCGGCGCTGACCCTGCATGCGGTGGAGTCGCGGGATGCGCTGATTGAGTTCTTCACGGAGAAGGGGACGGTGCGGCTGGCGGATCTGGGGTGAGGCGTGCGGGGTGGGGGGCATGACAACTTCTTTACACCTCGCCGCTGGGCGTGGGTGGAGGAGCGGGTATAGGGTGGGGGTATTCCGGGCGGGACTGCGGCGGCGCGGTTCCCCTGGGCAACACCTAACTAATTGTCATGAAATCCATCTCGTTCTGTCTGGTTCCGTTTCTGGTGCTGAGTGCGGCTGTCCCTGCGGCGGACACAGGTTTTCCGGAGCGGTTTGCGCTGGCGGCGGATCGAGCGGCGGTGCTGAAGGAACTGATTCCTGGGACGGATGATTATTATTACTATCATGCGCTGCAGTTGCAGCATGAGGGGAAGAAGGCGGAGCTGGGGGCGTTGCTGGGTGAGTGGGAGAACCGGTTTCAGCAGGCGAATGCGCGGCGGACGGAGATCCGGAACCGGCAGGTGCTGCTGGATTACGGGACGGACCCTGCGGGATCGCTGGAGTATCTGCGGAACAAGCTAGGGGTGTCGTACAATCATCAGCGGGTGACGCCGGATGCGCGGCCGGATCTGGCGACGAGCCTTGATCCTGCATTGGTGACGCGGGAGGCGTTTCTGGCGGATGCGTTGCGGGGGACGGATGCGCTGGGGAATCTGACGACGAGCGGGCTGGTGCATGTGATGAGGAATGACGGGGTGGAGCTGACGACGGCGCGGCGGCGGGATTTGCTGAACCGGATTCACCGGCCGGATTTTCCGCGGCTGGTGGCGGTGGTGAATGACGATCTGGGGACGAAGGAATCGGGTGGGTTCGGGGAGTTTGGGATTCACGGGAAGCTGACGCTGGGGCAGCTGGAGGAATTGCTGAAGCTGCGGCCGTCATTGCTGCAGAACACGAATTTTGTGAATGCGTGGGCGGCGAAGCTGCGGCCGGCGTTTGGTGAGGATGCGGACCGGAGCCGGGAGGTGAGAGAGGATTGGCTAGGGCGGCTGGAGGCGTTTGCGGAGCGGCTGGCTCCGTCATTCAATTCGTTCAAGGCGCACGTGCTGTATCACCGGTTGGTGTTCGAGCAGGAGCGGGGGGTGACGGATGAGGCGAGACTGCTGGCGTATCTGCAGTTGCCGCGGCCGGTGGGGTATGTGCGGCCGGAGTACCGTGAGAGTGAGATTTTCAAGCTGCCGGTGGATCTGAATGCGGATTTTGCGGCGGTGACGGGACAGCCTCCGGTGGCGAATGACGAAGTGCTGGTGAGGAACCTGCTGCTAGCGGCGCTGGCCGGGGCGGAGACGGCGGAGAAGTATGCGCCTTATGTGGAATCCGGGTGGCTGGCGGCGGTGCACGCGGAGGCGCGACTGGTGTCGGGGGCGGCGGATGCGGCGAAGTGGGTATCGGCGTTGTCGCCGGGGGCGTATCAGGCGCTGAAGGACCGGGTGGATCTGGATTTTGACGCGGCGGTGCCGAGGACGTGGAGTGCGGCGGAGGAGGTGCGGGTTGATCTGCACGTGAAGAACGTGCCGAAGCTGCTGGTGAAGGTTTATGAGATCAATACGGAGCATGTGCACAGCACGACCGGGGCGCAGGTGAACACGGATCTGAACCTTGACGGACTGACGGCGAACAGTGAGCAGACGTATGAGTATGGGGAGGCTCCGCTGCAGCGGCGGAAGCGGAGTTATGTGTTTCCGGAGCTGAAGGGGAAGCGGGGCGTGTGGATTGTGGAGTTCATCGGGGGCGGGCGGAGCAGTCGGGCGCTGATCCGGAAGGGAGGGTTGCGGCATCTGGTGACGGCGGATGCATCGGGGACGGTGGTGCGGGTGTATGACGAAGAGATGAAGCCTGTGGCGAAGAGTTATGCGCTGCTGGGGACCCGGCGGTTTGAGAGTGGTGAGGGCGGGTTGATTACGATTCCGTTCAGCGAGCGGCCGGGCGAGCAGAATGTGGTGCTGGGGGATGGGAGCGGGTTCACGACACTGGAGCGGATTGCGCTAGCGGGTGAGGCGTATGAGTTGAAGGCTGGATTTCATGTGGCGCGGGAGAGCCTGCTGCCTGGGAAGACGGCGCGGCTGGCGATCCGACCGTCGGTGCTGCTGAACGGGCGGCCGACGGTGCTCGGCGTGATGGACCAGGTGACCCTGACGATGACGTCGCAGACCCTGGATGGGATTCCGGCGATGACCGTGTACACGTTTGGCGGTCGGGATGCGGAAGGGAAGCCGGTGGGATTGCAGCTTTCGGACGATGCGGAGACGGTGGTGGAGTTCACGGTGCCGGACCGGTTGGCGTCGTTGAATTTTGTGCTGGCGGGGGAAGTGAAGTCGTTAGCAACCGGGCAGCCGGCGAAGCTGAGTGCGGCTGGGTCGGTGGCGGTGAACGGGATCAGTGTGACGGAGCAGACGAGTGATCTGCATCTGACGCCGACCGAGAGCGGGTATGTGCTGGAGGAGCGGGGGCGGTCGGGAGAGGAACGTGCGGAGCGCGAAGTGGTGGTGCGGGTGGTGCACCGGGATTACACGGTGACGCGGGAGTTCACGCTGAAGACGGATGCGCGCGGGATGGTGCCGCTGGGCAAACTGGATGGGATTGCGACGGTGACGGCTAGGAGTGCGAGCGGGGTGGAGCGTCAGTTTGTGCTGCCGTCGACGCGTGCGTCGATGCCTGCGGTGGTGAATGCGCTGGCGGGGGTGCCGGTGCGGTTGGCGTGGACGGGTGCGGGGGAGCCTGCGGCTGGGGATGTGAGTGTGCTGGAGTTGCGGAATGGCGTGCCGGTGCGGGATGCCTCGGCGACGGTGACGGCGGGTGGGGGGATGGTGAGGCTGACGGGATTGACGCCTGGGGAGTATGCGGTGGAGTTTGCGCCGTCGCTGGCGGCGACGGTGGTGCGGGTGGGATCGGGGACGACGGTTTCCGGGCATGTGGTGAGTCCATCGCTGACGATGGAGTTGTCGAATCCGGCGCCGTTGGCGATCACGGCGATGGTGAAGGCGGAGTTGCCGGCGCGGGACAAGGAGGCGGCGAAGACGATGTGGGTATTCAACGTGGGGAATGCCGGGGTGGACACGCGGGTGCATGTGCTGGCGAGCCGGTTTGTGCCGCACTTTGATGCGTTCGAGGCGCTAGGGAAGGATCACCTGCCGCAGCCGCTGGCGTGGACGAATGCGTGGCGGCCGAGCCTATATCAGAGTGCGCGGACGATTGGTGAGGAGTATCGGTATGTGCTGGAGCGGCGGGGGGCGAAGCATTTTGCGGGGAACCTGCTGCCGAGGCCCGGGTTGCTGCTGAATCCGTGGGCGATTGCGGACACGGTGACGGAGCGTCAGGTGGCGCAGGCTGGTGAGGATGCGGCGGCGATGACTGCGGAGAAGGCGGCGGCGGCGTCGGCACCGCCACCGGGTGCGGCGATGGCGAAGAAGGATGAAGCGGCGGCGGGTCCGATGGATCCTGATCTGTCGTTTCTCGGGATGCAGGGGGCGGTGGCGTATAATCTGCGGCCTGACAAGGATGGGAACGTGGCGATTGACGGGGCGGCGCTGGGGGACCGTCAGTTTGTGAGGATTGTGGCGGTGGATGCGGACAGTGCGGTGGTGCGGGATTTTGCGCTGCCGGCGAAGCCGCTGGCGCTGAAGGATCTGAGGTTGAGCGGCGGGCTGGATCCGCAGGGGCATTTCAGCAGACAGGACCGGGTGTCGCTGCTGGAGAAGGATGTGGCGTTCGAGTTTGCGGACGCGCTGACGGCGACGTGGCAGAGTGTGGGGCATCTGGCGGCGGCGCACGGGTTGTTCTTCAGCCTGACGAACAATGCGCAGCTGATGGAGTTTTCGTTTCTGCTGAACTGGGTGGATCTGAAGCCTGAGGAGAAGGCGCGATTGTATTCGCTGCATGCGTGTCACGAGCTGCATTTCTTTCTGGCGCGGAAGGATCCGGCGTTTTTCAAGGATGTGGTGCAGCCGTTTCTGTCAGGGAAGCGGGACAAGACCTTCATGGATCACTATCTGCTGGGAGCGGATCTGTCGGGTTATCTGCGGCCGTGGCAGTACAGCGGGTTGAACACTCTTGAGAGGATTCTGCTGGCGCGGCGGATTGAGTCGGAGCGGCCGGTGGTGGTGCGGATGATCAAGGATTATCTGGACATCCAGGCGAAGAATCCGCAGCGGGAGTCGTTTTTGTTCGAGACGGCACTGAACGGGCGGGCGCTGTCGTGGGCCGGGGTTGCGACGGGGAGTGGCGGCGGGCAGTTCGGGGAGGCGGACGCGGGCGGGTTCAGCGGCGGGCTTGGTGGCGGGGGAGTGAATGGAGTGGAAGACGCGAAGAAGCCGGGCAATGCGTTGTATTATAACCGGTCGGAGATGGCGGTGGACAAGGCGGGCGGGAAGGGCGGGGCGGTGGATGGGCCTGCGGATCCGGGGGCGCCGCCGGCGGGCGCGGCTGTGGCGGATGCGCGGTTTGCGCTAGGGAGCCTCAAGCAGGAGGAGCAAGTGCTGAAGGAGATGGAGAGTATGGTGGAAGGGAAGGATGCGTTGGGTAAGCTGGCGGAGGTGCGGGCGGATATCAGTGCGGCGTCGGCAATGGATCCGCGCGGTGGTCGGGGGATGAACCGTGACAAGGCGGTGGAAGTGTTGTCGAGGCGGAAGGTGGTGGCGGAGCAGGCCAAGCGGTTGTTCCGGCAGACTGAGCGGACGCAGGAGTGGGCGGAGAGTAATTATTACCGACTGCTGATTGCGCAGCAGACGGCGGCGCTGGTGCCGGTGAACCGGTTCTGGGCGGACTATGCGGCATGGGACGGGACCCAGCCGTTTGTGTCGGCGCATCTGGCGGAAGCGGCGGGGAGTTTCACGGAGATGGTGCTGGCGCTGGCGGCGCTGGACCTGCCGTTTCCGTCGCAGGTGAAGGCGGGGAAAGTGGAGCGGAAGGAGAACACGGTGACCCTGACGCCTTCGGGGAAGGGGATACTGTTTCATCAGGAGATCCGGGCGGCGGAGTCTGACAAGGAAGGGGCGAAGCTGCTGGTGAGTCAGAATTTTTACCGTCAGGGGGATCGGTTCATCGAGCAGGCTGGGGAGAAGATGGACAAGTTTGTGACTGGGGAGTTTCTGACGGGAGTGGTTTACGGGTGTCAGGTGGTGGTGACGAATCCGTCGTCGTCGCGGCAGAAGCTGGAGATGCTGTTTCAGATTCCTGTGGGGGCGGTGCCGGTGCTGGTGACGCAGGTGACGCGGAGTGTGCCGGTGGTGCTGGAGCCGTATCATACGGGGACGTATGATTTTCAGTTTTACTTCCCTGCGCCTGGAAAGTTTGCGCATTATCCGGTGCATCTGAGCCGGAATTTCCGGACGGCGGCGAGTGCGGAGCCGTTTGTGTTCACGGTGGTGGATCGGTTGAGTCAGGCGGACAAGGCGTCGTGGGAATATGTGAGTCAGAATGGAGCGCCTGCGGAGGTGCTGGCGTTTCTGGGTCAGAACAATCTGAACGCGTTGAATCTGGATCTGATGCTGTGGCGGATGAAGGATGCGGATTTTGCGAAGCAGGCGCTGGCGCTGCTGCGGGGACGTCATGTGTGGCACGCGGGAGCGGGGAGTTATGCTTTGCTGCACAACCAGCCGGATGGGGTGACGGATTATCTGATGCATGCGGATGGATTTCTGGCGGAATGCGGGGCGTCGCTGGACAGTCCGGCGGTGAAGATTGATCCGGTGGAGCGGCGGAGTTATCAGCATCTGGAGTACAGCCCGCTGGTGAATGCGCGGGCGCACACGCTGGGGGCGAGCCGGACGATACTGAACGACAAGCTGCGCGGGCAGTTCGAGGCATTTGTGAGGGTGCTGGGGAGTCGGCCGCAGCTGAACAGTGAGGATCATCTGGCGGCGGCGTATTATCTGGCGCTGCAGGACCGGATTGAGGAAGCGGTGGTGAGGTTTGCGAAGGTGGAGCCGGGGAAGGTGGCGGAGCAGGCGGCGTATGATTACATGAAGGCGTGGCTGGCGATTTGTCAGGAGGACACGGCGACGGCGCGTGCGGTGGCGGTGGCGCGGGCGGCGTATCCGGTGGATCACTGGCGGCGGAAGTTTGCGGAGCTGGGGTCGCAGCTGGATGAGATCGAGGGCAAGGCGGCGGCGGGGGCGGCGGAGGACGATCGCGATGCGACGCAGGACCGGCTGGCGGCCTTGGAGCCGGCGATGGCGCTGAAGCTGGAGAACCGGATGGTGAGTTTGTCGTATCGGAATCTGGCGGAGGTGACGGTGAATTACTATCCGATGGATCTGGAGTTTCTGTTCAGTGCGAATCCGTTTGTGACGCAGGACACGAGCCGGTTCCGGACGATTCGTCCGAACCGGAGCGAGAAGGTGATGCTGCCGGCCGGGGGGACGCATGTGTTTGCGCTGCCTGCGGAGTATCAGAGTGCGAACGTGCTGGTGGAGATCAGCGGGGGCGGGGTGACGCGGGCGGAGGCGGCGTATGCGAATGCGCTGGACGTGCAGGTGAGCGAAGGGTTCGGGCGGCTGCAGGTGCGGCGTGCGGCGGACAAGAAGGCGCTGGCGAAGGTGTATGTGAAGGTGTTCGCGGAGGTGAATGGTGCGCCGGTGTTCTACAAGGATGGGTACACGGACCTGCGCGGGAAGTTTGACTATGCGAGCCTGAGCACGGGTGATCTGGACGGGGCGACGAGGTTCTCGATTCTGGTGATGAGCGAGGAGTTCGGGGCGACGGTGAAGGAAGTGCAGCCGCCGAAGCGCTGAGTGGGTGGGATTGGGGGTCCGGGAGGTTCCGTGGGGAGCCTCCCGGGGTGGGTGGGAAGGGGAGTGCTGGGGCATTGGGGTCACAGGCAAGATGCCTGTGCCACTCTGCTGGGGCAATGAAGTCACAGGCAAGATGCCTGTGCCACTTTGCTGGGGCATTGGGGTCACGGGCGGGATGCGGGTGCCAGTGTGGCTTGCGGCGGGCGTGGGGTGGTGCTAGAATGGGGGATCATGAACTATTACGAATCTCCTGCGACGGTCTCAGACATTCCCGAATCCGGACGTGCTGCCTTTATCAGGCGGACTTACGGGCACCTTGCGGGAGCGGTGGCGGCGTTTGTGGTATTGGAGACCCTGCTGATCACGAGCGGGGCGGGAAAGGCGCTGGCTGGGCTGATGCTGGGTGGGCGGTGGACGTGGCTGATTGTGCTGGCTGGGTTCATGCTGGTGTCGCAGGTGGCGACGAAGTGGGCGTCGTCGTCGGTGAAGCGGAGCACGCAGTATGCTGGGTTGGGCCTGTATGTGGCGGCGGAGTCGATTATTTTTGCGCCGCTGATCATGGTGGCGCTGAGCATTGATCCGCAGCTGCTGGGGAAGGCGCTGTTGATTACGGTGGGGGT
>Ga0315899_10008590_pt1 | contig 10946 bp, 14 predicted proteins | sample LakEriMetagenome_2_FD_203518 | JGI IMG/M metagenome (GOLD analysis project Ga0315899, IMG submission 203518) | Freshwater fungal communities from buoy surface, Lake Erie, Ohio, United States - Buoy 4 MA112 | ecosystem: Environmental > Aquatic > Freshwater > Lake | place: USA: Lake Erie, Ohio...
GGACGAGGCGCCGTTTTCAGCGATGATGTGTCGCGTGTAGGGGAGTAGTTATATGTCCTAACGTGCTTGTGTGTGTGTATACCCCTAGACGAGCACGTGTAGTCCGAGAAACGATGTGAACACTGAAGAAGTGATGTGAACACAGGTTTGTTTTTTTGTGTGCGAACTGAAAATGCCGTTTCGTTTCCTCAAAAGGAGAGAGATGACGGCAGCTAGGTTCGCCGGGTTTGGAATACTCGCACCAACCATGGTCAAGCCCCAGAGAAGAGGGTCTGCGTTCGTGTGTGTGTGTTTATTACTGCAGGACCTATGATAAAGCTGTTTTAACTACAAAGAAACACACTAGAAGATGATATGCACGGGCTGGAGAGAATTTTTTTTTTGCGAAAGCAACCAAAACGATTTCGTTTCGTTGTCAGGTTGTCACTGACGCTTCTAGGGAATCTTGCGCAAACTCGATCAACATCATGGGCTGCATTGCAGATCTTGAGTCGGGTGGCCCGCAAATCAATAGTAAAAACGCAACGATTCTGCGGCCATGAATCAATTTTCAGAATAGGAAAGCAGAATCGTTGCGTTTTTACTTATATTTGCGGTCCAAATAGGGGCCGTACATTGCGGCCATGAAGTTCCCGTACATAGCCGCGAAATCGGACGGACGCAACGGGCCGTGATAAAGTTTAAAGTCTCTTCTTGAGATCGAACCCTTCTTCGAACGAAACCTTCTCTCGACTTAAGTCCGGACGTAAATTGTGCCTGGGGGTCGGTGACATGGCAATGGAACAACTGGCGGCGGTGGGCGAGGCGCCGGGCGTGTCGGCCGTGCACGTGAATCTCACGCCTCACCCGAAGATCCTGCATGCGACGCAGAAGTGGCTGGACACATTTGCGCTAACGCCGCAGGCTTGCTACGGACGCTCCCTGACCACTATCTCGGGGCCCAACACCGTGTGGCAGAGGCTCTCCGCGGCGATGGGCGCCGCGCGCAGCGGCAAGCCAGCAGCGGCGCGCGTCGTCCTGTACAGCAGTACGGGCGAGAGCGCCCTGTACTCGGTAAGCGCGCTGCCCTCGCAGGCGCCGGGCCAGCAGCCGGCCCTCAAGCTCTGCATGCGCCGGACCGATGCCGTCTCGTATAAGGTGGCCGCAGCCGACGACGGACAGTGCAGCCTACTGGTCAGGGCGGAGCGGCCGTTCCGCATCACGTGGCTATCTGCCATGTTCGAGCGCCGATTCGGCCTCAAGGCCGACGACGTGATAAGTCGGACACTAAGCATCATCCGCGGTCCCCAGACCGACGTGCGTGCATGGCTGGAGCTGATAGATGGCGCGCTGGCGGGTTGCTCGACCAACGGCGTGATACGCGTTTACATGCGGGAGGGTACTGCGGCAACTGAGGCCATCTGCTGCACGCCCGTGCTCGGCAAAGACGACATCGAGTTTGTGCGCATTACCATTGGCACTACACCTACGATTGCGATTACACGTAGCCGCTCAGCCAGCCCTGCTCGCGCGGTAGTGGAACCCTCGCAGCCAAGGCGCTGCAGCACCAGCGAGCTGGAGGGGCGCACCCTGACGGAAAAGGCGGCGAGCAAGGCGGGGCCATCCCAGACAAAACACGGTTGGGAGATGCTATATCAATACCTGCTGCAGGGCTTGCTCGATGATGTCCGCGACGGCGGGCCGCGCGACCGGCCGCAGGTTCGTCAACGCAGGACGTCCACAGGTTCGTCAACGCAAGACGTGCAAATGCCGAGGCACGGGGTTGCGCGCGCGCCGATATTGCCGAATGCGGTGAGGAATATCCTCAGGACACAGGAAATAGTCGCGGACCTCACGAGGACGCCCCCGCGCGCGGCCAAGAATGCGAGAAGCACGAGCATGGCGACGGTCAAAAAGTATATTGCGTTTGAATCGCGCAGACAACAGCAAGAGGCGCGTTTGCTTGAGACCGAGGAGGCCGAGGAGGGCTTGTGGGCATGGCTCCTGTCGTTGATGATGACGATTCTCGTGTGCTGCAATTTGATGTCCCCGCCGATGCCGTGCCAAAGTCGCGCACGCAAGGGCGCACCGTCTAGGTACTCCAATATCTGGATGCATATCCAGAAATTGGATATATCTGGATATGCTCACGCCGCTGGCGAGAGGTGCAAAGGGCACGTGTAAGAGTAGTATTAAAAGCAACTAGGTAAGGATAGTATTAACAGCAACTTTGAAAGAGCAGTACTGTACACACACACACACGAGGGAGAGTGTTGTATTATTACTTGCCGGACTGCTTCATTAAAGGCGCACTCAAAGACAAAGACTTCGTCCGACCTCCGGCTTGGACGGCGAGCACCTCGGCTGAGCTTTCAGGGCCTTCCGCATGCCCACGTATCCGAGATACCGGTATCTCAAAAATCCGATCCAAGTCCGCGACATCTAAAGAGCCACCTGCTACCAGCTACCATCGGAGTGTGACAAAAATCCGGAAATCGGAGATACCGGTATCTCAAAAAATACGGGGGAGCCTCCGGCGGGGCCCTCTGGGGGCCGTCCCGGCAGGGGGCTGGGAAAACACAGGTTTGGGGCATTTTCAAGACTCTCGCACCTTTCCCAGCAACAAAAGGGGTGGGGGAAAACAGGGGGTTGCGGCATTTTGAAGACTCGCGACGCACTAGGATGGTCGTCGCCTAGTGACGTCCATCTCAGCCTGTACTTACCGACCTTCAGTCATCTATTTGATTGTCAACAACCTTTTCTCTCTCGCTCGCTCTCTCTCTCTCTCGCTCGCTCTCTCTCTCTCTTCAAATCACCTCTTTTGTACCTTTTCTTTTCGAATTGCCGCTTCAACCCGCAATCAGGCACCCGATGCAACGGGTGTAATTTTACATTCTATGTTAGTTACTCTCACACTCTCCCTCCCTCCCTCCCTACCTCCCTCCCTCCCTCTCTTTATCGATCTCTCCCTTCCTACCTTCCTTCCTCCCTTCCTCCCTCCTCATTCTCCGTCGCCAACTCCATCCTGGCCGTCGATCTGCTGGTCAATGACTTCCAGCTCACGAACTTTCTCCGCAATTTGCGCCTTGATCATTGCATCGTACTCTCCACCTCGCCCAGCCTGGGTCATGGTGTCGAGGAACTCGCGTCGCTCCTCAATCTCTCGTGCCACGCGGTTGAACTCCTCCTGCGCTCCCTGCGGCGCCTCCGGCCCCTCATCCCTCGCCCGCGGAACGGGTACTTCTCCCTCAAACTGCATATGTGCCTGCAACGCCTCCTTTTGCCGCTCACGGTCAGGAGCTGGCACATTCGGGCCCGTGTACACCTCCCTCTCGCCCGCTGTCCCAGCCCCCTTGCGCGGAATTTCATCAACATGAGGTCGCATCCGGCGGCGTTCTTCCACTGGGTCATAATCGCCCTGGGTCTCCATGATCAGCTGTCCTTCGACGCCTTGGGGAGGCCCGAAGTTATTTCCGGTGTTCAAGGGGGCATGTCGGTTGCGGACGCGGGCTTTGGCCGCCTCTCTATTGACGAGGAAACGCCGCTCCACCTGGGTGATTTCGCGGCCGTCGAGCGTTGACAGTGAAGGGGACATGAGAGAGACGTAGTCACGGAGCTTGTGCTGCTTAGACACGGGGTTTTCACGCATGTCCAGCGTCGTCAAGTTCATGATCGCGTCGTCGCCGAAGAGGGCCCCAATCTCTTCAAATGACGTGATGCGGTTCATGCTGAGGTCCAGACGATCGAGCGCACGCAGCGTTGCCAACTGCGAGGGCTCAGAGATGTTGTTCTTCTGCGCGTTGAGCACCCGGAGGGAATCGCCGATTGTCATCAGAGTGCTTGGGCAGAACATGAGGGGCTGATCCTGATTTTTTTCCTGAAATGTCAGTGCCCCAGTAAATTTAATATGTAAAATCACAGTAAAGATAAAGTTTGAGAAATTCTTACTGGTGGAAGACGCTGCGCTTGCACATGGAGTTCTTGCAGATAAGAGCACGCTTCGAGCCCGCGAATCTCTTGGATTGCATTGCCACCGATGAAGAGCTTCTGCAGGTTGTACAGGGGCTCAAAGTTCTCCATCACCTCAATCTGGTTATCCTGCAGGTACAGGTGCGTGAGGTTCTGGGCAAAGCCGAGGTTTTCGATCATCCGTATCCTGAAATTCTCAAATGTCAGTGCAAAGTCACCGTATAGAGGACATTTTGAAAAGAGGTTGCCTGTTGTCAGTGAGGTAGAGACACTGCAGGCTCACACATCCCTCCAGCCCTTCGATGGCATCAATCTTCTTGTCGCTCAGGTTCACGTGCGTGAGGCGCTTCAGGAAGTTTTTGTCCTCCTCCTCCTTGCGCCTCCGCTGCGTCGTAGCGCGTGAAATCAAGTCCAGAGATATCCGTACCTGTGGGACAAGGACAGGTCACACGCGGGTGCATCAAATTCCGCGCCTGCATCTCGCTGCGTTGCCGGGCTTGCGTCGTTTGTCTGCACAACGCCCGCTGCACTCTCATCTTGGCCCGGTGCACCGGCGGCTGGAGGGCTGCTATTGGAGCAGCCCTTTGAGGGCCGTATGGGGCTTGGAGCACAACGGCGGACGCGCGCATACAGCCCACGCCGATGACCAAGAGGACCCCTGCCGCACGCGCTCTCGCCGCCAGTCCCACATCTTGCGCTCCATCTCACCATGCCAATGTTCGCGCAACGGCCGTCCACGAACGAACGTCAGCCGTTCAGACCGGCACCACCAAAGAAACCAGCGCAGTCGTCATCGTGCCCGCGGGCCGCGGGGAGCGGGCAAGGGGAGCTGCTGATGCACGTAGATTCAGACGGGTGCATCCCCGCAATGAAACGCCGACCGTAGCAGCAGAAGACCCAACAGAGAGTATGAGCCAGCGGCATCTGAACACAGATGCTGCGCGCTCCCCCACGCTCAAGAGCGCCCGGGAAGTACCAGCCGAGGAGGAATCCGCGCAGCTGCTGGAGGAAAGCCCATTGGCAGCGCTGTCAGAAAGCCTGCCGCTCGGCAAGGGTGCTCCAGTGCCGGGGAAAGCGCTCGCGCGTGCGCTGTGGGGGCACCTGAAGCATTGCCCGTGGTTGAAAAGCCACCCCGACCAGAGGTAATATCCCATTGTTCCATGCTGCCTGTGTGGCGCCCCTCTTGTCCTGACTCTCGATCATTCGCCTTCCACAAAAACGCTACTCCTTCTCACGACTCTCTCGCTCTCTCGCTGTGCATATGGTGACATCGCATGTTTGCCCCATCTGGGCTCTTCCGGAATCCCATGGAACAACATCGTCAGAACTGGCCTCGCAATCATGAAGTGCCTGAAACGTGTCGAGTTGCCCGCACAAGAGAGCCTCTTTCACGAAGGCGAAGAAGCCTGCGGACTCTTTATTCTCGCTCACGGCAGCATCTCCCTTTTCAGAAAACACTCACAGCAGGTCCGTGCACGAATTGGCAGTCCCCTGCCTATATTACAGCACGGCAAAATGCCTGGCAGCCCCACGGACAACTTGAGAGACTCTTTCAAATCCATGCGCAACCAGTCATCGTTCTCTGCACTTGTGGAGGAGCCTGGCGCCTTGGTGGGAAATGCTGATCTGGCGGATCGCCTTGTGAATGCATCGTCACCGACGAATTGGGGCTCTCCCAGGGATTTTTGTTACGAGTTCACAGCCATCGCAAACACGGACTCAAAAGTGCTCTACCTGTCGAGGGAAGATTATTTACGCTGCGTTCAGGAGAATCCCAGCCGCTTGATGCAGGAAAAGTTGGAAATCATGGAAACCATTCCACTGTTCTGCAAAGCACGCTCTACCTTGAGCAAACAGGCCCTCGAATTCATAGCTTCGGCCATGACCATGCAAAGCTACCCAGCTCATACCAAGGTTGCATTTAAGGGCGAGGAGGCGCGTCTTTGTATCCTTCTTCGAGGTCTCTGTTGATGAGATGTTTCAGCATTTCGTCCAAACCCCGTGTATCGTGAACAAGTTGCTCCCTGCTCCCCGCTTTCCGGCTCCATATCAACCTCTCCTTTGTGCTTCTGCCGGCGTGAGTCACTGCCAACTGATTCGCATTGCAACAGGGATGGTCGACATGATGGAAGCTGAGGTTGACTTGACGGAGGAGGCACCCAAAGTTGAAGAAGTGATCATCGAACCCCCGAACCAGCGAGAGAGGGTCGGGAACCTAGGGTTGAAGCGGAAAGCGGCAATCAGCACGATCCCAGAAATGTGCTATTTTGGCCTAGCTGAAGTGATGTCAAAGAAAGGGCGCCTGCGCCACACTTATGTGTGTTCGGTGCCGACAGATATCATCAGCATCAACAAGGAAGACGCGCGCAAGATGATGTATTCGGGATGGCTGGCGACCTCTAGTTCGGATTTGGAGCGCATGGACAAATGGCACAGTGCGCGACTGGACTTCATTTCGCGCACCAGGGAGACTGTGGACAAGATTTGGGGGTTTGTTTGTGTTGCGCAGGACCAAGTGAAGCCCCCATGGAAACACCGTGAGTCGGCCTTTGCTACCATGACGAGAAAACTCTGGGGCAACCCTGCTGGGCAATTGGGACTGCCGATTATCAGCGACAAGGTTCCAGATCCCACGCCCAAGATCAAGGCTGCCGTAATGAAGAGCTCTTACGCAGAACCCAACACAGATGACCTAGTCAGCTCCACAGAAGCTCTCCTCGTCGCAAGTATGCGGGTTCGTTTGAAGTAGCAAAAGTCCGTCAAACTGCTTAAATTTGTGACGACACACCTTCTGTGTGAAACATTTGTTGAAATTCAATCTGTCCCTCCGATTGCGTATTTTCTGACTTTCGAAAGGCATGCAGGTAAATCCCGATTCGAAACTGAGACTCACGATCAAAACACCGGTCACCAAGCCGCGGTCGGGCCTGCGCCCCTGGGGCGCCAGAAATGTACCAGGCACAAATACTCTTCTTGTGCCCCCGCCGGTTAGAATCCCGATTCTTGATCTCCACGCAGTGCGGCAGGGAAGGAGAAGAAATGGTGTTCTCTCGGACAGGCAGGATCAGCTGGCTCGGTCATTGAAGCAAGGTGAGTTTTTATGGCTCCGACCTGTAAATGGAGCTCCGCTCACTGAATTTATGTTTGCTTGCTCTGCAATTTGTGGGCGGTGTGGAGTCCAATGTGCTTGTTATCACGTACACACCGCGTTGCATTGATTGTAAAGGGTCTGAATTTTTTGGGATTGCCTCCCTCCAGCCATTGTGCACCGCTATCGCACTGCAGACCGGGTGAACAAAGCTGAGCGATTGCACCTAGTCACAGCCTCCTCAACCAAGCCATCAGTTGATGGCGTCCCAGCTGAGCCAGTTTCACACGTGCCAGGTGCACCCTGGGGACCAACCTCAGACGGACAGTCGCAGTGGAGGTTGCTTTCTTTCGTTTGCTCTTGGTTTTTCACGCAGAGGGAATCATGTACGCATGCGCTTATGCACGCATGCACACCTGTATACACACAGGGTTCTGACCCCCGTGGTCTCATTTGCGCGAGCCACGTCCGATGATTCTCCGAAGTCCACTGGGCCAACGATGCACGGTGGGGTTGAGGTGCCGGGCTTGCAAAGTGAAGACACTTTTGTATTGCGCCAGCCAACTGCAAAAGGTTATCAGATTTGTGAAGTGCAGAAGACAATCAGCGACTCACAAATTGACAATGCGGTTGGATTTTCGGGAGAAGCTGAGAAACTGCTCGTGGTAGATGATGACCCGGCATGGGATGAGCGTGATGGTACTAGGGGAGTCACATTGGGAACTAGAAGCGAATTCAATGGCTTTCAGGCAGAAAAACCCGAAGCCCAACAGGTCCTTGCTGGAAGTGCGCCTGTGCGACATGATCTACAACACGTCACCGCAAACTCGCGGAAATATCTGCTGATGGACCAGGTATTGCGTAAATGGGAAAATGTCTGCAGGCCTTCTTGCGCGTTAGCTGGCTCCTGTTGCACCGCTTGCTATGCCCACACCCCTTGTTCCTGACTCGAAACCATGATTTGTCTGATGCCATTCTGGGACACATGAGACAAATGGTCATTGCTGCGCCTTCTGCACGCCCTTTCCCTGTTTTTTGCTCTCATTGCCTCACTGCTTCGACACCCTGGCTGCCCAAACAGCTCAAGGACGTGACAGAGTTAGCGCGCAAGCTTACCAGAGACTATGTCGAAGATGAAGACAATCCTAAAAATTTCCTCAAAATAAGTGACCTGCAAGAAATGCAAGGTGCGTCCATTGAGGAAGTGATGAAACTTATTTTCGAGGGCCTTGACATTGGATTCATGGCCATCTACGAGGGAACCGACGGCAAAGGGTCGTCCGGTATGCTATTTGAGCATTTGAGTATCGTGCTTGCGCGAATGAGCTTGCGTGCACGTTTTCCTACATGCGGAGTACTTAGAACGCAATTTCATTGAGAGCACATGCAAGCACTTGTTGTTGCGTGCGCACAGTTCTACACATGTATCAGGAATCTCACTCAACGGTGGCCCACACGAACTGTTCGTTTCTTTGTGTTTACGCAGCGGTAATCAACTTTAAAAACGCTGAGGCTGGGGCCAAAGCGCTGCAGCAGGCGCAAAACGTGGGATTCGATTGTGAACTCCTGTCAGAGAAGCGGTACCTCCCTGCACCCCTTGCTTTTCTCCCTTTCCAGTGAATCTGCTGCTACCGTCGCCACTACTAGTGCTGCACAGCGCCACATAACCGCTGGTCGAGTGTGTGCATGTGCGTGAGTGCGTGCACGTGTGCGCGTGCACGCGTGTATCCGTGACAACGATAATGAACGTCTCACAGGTACCAAGCGTTTCATGCAGAAACCCAGTGGCAGTTGCAGGAATTGGAAGCGCCAAAGATAAATCCTGGCAAGGACAACCGACCCAACGTCACTGAAAGTCACTACGCACCCCCCGCCACGCAAACGTCTAGAACATCAGCCCTGACCTCAAGCGATTCGCACACGAGCGTCCACAATGACTGTGCTTTCTCATATGCAAATCACAACAACAGCTATAACCCAACGCACAATCGGGCGCGCGGTGGGTGGGGGGTACTGGGCTCGCAGAGCGAGCGAGGTGCGCACAGGTTGGAGCACGGGCAGAAGCAGGCGCCACACGAACACGAGCACACTGATGCTTTGAAACGGCGCACAGGTAGCCAGACTGCGAGAGAGCTGAACAAGCGAACCATCAGGTCTGTTTTACCCTTCTCTCATCGCCGACACCGCGCGAGCGTTCGCGCGCAGTCGAGAGAGAGGGGAGGGGGAGAGACGGAGGAAAGAGGTGAGAGGGCACGTGCACGCGTACGTCGTGCGTGCGTGCGTGTTACGATACCTGCTTCATCGACAATATGTCTTACAGTCTACTTTGTGCTGCTCCTCTTGCAACTTCCTTCTCCCCTGCCCCTCCCCTCTTCCCCTCCCGTCTCCCAAGCAATTATGATTTCGGGAATCAACGGCAAGATTCTGGGCAGTGGTCCAGCGGCATGTGGTATGCAAGCCCCCGCGATCCCCAAGGCAGTAGTCATGATCGTGTGCGACCGAAGAAGGCCTGGAGCCAAGACCCGCTCGTGGAGAAGAAAATCCGTCGAATCTGGGCTGCTGTTCTGCCGCACATCGAGTAATAAACTTGCTGAAGATCGCAGGCGAGCACAGTGTCGGACTAATTGTGCAGCATGGCCACTATAACCCATGCCGGAAAGTCACACCGTCCATCACCGGTCTTTGGTGTGTTCATTCTTGTTATAAGTTCCCGGACCCCGACTCGCCCCTACCCCCGCCACACGCACGCGCCCAGCTTTCTCCTCAGACACTGCCCCCTCAGGCCGCGGCGCAGTCACCTCAGCGACTGTCCGAGTGTCACTGTCTTTTGCCTCTATACTTTTGCCGCTATAGTAAGTCTCTTTTGCCTCTATAGCAGGTCTCTTTTGCCTCTATAATTGGACAAATGCGCAAATTTCCTGACTCCCGAGTCTTCCACGGCGGACTCGGCCCTGGGCTTCCTCACTGCAAGCTCCTCGCGCTGCATCTTCTCCGCCTCAGCGTACTTTCGTTGGCCCGAGAGGGATAGAGCCAGATTGCCCGCGGCATTCAGCTTGTCGGGATGCTCTGCTCCCATCACCCGCTTCCTCGCTGCAAGCACCTCGCGCTCCATCTTCTCCTTTCCTTGGCGCTTAAGGGATAGAGCCAGAATGTCCGAGGCAGAAAGCCTCTCCCATCGTCCTCTGCACGATCGCGCACCCGGGACCACCACGCATTCGCCAGCCCGTCCCTCATCTCGCCTGTGAATGCTTGCTCGCATGTCTGGCTGCTCGCATGTCTGGCACGCCCTAGTGCCGCGGGAGGACGTGCAGCAGCAGCACCCTGCTGGGCAAGCGCTGTGCCACGGCGCTCCCCGCCCTCCTCTACAACGCGATGAAGGCGCTGGCACGCCCTAGTGCCGCGGAAGGACGTGCAGCAGCAGCATCCTGCTGAGCAGACGTGTGCCGCGAGATCAGGGAAGGACGTGCAGCAGCTGAGCAGACGTCTCCCTGATCTCGCGTTGGAAGCTTCCCAGACCTTCTGGAAGCTTCCCAGAAGCTTCTGGAAGCTTCCCAGACCTTCCGGAAGCTTCTGAAAACTTCCCAGACCTTCCGGAAGCTTCCCAGAATCTTCTGGAAGCTTCCCAGAACCTTCTGGAAGCTTCCCAGAAGCTTCTGGAAGCTTCCCAGAAGCTTCTTGAAACTTCCCAGACATTCTGGAAGCTTCCCAGACCTTCCGGAAGCTTCCCAGAAGCTTCTGAAAGCTTCCCAGACCTTCCGGAAGCTTCCCAGAATCTTCTGGAAGCTTCCCAGAAGCTGAGTGAGTTCGCGCGCGGGGAAAGGATCCTGAGCTTGATGTCTGTTCCTATTCCCTTGGAGCATGACTTCACATGCCCTGTTGATGTCCAAACACCCAAGGCCATACTGTGCTC
>Ga0315899_10008591_pt1 | contig 10946 bp, 6 predicted proteins | sample LakEriMetagenome_2_FD_203518 | JGI IMG/M metagenome (GOLD analysis project Ga0315899, IMG submission 203518) | Freshwater fungal communities from buoy surface, Lake Erie, Ohio, United States - Buoy 4 MA112 | ecosystem: Environmental > Aquatic > Freshwater > Lake | place: USA: Lake Erie, Ohio...
AAACCCATACGAAAATGTATTTACGGGATCATTAGCCATTAACCAAAGATCATTTGAAAGCTTCCAACCTGGCTGATCTTTTGAAAGTAGCGCTTGCTTACAGCGAAATAATGCTTGGGCACCTACACTCCCCTCACCTGGAAACTCAGAACAAAAGCAAACTCTGGCATTCAATATTTGCTCTTGTTGAAGCACCTTGGGTGTTAATGCAAACTGTGCTGCAATGTGTACGCCGTGTGCTGCTACTGCAGGATTCATGTAGTGATATTTGATGTCATACAACTTATTGCGTGTCCATGATGGTGCAAATTGTATTTTCCCTTTCAACATGCGTGGATGATCCATAAAAAATCGACCGACTAAGTCATGGTGATTTCCAATTCCATTGGTAATAGTCTCATTTGAAGCCAATAGTAAGCGTGCATTTTCTATCCCACCGCATGCCAGCACAAAATAACGGGCTGAGATATGCATACGCTTGCTGCTAAAGGTTTGCACTCGCACTTGCTTTATGGTCTGGCAATTTGTTTCAGGAATAATTTGAGTTACATTGGCGTGCAAAAATAATCGAACGTATTTTGCTTGTCGTAATTCTTTTCTATAGGCTTTACCAAATCGTATCGGTGGGCTAAATTGCGATAGGGTGTCGCGTACTTTTCCGGTTACAAACGGTATTCGCCTTACATCCGAGCGATCGATTGCCTGCTCCCAAAAACCAGGATCAAAATTTATAGGGCCCAGTTTTAAAACATCATGCACCTTGCGATACCAGGGATCGAGCGCATCCAACCCAAACGGCCAGCCGCTATAGGGAATCCAGTCGCGCTTTTCAAAATCCCAGCTATCGAGGGGCCGGCACCACCCTCCCCAGCAGTTGCTGCTACCACCTAAAAAGCGGCCACGGCAGCCATCAGCAAACTGGTAATCCAATCCTATAGAATCACCCCGATAAAGATCTCTTGTTTGATCATCTGGCTCTAAACCACCGCTTTCAAGAATAACAGTATCTATACCTTGCTTTTCAAATTCTCGGGCAATGGTAATGCCGGCTATACCAGCGCCAATAATACAAACGGTCGTCACGAGCTCTCTACCATTGGCAACTTCTCGCATATCTATCAACATCACGACCTCCATAATCTGGTTTTAATTTTTACCAGTCGTTGGTGATGCAACTCTCGAAGCAGGTCACGCATTTTGGTTACATACCAAAGTCCCATAATTAGCGGATGAAGCAACCCAAATCTAAGCCCTCGTATAACTAGCACTCGTTTGAGATCAATTGGCTTGGCTCCTAATTGTTTTTTGTAATCATAGTGACCCCATAAAAAATGTAAGCGGTGATATTTATGAGAAATGACATAATCTATCGTCTTGATACAACAGACTAAACCTAATCGTAATTTATCAAAAGCTGGATCATGGGCCAGTACATGCATGTAGACATCCGTACCTACAACAGAGCATAACAATCCTGCACATATCTCATTATTTTTTTTCAATAAAAATATCTGTCCTTTTTTTTTCATCTGTACACAAAGTTGATTTTCCTCATCATTAGTCATTCCATATTTTTTACCTTTTTGCTGCATACGTAATTGGTTAAGTTTTAATACAGCGCGCACATCTTTTTCATCAATACACGCCTGTTTTGATGTAAAAAATTGAATACCATGTTTTTCATTCAAAGATCTGCGTAAATAACTACGCAATTTTTCTCGTGCTCGAGCAGACAATGAATCCATCCACTGTTCTTTCGTTTGTGGCAATTGCAAAATATAGTCCTCAGAAAAAATACTTGATTTTATTAGTGCGTTTTTTATAGATTCCTGAAGTATCACGGCATGAAATCGAATGAAATGAATGTCTGGAAAATAATGTAATATTTCATTTGAAAATCTCTGTATAACTTCAGGTGAAATTCGTATAACTTCATTTGCTACTTGTACTACACACCCATGTTTGCGGAATAATAAAATAGATGATATGTGTTGTGATGATTTCTCTACCCATGCATACAATGATTTTGTATCCTCCATATTTGATGCAAGCATGACTTTAGATGAAAATACACTGTTATAAAGTCGTTCTACATCAGACCAGAGTGAATATGGAATAGGTGCTGATATGAATTCTGATTGAAAGTCCCTCTCTATTACTGCAGTTTCATCTGCATTAACAAAGCATGATGTACTCATGCAGTTGCTGGACCGCTGGCGTCGGATTTGGGGACGTAAGTAATTTGTTGACGCGCGCCATACCCGCCATAACGATAACTGTAGTGTCCAGAGCTAGGCGTAAAGTCATTAAACAACAAACCCTTAGCTGATAAACCCGCACGCGATAAGCGTTTTAATGATTCCGCAATATCTCCTGGACGAGTCACACCTGACCGCGTCGTTAAAAATATAGATCCCGCATGGGCTCCTATTACTAAACTGTCTGCAACCAGCAATAATGGAGCTGCGTCAATTAATATCATGTCGTAACGTGAAGCAAATCCTGATAAACACTCTGCTAATTCAGGACGCAACAACACTTCGGATGGGTTGGGCGGTAAGTTTCCGGTAGAGAGAAAGTCTAAATTTTCTATAATATTTGCTGTAATGCAGCTACTTGATTCAGTACCCAGCAAAATATCTGACAGCCCTTTTGATCTGGCGCGATCAAAATAGCGATGCAAATGTCCATCACGTAAATCACCGTCAATAAGTAGTACTCGTTTACCGCTGGCGGCAACTATGCACGCCAAATTAACCGATACAAATGATTTGCCCAAACCCTCAGTCGGACCAGTTATTAGTACGATGTTATTTCTGGATTGCGTAAGACAAAATTGCAATGCACTACGAAAATTTCGCAGACTTTCTATGGCAGGATCATTACTGGCTATTCGAGCTAGCACAGGCAGTTGCTTTAACTCTGATATGTTAGCTGTCAGATGGTGCTGTTCTTTGCTATGCGGGATGCTTGCATACACAGGAACACCAAATAATTTTTCAGCTTGTGCAGGTTCTATGAGAGCTGTTTGAAGCGACCGGCGTATGAAGGCAATGAGCACTCCTAATGAAATCCCTAGGAAAATGGAAACAGCAATGATGCGTGGTCGGTTCGGTGTTACTGGCCTATCAGGCTTTTCCGGAGCATCCACTAAGTGCACGTTACTTGTTTTACCTATGCTTATTAATTGGAGTTGTTGAGAAGAGGACAAAAGTGCTGAATACAACTCACTATTTACCTTTACGTCCCTAGCAAGTCTTACCATTTCTTGTTCTATTAATGGCAAGTTTTTCAGATGATTGGCGGATTCTCGTAATTCACGATTAACCTCTGCCAATTGTTCATCTACAGCGATTACGGATGGGTGGTTGCCGGTATATCGAGTTAAAAGCTCACTACGTTTTTGCTCTAACTCTATGCGACGCGTACGAGCTGCTGCTGATCGCTGCAAACTCAAACGTCCCTCTTCACCTATATCAACAGTGCCATGGATATTTCGAAATTGGTTGTAGCGTGCTTCTGATTGTTCTAATTGCTGGCGTAATTCGGGTAATCTTCGATTTAGGTAGGCCAATGATTTATCTGCCTCCTCTGTACGCCGCGAGCTATTTAAGTTCATGTATTGCAGACCAATTTCAGTTAATAACCGATAGACTATGTCTGCATTATTTCCTTTAAGCGTAGCTGAAATTACACCCGATTGTTTGCCAATCTCACTGACCGTTAAAGAATTCTGAACAGTCTCAATGACAGCCAGGCGTGAGCTACGAACTACTAAAAACTCTACACCAGGTGCAGCATGAATTTCATCAATTAAGAGTGTGATTTCACCTTCCGGTGTTTGTGCTTTTAGTATCTGACCTACGACACCGTGTTTTAGAAATCCACTCTGTGCCTCACTTAGCTGATAATTTTTACCATTTAAGTTATGTAGTCGAAAGGTACGCGCTTCGTACGACGTTGGAACAGAAAATTCGCCTACACTAATCTCTTCTTTTCTCCAGGCATAATTACCACTACGTTGCAGAATTGGAAAATAATCAACTACGCCCATAGTTGAGATTAGGCTACCGACTAAAGGAAATCTCCGCGGCTTGGCATCTATATAAAGTTTAAGTTTATCAACTGCTCGTGCTATGACTATACGTGATCGTAAAAGCTCTATTTCTGCTGACGAAGGAGTTTTATAATCAACGATAGAACCGGCTTCACCTAATATATTTTTTGGTTCGCGCTGCCCTTTTTCTTCTACATGTAACAATAAATTTGTTTCGTACTGTGGATTTGCTATATATGCATACATTACGCCGCTGATGCTAATAATGAGTGCCACTAATACAATTAGCCATCGCTGTTGACTAATAATCTCGAGATAAGAAGCAAGACTCTCATCGGCATCCTTTGCGTAGCTATTATCAATTTCCATAGTCTGCATTACGTGAGTACTAAGCTGTGAATTCATGGATTTTCGATGCTACTAAATCAAGTGGTCTTAAATAAATTCACATTACCGTCCAGGCGTGGTTGCTATTACTGCAGTCGGTAAGGCACCAGGTATCAACGCGCTAATGGTGCGATTCCAATTTGTCAGAGAAGTCGCCGCAACATAGACCACATCCTTTGGACTGAGCTCAAAACTTTCAGCTACTGCAAGCGCACCTGGCGAATTAGCATCTAACTGGTAGACCAAGGACTCGCTACTGCTGCGGCGAATGACATACACTTGACGTGCATCGCCCGTAACTGGATTAATTCCACCAGCCTCGCCTAGCGCTTCATTAAGTGTTAGTCGTCCATTTCGCATGGGTAGCGCTCGCGGAGCGGTGACTTCACCTGAAATAAATATTTTGTTCTCATCGCGGGAGAGCACTCTTACTACATCACCATTTTTAAGCACTATGTCGGATGGATTTAGGCCTCGCTGCACAAGCAGCGGTAGATTAATTGTGTAGGTTTTACCTCCGCGGTTTAACGTGATACGGCTTTGGTCAGCTGTAGGATTCATACCGCCAGATCGATTGATTGCCTCTGTTAACGTCATAGGTAAATCATTGATGGCTTGTACACCGGGTTGTTTTACTTCGCCATCGACATACACTCGCTTACTTCGATAGGCGAGTACTCGCACACTGAGTTTGGGTTGTCGTAAAAAGCGTGATAACCGATCAGTTAGTCGCGCATGAATCTCAGAAGGTGTTAAACCACTGACGTTGATCTTTCCTGCATAAGGAAAATCAAGCATGCCGGTCTGGTCTACTTCAAAACCAGATTGTGGCTGCATAGGACTTCCGGCAACACCCGCTCCTCCGGGCACCCCAAATGCGGGTGCTGGCAGCATAGACGCAGATAGCTCGGGGTGATCCCATACGACTATCTGTAAGATATCCCCCGCTTCGACAAGGTAGGGCTGCGCGTTAGAAATTAAGGAACTTAAATCGTCTGCTACTTGCCTTTCGCGTGCTTCTTTTTCTTTGCGTACCAATGCGGATGTAATGCTAACAATCTCGGTACGCGGGTGCTCGTCATCCGTGGTGCCGTTATGATTTGTTGAAAACTGCATACCCGGTGCTACTGAGGTACAGCCTATGATTGCCACTGCGACACAGACCAACTCAACGATTGTTTTTCTAAACATAATCCTTCATCTCTCTGCGCACAAAAAACTCGCGACAGAGCGAATGTAGGATGAGGCTACCTGTTATTCGTTGAGTTTAATCACAAAGGAAGATGAGCGAAATCGATGGCTAAGCTCAGTGTGCTTTACGCCATGGATCACACAAGCTTGAAAACCTCATGCCTCGCGCAATGTCTGCATGGGCGGCACAGAAAGAACATGTCGCAAACCAAACCAGCCGCCAGCCATTGCGCAGCTTATACCTGCGAGTAGCCCCACACACCAGAGTAAGGGACTGACAGACCAATCGAAATCGAATATCTGATGCGCGAGTAACCACCCAACCAAAGACGCGCCAGTGGCGGCCAGAATGCCGGCAGCGCTGCCGACCAACAAACATTCTACCCACTGCGCACGTGAAAGCTGACTACGCGTAGCACCTAATGCACGCAGCAAGCCTGATTCATAGGCACGCTCCTGTTGCGAGACTAGCATGGCCGCGGCCAACACCATCACACCGGCTACCAGAGTAAAAATAAACAAAAATTCGACAGCTGCGATGACTTGATTGATCACTTGCTGTGCTTGAGTAACCATGCTTCCTACATCGACGACGGTTATGTTCGGGTAGCTTTTAACGAGCTGAGTCACCAACGTCGATTGTGCTGCTGGTAAGTGAATGGCAGTGACCCAGGTCGTAGGCAAGTTTTGAACCACATCGGGGCTAACGATCACAAAAAAATTAACGCGCATTGAGCTCCAGTCAAGCTTGCGGATACTGGTAATTTTTACATCAACTGATACTCCTGCCACATCGAAGCGTAGTACGTCACCTAGTTTTAGCCCCAGTGTTTTGGCTAATCCTTGCTCCACAGAGGCTTCACTACGTGAGGTCGATGCATCAAACCATTGGCCTTGGATGATGGAATTGTGATCAGGCATGGAATCCATAGTCGACAGATTGAATTCACGTTCAACTAAACGTTGTGCACGTTCTTCTTTGTAGCTATCGGACTGTATGTTTATGCCAGATACTTGTATTAATCGTCCCCGTATCATAGGTTCAAGGCTGACATCAGTAACACCACGCGCAGTCAAACGCTCCGCAAGAGGAGCTTTTTGATCTGGTTGAATATTGATGATGAAATGATTGGGTGCGTCAGGTGGAGTCGATTTGCGCCAAGCGCTGAGTAAATCGTCGCGTACTAAGGTCAGCAATAATAAAGCCATCAAACCCAATGAAAGCGACACGATTTGCAATGCACTGGCAGAGGGCCTGCGCTTAAGGGATGTTTGAGCAAAGCGCCATGCATGCCATGACAAAGGAAATGTGATCGCTTGAAATGCACGCATCAGCAGCCATGAAATCAGCATGAAAACTGCCATACCTGCTATGAATCCGCCGCAGGTTAGTAAGCCAAGTTTGAGATCGCGCGCCTGCCAAACTAACAAGGCCACGAAGGATGCCAAACCCATGGCGTAGGTAATTAAAGTCGTAGCTTGCGCTGGATCGCTCTCGCGCCGTATGACGCGGTTGTGGGATACATTCCTTAACTGAATAACTGCTGGCAGTGCAAAGCCTAGTAATAGTAGTAATCCGGTGGCCAGACCCTGACCGACAGGCAACCAGCTTGGCGGAGGTAGTTCAGAAGTGATCAGCGCACCAAGCCATTGCAATAAGAAAAAATGCGCGCCATAACCTAGCGCTATACCCAACAAACTACCCGTGACACCTATGATGGAGAATTCGATTAAATACAGCAGTGTGACTTCATCTTGCTTCAATCCCAGGCAACGCAACATGGCGCATGAATCCAAATGACGCTGCATAAAACGACGTGCTGCAATTGCAATAGCTAATGCCGCTAACATGGCTGTCAGTAATCCAACCAAGGAAAGAAACTGCCTTGCACGCTCGAGCGTGGTTCGCATCTCTGGACGTCCGGATTCTAAGGATTCCAGCTGTACACCTCTTACTGAGGTTTGCTTGATTAATTCATCTAACCATGACTGATACTGACTAATGCTCTTTGCATCACCAGCCAATTGCAACCGATACGTAATACGTGAACCAGTTTGCACCAGTCCGGTGGACGGTAGATCGTCGAGTGCCAACATGACACGCGGTGCAAAATTCATAAAGCCTGCACCTCTATCCTGTTCTAATAAAATTTCACCTGCAATCAGAAATTCTCGCTCGCCCAACTGAAGTTTTTCGCCAACACGTACATTACGCGTGGATAAGAATGAACTTTCAACCCACACACTGCCAACCTCAGGTAGTGATGTGGCTGGCTTCGGATTGCTGCCGTCAGCGACAGAGACTGCACCTCGTAATGGATACGTGGGCGATACGGCTTTAACGGCGACTAATCGGGTGTCGGCGGCGTCGCCCTTGCCCGTTGTTGCCATGCTGGGAAAGGTCACGGTATCGGCCATTACCAAACCAAGTTGTTTAGCCTTTGCTCGCCATTCCTCTCGAACGGGATAGTCACTGCGTATGATGAGATCAGCACCCAACAGCTGAGCTGCATCGCGGCTCAATGCGGCATTGAGTCGTTCAACAAAAAAACCTACCGCTGATAGAGCGGCTACGGCAAGCGCTAACGCCATGACTAAAAAGCGAAGCTCGCCGGCACGCCAGTCGCGTTGCGTCATACGAACTGCTAACAAAAAAATGGGACTGGCTTGCTGGGGGGTGTTCATTACGATGGAAGATGTCATGATGTGGTGACTTAAGGTCACACACTGTACCAAAATGTCGCCGCTAGTGTTTCGGCGACCCTGGCTCAATGCTAACCAAACCTTCAGAGTGGCGAAAATCTGTGGGCTATTTTTTCGATAACTAAGGTAGACCAGCCCTTGTGCCTACTAAAAAAATTTGATTACAAACTCATGCCTCTCATACCTTCTTGATGATAGGTGCGCTCATAATTTTTTTGGCATGGTGCACAGCGCTCTGCCGTTGGGATAGCCATCAGTCGCTTGAATGGAATCTCATAACCACATGAAATGCATTCGCCATAGGATCCATTATCCAATCGCTTTAACGCGTGACTAATCGCACGTAATTCATGCAGATCTCGAGTCACGGCTGCATTACCCAGATCAATGGAAAGATTAGCGAATGCCAGATCACCTGTATCCGGCACTTCACTTGCCACGTCGGCGTATTCATTCTGCAAACTGATCTCGCGTCGTATGTCCTCACGCAACGCCTTATCTCGTTCCGTAAGTATCTTTTTCAGTTGGCTTTTCTCTTGATGACTCAGTTTTTCCATCAGCGATCCTCTTGGTGGCATTGGATATCGGATGACCATGGCAAGTGGTAGAAAAAACTTACCTGATTCAATGCGCATTAAGATGATTCTGTTGGCTAATAAGAAAAAGTACATTGATATTCCGTAAAGAATTCAACAACGCTTTAATTTTCCTTCGCAGGTCGACACATGCTTCGTGGGATGTTACCTGTTCATTGCAATTTTTTAGCAAAACTGCATGGCTGCGAGATACACACGACTGCGATTCGGTACCTTGGTTACTGTGTCTTTTTTAAGAAACGTTTTTACTAAAGTTTTTCTATACTTTCTTGGTTTTTCAAGAGTAGAACTTATTAAAAATTAAATGACGCAATGCTCTTGATCTGTCTCAATCGGCAACCGCGGATATTGGAGCGAAGAATGGATAGACTTCCGTTTCTGATTATTAACTCACCTATAGCCATGAAAAATTCACTGATAAATCTATCCACAACGTCTGACACTTTGATTGAGGAAATACTTAACACACCCAATAATTTAATCAAAAGCAAACGCGAGCAGTACCTGCTGCGACAGACCATGTATAGCTTGATGCGCCTCTCGAAATCTGAACAGTTATTGGCCATACGACAAAGCGTGAATCATCTGGTACCCGCAGCTACCCAATTACCAGCAACACGCCGCTCTAAAGGTAAACGTAATTCAAAATCCTCGTGTCCTGGCCAGAGCTGGCTGGCATTTGGCAAATAATTGTGCACGTATTTTTTGGGCCAGTTTGGTGTTTCGCTGGTTTGGTGTTGCGCTAATTTGTCCTTATGGCCCTAATTGGATTGAGTTTTCGATCTAAGGTATTTCAGTCGTGCTGTGAGGAGATACGTTTAACCAATGCGCACACGTTAGTTATAAATTATGGCTAGTATCCTTCTGCCGAGTTTACGGAATTTTCTAGCCCTGTCCGTTTTTTAGTGCCGAGCAAATCTGCTTGAGCGCTGAGTTCGGTCGCTAAAAAACAGCCATTTACATTGGCTAGCTATCCGGGTTTTTAAATAATAATTTTGCTAAGACTGGCTCCGCTATGAGGGCCAATGAGCCAACAGATTGAACAGATTAGTGGGGCACAAAAAAGGGGGCTAAATTGGCTTTCATTATCAAATTAGACACTGTCTTGCCCCCACAGTCTATTTGCCTAGCCAAAATTTTTCTATATGCTAAAGCTATGTATATTTAAGCAAGATAATAGTCATGGCTGGCCTGTAGAACATATCACTTCGAAACACCGTAATGGCTTAACTTATGCTCCTACTTGCTGACCGAAGAGCGCTGGGTACTGACAAAATCCCTTAAAGTTTCGCTGTTCGATGTTATCTTTAGGAAACTTATCGAAAATTGGAATGTTGCACCTTTTCGATGAGCCCGAATGGAACTCGACATGAAGAACGAAATCGACTTTGATGCCATAACCGTTGACGGCGCTCGCCTTAGGGCCGCCCGGGAAGCGCGTGGTTTGTCGGTATTGGAAATGGCGGCAGCTGTAACGCTTTCTCGCGAGCAGATTCAGCATATGGAAGATGGCGGCAATCGCCCTTTCTACACACCAGCGCATAAACTGCTGGCTGTGCGCAAATATTCATCTGCGCTGGAAATTCCCTACGACGAGATTGTCACCGGCCCCGGCGCAAACCAAACCATACCCGTACCAGACGACGCTCCCCCGTCCATGATGGCCTATTCGGATATGTCAGAACCTGTGGATCTGCGTCTGGCCGCTGTAGAACGTAATGCCGAACTTCGTCGGCTCATTACCACGGCAGCGATAGTCATTTGTATTTTGCTGGCGATTTACGCGAAAATTCGAGGCTCTCAGGACGAGGCTTCGTTAAACGAGTCTAGCGCCGACGCAATGACTAATCAGCCCGAAAGCCAGCCAGCTCAGACATCATCAGCCCCGTCGGCTGTCAAACCAGCGAGTGCGATCGCTGCCCCCACTAAACCCACGCCAGAAACCAAACCCAGCTCGACTGCTGCACTTTCTTCGGCCGAAGCCGTGGACAGCAAAGCAGAACCCACCGCAG
>Ga0315899_10008593_pt1 | contig 10943 bp, 15 predicted proteins | sample LakEriMetagenome_2_FD_203518 | JGI IMG/M metagenome (GOLD analysis project Ga0315899, IMG submission 203518) | Freshwater fungal communities from buoy surface, Lake Erie, Ohio, United States - Buoy 4 MA112 | ecosystem: Environmental > Aquatic > Freshwater > Lake | place: USA: Lake Erie, Ohio...
ACATTCTCGGCCGCACGACGCTCATGCCTCTGTCGAGCTTCCTGCGGGGACGAGTTTGGCGGCAGCACGCTGCCTTTGGCGCTTGTCTTCGCTTCTTGCGGCGCCGATGCCGACCGCCTGCATGTGTGCATTGTGAGCTGTGAGCTGTCGTTGAGCAGCTGTCAGCTGTCGTTCCCTATTCCTGTACAGCCCGTGTCCTATTCCTCTATTGCGCGTGTCAACCCCTGTCCAACGCGTGTGCACAACTCCTTCACCACATCATCACATGACACGCCAAATTTCTGTGACTCTTTACATGTGCTGGTGGGGACAGGCTGTACTCGTATACAGGCTGCACTCTTGGCTATAACTGTGTTGGCGGAGGCCGCGCGCAAGGCAAGGCGTTGCGCGCGCCTTGGCAGGCATGGCGTTGCCCGTCGCTTGGCATGCATGCATGCATGGGGTTGCCCAAGGCGCACACGCAAGGCATGCGTCCCGTTGCCAACGCCTTGCATGTGTGGCATGCATGGCGTTGGGCAAGGCTTCTACAGGGCACCCGCTCTGGAGTGCACTCAAGATTCGAATGCAAGCACATGAGGGCCAGCAAGTTGCAGCGCCTCCGCGCTCTCAAAGAGCATTTTGTGTACGCGGTCACGAGAGCGCACTGCAGGCTTCGGCGGCTTCCGCACACGTGCGTCACGGCCGTGGGTGAGACGACAGACAGAGGCTTACACAAGGAGATGGGCAGCAAGCCGCCGCCTGTCAGCCATCCTCCTTGCACCCACGCCATACTCGCCATGCAAGAATCTGCTGAAATTTCCCAACACACGGCATCCTCTCTTGAAATACCGTCTACGCGCGTGATACAAGGAGGTGGCAGGAAGGCAGGCGCCTGTGGACACGTGCCTCACTTGCCCCATATGCATGCCCATGCCCCCCGCTCCACTCTGATTTGTGCGTATGCGCAGGAGGGTGCTGGGGCAGAATGCTGAGGCAAAGAGAAGCATGATTGCTCAGGCAAAGTGCCTCAGGGCACGCTCAGGAGGGCAGACCTGGGAGGCGGACTGGAGGTATCAGGGGCGTCGGGCGCATGGGCCGAGGTGTAGAGGGTGGTCAGCCATTCCGTCAACACCACCACCTGCTGCTGCTGGCGTTGAGCGGCAGCGTGGGGAAAGCGGCAGTGCACCTGCATCAGCACTTCCACAGCCACTGCCCCAACGCGTAGCGCCTGCTTGCCTGCCTTGCCCAGCAGCTGGTCGACCGCTGGCAACAAGTGAGGCAGCAATCCTTCCAGCCAGTTGCACGCCCCTCGCACTCGCCGCACTGTCTCCGTCGACAGCCCTGCCCCTGCAGATGATCGTACGAAGTCTGCGTACTCGAGCACCTGCAGTCCATGCGCCAGCACCTCGTCAGCACAACACCCTGCCCTCCCTCACCCTTAACCCAGGACATTGAGCCGCGCATAGGTGAAGCCACAAACATCCTGCTGCTCGGATCCTGGCTCGCATCCTGTGTTGCTTGCCAATGCACCGCTGCCTCCACGCCCAGCAACCCAGACAGGACAAAGCGCATTGCGCAAGACGAGGGAGCACGGAGCGTGCGAGGGAGGACACCTTCTTGACGATCTCCTTGAGCACAAGGATGGCGACGTAGGAGTGTAGGGTGTCACCACCGACGCTGTGCAGAGTGTCACCACTGACGCTGTTTCGACTACCGGCGTCGGCGGGGAGGAGGCAGCGCTCCCAGAGCTGTTGGAGGAGGGAAGTATCATACCATAGTGCAGTGGTGCACAAAAGAGGCAGGACCTGCAAACCCATGCGCCGCAGCTCCCACCGCACATGACCTATGCTGCCTCCAACCTCGTCAAACATCCGATGCAGCACAACACCCAACGGCTCAAACGTCACATGCAAGCCTCCTCCAAAAACGCCACACCCCTGCGCCGCAGCACTAGCGTCGGTGATGGGGTCGAGAGGCGGAGTAGGGTCGTGGTCCGAGTGCCGGAAGGTATCCAAGACCGACCTTTCCCCCGCTTTCCTCCCCGTGCCTCTGCTGGGACTGGTGCTTGTGCTTGCCCGATGCGGGCTTACTCTTCTGGTCTTGCGCAAGGCCTCGCCTCCTGCGCCTCCTGCGCCTCCTGATTCAGAGGGAGATGCCAGGGACGCCGCGGCGCCCATGGCTGGAGACTGTAGCCAGTTGGAGTTGTAGGGCGACAGGTTGCTCTGCGCTGTCTGTTGGTGACACCAGCCTGAGTCGCCTTCCGGAGAGCTCCCGCGCCTGTCACCTTGCTTGTCACCTTGCTGCTCGCGCCTGTCTCCTTGCTGCTCCAGGCGCTGGGACAAGTTGGCGTCAGCCTGCTGAAAATGGCGGACATAGTCGGCACAGTCAACTGGCGAGAGTTTCTTGGGGCTGATTGGTGACAGGAGGCGCGGGTCGCTCTTGAAGACGTTGAGCGTGTGATCCTCCACCAAGAAGCCCAAGACAAGTTCGTATGCCAAAAGCCGCCCCTCACGGTCCTCCCACGTTTGTTCTGCCCCGTCTGCGTCATCATCAGCGCCAGCGGCTGCATGGGAATGAGCAACAGGAGCGTGGGCAGGTGACTTGCGCATGGGCGAGCTCTGCACCATCCAGTCGTCTGAATTGCAGCCAGGTGGCATCCCTCCACCAAGCACGGCGTCGCCAGTGACTGTTGAGGGTTCCTGGGGGATGTTCGAGGGTGTTGAGAGGCCCTGCAGGACCAGCCGCTGCAAGCTCGCCGACCCCTGGTCTCGCTTTGCCATGAATTTCAAGAAGAGGGTGCTGCAGGCCTGGCGCACTGTGCTGGCCGAGTGTGAGAGGTAAAGGCTGAAGGTATCAATGAGCGAATCCCACTGCTGCAAAATGAGGCGCGAGGGGAGACGCTCGAGCAGGTCGATTGCCAAGGACAAGAGGCCCTGTGCCTCAAACGCCTCCACCAGCCGCCCGCATCGCCCCCTGCTGTCACCTCCTCCTCCTTGCGCTGCTGCACCAGCGCTGCCGCAACGTAGGCTTGCACTGTAGGCGTCTGCAAGATGGCCTTGAGGGCAGGCGGCACTCTGAAGCTTACCGATCACCTCAGCGAGGCACACCTGCGTCTCATGGAGGGGCGAGCGCGACAGGTAGGCGGAAAAGGCCTTGGCCGCATTTTCCCGCACACTCAACTGCCCATGTGCAAGCGCTCCAAATAGCAGCGGCTTCAGATGCTCGGTTATAAAGCTGGGCAGCGCCTCGAGGTCTTGACTGCCAAAACGAAGCCGCTGCTTCACGAGTGCATCATTCTCCGTCCCAGTGCATCCCTCCCTATCTCCCTCTCCGCTCCCCTCCACCCCTGTTGTGTCGCCCTCCTTGACGCCTACGTGACTGAACTGTGCGATGACAGCAGCGAGACCCAGGAGGATGCCCTCCTTGGCCTTCCAGGCATCTTGAGCGTCGGTCCAAGCGTCGAGCAGCCTGCGAAAAAGCCCTGCCTGCTGCTCCAGCGTCAGCAGCTGCCCGATGGACTTGAAGCGCTGCGCGCACACTTTGCGCGTTGCACTCCACACATCTGTGAGCCCTGATATGATAAGTTTTTGGATCAGGTCTTCGAGGTCGGCAGCGCGCGCCTCAAAGTCGTCGGCGTTGGCCTGCCGCTTAATCCAGTCTAGCGCGAACAGGTAGCACCGCTGCCGCACCACAGGCTTCTGCGACGCAGGAGCCTGCCACCATCGCCATCATTGCTTCGGCCTCAGTTGCCGCACAGCTGCACTGTAATCGTGAAGTTTGCTGCGTGCACACCGCAGCGTGCGGTTCTGGGACAGTGGGAAGAGACAGGGTGTTTGAGCAGCAGACATACCACAGACAAAAAGGCCTGGAAAATTGGTCGCAGCAGCGGGTGCTCCTTCAGGCAGGCCAAAAGCTGCCCAATTTGCCAGTGCACAGATGTCACTGCATGGGGCGCGGTCACGACAGAGAACAGCGAACGCGGGTCAGTGGGTGACCTGGTCGAGAGCATCATTTATCTTCTTCTTCGCACGGTTGTCGAAGCTGTCCATCGCGCGATCGTCGTTGACATCTGCACTTTCGGACCAGCCATAGCGCCGCTCAAAGGCGTAAGACACGATCCGGCTCCAGCCGTGCGCGTCCAGCGGCAGTACTGCGGGCAGGGCCTCCTCGGGCCCAGCGCCGTCCGAGGTCCTGAGCAGGCTCTCGAGCAGGCCCTGCTCCTCGTCCAGGTCCAGGTCCTGCCTGCAAAGGCAGGACTCCAGTCGCTCGACCAGCCCCGCCCGAAGCCCTGTCTGCTCCGCGGGCGGCATCCGTCCGGGGGCACCTGGGCGCCGTAACGTCCGGGACCTGGAACCGTCCTGCGCGAGAGAGGGCTAACGCCTTGTGATGCGTTCACGCCATGGACCTGGCGCGCCAGTAGCTAGGTATCTTGCGAATCTTCGAGTTTCCAAAACCCGGTCCCTTCGAAGACACAAGTATAGTGCCACGTGCAGTTCCCGTCGATCATGTCGCTTATGCTGCCGCAAGGGCAGAAGCTTCTGACCAATGTCAGCGTGGTCCGCATCAAAAAGGGGAAGGAAAAGGTTCGGCATGTGTTGCATGCGTCCATTTCAGCCTTTCCCAAACACCGCCCAACTGAGCGTGTTTGCGTGTTGCATGGCGTTGTGCGTGTGTGGGTGTGTGGGTCTGCGCGCCGGGGGGGGGCGCGGGGGGGGCAGTTTGAGATCGCGACCTATCCCAACACTGTCGTCACGTGGCGCACTGGCGCCGAAAAGGACGTGCGCGAGGTGCTGCAGATCGACCGCGTCTTCCGCAGCGTAGAGCAGGGCGAGTATGCCAAGAGCAAGGACCTGCAAAAGTGCTTTGGCAGCGACGACCAGGCCGCCATTTGCCTCGAGATTCTCAAGGCCGGCGAGATCCAGTTGACAGAGAAGGAGCGGGGCTCGCAGCAGGAGTCTCTGCTCAAGGAGATTTGCACGATGGTGGCGGAGCGCTGCGTCAACTCGCAGTCCAAGCGCCCGGTCACGGTCGGCGTCGTCGAGCGCGCGCTCGCCGAATTGCACTTTAATGTTGACCGCAACAAGAACGCGAAAAAGCAGGCGCTCGAGGCCATCAAGCTGCTTGAGGGCAAGTACCCCATCGAGAGACTCCCCATGAACCTGAAGATCACGTTTCCCCAGGCCGCCAAAGCCGAGGCGCGCGCAAAGATGGCTGCCCTTGGCGCCATCTTCGATCGGGAGGATGACAGGTGTGCAGCGCACAGGAAAGAAACTGCAAGAAACTGCATCCATTTCACGAACAGGATCGAAAGGCACAGCAGCATGCCCCTACTCTCTTCTATACATATATCTAGATGAATATATTTATATAGATAGATATTTAGATGTATAGATGTACAACATATAATATTGTCTCCCACTCTCTTCCACCTCGTGCTTCCGCTCTCTTTCTCTCGCTCTCGATCTCCCTTCTGTAAGTATGGGCCTCTGGGTCTCTGCCTGGAGGATGGCGGCATGGGGCGTCTTGGACTCTGTCTGGGACTCTGTCTCAGACTCTGTCTGGGGCTCTTCCTCCAGGATGCCAAGCCACGTCACCTGCATCCCGCACCAGTGCAGCGACGGGGGCCATGTTTGCAAGTGTGCAGCGCCCACAGTGTGCGCTCAACGGCCACTTAGTTGCTGGCGTGTGGGTGCGTGGCAGCGGGGGAATGTATGTGATGGTGTGCAAGGTGGCGCCTGACAAGTTCCGCGACATAGATGCCGCTGTGCGCGCCTACCAGGTCCGTCCGCCCTCTCGCCCTGCGTCTCTTCCCACCCCTCTGCTGGTGAAAGGAGGGCAGATGAGCGCTGTCTGCAAGACAAAGAGTGTCTGGAAGACAAGAGTGTCTGGAAGACGAGCGCTGGCTTCAAGGCAAGAGTGTCTGCCAGGCAACTCTCTCTCTGTCTGCCAGTCAAGAGTAGGCTTGCAGTCTGCACCTCAAAGAAACAAGCGTGGCAGATGAGTCGCAGACATTGAGTCTCAGACATTGAGTTGCTCATTTCTCACATTCTGTGACGTCTGGCCGAGCGCAGGCGGAAGGAGGGGGGGGAGGGGTGGAGGTGCTGCAGCTGGCGTCGCAGCATCAGGGGGATCAAGCAATCGACTCGCTGGCCGGCTTAGCTTCGAATCCTGACTCTGGGGCAACGGGACACAGCACACCACCACGTCCTCACAAGTCCTCACCTGACACGTCCTCACAAGTTTGCCGGCAAGCGTCATGTGAGGCACAAGCAAACAACGCCTATCCAAGCGCCAGCATCAAGGCCGCCACCGCGCCAGGCGTGGTCAGCACCCATCCCATCATGCTGTGTTGCCAAGGACAGTGATGTGGTGCACTTACTCGCCTCTGCTCCAGGTGTTCGCGACGCGAGAGGAACTAGCAGCGCACATGAAGACCGACTGGCACAAGCACAACCTGGCCCTCAAATCGGCCGGTAAACCCATGCTCACCAAAGAGGAATTCCTTGATTTCAAGATCATGTCGCAGGATGGCGTGGCTGTGCGCGGAGGAGGAGGAGGGGAAGGGGAGAGAAATGCCTCCAAGCCTGCTGGTGGTAAAAAGGGCAAGGGCAAAAAGGACATAGATTTGTGGGACTGAAGGCTCCTCACACCTGTCCGTAGGCATCTCAATCTCTCTGCAACTCGCGTTGGCCTAGGGAGGGGAGCATGATTGGCCCCAAAAGATACGAGTCCTTTAAGTTGTCGACCAGGTTGATGCAGTAAGTGATGCGTGCGGACCCCGAGGCTTGATCGGCAGCAAGTAAAGTCGAGGACCATTCCAAATGGGTTACGAGAGAAGGCGGATGCAATGTTGAAGGGCGAACGAGTTCCCCACCATACCGCGTACGTGAGAAATCCACACACACACACACACACACACACACAAACATGTGTGTGTGTGTATATATATAGTAGGTTGAGTAGGTTGAGTAGCGTGAGTTCGTTGGTGGGGTTCGTGAGTTCGTTAGTTCGCGAGTGTGTGTGTTCCCATCACAGTGCATCGTAAGACACACTGAGGAACTGTACGAAGTGCAGGGGAATACTAGGCATGCGCGCTCTTCGAACCCTCTCTCGTTTGACACAAATGAGGTTTCTAGCCTTAAGTTGATATGCGCAACTCACGATCTAGCGCCCCCTTTCCGTCGACCGTGTGGTCGACAGCGACAGGGTATTTCTATTAGGAACAACAATGAGACAGAGCAGAGCGTTGTCGCACCTGTGTCCGCTCTGTGTCGGAACCACCCGATCCATGCGCTCCATTCGAACCTGACTTCTAGAAACCCCAAAGAACCGGACCAGAGACGGGTGTGGGACGGAATCCAGTTGTGACTGTACGGCGGCCTCCAATTGTGGATGTACGACGGCCTCCATCTGATACCAACTTGATGTACGTGTGTGTTTTATTACTGCAGGACCTATTACAAAGCTGTTCGTGTGGGGGGGGAGGAGAGTGGAGGACATGTGCTAATACACATGGTCAAAATACACATAGTCAAAATACACATGGTCAAAACGCTTAGTTTGCAGGAACCGGGCAGCGGGCAGATTCAGTGCACCTTGTGGAGAAACTTTGCTCCTTTTACCACCTCAACATTCATAGACATTCACGCGAGAGCGCAGGCATGGGGGACCGCGGGGGATCGGCAGTGGGTGCGAGATACATAGTGCGAGGGAGGAAGGACACGACACAAACTGTATTAAGTATAGAAGGAGCGCAAGGCTTCTGCCCCTGGAGTCCCTCGCAAGAGGGTGCTCGGGATCACACCACTGTATTAGCACATGTCCTCCACTCTCCTCCCCCCCCACACGAACAGCTTGATCCCGAGCACCCTCTTGCGAGGGACTCCAGGGGCAGAAGAGACGACAAACCGAGACCTGTGTGGATGAGTCTGCCCATCACGCACTAGTGAACGCAGGGGGTAAGGAGATTGTGTGAAAGAAGGAGGGGGAACAGAAGGTCAGTGCGAGAGGGAGCGTGTATTGGGGGTGCTACTATGTCACATCCCTGGACATTGAGGTTGATCCTCAACGCTGCTGCTTTGGCAGCCGCCAGTTTGACTTTGCTCTTCAGGCAGTTGTAGAATACCTTGCGCTTGAACCAATGTTCTTCGGCGACCTTCGATCCTCGTAGTAAAGTCTCTCGAAGTTCCACAGGTGACGACCGTCGAACCCTGCCTCTTTGTGACTTTGTGACTTTGTGAGTGTTTAGTTCGTGGTAACGTAGGCATCTACAGGGCCCAGAAAGCGATTCAGGGAGATGGTTGCAGCCCACGGCGGAGGTCATGGCTGGGGTCTCCCCCGCTCGAACCAATCAGGAACTCTTCCTAGTCACGGGTCCTCTGCTGTCACTCGTGTTTCGGACCGTGTGTCAGAGGTATAACCAATTCATCGAAACATTTCGGAGTTCTCAATCAGGGTTTCCCCTTCTCACTCCTACAATGTAGATAGGGTAGGACTCGGATGAGGGGGTGGGAGTCCTTGAGGGAATGTGTACTCTGCATGCAGTGGTTGTGTTGTGTTTTTGTGGTTGGCAAGGTCTGGCGAATCGTTCCATGCGTATACAAGATTTATACGTTGGGGCGTTTCCACTGTTTATTAGGAACATTCCTTTTTACTGTTGGGGGGGAATGAATGTATATCGTGAAGAAGAGGTGTGTATTTCTGTAATCGTGACTAGGGTAGTACTGTTGCGCCGTGTCTCCTGAGTCTCCTGTGTTCTGGTGCGTGTCTGGTCTGCTGGGCGTGTCGTGCATAGGTCAGGCATCCTGTATGGTGTGCATGGTGTTGGTCCTTCGCCCGCCGCCTCCTGGCCGTGTCTCCCTGTGCCGGTCGCTGCGCATACTGTGCTCCCCCGCCCTACGCGCGCGGGATGCGCTCCCCCGGCGTCGGTCTCCTTCCCCCCCCATTCCTCATTTTGGACAGAAATAGATTCCGTGTGGTTGTCTGTTTGTCCGACGGTCAACCCGCCGCTCCGGACGCCGACTTCGGTGCCTGCGGCCCTCCACCGTGGCCGAGCGTTTCCGCCAGGGCAGACTTCCACCCAGGCCCATCTTTGTGACTTTGTGACTTTGTGTCTGTGGTAACGGAATCATCCACAGGTCCCATAAAGTGATTCAGGGAGATGACTGTCGCCCACGTCGGAGTTCATGTCTGAGGTCTCCCTGACTCACTCCTATCCGGAACTCTTCCGAGTTACGGGGCCTCCGTCGTCGCTCGTGCTTCGGACCGAGGACGTGTGTCACAGGTATAACCAGTTCGTCGAAGCATTTCGGGGCTCTCAATCAGGGTTTCCCCTTCTCACCCCTATAATGCAGGCAGGGCAGGACTCGGATGGGGGGGATGGGTGGCCACGTAATCACCATCTGAGCCTACAGGGCCCAGAAAGCGATTCAGGGAGATGATTGACTCGGATTGGGGGGGAGGTTACAGTCAGGACTCGTGTATCGATCGATCGTCCTTTTATTGTTCTTACAGAAACAAAATCTAGCTACCGTCATATACCTGTTTGGGCTCGGGTGTTCTCCTCACCGGACTAGGGTTGAAGCACATGCGAATACGCTCTCACCATGACCTCGCCGGTGCACTGGTGACATCCCTAGTCCTAGGTAGACCATGGTGGAGTACTACGTCTCCTACCTGTCTACCCCTCTCGGTGTTCACTATTACAAGTGACCAACACCGATGTCGCATACCCCCACTATTGTAGATCATGCCCGTGTGACAGTCATGACCTTTACCTCCCCTCCATGCCTGCCTCTCTCCAGACCCTGGGCAGGTGTGAGTGCGTGGCAGCTTGTGCGCTCGCCCCTCTCGGCTTGAGGATCATCAGTCCCCTCACCTTTTACCTAAGTTTCCTCGGATCCATCTGGACCTTTGACAAAAATTTGGCTCCGATCTTTCCCTCCCATTTATCCACCGTCGCACCCCAGATCTTCCCAGACCCTAGGCCCCCTTCTCAGCGTAAATATATGTAGATACCGATTTTTTTTTTTCATACATATACTTATGTATATACATGCATACATGTATTCATAAATATATATATAGACCACCCTCTTGTCCTAAAGTTTGCCAGACTGTAGGCCCCTTCCCCATCTCAGAGTTTGCCCGACTCCGATCCTTCACCTTCCACCACCCTCCCAGAGTTTGCCAGACTCTAAGCTCTTCTAAGTCATTTCATCATCATTTTTTTTTTGGTCAATCATTGACGCCCTGCCCTGTTCGCTGCTTCAACACAGCCCCAAGCACCGAGGTGCTCTAGACGTCTCCCATTTTCAGGGGTTTGTGAGACGCTCCGGAACAAGTTTTTATGTTGTATTCAAGACCACCAGTGACGGGTCCCCCTATTCACAACATGGGATTCTGTAGCAGGCTTGGGGAGAGCCCCAATACCTGAAAACATTTCGGGCCGGAAGCTGACCCAGGTTCTGAACTCAGTCGGCTCTGTCTTGGTTCACCAAGAGACCTCGGACTGGGGAGGTGTGTGACCTCGGCAACTCCTGTGTCTGGGACCAGGATTACGGGTGGGGGGTCCGGGTCCGCCGCCATTTTGGCGCACGCGGGATGAGTTCTGTACGGTATGGAACTCGGCTCGGTGACCTTAAAGAGAATTGGTTTCTTTGTTTTCCAATTAAACACTCAACACACACACGGATCGCAATGGAGACCTATGATGGTCCCTCCCATCGATTGTGCTTTTGTTTGTGCTGCATAGGGGCGCGGTCACGGTGTCATCCACAGGGGCCGAAAACCAGATTCAAGGGGATGACAACGGCCACGTCGGGCGTCCTTGCGAGGTTTCCCTGGCTCCTCCCTATCCGGAACCCTTTGCTAGTTACGGGACCTCTGCTGTCACTCGTACTTCGGGCCGAGGACATGTGGCAGAAGCGAAAACCAATGTCATCGAAGTGAGCGGGTTCTTAATC
>Ga0315899_10008594_pt1 | contig 10943 bp, 4 predicted proteins | sample LakEriMetagenome_2_FD_203518 | JGI IMG/M metagenome (GOLD analysis project Ga0315899, IMG submission 203518) | Freshwater fungal communities from buoy surface, Lake Erie, Ohio, United States - Buoy 4 MA112 | ecosystem: Environmental > Aquatic > Freshwater > Lake | place: USA: Lake Erie, Ohio...
CTGAGGGACCATAATTTTGCGTTGGCCCGGATCAAATAAGGCGAGTGCAGTAGCACGCTAGATCCGCGTCAGTCTCGCAGCGGCTCCGTGTCGTGCCGCAGGCGGTCGGAGGTATTTTTCTTTTGCCGATCATATTACCGGCTACTAAAGAATCAGCAGCCGTCTACACAGAATCAGCAGCCGTCTACACAGAATCAGCAGCTCGGCTAGACAGATGTAAAGCTGAACAACCTAAGCACTCTTGCTTTGCTAGCCTGCAAAGGGATCGAACACAGATTGCTCGGTCGCTGGTTTTTCCGCTTCAAAAGGAGACGCTCCGCCTGACATGGTTTCCCCAGGTGATTTCTCAGGTGAGGTGGCTTCCGTTGGCTTCTTTGCATCAGCTTCGTCGACAATTTTTGTCGTCGTATAAACCGGAGTCTCCGAATCAATTTCTCGTAAACAAATAAGTTCACCGAACTCGGATATCAGCAAAATTCTATCGTTGATATTGTTTACGAGTGGAGCATAACCCGCAGCTGGAATTTTTCCTAATACGCTGCCCTTTTCTACATCGACGATCGAGAACTTCCCTGCTTGATCCATCGCGTAAAGCCGATTCTCAGTTATGTTCAAAACTTTAGACATGCCACCGATGGGCCGTTCCCAAGAATCGAGTCCACTAGCCAAGTCTGCAGCTACCAGCAAACCGTTCTGCGACACAAATGCGGCGTGGGTTTTACTAACAACTGGAGTCGATCCGGTGGGTATTCCAAACTTTCTTCTCCAAGTAATTGCATTATTGGAAGTGAGATTGGTTCGGATCATCGCTCCATATTCGGATACAAAAAGAAATCCGTCATCCACCGCAACAGCATCGCCTGGTACCGCTGTCTCGGCATTGATCGAAGTCCAAAGCTTTGGCAAACGATCATGTTTCGCAATGATCAATCGGCTATCTGTAATCCATCCAAAGAAACGACTGTCGCTAGATTGAGTAAGGGTCTTCCTGTTCTCTAAGCCGAGCCGAACAACCGTCGGAGCAGCTGCCGGGTCTATGGCGCTGTAAGAAACAACGCGGCCTCCAGCGGATGGTACCAAAACGCGATCCTTCCACAACATTACCTTGCCCGTAGGAACAAACTGCATTCGTTGTGTCGATACGAGATTTCCAAACTCAAGGCCATACACCAATAGATGATTGCCATTGACCACAGCGACGTATTCGTCTGAAACTCCGGGGCCAAATGTGTTTAAGTCGTAACTTGGAAGCTGATTCTGCCAGTAGATGCTGCCTGTTTCTGCATCGATACTCGTTAGTAACCCGTTTCGGTTAATCGCTACTAGATACGTTGAATCAAGCGTTTCTGAAACGATCTCAACATCACGCTTTAACGCGCGGTAGGTTTTGGCAACAGATTCTGCCATCTCTCGCGCACCTGCAGAACCAAGCTTGTTCACAACGGCATCACTGGAACGAGCCAGCTTATTCCAATCTGTGTCACTGGCTTTGAATTGTTCGATAACATTCCAGACTTCAATTTCTTGGCCTTCTGGCATTCGATCGGCTTCCGATAGCTTTACGAATTTGGCAGGCTTTCCATCGGCACTTACACTTTTGATTCTAAGGCTTGTGCTCTGCGCTCGACTAGCAACTGCGTTCTGCGGGACTTTAACAAGCACCGACACGACCTCAGATTTGCCTGCTCGCGAAGTCCACAGGGTGACGGAAGAATCGCCATTGCGAAGCCCAATACCACCAATGGAAGCCCTCCAGTGCATGGTCAAACCATGCTGGGCGAGCTGATGTGTCTCGAATTGAGCATGGGCCGATGAGTGGCAAAATGCCATTGCAAATGCTATGCAGACTGAAACGATTCTATAAGCCATGTTCTATAATTCCTGTGAAGAGACTTCTTCTATACTACCAAGGATTGTGGAGGAGTTAAAACAAAAAAGGTCAGCAAAATTGCTGACCTTTTTACTAGACGACTTCTTTTGCCCACAATTATGGACGCGAATGCCCATGGTTACATTCCAGGTCCCATACCCATACCTGCTCCTGGTCCCATTCCGCCCCCACCTGGGCCGCCGGCTCCGCCTCCCATGCCGCCGTAACCACCTCCTGGACCACCGCCCATTCCACCGCCCATTCCACCGTAGCCGCCACCCATACCGCCTGCACCAGCTCCCGCCATGCCGCCACCCAGTACGCCAACGGCCGGCTTGTCAGGCTGAGCTCCCATGTTGAACATGGTAAAGTCATCGAACTCTCTACCGACAACAAGCTGTCCCGTTTGTGTATCAAAGGCCACTACTTCTGTTCCCGATCGCAAATCGTCTCGTGAGGAAAATACCGACAGAGGAACGGCTCCACTGACGTCGACTATGGTCACCTGACGGTTGACCGCATCTTGGTCGGCATTCTTATCCGCTGGTTTGTCAACGAGTTTTGTGGTCTTCAAGATCTTTGTAAATGGATGAACAAAGATGCCAGGATCTTTGGCGTCTTTTTTGCTGCCATTGACTATTCCTAGACCAAAAATCGTTCCGACCGATATTTCTTCTACTCGAGGGATATCAAAAACGCGGTAGTTTCTTTGGAACCAGACCGCCTTCGTTTTGAGCGGAACGGTCTCGAACACACCGCCTTTACCGTCACCAACGTAGCTAGGACGTTCCATGCCAGCCGCATATACAGGAGCTGGCAAAAAAGCTTGAACGACTGGCGTGGGTTCCGACCATTCGGTCAATCGAACGCTAGTTCTTTTGCCGGTTTCCTCGTCAGCCTTAACCGTTTCTCGCAACTGCTGGACCCGAGCCAGTGCAGCACCTTCTAAGTTAATACTCTTGGGGGCAAAGGCTTCGTATTCTGGAAAGTTCGGATCGTACATCTTCAGGCGAATGCGATACCGGTAAGCTTTGCCCTCTTCGACTTTGTTGTCAACAAAGCGAATAAGCTTGTATTTCGTTCGTGGCAATCGCTGAGGTAAGCCAGCCGTCGAGCCCATGCCGCCGTATCCCCCTCCCATGCCACCACCAGGTCCCATGCCACCACCAGGTCCCATGCCGCCACCAGGTCCCATGCCGCCACCGGGTCCCATGCCGCCACCGGGTCCCATGCCACCACCAGGTCCCATGCCGCCTTCTTCGTCGCCTCCAGCTCCTCCCCCATATCCTCCGCCATAACCTCCCCCATATCCTCCTCCATAACCACCACCAGCACCCTCTCCTTCTGATCCATAGCCGCCTCCATATCCTCCACCCATGCCCCCCATGCCGCTTCCCATGCCAGGTCCCATTCCACCGCCGGGTCCCATGCCACCGCCAGGTCCCATGCCATCACCCATGCCCCCGCCATAGCCACCCATTCCTCCTGAAGGGCCGAGTTTTTCGGGGTCTTCATCCGGAGCTAGATCCCCGTTGATCGAAGGAATATCTGGGTGTCCTGAGAATTTTGAGTAGTCTGCCAACAGCACCGGAGGAATTGGCATGGCTAAGTTAGGCGTAACCCAACGATCAGGATGCACTTCCCTACAAAAACCAATTGGTCGAGAATCAGGCTTTTCTAACTTTGCGAGTTGTTTCATCATTTCATTGTACTCATCCACGGAGAAAGACGAGTGAGCGACCCACTCACCTTGCTTGCCGTTCATCGATACCTCGGCTCTCTCGACTTCAAAACCTTGGTAGTAGGGAGTGTCCCTACCAGGTGTGTATTCCTTTGCATCTTGGAACGATGCCAAGTAATTCTTTTCCAGTTCTTCGTGAGGAGCCAGAGCCGTGACGACTATCATCTGCATGGCGCTATTTGCCATGTTCGGTTTTTTGTTTTTTTCCGCAGCAGTAGGTCTTGGAACCCAGAACAACGGGTTAGATGGCATTCCTGGAACAAATCCTTTGTCATATCCTTGAGCGAGATATTTCTTAGGCTTTTCAGCTTCGCCACCTTGACCAGCTCCACCGCCGCCCATGCCCATACCGCCGCCCATGCCCATACCGCCGCCAGGTCCCATGCCGCCGCCAGGTCCCATACCGCCGCCAGGTCCCATACCGCCGCCGGGTCCCATGCCACCGCCAGGTCCCATGCCGCCGCCTTCTCCTTCAGAACCATATCCTGGCCCACCACCACCGCCGGGGAATCCAGAACCGCCCTGTCCATTCTTAGGACGTTCCCTGCGTGGCTCAGGTGGTACATAGTCTTCGAATTTTGCAACTGGGTCAGCGGGACGAAGGTCAGCATAAGCCCCCGAATAGTAGGTTGCCCGTGCCTTGATTGGCGCCAAAAGAGTTGGGTCGGTTCTTTTCTTTTTTTGCCCCTCGTTTACGGGAACCAGCCCCAGTTTCCAGTCAGTCGCTTCAACTGGTTCCCGAACCGCGATAACGTCGGGTGTGAAGCTTGTCTTTGCAACTCGGGTTGGCTCTTTTTCAGCCATCTCAGTGAAGTGATCCGTTTGAGTCACCTCTCTCTGCACGGATTCTGCATCCTGTTTCAGTTTCTCAGGGGTCTGACTCGCCGAATATCGCTCAGTTGAAACCCCAAGATAAACGAGGAATACTGCTACCCCCAAAACTAACGCGAAAATCAACTTCTCCGCGTGGAACAGCAGGAAATTCTTCGGATCAAATCCTTTTCCGGAAGAGCTTTTCTTTTTTGCCATCGGTGAGTCCCCTGATTTAGTTACCTAACGTTGCGGTTTTGATTCTGAAATAGTCTCGAGCATGAGCGAAGTATCGCTCTCACTCAGTTTGTAGATTTTTTGGAAAAATCTTATTAGTTATCGATGTCTTAAATAGCTTTTGGTGTTCAGCAATCTATTGGTTTGGAGTACCTGGTTCGCCACTGGCCCCCGGGCCAGAGACGCCTCCAGTTCCTGGATCTGGATTGCTTCCTGCGCCGGCACTTGGTCCACCCGGATTCTCCGCTGGCGGAGTGCCATCAGCAGGTGCTCCGGCTGGATTAGCTGCGCCATCTCCCGGATTGGCTCCGCCCCCCGCAGGAGGATTTTCGCCAGCCGCCGGGGGATTTTCGCCGGCCGCCGCAGGTCCGGCGTTTCCGTTCGGATTCGCCCCTGTGCCATCCCCTGCGTTTGGAGGGGTGCCGTCCAAACCGTTAGGCATTTCAGGGGACTGGCCTGCGTTATCTCCCGTTGCAGGCGGAACTCCATTACCTGCCGAATCCCCGTTGCTATTTGGTTGTTCGGGATTGCCCCCGTTCGCCGCTGCAGGAGTCGGTGCCGCGCCTCCCTCATTGTTATCTTCTTTAGCAACCTCGATGCCACTTAAGTCTAGGGGGGGATTGTAAAGATAAACAAGCCCGTAGATCTCGACAGGGACCTCTTCAACAGCAGATGTCTTGGTTTTCACCGGGCCCATTTCGCCACCCATTCCGCCACCCATTCCACCACCGTATCCACCACCGTATCCACCTCCATAGCCACCCATACCTCCGCCAGGTCCTCCAGGACCTCCTCCGCCGGGCCCCATTCCACCACCAGGCCCCATTCCTCCGCCATATCCGCCTTCACCGGAATCATCTCCGCCACCACCGGGCCCTCCGCCGCCAGGTCCCATTCCCATACCACCCATACCACCCATGCCCATACCGCCAGCACCTCCCATACCTCCCATGCCTCCCATGCCGGAGATACCGCTGGCAGATGCGTTAACGCGAACTTGGTATACCTCGAGCATAAACGGGGCGTTTCCGCACTGAACAATCAGTTCCGAAATTCGTTCAGGATTCATTTTCACTCTAAATCGAATGGGAACTCGTTTCGCAACAGCATCTACCGCGTTGCTTCCGTTGGGGTCCTTCACCGATGACGCCACATCCTCTGCGGTTCTTTCTTGGAAAAAGGTATCAGGGGCAAAGCTTATGTACCGATTGTCCCCTGGGTGTGTAGAAGAGCTTGCAGCGGCTCCACCACCCGGTCCTCCCATGCCCGCTCCGCCCATACCACCCATTCCCATGCCTCCTTCGCTGTCTCCATCTCCACCGCCACCTCCGCCACCACCATATCCTCCGCCGTAGCCACCCATACCACCCATTCCCATGCCACCTGCTGCGCCTCCGCTGCCATCTCGTTTCGCATGTTTGCCCATACGAATAAATTCGATCTCACGAACCGAGGTCTGGAAGTTTTCTACAGCTCCTTCGTTCGTTGCTGCGATGATCCGAATTACGTTGTCTAGAAGCCAAATATCCTCTTGTGTGTAATAGATTTCCAAAATGGAAGGAGCCCGATTCAAAGAATACCACGGCACTATCTCACCGAGCAGAGTTTGCTGAGAAGCTTGACTCCACCGAACCAAGTCTTTGGAAATTGGGCCGGATGCGCCTGCACCGCCAGGGCCCATGCCTCCACCATACCCACCTTCTCCCTCACCTCCATAACCGCCGCCAGGACCTCCACCCATGCCACCATATCCGCCTCCTGGGCCGCCACCCATACCCGCGCCACCCATCCCGGCGCCGCCCATACCACCCATTCCGCTTCCCATGCCTGAGGCTGCTCCACCAACCCCCAATTTCGCTTTCCATTCGGTCCTAATTGGTTTGGTGATATTGTCGAAGACTGGGCCGATGTAATCACGATAAACTCGACGGTCGGACTCAGTGATTCTCGCGAGATCCCCGGTTAGCGTTGCATCCTCAATCGGAAACACAACATGCTTTTCGACGGGCTTTAGTTTCTCGAATATGCCAGCAACAGCTTCTGAAGCAAAAGCACTTCTGGGCCACTTTATGAGGTCTTTTTGCTTCTCATATTGAAGATTCCATGCCTGTTGGAGATCCTGATTCATCGCAACGATTTGCGTCTTCATTCGAGCATGCGAAAACTCGTTCGGATGGGTCTGGGCTTTGCCTTTAACCGTTTGGACGTCCGAGTGTTTTCCTTTGATAGCAGCCGTACGCTCGTCGATCTTCTTGGAAACAGCCGCAGAGACGAGGTAAAAGGTAACCCCTACCAGAACCAGAACTGTTCCGGAGAGGATCCAGAATTGCTGTTTCTTTACGCCTTCTAGTTGCTTTTTAATATCTGCCATGAGAAATGCCCTCGCCTTTGACTTCCCTAAAGTTGACGTGGTATTTTGATTCGCTGTATTTTGAATCGCTTCTGAATTCTTTGAAACTTTCCCATTGGGAAAGTTCTCTGTTTTTCGCTTCGATAACTACTACGAGTTCGCAAACTGCCACGAGTTCGTGATGACTCGTTGAATCACGATCTTATTCTATATCACTCGCTTGATTCGTAGGGCTTAGATGCCCCCTCACTCGCTCCAGCAGCCCCAGTCGCCGCGTTGGGGTCAGCTGCAGCTTCTCCGTCAGCAGAAACCGCAGGCAGTCCACCCGCCAAGCTGCCGCCTTCGGCCTCGAATCGAGGCTTCCAAGCGAACTGGACCACAAACTCGCACAGTGGTGCTGGATAGTCCTGTGGAACTTGCTTTCCATCCTTATCAGGTAGAGTTTTTGGGATCTTTAAACCAGCTGTACCCATACCGCCACCAGGCCCCATGCCGCCGCCGGGTCCCATGCCACCGCCAGGTCCCATGCCGCCGCCGGGTCCCATGCCGCCGCCGGGTCCCATACCGCCGCCAGGGCCCATACCGCCACCGGGTCCCATACCGCCACCAGGTCCCATACCGCCGCCGGGGCCAGAACCTCCGCCGGGGCCTTCACCACCACTCGAAGCACCCTTGGCTCGTTGCTCTTGTATCCAAATCGCCAACAATTCTTGAAACTTTGGATTGGCCTCTCGATACAGTTTGTCTGGTGGTTTAACGCTTCTGACAATTGGCACGCGAATGCCAAAATCTCTTATGGCTATGTGTCCCTCCGAAGCCTTCTTAAAGCCTTCTTTAGGAGTGATTCCAGTCAAATCTGAGACAGGCATTTTTATCTCGCCGTTCTCAAGATACTCGATCATGTATCGCCACACATGGTCTTGCCCTTCTTCACCACGAAGCATTGGTCCACCCTCATGTTCGTTGTGATAGTGATAGCCCTTTATCTCAACAACCCACCCTGGGCCTGTAAGTTCGGAGAGTTCGGGGACCGGTTTGTCGAGATTCTTCGAATCATAGAACTTTCGGCGAATCTTAACGCCATCGGCATATTTGGCTTTGATGTCTGACGTTAACCATGTAGTGAGATCGGGGAAGTACTGTTGGTCCATCGACGTGATATGAAAATCGAGCCGATTCGGGTAGGGTAATTCATCCGGGGATTTATCTGGATCAGTTAAGTCCAATCGTTTTGCCCCTTCGACAATCTTCATCAGTTCCAAGGTTTGAACACGACGTTTCGCACCGGAGCTAATCTCTTTTCCAACATCTCCGAGTAGCTTAACCGAACCGAGCAATTTGCCATCGCTGGCGATTTCACGATCGGATGCGGACTTCATCGAACTGACGCTAGATTCGGCCGTCGACCATCGTTTTTCTGCAACGACACCCAACGCCTGGCCTTTAGACGCATGATAGGTCACCATGGATGCCAACAAGACGGACAATGCGCCCACAGTCCAAGGCTTTTTGTTGCGGATCACTCGATCGATCAAGATCTCTCGTGGCAGCAAATTTGTTTTGATCGGGCCTTTTTTCAGTTGCTGCAAGCACAGTCCATAAACAACACCGTATGCGGGTAAATTCTCTTTGAACGCTTGTGCGCCAATAACTTCGCTGCCATCAAGCTTGGGGAATTTGTCGATTACCGATACGTCGATACCAAGGTTCTTATTTAGGAATTGCTCCAAACCAGGAAGCTTGGCCGTATTGCCCAGCAGCAGCAAGGAATCGAAATCACCCTTTTTGTTTACAGTCTTAAAAAAGTTGAGAGATCTCTGAATCTCGGTGACCAGATCATTAAATACTGGACGCATTGCTTGGAAGATCAACTTCGGATCATCCGCTTGTAATGCATTCTTCTTTAGGTGCTCGGCTTTAGCAAAAGTGAGCTTAAGGTCTTTGGTGAGTTGCCTGGTAAAGTGGTTTCCGCCGATCGGGATGTTACGATGCCAAACACGGAAACCGTTGGTAACAATGAGATCGCTAGCATCTGTTCCGATCGAGAGAACAACCAACGACTTCGGCGGAGCTTCCGGATCAAACGTATCGTTTGCCAACGACTCAGCGAAACGATCGTAAGCGATCATGTTGTAAAGTGACATCGGTGCCAATTGCACTAAATCGATATCAACATTTTTTGCTCGATAAGGTTTGAGATTGCGAAAAACGGCTTCGCGTTTCATCGCGAACAAGCCAACTTCGCTTTCCAAAGCGTAGCCATCCTCGATCTGCGCACCTTCCATTTGTTGGAAGTCCCAGATAACGTCCTTGAGGTCGAAGGGGATCTGTTGTTTGGCTTCGTACTTTACAATGTCCCCAATCTTTTTAACTTCAACTGGGGGTGGCTTGAAGAATTTCGCTAGACCACTTTGGCCCGGAGCGCTGACGGCAACGGTTGCACCACGAAGATCATTCCGAGAAACAAACTGTTCGAGAGCATCAGCAACCAGAAGCTCTGGTTCTGCTTCAGGTTGAGTCAGGATCTTTGGATACTCCACGTAGTCAAACGTGTCGGCAATGACCTGGTCGCCTTCCAGGTGGCATCGCATCGCTTTCAAGGAAGCTTGACCAATTTCAAGCCCCCAGACATGTTGTGGTTTCTTCGCCATCGTGCGAATCTCCTTAGCTTCCAGTCTGATAAACAGCGAATCGATATTCGCTGCTCGCCAGCAGGATCGCTACAGATAAGTATGCTGAGACAATAAGGTGCAGGGATAAGGGTCGCCGCTCTCCTCTCCGAGGTACAGCGACTACTGTCTATGTTACAGGATCAACCCCCTCAGTGTCAAAAAAATCCCCTGTACATATTGGAAAACGGACCCGTTTTGCGAATAGACAGTCCAGTCGTACGCATCACTATGCCCAGACAAATCCAATGAAACGGCGGTTATTGGGGAGGCTTCGTTTGATTTCTGAAAGGTTTTTAGAAGAACTTCGAAAGTCGCATTCTAAAATTCTATCTTGTGGAACGCTCCATGAAGGGCGTTCGTTCGGGTCCCTTTACTACGAATTTGATTTGGAAATTTCTACTTTTACCGCAGTGTCGAATTCGACGGACGGTGAATTCTGCCGGTTTGATCGTTACAATCGTAACAAGCGGAATTCAACTAAGTAAGGAATACAGATATGAGAATCAGGCTTCGAATCTTGGCGGGCGTCGCGATAACGTTCGCTCCGCTCCAATTGCAATCAACGGACGTTTACGGCAGGGAAGATCCTCTCAAATCGGAACAGAAAGAGGTCATCCGCCGATTGATCGAGCAACTCGGTGACCCAAATTATTCCAAGCGTGAGTACGCAAAAAGTGAATTGGAGCGAATCGGCTACGTTACCTTGGATCAGCTTCAAACGGCCAGTTTCCACCGTGACCCACAAATTGCAAATACCGCGCGATTTATGGTTAACAGCAACCAATTCGCGTGGACCAGCGATTTTGATCCCCCTCGTGTTAGAGAGATCTTAAGCAATTTTGCAGTTTCCGAAAACCAAGGAAAATCACTTCATATAGACGAACTAGCAAGATTAGAACGTGAAGATGGAATTCCGGGGCTGTGTAGATTGGCTCGCTATGAATCAAACGGCGCTCTGGCGAAACGAGCCGCGATCTACGTCTTAAAATTGCCATTACGCGCGGAGCAAACACCGGAAACTCGAAAGAAAAAAATAGCCGCCTTGATGGAAGACGGGGAGAGCGCCGCGTGTAAGTGGGTTCTAGCGCACGCGAAGTCTACTGACGGTTTTGACCTAAGTTTCTGGAAAGAACAATTAAGCAAGGAACAAAAGTTATTCGAAGCGAGGTCAACGGAAACGAACGAGTTCGTCCTTACCAATCTTGGGCGGTGGATCGTTGAACAATGTGCATCACGACCGGAGCTTCGGTCTGATGCGATCTC
>Ga0315899_10008595_pt1 | contig 10943 bp, 2 predicted proteins | sample LakEriMetagenome_2_FD_203518 | JGI IMG/M metagenome (GOLD analysis project Ga0315899, IMG submission 203518) | Freshwater fungal communities from buoy surface, Lake Erie, Ohio, United States - Buoy 4 MA112 | ecosystem: Environmental > Aquatic > Freshwater > Lake | place: USA: Lake Erie, Ohio...
CCTGATAATCCAGAAGTTCCACTTGTTCCTGTAGAACCACTGGTCCCTGAAGTACCTGTTGTACCTGATGTACCAGTTGTTCCTGAGCTACCACTTGTCCCAGCAGAACCATTAGTACCAGAAGTACCATCAATTCCACTAGTTCCGCTAGTGCCAGAAGATCCTCCTGTTCCATCTGTTCCAGAAGATCCACTAGTACCACTAGTTGCTGATGTTCCTGAGGTACCTGAAGTTCCTCCAGTTCCATCAGATCCACTTGTTCCACTTGTCCCACTAGATCCACTAGTAGCACTTGTACCTGATGTACCTGATGTTCCATCAATACCAGAGCTTCCATTAGTTCCAGAACTCCCTGAAGAGCCTGAGCTACCAGATGTACCATTAGTTCCACTCACACCACTTGTACCAGTTGTACCAGAAGTACCGCTAGTTCCTCCTGTACCATCAGTTCCTGATGTACCTGAGCTTCCAGCAGTTCCACTACTTCCTGAAGTTCCATTAACCCCAGAAGAGCCACTGGTTCCTGTTGAGCCAGAAGAACCTGATGTACCAGTGGTACCAGACGTAGCACTTGTACCAGAGCTTCCTGATGTACTACCAACAGATACACCTATTTGCTTTGTTACAACAATAATAGAAGGTGCAGCTGGAACTACATAAGGAGAACTTTGTGCTGGAACAGCTGTAATCTGTACATGTTGTGAATCAGAAGCAAATACTATTTCTAAATAATCATTAGCTTGAAGTTCTAATATAATAGATACAAATGGAAGTTGTTTTACACTATTAGAAGAAAGTCCTAATATAGAATCTGATCTAAGTAGATCACTTCCATTCTTTCTAAGCCATATCTCAACATCAGCAGCAGAACCACCTTGTGTTTTTTCTACTTGTAATGAGTAACCTATCTCATATATACCAGCATATGGGTATCTAATCTGTTGACCAAAGTCTAGAATGATACCATTTGCTATTTCTGTTGTGTCATATGTAATAACTGTAGGTGTATTAGCAGCAATTACTACTTGATCTGTACTATCAGAATAACTAGCATACCAGTTAGCTATAGCAGCTCCTGAACTTCCATTCAATCCACTAGATCCAGAGCTTCCACTTGTACCTGTAGTTCCACTACTACCAGAGGTCCCTGTGGTACCTGAGCTACCTGCTGTACCTGAAGTGCCTGATGTAGCACTAGTCCCTGAGGTACCAGTAGTACCTGAAGTACCACTCGTGCCTGTTGTACCAGACGTACCATTACTTCCATCAATACCTGATGTACCGCTTGTTCCTGTTGTTCCTGAAGTACCAGTGGTTCCACTAGTTCCAGATTCACCAGAGGTACCAGATGAACCGCTAGTACCTGTAGTACCAGATGTTCCTCCAGTTCCAGACGTTCCTGAGGTTCCAGTAGTACCAGATGTACCTGAACTTCCTGAGGTACCAGTTGTACCACTTGTCCCTGTACTTCCAGATGTACCAGATGTTCCATTAGAACCATCTCCTCCAGAAGCACCGTTTAAGTTAACATCCCAATTACTATATGTACCACTACCAACACAATTAATTGCACCACCAAATACCAACACTCCTGTAAGAGGATCGTATGATGTTACAATAGATTCTTGATAATTGGTTGCATCATATGCAATAACAATAGATTGACCTGGTGTATATGCAAGTCCTGGTTCAACAGTTAATGTACCTGCACTACATAGTGTAAATGTATCTGATGAGAATGTAGCATATCTATCACCATTAAGTCCTGATGTTCCAGATGTACCAGAAGAACCTGTTTCACCACTTGTACCTGATGATCCACTGCTTCCAGTTGTACCACTAGTTCCTGCACTTCCGCTAGTTCCTGTGGTTCCACTTGAGCCGCTTGTACCAGCAGTCCCACTTGTACCAGTAGTTCCTGAACTTCCTGCACTGCCAGATGTACCACTGGTGCCTGAGCTACCAGAAGTTCCTGTTGTACCAGAAGTAGCAGATGTACCACTAGATCCAGATGTACCATCAGATCCTGTTCCACCACTAGTTCCAGAACTACCAGATGTTCCAGTGGTTCCAGATGTTCCAGATGTAGAAGAGGTTCCAGAGGTACCAGAACTTCCGCTAGAGCCACTTGTGCCACTAGTTCCAGATGTTCCACTCTGACCACCTTGACACAATAGTGCATCAATTTTCTTTAATGCAGATTCAAGGGTTTCATTAGTATTTATGCCAGAACATACCAAGTTAGGTCCTTCGTAGAATACACAGGACGCACTTAGTAGAATTGGGCAAGGATTAGCTGCACAAATTACACTCATTGGGTTGGATTATTAGTGAACGATTTTAAGAAAGTCTCCTGTACGGTAAACTTGACCAGCAACTAAACCAGCAAATAAAGCTGCTGAATTGTTAGCATACTGAGGTGTTACTAAAGGAGCAGTGATTACAAGGTTCCAATCAGAAGCTCCTGTACCTACAGATTTAGCAACATACAACATTGATTTAGCTGTATTCAAATAAGTTTGTCCTATATATGTAGCAGAGCTACTAGGAGCAGTTGTACCTGATAGAGGTACTAAGTTAGTGTTTATTTTAGCCAATACAGATTCAAGATCCTCTAAAGGATCTACTTTTATATTGGTTAAGTAAGGGCCATTGTATATGATGCATAAAGCATTTTCATATGTAGCACAAGTTGGGCAAATTGCAGCTGTTCTCATGTGAGCAAAGTTAATTATTAATTATATGTTTTAAAAATGTTGATATCAAATATCTGATATAATATAGCGTTGTTTTATCTTATTCCTGATTGCGATTGCATTTTTATTCCAAGGTCTTTAGCTAAGTCAGGATAAAACATTGGAAGCATTCCAGCAGCTTGATTAGTTATAGGATTTGTTTTCATCCAATACTTGATAACACTAGTCTTTTCAACTAGTTCATCATCTCCTGTAGCTAATCCATATGACTCTTTCAAAAAGTTTACCACTCCTTTCTCATAATTATTTATAAGACCCATAGCAGGAAACACTCCTTGAGAAACTAAGTTTGTTAAACTTGTAGGATTATAGAAGTAACCAAGCTCATCTTTAAACTTATCTGTAGCTTTAAGCATAAACTTCCATTGATTTTTTACAATAGGATCTTCATCATCATCTGGAGCCATAGCTTTAAGTCCTAAGAAGATAGCCCATAGTGTAGCATAGAATAATACATCTATTAACTGATTCTTAATATTTTGTCTAACAAGATCGATGAATTCATCTTCTGTCATCTCAAGTTCTTTATCAGTATCAGCTTTATAGTCAGCTCTCTTTTTTTCATATAGCTGTCTAATGTATTCCATTCCTTTATCATTACCTACCAATGAGTTTTTAAGATTACCCAGAGCTCCTCTAAAATCATCTGATATGATTCTAGCAATCATTCTAGTTCTTCCCCACTCATAAGCATCTGATGCCGCATTGTATTTAACATTACCCATACGTACATCAACAAGTCTAGGAATCCAGTTCTTAAATACCATGAAAGAGTTTCCATATACATTTAAGTTCATTAGACGTTTGTTTTCTTCTGTCATAGATCCTAATGCATCAGCTGTAAAACTTTGCACCTTTCTTCTTAATTCTATTACAGAATCAGATTTTCTATCTACACCAGGAATAACAAGTTCTCCATCTACCACATTACTAATATTCAGCACTCCTTTTTCTTTGATAAGTTCTTTAACATCCTTTTCAAACTTTGCAGCTCTAGCATCTCTTTCTGATTGTGTCCCTTGATAGAAGTTTTTAAACTCATCTGTAGATTTTAAATACTCTCTAGCATTAAGAACTTGGCCATCTACAACAACTGCATTCTTTAAGAATGAAAAGAAGTTAACTGTCTGAACAGCTTCATCTCCTTTTCTCATCAAGATCATTAACCAATCTTGTATTGCTTGGTCATCTAATTTATTGATTGAAAGTTTTGTAGCAGCATATCTATTATAGCTATCTGTAAATGGTACAAAGTATTCAAGTGCAGCCAGTGCAGTCTTTTTATCTATATCACCAGCCATCTTATTACTTAGTAACCATGCCTCTGTAGCCATGTACTCTCTTTTGGTAAAATACTTACCAGCATTAATAAATCCTTGTGCAGTACCTCCAAAGTAGTTAGAAGTAGATGACAATATATTAAGACCAAGTGCTGTCACTTGGAATGTATTATTCAGTTGTGTGATAGCTTTATTGATACTTATCTGTCTTCCATCTAAGTTCTCTGGTAATAATTTGAATCCAAGCTTTTTATTAATCGTTGGTCCAAAGTTACCAAGCTTACCAAGTAGTTGATCAAATGCTTCACTCTCTATATACTTCTGTTGGTATACGATTGCTTTAATCATATCCTCTATAAGTTTAGAGTTTTCACTATTATCATTTGTATAAACTAAATCACCGTTTGCATCCTTTTGTGTTTTACCAAACATAGATGTAGCAATAGCTTTCTTGTTTTGTTCAAGTCTTAATAATGCCAATGCTTGGTCTTCTATACTTGATAGATATTGAAACTTAATAGCAAACTCATTATACATAGCCATTGTTTTGAAAAGATCTTCAGAGTAGTCTTCTTCAAATGCATTAGTTAAATACTTAGGAATTTTATTAAGTATCTTACCAGTTATTGGATCATATCTTCCCATTCCAACTTCATTCTCATCAACAGAAATGTTTTTAAGAAATTGTTCTCCAAGAGTTATTCTTCCACCAAATATAAGTTTTTCAGAAAGTCCTTTTCTTACCCAAGGAAGAAATGTTCTAGCTTGATTATTTGATATATATCCTATGTCTGCATATGCTTGGTTTCTTTCTATTATATAATTGTAGAAATCAAGAGCAGGTTTGTTTACATAATTACCAGCAGCATCTTTCTTATGCAGTTCTTTCCATTCTTCAGATTGCCATTTGTCTTTAGGGAATTTTTTAGCTTCTCTATACAATAACCAACCAACAGCATTGTCTCCTGCAATACTATATAATGAAGCAACCTTAGCTTTCTCAGCAGCAATGTCATATTCATTTTGTTCTTGAGTACCAAGTCTAGGAAGATTATCTATTCTAGTATATTCTTCTTGTCTTTTCTCTTCAAGATATTTTCCATAAGCTTCTACATCAATGTTATCTTTTATCCATTTGATATCTTTAACATTTTTATCTGTAGCTCTTTTTAATTCTGTGTAGAATTCAGGTTGGTATTCATCAATCAACTCATTAGAATTTTTCTTTCTAATTATGTTGAACATAGTCTTAGGACCTAACCCTTTATTAGAAGCCCATTTTTGATATTCACTTTTTAATTTAGTTAATCTTGCCACCTCAGTCTGTGTGTCCATACCAGCACGTCCAAAAGCAGCATTAGCTTTTTGAAACAATGTGGCCATTCCTTTTAACTGAATAGTAGATGTTGTACCTAACCATTTAGAGAATATACCTTTTATAACTTTCTCTCCTTTTTCTGTACCACCAATTTGCTCAACAGTGAATTCAGTAAATATTTCAGATAGATTATCATTAAGTTTTCTTGATTGATATGCTGTATCTCTTAACTCTTCTTTTAGTTCTTTCTCTTCATCTGATAGTTTTCCTTCAAATAAGAAGTCAAGATCTGTATCTAATGTTAGATAGTGTTGCAATGCATCTTCAGCAAGTCTTAATGATTTAGTGAAGTCTCCTATTTCTTGTTCACTGAATCCTTTCTTACCTTGAAACTTTTCATTGTAGGTATTAATTATACTTTGTATCTGTACATTCAATATCTTAGATTGGTATAATAAAGGACCAATGTCTTGTCTCATTTGCAATTGTCTGATTGCAGAATAAAGAGCATTTAATTGCTCAGCTTTATTTAGTCTCTCAGATGGTAATGCTTTTTGCTCAGCTAACTTTGCATATATGTCATTTAGTTTATCTAGAATAACATTAATTTTCTTAGTAGCAGCTTTGTCATTTTCAATGATAACTTTTTCACCAGCTACACCAACAGGAATCAAATAGTCTTGTTTAATGTTTTTAACATTAACATCTCCTATTTCTATTTCCAATAATCTTGGTAACACTTTTGTTTGTGGGTTTGCTTCAGAATAAACTGCTCTGATAGGAATCATTCTAGTTTGTTCGAAGTCTTTAATATCTACACCATAGTTATCTTTGATGATAGATTTATATTGTTTCATCTGTCTGTCCCAAGAAGCAACATTGTACCAAGGAACATCTTGATATCTCATTGTATCAAGTCCAATAAATTTCCAGTCAAGTATATTAACCTTTCCTTCAGGAGTGACAGCTAAGAAATCCACTGTACCAGCAACATCTCTTCTAGGATCAAAGATTGTCACCTCAGACATAAACACTGTACCTTCAGGGAAAGTTTCCATACGTGCTCTAAGATTATCTCTTAGCATCTCGTAGATAGTGTTATTGTTTGGATCAATGAATGATACATGATTATCAGTTAGTACAGCACGATCTATTTCATCTTTACTTTTCATCTTACCATTCTCATCTACAAATAGACTGAATGCATATTCAAAGTCTTTGTGACCTGCAGTACCTTTATCAGCTTTCAATGTATTGATTGCTTTCTTGTATTCAGAATCAGTTAATGCATCTTGTGCACGTATTTCTTCGTACCAAGTTTTAATGATGTTACTAACTCTGTTTTTAATTTGTTTACCATCGATGAAATACTTTTCTTCTTCACCACCAAGTTCATTCTTAACAGTTTTCTTTTCAATTCTGTTAGATACATCTTTGATGCCATTAACAATCTTCTCTTGTTTAGATAATTGAAAGAACATCTCTCCTGCATTCTCTCTGATATCTTCAACTGTACCAATTGCTTCACCATTGATAATCTTCATAGCAGCCATATCAAAGCCACTCTTAGTGAATAAGTTTTTCAAATAATTAACAATCTGATCCCACCAAGATTCAGCATTTGCAATACGTTCTGGTTTCTCTGTATTGTTCTCATTATTATTAATGATAGTTTCAACTAACACTTTAGCAATAGCTTCTTCTTTAAGTTTGATTACATTTGGTTTACCATCTATTTGATAAGCAGGGTCATTACCATATGATTCAAACACTTCATTCATTATAGCATAGCTATTAATCTCACCCATCAACTTCTTGTATAAAGCTGGATTAGTTTGTTTAATAATAGCAACAGCAAAGTGCATAGCCTCTTCAGGAAGAGCTGATGCCTCTTTACCATTCACCACTTGAATAAGTTTTTGTGTAAGTAGTGCAACAGCATTAGCATCTTGCTTAATACCGTTCACTACAATATTGTCCATTGATTTTATATCTACACCAATGTTCTTAAGAAAGTCTTTTATTAATGATAGAGTTTGTGGAGAAGCAATTGTTGGTATAGGTCCTTCTTCTTTTTGGAACATATATTCATCTGAGAATTCTTCACCAGCTCTTGCAGCATCTTCTTGTTGAACACCACGAGCTTCTTCTTCTTCAAGAAATAGTTCATGATCATAATATCTATCAATTAGTTCTTGAGGGATAATTATTTCTCTATCTATAAAGTCAACATCTTTTTGAACAAATCTTACAACAGTTGTTCCATAGTCAGCATTAACACTTCTAGCTATAGACTGTGCTACATCTAGACGCTTATTAAATGCACCATCTGTTCTTTGCTCAATGTTACGAGTAATGTTTTCTTTTATTTGAATTTTACAAGGCATAGCTTAACATGTTTCATTAGTTCTATCAATAGGTGGAAGCCCATCTGGTTTGTTTTCTTGTGCAGGTCTAAGTTCTTCTCTTACTTCCATAAGTAATCTTGGGAACTCTTTACCCCATTTACCTTTATCTTGTGTATGTGTTAACTCAGCATTTCCTGTAGCTAATAATTTAGCAAGGGCCTCTGGATTCTGTTCAAATGAATCTTTTAATAATGCTTTCATTATTGTAGAATTCATATTATCCCAAACCTTTTGATCTAATCCTTTAAATTCTCTTCCTAATTCTCTAAGTCTTTTACCGTTTGTAGTATCTTTTATAACACTTGCAACAGCTCTATTGTTTTCATTCTTAGGAGAAAATTCAGTTTTATAGAATTGAAATGCTTGTTCGACAGAATCAAATTCAATACCTAGATGTGTAAAAGGTCTAATAGCAAAGTTACTTAACTCAGCATTCTCTCCTGTACCTGCATAGATATTTATTTTTTCTCCACTTGACACTTGTGTAGGTTTTTCTGTTTGTAAAGATACATTATTTTCTACAACTTCACCACCATAAAAGCTAACAATATCTACATCATTTAATTCTTTTGTTGTTTTAAATGTACCATTGTCAATTACAGAAGGTCTGAAGTCTGTATAGTTTTCTGTAGCTCTATTACCATCTCCATAAAGATTTACTAATTTGTATACAGATTGTGGAAATCCTTTTTTATCTGGTATTCTTAATGGTTCTCCTGTAGATAAAAACACTCTCTTATATCCAAGTACATCATTTAATGAGTAGTCTCCTTTTTTCTTTCTAGCAGCGTAGTTAGCAGCAGTAACTGTGTTACCAGTTAGCACATCAATTCTTACACCACTTTTCAATTTCACCACTCTAGGTACAGCAACATAGTCACTGTTCATAGCTTTTTGATTATACTTATCTCCAATCACCAAGACTTGTCTATCTATTGATTGAAGATTTAATGATTTAATTTCTGGGAAAGAAGAAGAATAATAACCAACCTGAACACTTGGATCAATCATTTGTGCCATTGCTTGAGATATATTTCCACTCTTAGGTTGAAAGAATGGTGTAACTCTAGGCATAATGTTTACATCATTAAAATTATTTCTTTGGAACATTCCATCAACAAATGCTTGCAATGTTTCATCAGAAGAAATAGAATTAACAACAGGAGCCACTACAGCAGCATAATCCTCTATAGGAATAATATTCTTGATAGATATAGCTGATTGGTAACTTCCTTGTAGAATAGATAGAGCAATTAAATGTCTGTATAACACTTTTGTCTCAGCATTATAATCTCTAAGTTCTCTCATCATATCTACATAAAGATCTTCATCATATGCATCTTTTATATTAGCTCTAAGCATAACACTCTTAGCTCCATTATCTCTCTCGGAAGGAACTACTTGTAGGTCTTTTAACAATTGTATTTCAGGATATTTCTCTTTAGCAACTTCTAATCTGTTAGCAACAGATGTTTTTGCATTAACAAGAAGATCTTCTGTTCTACTATTAAGACCTGTTTTAGTTTGTATGATGTAATCTAAGAATGCCATCTTAGCTTTGTTAGATATCTTATTAAAGTTATCTACACTAAGATATTTATTCTTAGCATATGTTTTAATTATATCCTCTGTAATGATTCTAAGGTTGTCTTGCTCTAATTTAAATATAGCTCCCATTGCTTGCATAGATGCAGCAAGAAGCTTAGATTGATTTCCAAGAAATGTATTATCAAGAATTTCTTTTGCAGAAGAAATAATGTTTACATCATTAGCTTTCTGTGTTTGTAATTGTTTTCTTGCAAACATATCTCCAGATCCATATCTACTTGTATCGTAGTTAGTAGCTTGTGTAAAATCAAAATTGTATTCAGCCATCTTAGCATACTTTAAGAACTCATCAAGAATAGCATGTTGTTCACCATTCTCTTTTGAAGTTAATTTACCACTAGCATATTTAGATATGTTACCTTTTAATCCATCTACATTTATAACAGCAGTCATAACATCTTCTAATGTTGTAGAGAAGTAATTTTTAACAGCTATAATATTATCTTCATAGAAAAGATTAGAAGAATTATTAGCATTTACAATTCTTAAGTATTCTGTAATGATTGGTTGGTTCAAGAAGTATATAGATTGTTCTCCTGCACCAATATTCTCTAAGAACATGAATGTTCCAATAGCAAGATTTGATTTGATAATTCTTGTAATAAAGTCATCCTTAGCTACGTCCACTACAGCTGTTGCATATCCAGATAATCTGTTAGAGATTAATTGGTCAGTTCCATCAGCAGTTCTTACACCACCTAAAGAAATTCTTTCTTCACCATTCACTAATGTAGTGTTATGTTTTAATACAACAGTTCCATCACCTAATAGTTCTTGGTCCTCTTTAGATAAACCAGCAAACTTAGCAGGATCAATATATGATTGTATCTTCTGTCTTAATGAAAGATTTGTAATATTTACAGCTACAACACCAACCCATCTTTTACCCATAAGGAATGAGTTTCTTAAATTGGTCATGTAGTTTCTGTTAAGAATTCTATTTGGAATTTTGTTCTCATCAATTCCTCTTAATTTATCTAATTCTTCAGCAGCATCTTTTAATCCAGCATCATCTACAGGAGTTACAAGTCTTTGGAAGTTTTCAGGAAGTGTAAGAAGTTTCTCAAGACTATCATAGTATTCATTCTCAAGAGCTTTCTTGTACATATCTTTTACATACTCAGCACGCAATTCAGCTTGTAAGTTTGTGTCTGTCAACTTGTTAAGATCTTTCTCAATTAAATCTCTGAACTCATATGGATTTTCATATTGCTCTTCTTTAGATTTAATATAATCTCCATATACATTAAGTAAACCTTTAGGATCTTCTAATCCATAAACAACAATGTCTAATGCTTCTAGAAGATCAGCTTTCTTCATTTGTTTAACACCAAGAGTATCATCAAACACTTTACCATAGAAGTCTTTTGTGTTCTCTTCATTACCCTGTAATCTAACAAGTTTAATGTTACCTGTTCTATCTGCATATACAGACTTAAGGTACATGTTCAACTTATCAATATCAAAATCCGATCCAGCTTTAGTAGTGATTTCTGAAGGTACTACCACTGTAGCTCCCATATATGATGGAAGGAACCCTTTCACTCTAAATACCTCAGCAGAAGAAAGAGCC
>Ga0315899_10008599_pt1 | contig 10939 bp, 7 predicted proteins | sample LakEriMetagenome_2_FD_203518 | JGI IMG/M metagenome (GOLD analysis project Ga0315899, IMG submission 203518) | Freshwater fungal communities from buoy surface, Lake Erie, Ohio, United States - Buoy 4 MA112 | ecosystem: Environmental > Aquatic > Freshwater > Lake | place: USA: Lake Erie, Ohio...
CGTAATGCTGTGGACCGGGATCGGGAGTCTGGGAATGATGCGTGTGCCATTCGACAATCCGTTCGCGCTCCTTGCGGTCGACGATGAAGTCATGGCAGATGCTCGCCGCCACGGTTACCGAGCAATTATCGAATACAAATGCGTTATTCCCTACTTTAATCATCGAGTGGATTCAAAGTACTTGTAAGGAAAAATGGTTTTAGAAAACGAAATAGAAAATGGCTACTACTGTAAAGCACTTGCTGACGAACAAGCGTTACATTGTTATCGGACCAGCATACGGGTATTCCAAGACCAATCGAAGTAACGTGCCCTACGATACTAATTTGCAAACGTTCGAAGAAAAACTTATCGTTTGCTGTGATTCCGATGGAGAATTACATTGGCTAGCGGCACACGAGCTGAGGGTAGACTGAGTAGACGGTCGCTCATGCCGCGAGGTATTGAATGGCATCCCGTAACCGATACTTCGGTCTTTATTAAAGTTTAGAGAACGATTAAGCCATGCACAAATCAGACATATTTCTTTTAAAGTTAGGGGGAGTATGTTTAGTTTGGATTTTGATTTTCCATGTTTCACTGCTGATACTAAGCATGGCGAAAGGGCATGCAATGCCCGGTGGTTCTTTTCCTATCGGTATGTTCATTGTTTTGATTTTGATCTCGGCTTGTTCGATTCCCATTAACTTGGCGATTTACGGAATGGTTGTAGATCCACTTTTGCGGTCCAGCAGTCAACCACGAGTTATTAGCTTGGTGATGCTGGCCTCCGTTTGTGCATTTTCCTGGTATGCGGGCATTCAGATATTCCCTCGAGATTACGATTCGGAGCACTTTCTGGTTGGATTACCATTTGCGATCGCTTCTATCCTCGCTTTTGCGTGTTACTTATCGATTGCAAGTCTGCGAGCGTGGCCTATGAAGCGATTAAGGTGGCTGGGGAGAAAACGGAGCGGCTTGCTGCTTATCGCATTCCTTTCCGTTTCAGGAGGCTGCGACTTGCCGATCGGGCACAAGTTTCTTTGGACCTACGATCAGCTTCAACTTGGAATGACGAAATCGGACGTACAGCATTTGTTTGGAGTTAAGCCTGCGTACCACTGCATGCTGGGGGAATACGAAATCTGGTACATTCGAGATTGCGGTTTTTTCACGAAAGACTTTCCTGAGAATGTACCTGAGTTGGGTGCAGCGTATCAATCAGCTTCGAATCTCCCTGACACGTTCGGCTATGTGCAGCTTGCATTTGATCGAGACGATAAGCTATTTGCCTTTACATGGATTGGCGAGACCTTTTACGTAGAATCGGTCACGGGGAAAGTGAGCGGTTCCCATTTCAAACAGCTACCAAGTGGAACGTTCGATTGAGTGTCGGTCTTCGAGTGCTTCACAAAATGGAGAGCGTGAATATCACAGCGATGAAGTATTCAGTATTTCAGATAGCGAGAGGAGGCCTGTAATGAATCTTGGAAGGAAGCAAAACCTTATGAAGTACCTGATCGTCTTATTCTGGGGAACGGTATTCGCTTTCAATGGTAATGCTTCGGATAGGATTTTTCGGGATATTGAAGCGCAGTCCCCCAGTGGTGAATGGCGACTCGATGCCAGATCACCAGACAACAAAATCGACAACTATCAGCGGTGGCAAGATGATTTCGTATACACGATGCGAAAGGGAGGTCAGGTTGTTTGGCAGCGTGAACAATCGGTGCAGCAACCAAGCGAGCATTCTCCCGTCCGAGTTTTTGTTAACGATAACGGTTTCGCTGCGATTCATACTGGCAGGGACGAGTTGATTTTCGTCGACAGTCAAGGTCGCAACTGTGGGCGAATAGACGATCTAACCAATCTCTTGCCGGCAACGGATCACAAAGAGTTCGTACTCGTATCCAGCGTTGGTCTTCTTTGGACACCGTACTCGATTTGGCACTTTGTTGAAGTCGAAGAAAAATCGATTTTTGTGATCCGGCTTTGGTGGGGTCGTTTGTTAGTCTTCGAACCGGAAAATGGTATGTTGATCGTGCCAGATGACATCATAAACACAGCAATTCATGAATGGCAAGTTGAGCACTGTCGCAGTTGGTTAGCCGAGGGAACATCGAAGGAGTTAGATAAAGATTCAGCAGCGGAATTGATCACACCGGCCTTGTTGGCAGGGCAGCTTGGTGTTCGCGATGCGATCCCGCGGCTCCGCGTTATCGAGCAGTCGGAGCACATTAGAATTTATAGAGAGTGGCGGGATCTCGATATTAAGTCTGATTCCATCGATCGTTTCATTGATGAGCAATTTCTGGTTCGTCAGATTGCGCAGCTTTCCCTTCGGCGACTGGGCGAATCACCCGAAGTGCTACCCATCTTTGAACCTCCAAAACGTGATTTGTTTAGCAAATTCCGCCTGCGAATAATGATAGATCGCGAAAAAAATGAAGCGAAGTTGACGCAGGGGATGAGCCCTATGCAGGTAGTAGAGTTGATTGGCCTTCCTGATTTCATTGGCCGAAATGAATGGTCCTACGATTTCGAAAAGAATACACCGAGGAGTCTTATGATTTCGTGGGACTCCTATGTTGTTAAGGATATTGAGCGGAGCGAACCATTGTGGAAAAAAGTAGGGGAACGTGAAAGTGTATTGCTAGGGAAATGACATGCTGACAGATCGAAGACGTTTTCATCGATGTTTTGATGTCGGGGATTCGTGCAACGGAGATTGGTGCACTTCCCAAATGTTGACGGAGTAGGTTGCTTAGGTGCTTTCTCTTTTTGCTCAGCTATGTTTTCCGCATGTTTTGTTGCTTGGCAGCCTCACAGTCACGGCTAGAACGGCACAGTGTGAGTGCTGGTTCTTAAACTGTAGAGCAATCGCACGTTAAATCCCTTTGAAAACGCGGCCAAACATGCATCGCGGGGAACAACAGTGTCGAGCTTGATAAACGCCTCAAGGCGTCAACTCGAATTGCTCGAAAGAGGGTCCAAATTATTTGCTCGTTGACACCCGCTAACTTCGTAAATGTTCGGGTTCACAGACAATATGCCAGAAACATCGAACGCAGAAAAATGAGTCTTGTATCTTTCTGCATTCGATGTCTCTTCCTATACAATTTGTCTTGTTCGGTCCGTCCAATCGATTCCTTGAACTGCCTTGTTATCTCGCGATAGCAAAACACTCTTTTGCCATCTTCTGCCCAGGCTGAAAGGACAAGCTATGCGAAACCGCATCCTCACGCATGTTGTCCGGCGAACCCGCTCCGCGACTGCGACCAAAGTACTTCTTAAAGTTCCACACTAAATCGCACCACATTCCATCTGCGATTCCAAGCTTGCTCAATATCGCAGTGGCAGAGCTAGTCGTAGGAGTTTCGCTATCCGCTTTGATCCTTCCTCGCTTGTCCGATCGACCTTGCTTACCGGTAAACACCAGCAGTTCAAAGTAATCGTCCAAGCTCATGTTAAGGAACCCTTTGTCGCTTGCTCGGCAACCGGTCTTACTAGCCACGGGGCCTTGCTGCCTGGGACCGATCGTTAGCGGTGCTAACCAAGCGTCTCGAAGGACCTTGGGCCCTTTGCGTTTAAGAGCCTTCTTTCGTTTGTCGGCTAATTCCTCTGGCGTACTATTCTTGCGGATCTCCGCTGCATCTTTAATGCTTATTGCCTGCATGGCAGCAGCCGACGATTCGATGGTTTTCCCTTGAGAGGCTTTCAATCGATCGTAAGCGGACGTAAACAGCGAATCCTCAATCGATTCCGCCATGGCGGATCGGATGGGATTCAAATCCACGTACATGCAACAAGCCAACAAACCAGCTTCATCGAGAAGTCGCTGGGCTTTGAAGCGACCTTCCCAAAACGCCCCTGTGCATTTTTCTTCTGAATTCGCACGCCGAGCAATCGGCTCCGAGAGAGCCCGCATAAACCAAGAGATATCAGAGAGTCTTGATCGAATCGCCTCTAGTTTTTCCGAATCATTGGCCAGGGAATCGACATCCGCTTGCGTGGGATTACCAAGTTGCTCCTCAATTCGTTTCCCTGGAAAAATCTGAAGCCATCGCAACGCTACTTCTTTATCCGTCCAAGTTTTCACAATATCGGGACGATTGCGAATCACGACGTGCAAGTGATTAGAAAGAATCGCGTAGGTCAGAACATCGATCGCAAAGACAGAAGCGAGTTTCTCAAGTCGTTGTCGAATCCATTCACGGCGATAGGTGTAATCTTTGCCCGTTTCGTCGTTAACCCCAGCCAGGAACATTCGCCGCACGCAGCGTTGCACCACATGGCAAATAGAAACCTCATGAGGCAAAAACAGTTCAGATCTCAGCGGTCTAGGCATTTGAAAATCTCCTCATTCGCATTCTACCACCTCCGCTCATCTCAGCAAATGGGTGGCACCGTTTGCGACCGACTAATGCGACTAATGAGGGGCGATGACGGTGACATGGATCTGGCTTACAATGGGGGCGTCGATTAAATAGATTAAGAACTCGATGTTGGGTTAGAAAATGGCTCAGGCTGCTTCGAATGGGGATGCGAATACAACTAAAGCTCGGGCTTGGTACCAGCACGAAGACTATCTTTCGATAGGCATCGCCCTCTTCTTCTTGATCACTGGCGGCTTAGGTTGGCTGATTTTGTCACCTGACAACTTTGCCGAGATCCAGGCGGATATCAAAGTAAACAAACAACTACTTGCAAAACTCGATCCATCGGCCGATGACTTTGAAGGTCAAGAAAAAGAGATCAACGAGAATCTTGCGAAGCTCGAAGGCAAGCTTTCACCGAAACCTTTAAAAGATTGGATCGTGAAACCGGACAAATGGGATTCGAACCCACTCGATGCGTTTTACTCGGGCAAGGGAGCTAGTCGTAGTCTAATCCTGGTAGGCATGACTGGAACGCTGATTCTTCTGGCTGTGATTTATGCGATCGCGGTTCGCGTTTCGGGCCAGTCGGCCATCGCGTTTACCATAGGGTTTGTCGGCGTTTTCCTGCTGGCTTCCATTGCTTATGTTTTGGCAGGGCAAACGGTCATCAGGACCTACAATTTGGAATTTGTGCTTTGGGCATTGCTGCTCGGGCTCGTCATCAGCAACACCATTGGCACTCCGAAGTGGTTGGAGCCAGGTGCCGTTACCGAACTCTATATCAAAACAGGTCTAGTTTTACTCGGAGCTGAGGTGCTGTTTAACAAGCTACTAGCGATGGGTGTTCCAGGGATTTTGATATCATGGGTCGTGACTCCTATCGTTCTCATCGGCACCTACCTCTTTGGCCAATACGTACTCAAGGTACCATCGAAGTCATTAAACATGGTCATCTCGGCAGATATGTCCGTATGTGGCGTTTCTGCCGCAGTAGCGACCGCCGCGGCTTGTAAAGCCAAGAAGGAAGAACTGTCGCTTGCCATCGGCCTGTCGCTCATATTCACGGTGATCATGATCGTTATTCAGCCGTATGTCATCCTCTGGTCCGGCATGGGGCCTGTGATCGGGGGAGCGTGGATTGGGGCCACCATCGACTCGACAGGCGCGGTTGCTGCTGCTGGTGAGCTTGTGGGTGGCTCTGCCAAAGACGTCGCTGCGGTGATCAAGATGATTCAAAACGTGTTGATCGGAGCCGTTGCATTTGGGGTGGCCACTTATTGGGTAAGCTTTGTTGAGAAGAAAGAATCTGAGGAACGGCCCAAGGTGTCCGAGATTTGGAAGCGATTTCCTCGTTTCACGCTCGGTTTCATTGGTGTGTCGCTCGCCATGTCGTTAATTGCTTCGCAAGGACTCGGTGGAAACGCGTTTGTTCAAAGTATTACAAGTGTTTCCAAGCCGGTGCGTGAATGGCTATTTTGTTTAGCATTCGTGAGTATTGGATTGGGTACTAATTTCCGGGACTATGCACATATGCTGGCCTCGGGAAAACCGGTGATTCTTTACGTCTGCGGCCAATCGCTTAATCTGCTTCTTTCCTTTTTGATGGCTTGGTATGTGTTCACTTACCCGTTTGCCGAAGTTGCGAAGAACTTGGCAAAGTAGCTGATAACTGGTCGATAACCGAAATCGTTTTTAGGAAAATTCAGACGCTGAGAGGCTGAGAGTTAACGCATCTCAACGGCAAGTTGTCGAAGCACTTTGATACCTCGGTCGAGAGTCTCATCGCTGGCGGCGAATGAGATTCGGAAGTGGGTATCGTGTTGCGAAAAGATGTTGCCTGGGATGACCAAGAGCTCTCGTTCGATACATTTCTCGACGAATTGCGTCGCGTTTCCGCCGGGGGCTTTCGGGAAAATGTAGAACGCGCCGCCTGGGACGATAAAGTCGTAAAAGGTGCTTAGTCCATTAACGATGCGGTCCCTCTTTTGGGCGTAATCGCGATAGTGTTTAGTCATGTCAAAATCCATCGCTGCTAGAGCCCCCCATTGAAAGGGAGTCGGTGCGCACACGAAAGAATATTGCTGTATCTTTTGCATGGTTTGCATAATCGCGTCTGGTCCATGAACCCAGCCGAGTCGCCAGCCGGTCATAGCATGACTTTTCGAGAAGCCATCGATCACAATCGTGTTTTCGTTAAATTCGGCGGGGGACCGCATCGGTGCATCAAAATGAAAACGGCTATAGATCTCATCCGAGATGAGAGCGATGTTTTTTTCTTGGCAGAGTTTTGCCAAGGCCTCAATTTCCTCCACGGAAGCAGTCACACCTGTTGGATTTGCAGGTGAGTTGAAAATCACAAGCTTGGTTCGATCCGTGATCGCGTCCCGGACTTTGTCGACATTGATTTTAAAGTCGGGGTAGGTATCGATCAGAACAGGCTTGCCCCCGACAAGTTGAATAAGCGGGACATACATCACGAAATAAGGATCGAATACGATCACTTCGTCACCTGGATCGATGAGGCTAAGCATCGCGAGAACGAGGCCGCCGCTGGTACCAGAGCTCACGAAAACTTTTCGGTCTTTGTGTGCGAATTTGAGATCAACCGATTTTTGAAGTTTTTCGAGAAGCGGCTGTACTCCTTGCGTTGGCGAATAAGCGTTTTTGCCAGATTCAATAGCTTCGATGGCAGAGAAGCGGATTGGCTGGGGGACGTCAAAGTCTGGTTGACCGATCGATAAGTTGATGGGATTCGAGAGTTTAGCGGCTAGAGCGAAAACTTTTCGGATCCCGCTAGAATCGAAGGAAAGGGTTCGTTTGGCGATCCAAGGATGGGGTTGAGACATATTTCTGGCTGATTTGTTTTCGCAGGTAAAGATGGAGCGATTAGGCAACTCGTAAGATATTCAGGCGAAAATCATACGCAGAATTCCGGATTTTAGCAGCCCGTTTTGGGGGCAATATGGTGGCGTATTCATCTCGGTTGTGTAGCATACACCTACATTCCTCCCGCTGTTTCATTGCATTTACCCTAGTACGAGTTCATCCATGGCGCGTGTTCGTTTATTCGGGTCAGACCGAAGTTTTATAGGCTGGAGTTGTTTGCTCTTTCTTTCGTCCGTTTGTTTTACTGGAATTGCAGGCAATGCAGCAACCACCGTGATGGCGCAAGACCAATCCACCGGAACAACGTCCGAGCAAGCAAGTCCTGGTCCATCTGATTCCGGAACAGATTCGTCAGCGCAAACACCAGCCGTCCCTGATGTGGCCTCAGGTGCAGACGCATCAACTTCGAGCCCCTCGCCGACATCCGTCATTCCAAGCGAAAAATCGGCAGTTGATCCATTCACGATCCCGCTGCCAGAAAAGATGCCGGAGGCTTCGAGCCAATCGCAGGCCGTATCAGACGATTGGATTTCCAAGGTGGACGGACTTTTCGGTAAGTTTCTAGTCAAGCCTATGGCAGCGGTTCTCTTTTTTGACTTTGGAACCAAAGCCGCATTTGGCACTAGCATTCCCTTTGTTGTGATTTGGCTATTGTGCGGTGGTGTGTTCTTAACGCTAAGGATGTCTTTTGTTAATCTGCGTGGGTTTTTCCATGCGATCCAATTGGTTCGCGGCGTTTATGACAAAGATGACCACAAAGGTGATGTGTCTCACTTTCAAGCGTTATCCTCTGCGCTCTCGGGCACGGTCGGTTTGGGAAACATCGCGGGTGTTGCCATTGCAATCGGTATGGGAGGCCCTGGCGCTACGTTCTGGTTGATCGTTGCGGGCTTTCTCGGGATGACTAGCAAATTTGCGGAGTGCACTCTTGCTGTGATGTACAGAAAGACCGACGAAGAAGGTCGAGTGCTGGGTGGCCCGATGGTGTATCTCAAAGAAGGGCTCTCTCGCATTGGACTAGGTCCGTTGGGATCAGCATTGGGTATCGTCTTCACTGTTTTGTGTATCGGTGGTTCTTTTGGTGGTGGAAACTCGTTTCAAGTGGTTCAGTCGTTGAACGCTTTGAAGACAGAACCTGCGTTTAGTTTCTTGATTGACTATCCGTGGATCTATGGCTTATTGATGGTTGTTTTGGTGGGTGTCGTCATCATTGGTGGCATCAAATCGATTGGCAACTTTGCAGGTGCCATCGTTCCGTTTATGTGCGTCGCTTACATGGCAATTTGTTTTGCGGTGTTAGCAATGAATTACGATCAAATCGTTCCGGCTGTAGGATTGATTATTCGCGGTGCATTCACTCCAGATGGTTTGTATGGTGGATTTTTGGGGGTGATGGTTCTCGGGATCAAACGAGCTGTTTTCTCCAATGAAGCCGGGGCTGGGTCGGCTGCAATCGCACACTCAGCCGCAAGAACCGACGAACCTGTTAGTGAAGGTATGGTGGCACTGCTGGAACCATTTATCGACACCATCGTCGTATGTACGTTGACCGGCTTAACAATTGTTGTGACCGGGGTTTATCGTCAAGCCGATGTATTGCAATGGGCTGTTGACAGCCAGGGCTCAAAAATCACGTTGGCAGCATTCACACAGAACCCAACATTTGCCTGGTTCAAATACGTACTGTATCTAGCCGTGTTTCTATTTGCCTACTCGACGTGTGTGTCGTGGTCGTACTATGGAGAGCGATGCTTCGTCTCCTTGTTTGGACAAAAGTCATCTCTGTTTTACAAGTGTTTGTTTTTAACGTTCACCTTTTTGGGCTCAATCGTTTCGCCGACAAACATTTTGGAATTTAGCGATATGCTCATTCTCTCGATGTCGATTCCTAACTTGTTAGGAGTGTTCCTGATGAGTGGCATGATCAAGTCAGAATTGGATCGATATTGGGCGCGATACAAGAGTGGTGAACTGAAAAAGTGAGATCTAACAAATGGCAATGGTGGGTGAGCTTTTTGCTCCTCCTTGCCACGATGATCAATTACATGGACCGTCAGACGTTGGCGAATCTGGCGGTCCGAATAAAAGAACAGTTTTCGCTTTCCAGCGAGCAATACGGTGATATCGAGTCACTGTTTGGCGTCGCGTTTGCTATTGGCTCGTTGGTATTCGGCTATCTGGTTGATAAAGTATCCGTGCGTTGGCTCTATCCAATCGCGCTAGCGGGTTGGTCGATTGTTGGCGTGCTCACCGGATTCGCAACAGGCTATTACTCGCTGCTGGTTTGCCGTGGTCTTTTAGGATTCTTTGAGGCAGGTCACTGGCCGTGTGCTTTAGTCGTGACGCAGAGGATTCTGTCCAGCAAAGAGCGGGTGCTGGGAAATAGCATTTTGCAGAGTGGAGCTTCTATTGGTGCAATTATCACGCCGCTGATTATTCAGCTCATGGTCAAAGGATCAGAGTCGGAATCCGTGTGGAGGACACCGTTTATTGTTATTGGCGCGGCGGGGCTAGTTTGGGTTTTGTTTTGGTTCTTGATCGTTGGGCCGCGAGATCTTCAGCCACCAGCAGTCGAGCTAGCCGCTGAAGGAAACTCAAACGGTCTAGCGGAGCCGGAAAAATCTTGGATAGCAGGGTTATTGCTTGACCGTCGATTTTGGGGCTTAGCTGCCATGGTTGTGTGTATCAACACTTCGTGGCAACTCATTAGAGCGTGGCTGCCCATGTTTTTAGAGAAGGGGCGAGGGTATTCCGAGTCATCCGCCTTATACTTTAATTCTGTTTATTACATCTCGACAGATATTGGATGCATTGCTGCAGGGTTGGGGGCAGCGTTACTAGTGAAACGAGGTGTAGGTGTTCACGCTAGTCGCGTGTTGGTTTTCTTTATTTGCGCCATGTTGGCGGCGATGAGCACGATCGCTGCCTTCCTGCCACAGGGATATCTGTTGTTAGCTGTATTACTTTTGGTAGGAGCTGGTTCGCTTGGGGTTTTTCCTTGTTATTACTCATTTACACAAGAGTATACGGCAACCCACATGGGTAGAGTGACAGGAATTTTGTCTTGTTTAGGATGGCTCCTTTCATCTCCAACCCACAAGCTATTTGGTTTGATGGTTGACCGGACCGGTTCTTATGACTGGAACATAGCCGTATTAGGCTGGGCCCCTCTCGTCGGGCTACTTGCTTTTTTGTTGTTGTGGCCGCGTACATCCATTAAATCGGAATGAACCAACCTGTGAACTGGCAGCCTTGCTCGCCACCCCAGCCGATCGAGCTGACCGGGAATTACTGTCAGTTGGAGCCGATGCGTTTGCAGCATGCTAGCGATCTCTTTGCCGCATCCATGGCTGATGGCTTTGTGGATCGTTTTCGCTACTTGACGATCGAGCCACAATCGCGAGAGGAATTCTCTAAGTGGCTCGATCAATTTTCGCAGTCATCGGATCCCCTCTACTTGGCAGTAATCGATCTCAAAACCAAACGGTGCGAGGGGCGACAAAGTTTGATGCGAATCGACTGCAACCATGGTGTGATTGAAATCGGCAATATTCTTTGGGGGCCTGCCATTGCGCGTTCTAGAGTTGCGACAGAAGCTTTTTACTTGACGGCCCAATATGTGTTTGAGACTCTGGGCTTTCGACGATTTGAATGGAAGTGCGATTCACTCAACATGCCTTCGCGGGCCGCAGCAA
>Ga0315899_10008600_pt1 | contig 10939 bp, 7 predicted proteins | sample LakEriMetagenome_2_FD_203518 | JGI IMG/M metagenome (GOLD analysis project Ga0315899, IMG submission 203518) | Freshwater fungal communities from buoy surface, Lake Erie, Ohio, United States - Buoy 4 MA112 | ecosystem: Environmental > Aquatic > Freshwater > Lake | place: USA: Lake Erie, Ohio...
GCGTCATCTCGCGCTTCCATGACGGGCCGCCCGCTATTGTTGGTGCCGTCGCCGGAGACGTCGATCACGCGCCGCGTTCCATTGAATCCGTTTGCTTCAAAGAGCTTCACCGCCGAATCGATGGCGCCCGAGATCGAGGTTCGCTGGGCGCGCCGGTAGGGCGCCTCCGCCAGACGCTCGGCGACCGCCCGCGCCGTCTCCGGCCCGTCGATCACGGTCCAGGGAAGCAAGACGTCCTGATCATGCTGGGACGCCCATTGAAGATAGGTGACGGCGATCCGGCCATAGGCGCCGCTCTTGATCGCGGTCAGGAATGAGGCCGCCTGGATCGCTTGCGCATATCCTTCGCGTTGAAGGCGCTGCTCTTCCGGATCCATGGAATAAGAGATGTCCACGGCGAGCACCAGCTCCACGTCGACCGCGACCGCGCCGTCCTTGGCGCAAAGAGGCGCGGCGGCGACGCACGACAGGAAAAAGGCTGCGAACAGCCTCGAAGGCCCGGAGAGGCGTTGGAACATGAGCGATCTCCCTGCCGAAGTCTGCCATGAACCATCCTGACAGCAAAAGGCCGATTGGTCTTGAACGGCGAGGAGAGATGGCCATATCTTAAGGCGACGGTTCAACCCGGACGCCGCCAGGGTCCGCATCGAGGCGCCTTTTCGAGGGCTTCGCCACATGTCGCGTACGCCAAGTCTGAATTCTCCTTTCCTGCTCGGGTTCGACGATATCGAACGGGCGCTCGATCGCGCCACGAGATCGTCATCCGACGGCTATCCGCCCTATAATATCGAACGTTTGGCGAAGGTCGGGGCGCTCCCCGAACGTTTGCGCATAACCTTGGCGGTGGCCGGGTTCACGCTCGACCAGCTCGAGGTCACGCTGGAGGAGCGGCAGCTTGTCATCCGCGGTCGGCAGCAGGACGAGAAGGAACGCGTGTTCCTCCACCGCGGCATAGCCGCAAGACAATTCCAGCGGACGTTTCTGATGGCCGAAGGCATGCAGGTCCAGGGCGCGGAATTGATGAATGGTTTGCTTTCCGTCGATCTCGTGCGCCCGGAGCCGGACCGGATCGTGCAGAAAATCAACATCACCGAGCGTGAATGACGTCACGCCCTTTCCAGCGAATGAAGGAGCCGCTCATGTTCGATGAGACGAAATCTTCAATCCCCGCGCCGCTCACCAAGGAGCAATTCGCGAATCTGGGCGATGGCTCGATCGCTTATGTGAAAGCCGTCGGCTCGGAAGAGGCTGCGAAACTCTTTCCGCAGATCGGCGCGCTCCAACCCGGCCTCAAGCTGTTCGCGCTCGTGGGCGCCGATGGTTCGCCGATCGTCCTGACGGATTCAAAGGACGTCGCCATCGCCAATGCGTGGGAACATGAGCTGCAAATGGTGAGCGTGCACTGATCAGCGGCCGAGCAATCGGTCGAACAGCCCGCCCCCGGTCGTCTGCCTGCCCGACGTTCCCAAATCCGCTGGCGGAACGAGGGCGGACGCAGGGATCCGCTCTTCTCCCGCACGCGGCGTTTCCCGCATTCTCGGAGCGGCTGGAGGGACCTGTGCGTTCGCATTGGAGGGCGGCGCGCTTGGCGCAGCGACGGCGCCGGCGCGGTCGTCCGACGCGGCCGGCGTGCGGTCGTTGCCCGGTTCGCGCCAATTCATCGGCAAAGGCGCCGGGCGCTCGCCCTTGTGGAACTCCCGCATGATTTCGGACCATACGACGACCGGCATGTTGGCGCCGGACAAGCGTTTGGTCGGAGACGAATCGTCATTGCCGAACCAGACGCCTGCGACGACTTGCGACGAATAACCGATGAACCATCCGTCGCGATAATCCTGACTCGTGCCGGTCTTTCCTGCGACCTCAAGGTCCTTCACGTCCGCGCGCGCGGCTGTGCCCGTCAAAAGCGTTTCACGAAGCATCGCGTTCATCATCGCCACGCGGCGCGCTTCGATCACGCGCCCGAAACTGGCTCCCTTGCGACGATATAGCATCGTCCCGCTGGCGGATTTCACCTGCGAGATCACATGCGGCTGGATGCGGATTCCCCCGTTCGCAAAGGCCGCATAAGCGGACGCCATTTCAAGCAATGTGACATCGGACGTGCCGAGAGCGATCGACGCGTCGGCGGTGAGATCCGATTGCACGCCAAGCCGATGCGCCGCCTCGACGACGCTTTTGGGGCCTACTTCCAGTCCAAGCCTTACGGCGACCGTATTCGACGATTGCGCAAGCGCGCGCTGCAGCGAAATGGGTCCTTGATATTCGCGACTTGAATTTTCAGGTCGCCATCCGCGAACGTTGATGGGAGCGTCATCCCGGATCGTGTCCGGCGTCAGCCCTTTCTCCAATGCTGCGAGATAAACAAAGGGTTTGAAGGAAGAGCCGGGCTGCCGTTTGGCTGCGACGGCGCGATTGAACTGGCTTTCCGAATAGCTCCGTCCGCCCACGATCGCGCGGATTTGGCCGCCGGGATCCATGACGATGGCGGCGCCTTGCGAGACGCCAAGCTGCGCGCCGCGCCGAGCGAGTTCGCGCGCCAGCGATGTTTCCGCGACCATTTGCAAATCGCCGCGCAGCGTCGTCTGGACGATCACGTCGTCTTCAATGGCGCCGATCGTTTCGTCCAGAATGTCCATCACGTAATCCGCCGCGTAATTGACCGACCCGGCGGCGGATTCGCTGACGGCCTGCGCAGGCCTGGCGTGGGCGAGACTCGCCATGCTTTCGGTGATGAAGCCTTCGCGCAGCATCGCATTGATCACGAGAGACGCGCGTTCGGCGGCGCCTTTGGGATTGCGCGTCGGCGCCAGACGCGATGGGGCGACCATCAATCCCGCCAGAACGGCGGATTCCTGAAGCGTGATCTGTCGCGCGCTTCTGCCGAAATAACGTTGTGCGGCCGCCTCGACGCCATAGGCGCCGGAGCCGAAGTAAACGCGATTCAGGTAGAGTTCGAGAATGCGGTCCTTTGAATAATTCCGCTCGAGCCAAAGGGCGAGAATGGCCTCCTGCGCCTTGCGGGAGACGGTCCTTTCCTGGGTGAGGAAGAGATTCTTCGCCAATTGCTGGGTCAGCGTGGACCCGCCCTGCAAGCCGCCGCCGCCGCTCAGGTTGCGCGTGAGCGCTCGCGCCAGTCCATAGGCGTCGATGCCGAAATGTTCGTAGAAGCGGCGGTCTTCGATCGCGATGAACGCCTGCGGCAAATAAGATGGGAGATCGGCCAGCCGGACCGCGGGCCCGCCGCTGCCGCCCCGATTGGCGAGCGGTACGCCGTCGGCGTCCAATATCGCGATATTCGGCGGGCGTTTGGGAATCGAAAGCTGATCGATCGGCGGCAGCTGTGCGGCATGCCACGCTACGACGCCGACCAGGCCGATCGCCGCCCACAGGCCGGCGACCGCGCACCAATAGACAAGGCGCAGGAGCAGGGAGCCGCGCCTGCGACGCTTTCGCCTGCCGGATTTTCCCTCGTCCTCAGGCTGTCGCGGCGACCGTCCGGTCGAATTCCGCCGCGCCCCTCGGGGGCCAATCCGGTCTTCCTCGGACAGGCGAAGTTCGGTCGAGCGACCCCGGCGAGACATACACCCTCTGACATGATGCGCAGCGCCCGCTCCAAGCGGATCTTTGAAGCCTATTAGGTTCTCATTAAGGGGGCGTTACGTCGCCGCAGGCGCATGGAAAACTGGGGACTCCAGGGTCAGTCGCCACAAGTTTGGCGGCCCGGGCTTGCGCATGAGGCATGGTCTTGCCAATGTTCCCGCCCCCGGGCAGCCGCCCCTTTGAGATCACGTGGAGCAGGACTTAGCCATGAAGGTCACTCTGGAGAGAGCTGCGCTCCTGAAAGCTCTAGGCCATGTTCACCGCGTGGTCGAGCGCCGGAACACGATTCCAATCCTGTCGAACGTTCTTCTCCAGGCGAACGGCTCTTCCCTGTTCCTGAAAGCCACCGACCTTGACCTTGAGGTCACCGAGACGCTCCCCGCCGACGTCGGGCAGAGCGGGGCGACGACGCTTCCTGCGCACACGCTTTACGAGATCGTCCGCAAGCTGCCCGATGGCGCGCAGGTTTCGCTCGAACTCACCGGCGACTCGGGTCAGCTCCTGCTGCGCTCCGGGCGTTCCCGCTTCACCCTGCAATGCCTGCCTGAAGCCGATTTCCCCGACCTGACGGCCGGCGATCTCTCCCACAAGTTCACGCTTTCCGCCGTTGACCTGAAGAAGCTCATCGAAAAGACGCAGTTCGCCATTTCGACCGAAGAGACGCGCTATTATCTCAACGGCATTTTCATGCATACGCTGGATGTCGAGGGCCATACGATGTTGCGCTCCGTCGCGACTGATGGGCATCGCCTCGCCAGAGTGGAGATCCCCGCGCCGGCGGGATCGGCCGGCATGCCCGGCGTGATCATTCCCCGCAAGGCCGTCGCTGAAGTGCAGAAACTTCTCGATGACGGAGCCGGGGACGTCGTCATCGAAATGTCGACGACCAAGGCGCGCTTCAGCTTCGGCGACGTCGTTCTGACGTCGAAGCTGATCGACGGGACGTTTCCTGATTACGGACGCGTGATTCCGGCGGGCAATGACAAGCGCCTTGTCGTTGAGCGGGATTCGTTCGCGCGCGCCGTCGACCGCGTATCCACCATCTCTTCGGAACGCGGCCGCGCCGTGAAGCTGGCTTTGGCCGAGGGCAAGCTGACCCTGACCGTCACGAATCCGGATTCGGGATCAGCCACCGAAGAGCTTGAGGTGGATTACGACGCCGCTCCGATGGAGATCGGCTTCAACGCCAAATATCTCCTCGACATCACCTCGCAGCTGGACAGCGACACGGCGCTTTTCAAACTGGCGGACGCCGGCTCGCCGACGCTCGTTCAGAATCGTGACGGCTCGTCGGCGCTTTACGTCCTCATGCCGATGCGGGTCTAGAGCTTGATCGGCTCAAACCCTTCGTTGGTGATTTGAAATTCGCCCTCCGCAGCGGCGCGCAGCCATTTCGCCGTCTCAAGCAGGCCGCCGAACGCGAACAGATGGGAGCTGACGTTTTTCTGCGCGGCGAAATCCGGCGAGAGCGCGAGCTTCAGGATGACGGGGTCCGGCGCGACCGCGCGGAACGCGTGTTTCACCAAACCGCTGCGGGCGGCGAGAGCGCCCGCTGACGCCTTCACGCCGCAACGCCGGGCGTAATTCAGCCCGATCCGCACCGGCGCGTGGACGCCGCGCCCGCGCAACCAGGCGAGCCATTCCTCGATCGGTCTGGCGTCGAAACTGAATTGGGTGACGATTTCGCCTTCGAGCCCTTGCTGCTGAGCAGCCGCCAATTTCGACAGAAGGCTGGCCTCGACCTCATCTGCGCTCATGATCGGGTGACCGTCGGGAAAGCCGGGCAATCCGACTCTTGCGATTCCATTGCCCGCGAGCACGCCGCTTTCGATGACATGCAAGGCGTCGCGCACGGAGCCTTCAGGTCGAGCGCGATCCCCGCCGATGAGCAGGACATGATTGACCTGCGCCTCCCGGGAGACCCGGGCGAGAAAAGCGTCGAGCGTTTGAAGATCAGGCAGAAGACGAGCCGAAATATGGGGGACGGGCTTCAGGCCCACGCGCGTCAAGGAAACCGCCGCATCCGCCAGCTCATCCAGCGGCCGTCCGGGGATCGCCGTGAGATAGACATTGGTTCCGGGACGAAGGATGTCCGCCAGACCCGCAATTTCGCTTTCCTTCGGACGCGTCGCCTCGATGGAGCAATCGCGCATGAAGCTCATGATAGCTGCGCGGGTTTTTCCGGCGATTTCGTTTTCCGGTTCGGACATGGGAGCCTTCATCAATCGCGACGACGGGAGATGACGAAGGATTCGTCCTGAAACCAAAGACCTCCATGTTCGTGCAGCACTTGCTGGGTCGCCTCCAGATATTTGTCATTGGCGACGACCGGCGCGAGACGCTCGTCTTCCACCTGCGCGACGTAAATCGCTGCATTCCATGCGGCGAACAGAGTCGATGTTCCGATTGAGCCTGCGATTTCACTGGGAAGCGCATGCATATTGTACCGGAACAGCGATTTCATGTCGGAATTCGCATTGAACGCAAAGTCGCGGGCGAGCGGGCCCAATTCATTCTTGACCTGCTTCAAGATGTCATGCCGGTTATTCGTGACGAAGGGATCGTCATCCGGCCAGACCCTGCGCACGATCTCCATGCCCGGATCTTCTCCCGACGAATGAATGCCGATCAATCGTCCGCCCGGCCCAAGCGCTTTCGCCAAAGGCGCGAGCACGCGCTTCGCCTTGAATTCGATCGACGCGCGCGCGCGATAAGGTTGCGAGGCGATCACCAGATCGTAATTGGCCGGCGTTTGGCCTTGGCGCGGAATGATCGGATCGAGAAGAAATTTATGGTCGTCACGATAGATGACGAGGACGACGGGCCGTTCATAAATCGAATGGCCGGCGGCGCTGACCCGCGCGTTCCAGTTCTGCGACAAGAACGGCTCAAGGTCCGTGATTTGGCGCTCGAACGCGTGCCCGCTATTGCCCGTGAGGCGCACTTCATTCCAGATCAGGCTTGAAGCGGCGCTCACGGATTTCACGGTCAGCCAGGGAGCGCTTGCATATTGTAGATTGGTGAGGACAAGGCATGTCGATGGATGTTCGACGAACCGATCGACCATTTTCTGCAAGGCGAGCCGCACGTCTTCGACGCTGATCTCTTTTCCCACGACGTAAAACGGCATGGTCGGGTGGCGATCGTGCATCGAACGCATGACGCGCGCCAGCACGCTTCCATCGCCTACGCCGGCGTCGAACAGGCGAAAGGCCGGGGGACGAGGATGAACATTGGCGAGCTCCTGGGAGATGCGGTTGGCCACCTCCCATTTCTCGCTGCATGTGTTCACGAAGAGCAGATATTTCTGCCTATTGTCATAGAAGCGGAAATTCTGCTGCGGATCGGTGTCGCTTCGCAACGAGGGGCCCATCGCCGGCTGCGGAATGGACGGACGCGGATAGGTTGCGACAGGCTTCGCAGCGGCTTTGACGCTGACCGCGCCCCGACCGCCTTCGGCGCCGTACTCAGCCATGAAGGTCCTGATGCGATCCAACGTGTGGGTGGTGATGCGCCCGCCGTTGCGCAGGCGGGAAACCAATTTCCCATCATTGATCGCCGCGCGCCCGAAGGTCGATTCCGCCAATCCGACGCCGCGGCAAAATTCGCCGATCTCCGCGAGCAATTGCTCCGCTTGCATGAGCGAGTCCCCTACAAGATCACTTTTTCGAACTTTATCAGCGCGCCCACCGCCGGGGGCAACCACAAATTCGCCCACTCAGGAAATGGGCATAAAATGGGACATCGCCCACAATTGGATTGTCGCAATGTTTGTGGCAATGAGTTTTCATGACGCTTTTCAACAGTTCGGCCCGAACTGCGCCAGCGATCCGGAAGCTTCAGCTGCAGGATTTTCGTTCCTACGAGCAGCTGTCTCTCGATCTCGGAAACGCGATGTTTTTGGCCCTGTGCGGGGAGAACGGGGCCGGCAAAACCAATATTCTCGAGGCCATCTCCCTTTTTGCGCCCGGAAAGGGTTTGCGCAGGGCGGATCAAAGCGAGCTGGCCCGCGCGGCGGGACCGGGCAATTTCGCGATCTCGATGGAACTGGATTGCGACCTGGGGCGGGTGCGGCTCGGCACCGGCTCGAACCCGGACGGGGGATCGGGACGCCGGCATCGCGTCGATCGGGAGCCGGTCGGATCGGCGCGCGCCTTCGCCGATTATGCGCGCATTATCTGGCTCACGCCTTCGATGGACGGATTGTTCATGGGCCCCGCCGGGGACCGTCGTCGTTTTCTGGATCGCCTTGTTCTGGCGGTGGATTGCGACCATGGGGCGCGCGTTTCCTCCCTCGAGAAAGCGTTGCGCAACCGCAACCGCCTGCTGGAAGACCGAGCGGCGGATTCGTCCTGGCTGGACGCCGCCGAACGCGAAATCGCCGAAATAGCCATAGCCGTGACGATCGCGCGCTCCGAGACGATCGAACGGCTCCGCCACCTTATCGAAGAGAGCAAGACCCAAGATTCTCCCTTTCCCTGGGCGGAGATCAGCCTCCAGGGGGAGCTGGACGAACTGGTTCGGACGCGCCCTGCGCTGGAGGCGGAGGAGCGCTACCGCGCAGCGCTAAAAGACAACCGAAGGCGGGACGCCGCCGCGGGCCGCACGCTCGTCGGGCCCCAATCCACGGATCTGCGGGTCTTTCATGGTCCAAAACAGTCTGAAGCCGGCCGCTGTTCGACGGGCGAGCAGAAAGCTTTACTCGTCGGGCTCGTGCTCGCGCATGCGCATCTGGTGAGATCCTCCAGCGGCCTCGCCCCCATCACCTTGCTGGACGAGGTCATGGCTCATTTCGACCCGAAAAAAAGGCGAGCTTTATTCAGCATACTGGAACAAATCGGCTGCCAGGTCTGGGTGACCGGCGCAGATCCGCAAGCGTTTGAGGATATGCCGCAATCGGGAGCGACGATCCTCGTTTCGTCCGGCAAAGCTGAAATCGCCAAGTTCGGATGAATATTGCATCCATCTGTTTATATTGGCTTTTCTCGCGAATATCCGGCGCGCGGCCTTAACGGTGGGCGCGCGTCGATTTAGCTGCGGTTCGAAGGGTTTTCAGGGTAAATTGTCGCATCCGATTCGACGGTTTCCAACGCCGATTCCCACACATCGAGATCCCGCGCCCCCATGGCAGAGACTGCAACGCCCGACAACGATCCCAATTCGTATGGAGCAGAGTCCATCAAGGTGCTCCGAGGTCTGGACGCCGTCCGCAAGCGACCCGGCATGTATATCGGCGATACGGACGACGGGTCCGGACTCCACCACATGGTCTATGAAGTGGTGGACAATGCGATCGACGAGGCGCTGGCCGGTCACGCGACGCGCGTCACGGTCACCTTGAATCCGGACGGCTCGTGCACGGTCACGGACAATGGTCGTGGAATTCCCACTGACATTCATTCCGAAGAAGGCGTGTCGGCCGCCGAAGTCATCATGACTCAGCTCCACGCCGGCGGAAAGTTCGACCAGAATTCCTACAAGGTTTCCGGCGGTCTGCACGGCGTCGGCGTTTCTGTCGTGAACGCGCTGTCTCAATGGCTGAAACTGCGGATATGGCGCGACGGGAAAGAGCATTTCCTGGAATTCGCCCACGGAGACGTCGTTGCGCCCTTGTCGATCACGGGCGCGGCTCCGCAGGTCGATGGCGCGCCAAAACGGGGGACCGAGGTCACCTTCCTTCCCTCGTCCCAAACCTTCACGATGGTCGACTTCGATTACGCGACGATCGAGCATCGCCTCCGCGAGCTGGCGTTCCTGAATTCCGGCGTCCGGATCCTTTTCACCGATGCGCGCCATGCGGAGCAGAAACAGGAAGAATTCTTCTACGAAGGCGGCCTCGAGGCCTTCGTGCGCTATCTGGACCGCGCGAAACATCCGCTCTTGAACGCGCCCATCATGATCGCGGGCGAGCGCGACCGCATCAGCGTCGAAGTCGCGCTGTGGTGGAACGACAGCTACCACGAGAGCGTCCTCGCCTTCACGAACAACATTCCGCAAAGGGACGGCGGCACGCATCTCGCCGGCTTCCGCTCGGCGTTGACGCGACAAGTCACGAATTATTCGGAATCATCCGGGATAGCCAAAAGGGAAAAGGTCGATCTTTCCGGCGACGATTGTCGGGAAGGGCTTTCCTGCGTTCTGTCGGTGAAAGTCCCCGATCCGAAATTCTCGTCGCAGACGAAAGACAAGCTGGTCTCTTCAGAGGTTCGCCCCGTCGTGGAGAACCTCGTCAATGAAATGCTCGGCCAATGGTTCGAAGAGCATCCCCAGGAAGCGCGAACCGTCGTCTCCAAAGTCGTCGAAGCGGCTCACGCCCGCGAGGCGGCGCGCAAGGCCAGAGAGCTCACCCGCCGCAAGGGCGCGCTCGACGTCGCCAATCTTCCCGGCAAGCTCGCGGATTGTCAGGAACGAGATCCCGCGAAGGCGGAGCTTTTCATCGTCGAGGGCGATTCCGCCGGCGGCTCCGCAAAGCAAGGCAGGAACCGGGAATACCAGGCCGTCCTTCCCCTGCGCGGCAAGATTCTCAATGTGGAGCGCGCGCGCTTCGACAAAATGCTTTCTTCCCAGGAAATCGGGACGCTCATCACCGCGCTGGGAACGGGCATCGGCCGCGACGACTTCAACCCGGAAAAGCTTCGATATCATAAAATCATCATCATGACGGACGCCGACGTCGATGGTTCGCATATCAGAACGCTTCTTCTGACGTTCTTCTTCCGGCAAATGCCGCAGCTCATCGAACGCGGGCATTTGTTCATCGCCCAACCGCCGCTCTACAAGGTCAAGCGCGGCCAGTCCGAGCAATATCTCAAGGACGAGCGGGCGCGAGAGGATTACCTCATCGGGAATGGCCTGGAAGGCGCCGCCCTGAAACTGGCGGACGGGGAAGTGCGCGCCGGCGAAGACCTGCGCTCGCTGCTGGACGAAGCCCGGACGCTCAAGCAGGTGATTCAACAGATCCACTCTCGCTATGACCGCACGCTCATCGAACAAGCGGTCATTGCAAGCGCCCTGAAGCCGCTTTCCGTGCTTGGTCCGGAAAGGGCGCAATCGGCTGCCGAAGAAATCTGCGGCCGCCTGAACGCGATCTCCGAGGAAACCGAAAGAGGCTGGACCGGGGTCGTCGAGAACAATGGATTCCTCTTCGTGCGCGAAGTGCGAGGGGTGCGCCAGGCGCTGGCGCTGGATCAAGGCTTGCTCGCTTCTGCGGAAGCGCGGAAGCTGGACGAGCATTCCAGCGCCATGCACGCCGTCTTTTCCGGCAAGACGCGCTTCGTGAGGCGCAACGACGAACTCCAGGTCTCGGGATTCATATCCCTGATGGACGCCGTGATGG
>Ga0315899_10008601_pt1 | contig 10938 bp, 5 predicted proteins | sample LakEriMetagenome_2_FD_203518 | JGI IMG/M metagenome (GOLD analysis project Ga0315899, IMG submission 203518) | Freshwater fungal communities from buoy surface, Lake Erie, Ohio, United States - Buoy 4 MA112 | ecosystem: Environmental > Aquatic > Freshwater > Lake | place: USA: Lake Erie, Ohio...
GAGGTCGCGCGACCGCGCCCCGGCCGGCGCGCGCCGGCCGCCGGCCCGGTCGACGTCGCGGCGCTGCGCACCGCGCTGCGCGCCCGGCGCACCGAGGCGATCGACGCCTTCAAGGCGCGAGGCGACGTGCGCCGCCTGCTGCGCGCGATCGTGCGCGAGACCGACCGCGTGCTGCTCGAGCTGTGGCGCGACGCCGGCCTCGCCCCCGAGTGCGCGCTCGTCGCGGTGGGCGGCTACGGGCGCGGCGAGCTGATGCCGCACTCGGACGTCGACCTGCTGCTGCTGGTGCCCGCGGACGACGACGCGGCGCGCGCCGCGCGCGTCGAGCGCTTCATCGGCGCCTGCTGGGACGTCGGGCTCGAGATCGGGCACAGCGTGCGCACCGTCGAGGAGTGCTTCGCCGAGTCGGCCGCCGACATCACGGTGCGCACCAGCCTGCTCGAGCGCCGCTTCATGGCCGGCAGCCGGACGCTGTGGCGGCGCCTCGGCGACGGCCTCGACGCGGCGATCGACGGCCGCTCGTTCTTCCACGCGAAGCTGTTCGAGCTGCGCCAGCGGCACGTGAAGTTCCAGGACACGCCCTACAGCCTCGAGCCGAACGTCAAGGAGAGCCCGGGCGGGCTGCGCGACCTGCAGTCGATCCTCTGGATCGCGCGGGCGGCGGGCCTGGGCGCGGCCTGGGGCGAGCTCGCGGCGCGCGGCATCGTCACGCGCGACGAGGCGTCGCTGCTCGCCGGCTACGAGCGCAAGCTCAAGGTCACGCGGGCGTGGCTGCACATCGTCGCCGGACGGCGCGAGGACCGGCTGGTGTTCGACCTGCAGGCCCAGGTCGCGCGCGCGCAGGGCTTCCCGGCCGACGACGCGCGGCTGGCGAGCGAGCAGCTGATGCAGCGCTACTACTGGACGGCGAAGTCGGTCACGCAGCTGTCGACGATGCTGATCCAGAACCTCGAAGCCGAGCTCTTCCCCGAGAACGCCGGCGTCCCCGAGCCGATCGACGCCGAGTTCCGCAACGTCCGCGGGCGGCTCGACGCGGTCGACGAGGGCCTCTTCGAGCGCGACCCGGGCGCGATCCTGCGCGCGTTCCGCACGATGCAGCGCCACCCCGAGCTCGACGGCATCGCCGCGCCGACGCTGCGGGCGATCTGGCGTGCCCGCACGCGGATCGACGCCGCCTTCCGGCGCGACCCGGCGAACCGCGCCGAGTTCCTCGCGATCCTGCAGGCGCCACGCGGCGTGACCCACGAGCTGCGCCGGATGAACCAGTGGTCGGTGCTCGGCCGCTACCTCCCCGCCTTCCGCCGCATCGTCGGGCGGATGCAGCACGACCTGTTCCACGTCTACACCGTCGACCAGCACATCCTGATGGTGGTGCGCAACCTGCGGCGCTTCGCGATGGCCGAGCACGCGCACGAGTACCCGTTCTGCAGCCAGCTGACGTCGGAGTTCGACAAGCCCTGGCTGCTGGTGGTCGCCGCGCTCTTCCACGACATCGCCAAGGGCCGCGGCGGCGACCACTCGACGCTCGGGCGCGTCGACGCGCGCCGCTTCTGCCGCGCGCACGGGCTGGAGCGCACCGACCGCGAGCTGGTCGAGTTCCTCGTCGAGCACCACCTGACGATGTCCTCGGTCGCGCAGAAGCAGGACCTGAGCGACCCCGAGACGATCTCGCGCTTCGCCGCGCTGGTCGGCGACACGCGCCGGCTGACCGCGCTCTACCTGCTCACCGTCGCCGACATCCGCGGCACCAGCCCGAAGGTCTGGAACGCCTGGAAGGGCAAGCTGCTCGAGGACCTGTACCGGGGCGCCAAGCGCGTGCTGGGCGGCGAGGCGGCGAGCACCGACGCGCGCTTCGACGCGCGCCGCGCCGAGGCGGTGCGGCTGCTGAACCTGCACGGCCTCGCGCCCGACGTCTACGCACCCTTCTGGTCGCAGCTCGACATCGGCTACTTCCTGCGCAACGACGCGCAGGACATCGCCTGGCAGACCCGGGTGCTGCACCGCTTCGCGGACACCGAGAAGCCGATCGTGCGCACCCGGCTCGCGCCGATCGGCGAGGGCTTCCAGGTGGTGGTCTACCTGCCCGACCAGCCCGACCTGTTCGCGCGGATCTGCGGCTACTTCGACAGCAAGAACCTGTCGGTGCTCGATGCGCGGATCCACACCACGCGCAACGGCCGGGCGCTCGACAGCTTCCTCGTGGTCGACCCGAACCACTCTCGGCAGTACCGCGACATCCTGACGCTGGTCGAGGTCGAGCTCGCCGAGCGGCTCGCGCGCCGGCATCCGCTCGACGCGCCGGTGCGCGGCCGCCCGTCGCGGCGCTCGCGCTACTTCCCGATCGCACCGCAGGTGGACCTGAGGCCGGACGAGCGCGGCAACCGCTACCTGCTGTCGGTGGTCGCGAACGACCGCACCGGGCTCCTCTACGGCATCGCGCGCACGCTCGCGAAGCACGGCATCAACCTGCAGGCCGCGCGGATCATGACGCTCGGGGAGCGGGCGGAGGACGTGTTCCTGATCGACGGGCCGGCGCTCGCGAACGCGCGCCAGCAGATCCAGCTCGAGAACGAGGTGCTGGAGGCGGTGGGGGCGCAGGGGGGGTAGGCGCGTCGGTCCTGCGGACCGCGGGTCCGGCAGGAGCCCGACGCAAGCATGCGCCGGTCGTTCCGCCGGCGGCCCGCAGTGCGGGCCGAGCCCCCGGCTCCACCATGCCGGAGCTCACTGACGCGGCGCCGGGCAGCGCCCGGCGAAAACCCGGGTCAGTCGTCCGGGATCGTCTCGCCCGGGAACAGCGCCTCGATGAACCCGAAGCGCGTCAGGTCCCGGATCCGGCGCGGATAGAGCACGCCGTCGAGGTGGTCGCACTCGTGCTGCACGACCCGCGCGTGGAAGCCGCCGGCCTCGCGCTCGATCGGCGTGCCGTTCGCGTCGAAGCCGCGGTAGCGGATGCGGGCGAACCGGGGCACCCAGCCGCGCAGGCCGGGCACGGACAGGCAGCCTTCCCAGCCCTCCTCCTCCTCGGGGCCGAGCGGCTCGATCACCGGGTTCACCAGCACCGTCGGCGGCACCGGCTCGGCGTCGGGATAACGCGGGTTCGACTCGAAGCCGAAGATCACCACGCGCAGGTCCACGCCGATCTGCGGCGCGGCGATGCCCGCGCCGTTGCGGGCGGCCATCGTGTCGAACAGGTCCGCGACCAGCGCGTGCAGCTCGGGCGTGTCGAGCCGCTCGACCGGCTTGGCGACCCGCAGCAGCCTCGGGTCGCCCATCCTCAGCACCTCGCGGATCATCGCGCGGCCCCGGCCGCGAGCGACGCGCGCAGGTAGGCGGCGAGCACGCGGCGCGCGCGGACCATCGCCGCGTCCATCACCGCGCCCATCGCCTCCATCGAGATCGCGCGGCGGCTGTCGCCAAGGCCGGCCGCGTGGTTGGCGACCACCGCGAGCACCGCATACGGCAGCGACAGCTCGCGGGCGAGCACCGCCTCGGGCATGCCGGTCATGCCGACCAGGTCGCAGCCGTCGCGCTCCATGCGGCGGATCTCGGCGGCGGTCTCGAGGCGCGGGCCCTGGGTGCAGCCGTAGCAGGCGCCGGCCGCGACCGGCTCGCCGGCGGCCGCCGCGGCGGCGAGCAGCCGAACGCGGATCGGCTCTGCGTAGGGCTCGGTGAAGTCGACGTGGGTGACCGGCGCGTCGCCCTCGAAGAAGGTGCCCTTGCGGCCGTGGGTGTAGTCGACGATCTGGTCGGGCACGGCGAGCGCGCCGGGTCCGAGGTCGGCGCGGATCCCGCCGACGGTCGCGATCGCGACCACCTCGGTCGCGCCCACGTGGTGCAGCGCCCAGAGATTGGCGCGGTAGTTGATCTGGTGCGGGGCGATGGTGTGACCATAGCCGTGGCGCGCGAGGAACACGACCTCGGCGCCGTCGATGGTGCCGAAGGACAGCGCGCACGAGGGATCGCCGTAGGGCGTGCGCACCACCTCGCGGCGCTCGAGCTTGAGGTCGGCGAGCCTGGCCAGCCCGCTGCCGCCGATGATCGCGTGCATGCGTGGGGACTCCGGGGCCCGCGCGGGGCCTGGACGGGAGGAACTCGTTCGGGGCCGGCCGCCGCGGCGTCGGTGACGCCGCGCTGCCGGTGGCTCAGCGGACCTGGCGCTTCGCGAGGAAGGCGGCGAAGTCCTTGCCGACCTCGGGATGGCGCAGCGCCAGCTCCACCGTCGCCTGAAGATACCCGATCTTCGAGCCGCAATCGTAGCGGGTGCCGTCGAAGCGGTAGGCGAGCACCGGCTCGTCGTTGATCAGCTTCGCGAGCGCGTCGGTGAGCTGGATCTCGCCGCCCGCTCCGGGCTTGATGTTGGCGAGGTGGTCGAACACCAGCGGGGTCAGCACGTAGCGGCCGACGACGGCCTGCGTCGACGGTGCGGCCTCGGGCTTCGGCTTCTCGACGATGCCGGTCACGCGCGCGGTGCGCTCGCCCCAGGGCGAGCTCGACACGATGCCGTACGACGAGGTCTCCTCGCGGGCCACCTCCTGCACCGCGAGCACGCTCGAGTGGTGCTTGCCGTACTGCTCGACCATCTGCGCGAGCACCGCGGTGCCCTCGGCGCCCGGCTGCATCAGGTCGTCGGCGAGCAGCACCGCGAACGGCTCGTCGCCGACCACGGAGCGCGCGCACAGCACCGCGTGGCCCAGCCCGAGCGGCTCGGCCTGGCGGATGTACACGCAGTTGATGCCCTTCGGGGTGATGCCCTGGACGACCTCGAGCAGCGCCTTCTTGCCCTTGGCCTCGAGCTCCGACTCGAGTTCGTAGGCCTTGTCGAAGTGGTCCTCGATGCTGCGCTTGTTGCGCCCGGTGATGAAGATCATCTCGGTGCATCCGGCGGCCGCGGCCTCCTCGACGGCGTACTGGATCAGCGGCTTGTCGACGACCGGCAGCATCTCCTTCGGCGAGGCCTTCGTCGCCGGGAGGAACCGCGTGCCGAGGCCCGCGACGGGGAACACCGCCTTCCTGATTTTCTTAGCCATCGTGTCCGATCATCCGAAGCAGTTGGTCGAGGTCGATCACCGGAATGCCCAGTTCCCGGGCCTTGGCAATTTTGCTGCCCGGGCTGTCGCCGGCGAGCACGAAGCTCGTCTTCTTCGAGACCGACCCGGTCGCGGCGCCTCCGTGGCGGCGGATCAGGTCCTCGGCCTCGTCGCGGCCCAGCCCGGGCAGGGTGCCGGTGACGACGATGGTGCGACCGGCGAGCGCCCCGCCCGCCCCGTCGGCCGACGGCTGGCCGACGGCGACCCCCTCGGAGGCGGCGGGGGCGTTGCGCCGTCGCGCCGGTGGCGTCGGCTCGACGCCCGCGGCCCGCAGCGCCGCCACCACCTCCCGATTGTGCGGCTCGGCCGCGAACGCCTCGATGGCGCGCATGATCTCGGGGCCGACGCCTTCCAGCGGCACCTGCACCAGGGGCTCGCCCTTGGCCCGCGCCTTCGCGTTGAGCTTCTGCGCGGCCGCCTTGGCCTCGATCGTCGCCGCCCAGTCCGCGTCCAGCACCGCCTCGACGCCGCCGAGCTCGGACGCGAGGATCCGCGCCACCTCCTCGCCGACGTGGCGGATGCCGAGCGCGAACAGGAAGCGCTCGAGCGCGACCCGCCGCGAGCCGTCGATCGACGCGACCAGGTTCGCCGCCGACTTCTCGCCCATGCGGTCGAGCCCGGCGAGCGTGGCGGCGTCGAGCCGGTACAGGTCGGCCGGCGTCTGCACCAGGTCGCGCTCGACCAGCTGCTCGACGATCCGCTCGCCGAGCCCGTCGATGTCCATCGCCCGGCGCTGCGCGAAGTGCAGCAGCGCCTGCCTGCGCTGCGCCTTGCAGTAGAGGCCGCCGACGCAGCGCCACGCGACCTCGCCCTCCTCCCGCACCGCGGCCGAGCCGCAGACCGGGCAGCGCGCGGGCATCGTGAAGCGGCGCGCGTCGGGCGGCCGGCGCTCGGGCACCGCGCGCGCGACCTCGGGGATCACGTCGCCGGCGCGGCGCACGACGACCGTGTCGCCGATCATCAGGTCCTTGCGCGCGAGCTCGTCCTCGTTGTGCAGCGTCGCGTTGGTGACGGTGACGCCGCCGACGAAGACGGGCTTCAGGCGCGCGACCGGTGTCAGCACACCGGTGCGTCCGACCTGCACGTCGATCGCGAGCAGCTCGGTCAGCGCCTCCTCGGCCGGGAACTTGTGGGCGACGGCGAAGCGCGGCGCGCGCGCGACGTAGCCGATCGCCTCGTGCCAGGCGCGCTGGTCGACCTTGTAGACGACGCCGTCGATGTCGAAGGGCAGCGTCGGGCGCTTCGCGCCGACGTCGCGGTAGAACGCGAGCAGGCCCTCCGCGTCGGGCACGGTGCAGCGGTGCGGACCGACCGGGAAGCCGAGCGCGGCGAACCAGTCGAGCAGGCCGGCGTGCGACGCGGGCACCTCGACCTCGTCCGAGACCTCGCCGAGGCCGTAGGCGAAGAAGCTCAGCGGCCGCTGCGCGGTCAGCGCCGGGTCGAGCTGGCGCAGGCTGCCGGCGGCGGCGTTGCGCGGATTGACGAAGGTCTTCTCGCCGCGCGCGGCCTGCTGCGCGTTCATCCGCTCGAAGTCGCGGCGGAACATCAGCACCTCGCCGCGGACCTCCAGGCGGCGCGGCGCCGGGCCGTCGAGCTTGAGCGGGATCGCCCGGACGGTGCGCAGGTTCGAGGTCACGTCCTCGCCGACCGCGCCGTCGCCGCGGGTCGCGCCCTGCACGAAGCGGCCGTCCTCGTAGCGCAGGCTGATCGCGAGGCCATCGAACTTGAGCTCGGCGCAGTAGCGCAGCCCGGCCGCGTCGATCCCGGCCGTCAGCAGCGCCTCGCGCACCCGGCGGTCGAAGCCGCGGACGTCGTCGTCGGCGAACGCGTTCTGCAGCGACAGCATCGGGAGCGCGTGGACGACCTGGCCGAATGCGGCGACCGCCTGGCCGCCGACCCGGCGGGTGGGCGAGTCGGGCGAGTCGAACTCCGGGTGCTCGGCTTCGAGCCGCTGCAGCTCGAGGAACAGGCGGTCGTACTCGGCGTCGGGCACCGACGGCGCGTCGAGCACGTAGTACGCGTGGTTGTGCCGCGCGAGTTCGTCGCGCAGTGCCTCGATGCGCGCCCGGGCGTCGCCGGGACCGGGAGCGCCGGGCGGGCTCATCCCCGCGCGCCCCTCAGTTGAAGACCCGCAGCGCGGCGGGCGAGCCGGCGTCGAGTCCGGCCTCGTGCAGCGTGCGATAGCGCATCGCGAGCTGACGCTCCACCTCGGCCGCGGCGGCGTCGGTCAGCGGCCGGTTCGCGTCGTCGACGACCTGCCCGCCGGTGCGCTCCGCGCAGGCGCGCGCGGCCTCGACCATCCGCTGCCACGGCTCGAGGTGCTCGGGCGCGCGCGGCACGTCGAGCAGCAGCGTCAGCTGCTCGGCACGCTCGCCGAGCGCGAGCGAGAACAGCACCTCGCCCTCGTCGCCGAGCGCGGCGAACCGGGTGTTGCCGCGCTCCAGCAGGCCGAGGCCGCCGGCGAGCGCCGCGAGGTCCGCGGGCGACAGCGCGGTCGGCGTCTCGACGTTCAGGCCGATCACCGCGTCGAGCTGGGCGCAGGCCTCGTCGAGCTGGCGCGCGTGGTCGAGCACCGGCCCCATGTCGGGCACGATCGCGCCGCCGGCGCCGATCGCGCGGCCGAGCGCCTGCATCGCGCTCGCGAACTCGGAGAACTCCATCGCGTTGAGCGGGCCGTGACGGTTCGCGAGCAGCACGCCGGCTCGCGCGCGCCGCACCGCGCCGAACGAGGCCTGCGGCACCGACCAGCGGCCGTCGCCGACGTCGGCCTCGACCGCGATCGGCTTGGAGCCGGCGCGCCGAAGCGTCGAGGCGGCTCCGAGCAGCCGCTCGGGGGCGATCGGGGCGCCGAGGCCGAAGACCACGATGCAGTCGAGGCGCGGGTCGAGGATCGGTCCGGCGACGCCGTCGGGTGCGAGCGTCGCGGTCTCGTCGTCGAACCCGGGCTCGTCGTCGTCGGCCGACGCGTGCTCGAGGGTCGGCACGTCCTCGTCATGACCGATCGGCTCGGGCGCGGCGGCCCGGGGCACCGTCGCACGCGGCTCGGACGGGGCGGCGGGTACGGGCGGGGCGGGTCGCGGCCCCGAGGGGCCGAGGGTCGGCTCGATGCGCTGCCCGGGCGTCGGCGCGGCGGGCGTGGCCGGCGCGGACGCGCCGCCGCCGACCGTCGGCTCGGCGCGCGGTGCGGGAGCGTGCGGGCGCGCGGCCGGCCTGCCGGCGCCCGCGAGCTTCTCGCGGAACGCGTCGCGCAGCCGGGTCTGGCGGCCCTGCAGCAGGTTGAACGCCAGCACCACCGCGATCGCGATGACGAACAGGCCGATCAGGCTCGCCCAGAGCGTGTCCATCAGGCCGCCTCCGCGAAGCCCGCCGCCGCCTCGAGGTCGACCGCGACGATCCGCGACACGCCGCGCTCCTGCATCGTCACGCCGACCAGCTGCTGGGCGAGCTCCATCGCGATCTTGTTGTGGGTGATGAACAGGAACTGCGTCTGGTCGGCCATCCGGCGGACCATCGCGCAGTAGCGCTCGGTGTTCGCGTCGTCGAGCGGCGCGTCGACCTCGTCGAGCAGGCAGAACGGCGCCGGGTTCAGCTGGAACAGCGCGAACACCAGCGCGATCGCGGTGAGCGCCTTCTCGCCGCCCGAGAGCAGATGGACCGACTGGTTGCGCTTGCCCGGCGGCTGCGCGACCACGGTGACGCCCGAGTCGAGGATCTCCTCGCCGGTCAGCACGAGCCGTGCCTCGCCGCCGCCGAACAGCTCGGGAAACAGCGTCCCGAAGTGCGTGTTGACGGTGTCGAAGGTCTCCTGCAGCAGCGAGCGGGTCTCGCGGTCGATCCTGCGGATCGCGTCCTCGAGCGTCGTGATCGCCTCGTTCAGGTCCTTCGACTGCGCGTCGAGGAAGTCGCGACGCTCGCGCGACGCGGTCAGCTCGTCGAGCGCCGCGAGGTTGACCGCGCCGAGCGCGGCGATCGCGTTCGACAGGCGCGTGACTTCGCCCTGGAGCCAGGACGGCCTCGGCGCCTGCTCGAAGCGCGCGCGGACCCCGGCCTCGTCGACCTCGGCCTGCGCGAGCTGCTCGGCGAACTGCTCGGCGCCGATCCGCGCGGCCTGCTCCTTGAGCTGCAGCTCGGTCAGGCGCGCCCGCAGCGGCTCCTGGGCGCGCTCATGGCCGAGCCGCGCCTCGTCGAGCTCGCGCATCCGGGCGGTCAGCGCGTCGAGCTGGGCGCGCACCTCGGCGAGGGCCCGCTCGGCGCGCACCCGCGCGTCGAGCGCGTCCTGCAGCCCGGCGCGCGCCGCCTCGTCCGACAGCTCGGCGAGCCGGGTGTTCAGCGCTTCGGACTCCCCGAGCCCCTGCTCGATCGCGATGCGGGCCTGGTCGATCTGCTCGCGCAGTGACTGGCGCCGCGCCTCGATCTCGCGGACCGAGAACGCCGCCTCGCGCTCCTCGCGCTCGAGCTCGCGCTGCCGGTCGCGCGCGGTGCCGAGCGCCGCGTCGGCGTCCTCCCAGGCGACGCGCCGGGATTCGACATCCTCCTGCCGCTCGGCGAGCTCGAGGTCGAGCGACTCGAAGCGCGCCGCCTCCTCCTCGAGCGCGCGGCCGCGCTCGGCGAGCTGTCCCTCGACCTCGGCGAGGTCGGCGTCGAGCCGTGCGCGATCGGCGCTCGCGCGCTGCACCTGCTGCGCGCAGCGCTCGGTGTCCAGCCGCAGCGCGGCGGCCGCGCGCACCGCCTGCGACAGCGCGTCGCGGTCGGCGGCGACCGTCGTCCGCGCCTCGCCGGCGGCGGCCTCGGTACGCGCCGCGGTCGCGCGCGCCTCGTCGGCGATCAGCTCGAGCGCGCGGTGCTCGCGGGTCAGGTTCTCGAGTTCCTGCTGGCGCGCGAGCACGCCGTCCTGCTCGGCGTCGAGCGCGTAGAGCTGCACGCCGAAGCGGCCCACCGCATGCCCGCTGCGCAGCACGTACTGCCCGCCGAGCGGCAGCACGTCGCGGCCCGCGAGCGCCTGCGCGGCCGAGTCCGCGCACCAGCTGCCGTGCAGCCAATCGTCGAGCAGCGCGCGGACCTGCGGGTCGGGCGTGTGGACCTGCGACGAGAGCGCGGCACGCCCCGCCGGCACAGGGCCGGGCTCGGCCGGCGCGCGCGGCGCGGTCGCGTAGAAGCCGACCTTTGCCGGCGGCCGCTCGTCGAGCAGCCCCGCGAGCGGGTCGATGCGACCGACCTCGAGCGCCTGCACGCGTTCGCGCAGCACCGCCTCGACCGCGGCCTCCCAGCCGGGCTCGATGCGCAGCCGCTGCCAGAGCCGCTTCATGCCGTCCAGGCCGTGCTGCTTCAGCCACGGCGCAGTCTTGCCCTCGGTGCGCACGCGCTCCTGGATCTGGCGCAGCGCCGCGATCCGCGCGTCGACCTGCGCGACCTTCGCGAGCGCCTCGCGCAGCGCGTCCTGCGCCGGCGCGCGGCGCGCGTCGAGTTCGCCCCAGCGCGCCTCGCCCTCGGCAACCCGCTCGCCGGCCGCCTCCTCGACCGCCTCGGCCTCGGCGAGCCGCTCGCGCAACGCGTCGAGCTGCGCCTGCGGCGCCTCGCCGAGCCGACCGAGCTCGTCGCGCAGCCGGGCCTCCCGGTCGCCCAGGCCGCGCAGCGCCTCCTCGATGCCGCGCTGCCGGGTCGCCGCGACCTGGATTGCCTGTGCGGTCTCGGCCGCGCGGGCGCGCGACACGTCGAGCGCCTCGCGCGCGTCGCGCAGCGCCTCCTCGACCGCCGGCAGCCCCGCGCCCGCGTCGTCGAGCCGCTGCGCGAGCACCGCCTGGCGCTCCTCGGCGGCGGCGAGGTCCTCGTCGCTGCGCACCAGCCCGTCCGC
>Ga0315899_10008602_pt1 | contig 10938 bp, 18 predicted proteins | sample LakEriMetagenome_2_FD_203518 | JGI IMG/M metagenome (GOLD analysis project Ga0315899, IMG submission 203518) | Freshwater fungal communities from buoy surface, Lake Erie, Ohio, United States - Buoy 4 MA112 | ecosystem: Environmental > Aquatic > Freshwater > Lake | place: USA: Lake Erie, Ohio...
TGTCTTCCTTTCACAACTAGCCCCCCCCCCCCCCCCATCTATCTCTTTGTCACACTCCCCTCTATCTAGCTCTCCGAGCGCATCTATTACTGACACGTTTCTCACCTCCCTCCCCGCCTCCTCCTCCTTCCCTTCCTCCTGATCTATCCCCTCCTCCTCCTCCTCCTACACTCCGCGCCCGGCAGTATTTGTCGCAGTATGAGCTTGAGTGCGCGCGCAGCAAGCAAGAGCATGGGCCTGCTGGCAAGCTCTCAAAAGTCCCAACATAGTGGGTTTCTTTTGCCCCTATAGTACGTCTCTTTTGACACTTTCTACGCAGGCAAGAAGAGATTGCCCATCATGCACACGAGGGCTAGTCTTGGGCAGCGGCATGTGGAGCCTATTCCCGACACTTGCGCCCCATTCATACTCAAGAAGTTCGCCAACGTGCAGGGCAAGGGCTTGTACAAGAACGCCGCCAATGAAATCCTCCGCACCAAGGTGCTTGAGAACCAAGATGCTTGAGAAGCCGACCCCTCAAAGACAGATTTTTCGGATAGTGGGGTTTATTCATTGACACAGCGGATTTATTTATTTATTGAGGTATTGATTGATTGTTTATTTGTTTATGTATGTATTGGGATGCGACGCCAGGTGTGAGTGGTGTGTGGAAGGGTGTGCCGTGGCGAGAGGGTTGAGATCGCAGCAGGAGATGCATGTGGGCATGTGTGTGTGGGCACGTGTGTGTGGGCATGTGAGTGTGTGTATGTATGTGTGTGTGTGTAGAGGGATGAGGCGGTGGCGAGGAGAAGAGGGTTTAGGGTTTAGGTAGTGGTGGAGGAGGAGGGTTTATTTTGCAAAAGCAGTCGCAGGAGCAATAATTAGGTTGATTACATTTGAGAGAGTTTTGGATGTGGATCGACGCTGTAGATGGCGCATTCAAGACATGTACAAAAAAACCGGGAGTCAGGAGGGGCAGGGGGCCGGGGAGAGGAAAAGGAGGTGGAGGAGGAAGCAAAAGCGATGAATGAGGTGGATGCTGGGCGCGACTGCGCAACACATCGGTTAGACATAGGAGGAGAGTACAGGAGGAGTAAAGGAGGAGGTGTTATGCCGCTCTTGTATGACACATGTATCCTCCTCCTCATATGACACATGACATCAAGTACAGGAGGAGGTGTTATGGCGCTCTTGCGCCTTCCTGTCCTGCGACATGCTTCCTGCTACCCTGAGGTCTCCGTCGACCAGAACACTGCCTTCGCTACCATGTTATGCCGCTCTTGCGCCTTCCTGTCCTGCGACCTCGTTGCAACACTGAGCATTTACTCAAAACATTGACAAGATCGGGCCGTCCAAATATAAGAAAGAACACCCTAAAAACACTGTTCCCTCCTGTGCCATGACGTCTGTGACACGCTCATGTCACGGTTTTGCCCCCTTGCAGGAGGAAGATTTATTCATTCAAAGCTTTAATGACACAAATCTGATCAAAGTCATTCATTTAATCACACACACGCATACCGACGGTCGCCGCAACGCCTCATCTATGTGCCTCTGCTACTGGGAGGAGGCCGATCGAAAGTACCGTTTACATACGAAAGTACCGTTTATATACGAAAGTACCGTTTATATACGAAAGTACCGTTGAGATACGAAAGTACCGTTGTGATACACAGGTCGGTCAGCATCTTCCTAAACGTCCGGAAAATAGCCGGTGGTGTCTTCAGATTTCCTCTGAGGGACGCTTGCAATTCCTTAGACAACCCTCAGGCCTTGCAATCCCTTAAACAACCCTTTCTAGGGGGTTCTTTTCGATAAAAACTCCTGTCTGCGCCTCTGCATGTGCTCGTTGAAAATTAGAATATCTCCCCCTTCTTTGCGCACATGCCGGCCCCCTCCTCTCCACACCGGAGTTGAGTACCATTTGCTACGCGCATGCAGCTCCTCGACAGCCTTGACTGCTGTCGGATTACACACTCATGTACGCACACATCGGACGTCTAGCGATCCCGCATATCTCTAACGTAAGGTTTATTTGGACATAAGAGAAGAAGAAAAGAGGATGTGTCTATTTCCGGACTCCAGGCCTAAAAAAGACTTTCGAGTAACGGTTTCACGGTTTTACCAAAACCGTGACCCTACGTCTACGCTCAATCGTTCCTAAACGTCCTAAGGCACATGGCCTACTTTGCTTCCACCGCCAACACCACCACAACTATCCCACCCTCCTCTTTAAGATCATGCTATCACATGCCGATGAGGCAGTACTGAACACGCCAGTGGTAACGCTCGGCATCGTAGAATTTGTACTTGCCCTTGGTCCACACGTTGACCGTCATTTTCTTGGCATCCGTGCCCACTGAGAAAGATGCCCCGCCGCCTGTGGTATGCACTCGCGCGTCAAAAGGACCGCATACAGGGCAAACATTGACCCAATATCGATCTGATCGAATACGACGTTCGGGGCCTTTGTACCTCCACAGCTAGTGTGCACATGCGCATGCATATGTTCATTTTTGGTGCCTGCTCGCGCATGCAGACGATGTGTACGTGTGTGTGCACATGTGTGTGCACATGTGTGTGCTCATGTGTGTGCATGTGGGTACCAGCACCAGCATACCTGTCCTGTCAACGCTTCCGTCGTCGCCGCGCACGTCAACCAGGGTCACGTGGACCTTCTCCATGTTGCACGCGGAAATGTCAATTTCGTTCTCCAGGAAGATGCCATCCCTGCGCAGTGGTACGCTCCGTCATTCTTTTTTTTTTATCTATATAGAGAGTGTAAGTTAGTGATTTGTTGTTTCATGGAAAATCCGGGCACGCTCTCCAGCTCTACCTTGTGTATGTACGCTTTCGTGCAAACGTCTGCGTATGTGTAGATGCATACCTACACATGGATGTGTAGCTGTGCAGATCTACACATCCATGTGTAGCTGTTCATTGCATTTCAGCATGCATGTGCACGCGCAAATGTGCATTGTACTTGAGCATGTGCACATGTGCATTGTACTTGAGCATGTGCACATGTGAATTGCATTTCAGCACGGCTGTATATATGCAAATGCACAAGTGCTCATGTGCCATAAACCCAAAATCCTAAACCTAAAACCTAAACCCTAAACCTTATGCACATGTGCCCACTTGTCATTGCAATTGTGTACATTGTGCCCACTCACACGCACACACGACACACCGGCCGCTAGCCCTCCAGGCAGAGGTTCCCGTCTTTTCGCAACAGATCTTGGCGTTGTTTGTCTGTGTGCAAAGGCAAGCGAGAGAGCCAGAGAGGGCAGGAGGGAAGGGGTTTTTAGTTCATGTTGAAAGACACCTAAACCCTAAAATGTATGTGAGTGTGACCTAAACCCTAGAAGGTCTAACTAGAATCATAAGCGTATCATGTTGACAGACACCGCACAAATGTGACCTGAAAAGCTTTTTAAACTAGTCCTATTCCATTACCAGTACTTCTGTAAATAAAAGTATAAATAATAGTATTTATGGTGAGAGGCAACACAGCAAAAAGAGCTGGTCAGTTGCAGACAATAATAATAATAATTGAATAATAACAGATAACAATACATGATAAAAAGTTATAATGAAAGCGACCTCAACAGCTTGATCACCTCTGCGGACAATAATAAACAATCAAAACGATAATCAATAACAATACATGATAAATAATAACAAAGAATATGGACAAAGACGAAAACATAATAATAAGAATAAGAATAAAAGAGACCTGAACAGCCTGGTCGCCGTTGCCGACAATCACGCGCGGCGCAGTGCAGGGGTATCCCGCTTTTGTTGCATCAGTAGCAGTATTCCTGCGGACGCCACACCACTGCACATCGATGTTGAATTTGTTGGCATCGTCGCCGGTCATTGACTGACCTGGGAGCTCCATCAGCTTTGTGTTGAAGCCCTGTGTTATATATATATATATATATATAGATAGATAGATAGATATTAACTAGTAAATAAGTTATTTTTTATGGTCATTATTGTATGTTTTCATTCTATTGTCAGCCTTGCGTTGAATCCACACACGCGTATGTAGATGCGTATGAAGATGCACAAGTATCCTCCTCCTCATATGACACATGTATCCTCCTCCTCATATGACACATGACATCAAGTATGTAGATGCGTATGTCGATGCACAAATTCATATTTACCATACATACAAAAAAGATACACGTATATACATACACACACACGTGGTATCACAGCCTATAGAGATCGTATCACATGTGCCCCTTTTTTACACAGTTTTTTTTTTCATTTTTGCACCGTGCCATCAGGGCTGTACACGGAGGCGGAGCGGACGCGAGCCGAGGTGCCCCCGGCGGTATCCTTCAAGGTGGTGAAGTACCATGGAATCTTTTGAGTTGTGAAGGCAGTTTGCAACGTGCACGTCTTTGGGGGCGCATCACCGCAGCCGCAGAAACTTTTTTGAGCAGCTGATGCTGTTCCGCCTTTGACCAGGGTACAATACTGGTACATGTCATTGAAAACAGTGCTGGGCGATTGAGACGACCACCATTCCATGGTACCACCATTCGGCTGGTAGTTGCAGCATCCCGTAGCGACAAAGGTGAGGCCGTATGATTCAGTAGATCCTGCTTTTGCAGCAGCAAATTCGCACCCTGTATACATGTATATGTACGTATGTATGTATGTATGTATGTATGTATGTATGTATGTATGTATGTGTGCGTATGTATGTATATACGTATGTGTATGTGTGTATGTGTATGTGTATGTGTGTATGTTGTGTATATATAATACATACGTATATACGTATTACATGCACACACACACACATTCATACATACATATCAACGAATGTGTGTGTGTGTGTGTGTGTGTGTATGTACGTGTGAGAATTTGCAGATAAATGTTTGATAAAACATTTATCAGCATTACAAAACATTTATCTGCAAATCCTGCCCATATCTGCTATATGAATGGGTGGGTTAGGACAAATATGTACATTTGTCTTAATTGATACAAATCTTGACTAAGATAATCTTCAATTATTTCACTTCTAAATCTGTCAAATCCTATTTCATTTATTACAGTAATGTATAAATAGTTCACTCATTCGTTTCAGAAGCTTGTGTATGACAACGAGATCTTTTGACTAGTGTATCAAAAGTTGAACCAACATATATATCATCGTTATAATCATTTGTAATGTTTGTAAATTTTATCTTTACTAGAATCTCATGATCCTCTAGACATTGTATATATTCTTAATAATATTAATAATATTCACTTTAAGCTATTGGCCATGGGTCGTTGAGGTTTTTTTTTATGAAATAAACACATGGTACATGATCTATGAGGCCTATATATTCTTTTATTTGTTGGGCGGGTTTTGTTTTAGGCTGCTCTCAGTGTCAACACCGCTGGTACTCATATCCGCATATACGTATATATTACATACATATCCGCATATACGTATATATTACATACATATCCAAAACAACATACATATGATTTTAGGAATTTTTGCCCCTATTATTTAATCTAGGTTTTTGCCTCTTGTTTTTTGAAAGATATGGCGGATAAATTCTTTTTTATTTTTACGCCATATCTTTCAAAAAACAAGCGGCAAAAACTGTAGATTACGTACCGGACAACATACTTGTACATTCATCATGTACATGATGAACGTACCATACATATCCGCATATACGTATATATTACATACATATCCATACGTACATACATACATATGTATGTACGTATGGATATGTATGTAATCTATACGTATATGCGGATATGTATGTAATATATACGTATATGCGGACATGAGTACCAGCGGTGTTGACACTGAGAGCAGCCTCTGCACCGGTCCACTGCTTAGTCCTTGAAGACCCACAGCACATGGCATATGACGGTGCTGTGTGTGTGTGTGTGTGTGTGTGTGTGTGTGTGTGTGTGTGTGTGTGTGTGTGTGTGTGTGTGTGTGTGGATTAGGTTACGGCCTCTTTATACACATCTATCTGCTGCGCATGCGTATCCCAAATACGCCAATACATACATAAGTGTTGCTAATGTGCTGCGCGCTCCTCGCGCGCGGCACCACACAGTGTTGCTAATGTGTTGCTAATGCGCCAATACATGCATAAGTGTTGCTAAGATGTTGCTAAGGTGTTGCTAATGTGTTGCTAATACGACAATACACACATACAGATGCCACTCACACACACGCTCTCTCACACGCACACGTGCACTCACTTATGCACACACACATGGATACGCGGGCGCTCACACGTGTGTGTGTGTGTGTGTGACTTCTGCCCTCCCCTCCCTCCCTTCCCTCCCTCCCTCCCTTCCCTCCCCTTCGTCCCTCCCTTCCCTCCCTTCCCTCCCTTCACTCCCCTCCCACATACCTGGTTTGGAGGTTGAGCCGAAACCGCACCACTGGATGGAGAACTTGTTTGCTTTCGCGTTGGCCAAATGCAGCACATCGTACCTATTACACACACGCACACACACACACACACACACACACACACACCACACAAACAAAACACAGTTAGCTGGAACACATCGTATCTTCTCGCTCTCTCTCTCACTCACTCACTCTCGCTCTCTCGCTCGCTCGTTCGCTCTCTCACCTTTCAGCGTTGCGGAGGCAGACGCGGAACTTGTCGGGGTTCGGGGTTTAGGTTTCGGGCTTAGGGGTTAGGCTAAACCTTTCAGCGTTGCGGAGGTAGACGCGGAACTTGTCGGGGCTCATTTCATCTGGCGTGCTGTCTGGGTTGACAATGTCGGCCATCGTGTAGATCGACTTGTGGTACTGGTCGCCGTAAATCTGTATGGGTGTGTATAGAGAATGTTTGTTTGTGTGTTGTGTGTGTGTGTGTATAGACAATATGGGCCATTGTGTAGATGGGCTTGTTATTGTGAGCAAAGAAACATATGATGGATGCACAAGTATCCTCCTCCTCATATGACACATGTATCCTCCAAAGAAACATCATGATAGATGAGGACTTGATCACCCTTGCACACCTGCGTACTCTCTCTCTCTCTCTCTCTCTCTCTCTCTCTCTCTCTCTCTCTCTCTCTCTCTCTCTCTCTCTCTCTCTCTCTCTTCTCTCTCTCTCTCTCTCTCTCTTTCACACACACACACACACACAATAATAATCATCACCCTTGCACACCTGCGTGAAAGAGAAGGGCTTCCTAGTGAAGAAGCACGGGGGTTAAACCCTAAGCCCTAGACCGAAGCCCTAAACCCAAACCCTAAACCCACCTGCGTGAAGTAGAAGGGCTGCCCAGTGAAGAAGCACTTTCGTGTATCGACATCAGCATGCAGCGTATTTGCTCCGTCGTCTACGAAATCCTTTGCATCCACCTGCGTGTGTGTGTGTGTGTGTGTGTGTGTGTGCGTGTGTGTGAGTGTGTGAGTGTGTGTGTGTGTGAGAGAGAGTGTGTGTGTGTGGTGTTGAGGCACACACATTCAAGAGCATTTGGTAAAGTGTGTGCGTGCATGACACCCAAGCACACACGCACACACGCGCGCACACACATACACCTGTGCATACTCGCGCATGCGCGAGCATGTGCGTAAACACGTTTAAGTCAACGTTACACACGCACACCTTCACACACGCACAATACAGCAGCACACTCTCTCGCCGCAACCCCCCCCAAACCCTAAACCCGAAACCCAAACCCCCACTACCCACACCAAGACACACACCTCGCCACAGCACATCTGCTTTCCGGTCGTAGTACCTAGTCCACACTGTTGGGGGGGGAAATCCTCAAAACTTAGTGATCGAAATTCAGTGCCCTGGCATATTCGCTACATAAAGTCACCATCAGAGTGCTTTGTTCTTGTTTTATCTTTTTTTCTCTTTTTGGAGAATTGTGAATACTGATTCTGAGTAGAATGAGTACTTTGCATTTGTGTGCTTGACCTGGCATATTCGCTAGATAAAGTCTTTATCAGAGTGCTTTGTTCTTTTTTTATCCTTTTTTCTCTTTTTCATTCACTACTCAAAGTCACTGACTTTAAGTAGTGAATGTAGGAGAGAATTGTGAATGTATTAAGCACTGACTTTAAGTAGTGAATGTAGGAGAGAATTGTGAATGTATTAAGAGAAACAAAAATTTAAAAAAAGTTAAAAAAAGTCACTGACTTCAAGTCAGTGACACTGAGTTTAAGTCGTGAATGTAATAGAGAATTGTGAATACTGATTCTGAGTAGAATGAGTACTTTGCATTTGCGTGCATGACACTGTCCGAAATGATCAAAACTCAGTGCATGGCACATCCAATATATACAGGAACATTCAATATACAGGAACATTCAATATATACAGGAACATTCAATATATAGTGTGTGCATGACACTGCCCGAAATGATCAAAACTCAGGAGGAGGAGGAGGAGGAGGAGGAGGAGGAGGAGGAGGAGGAACGTCACTAGAAATAGTACTTTTGCAAATGTGTGCATGGCAAGTTTCGAAATTCTGGAACCACGAACCTCAGTACTCTATTACATCCAGTGAATGCCCTGAACCAATACCCTAAACCCTTACCACTAGTGACTTTATAGTGACTCACACACACACACACACACACACACACACTAACCTAAACCACTCCCACTACAAAAGATGTACGCACTACGCACCACACTCTTGCCACTGTCTCCGGGGGGCCCCTGATCCCCCATAGCCCCATCGGCTCCATTGTTCCCCTTCCGCCCGCGCCCTCCCATATCACCCGAGACCCCATCAGACCCTGCATACCCTGGCGCCCCAGGCGGCCCCTGCTTACCCTGCGGGCCTCTGACACCCTCCCAGGCCGCAGGGCCTAGGCAGGGAAAAAACAGGGGGAAAAACAGGGGGAAAACAGTCAGTGCCTTAGTACATGCACGGTGTGAAAAACTTCACTGTATGGAGTAATGAACAACAACATTTTCCAGAATTTGTGCCCGGGTTGCCCATGATGCCCATTGCGCCAGGAGCACCGCACTTTCATACGGATATGCACTAGTGCGGCACTGACTTTTTTTTTGTGTGTGTGTGCCCGGGTTGCCCATGATGCCCAAGGCGCCAGGAGCACCGTTTGGTCCGTTCTTGCCCAGCTTGCCCTGGAAAAATCCGGGAAAGTCAGCACATCGAGAAGTTCTAATAGATGAAAATTCTGGAAATCATCATTGAGAAATATCGAATAAATTAAAATTCGGGAAATCACCACATAGAGACTAGACTGTATTGTTACGTGTATGAGGCTAATATACTAGGACACTGCAAGCTTTTGAGAATTTTTGCCTCCTCCCCTCGCCTGCCTTCACGTCCCCGACGTCCGCGCGGGCCTGGGGGGCCAGCCTGTGTGGCAGCGTCAGTGTATGGAGAGGAGGAGGAGGTGGTGGTGGAGGTGGTGGTAAAGGTGGTAGTGTATTCGATGAAAATGCTGACATTGATACAGACATACAGACTTGATGCAGACAGTGATGCCTACATATGAGGAGGAGGATACATGTGCTGACATTGATACAGACACACAGACTTGATGCAGACAGTGATGCCTACATATGAGGAGGACATACAGACTTGATGCAGACATACCTTGCCCACATCCCCGAGAGCTCCATGTGCACCCTGCATGCCGTCTTCTCCCTTGATGCCTACACATTCTCAAAAGTAAGTGCCCTGGTAAAATAAAATTCAATGGAAGTCACTATCTAGAGTATTTTTTTGACACTTTTTAGAGTACTTTTGAGAATGCTTGATGTCTTTGGTGCAGTGATGCCTACATATGAGGAGGAGGATACATGTATGTCGTATGAGGAGGAGGATATGCTCGATGCCTTTGATGCAGTGATGCCTACAGGCTCACGCAAAGTACTCTTTGATGAGTGCTTTTGACACGGGCCCATGGGCCCGTGTGAATCTTATGAGTACTTTTGACACGGGCCATGGGTCCTCGCGGAGTGCTTTTGACACTAATAAAGTACTTTTGAGAATCCTTTATGCCTTTGATGCCTACAGGGCCAACGGGTCCTCGCGGGCCTTGCGGCCCCTGGGGACCCTGCCACACTCGACAATAAACCGTTTTTGTCAGGAGCCGCATGCAAATTGTCTCGGTGAAGGCCCTTGGAGAGAGCATCAAACAGAATCATGGCAACATCATGTAAAGGGAGTTTAGGGATAGGGTTTAGATGTCCAGGGAGTTTAGGGTTTAGACGTCCAGGGAGTTTAGGGTTCAGATGTCCAGGGAGTTTAGAGCTGTTTGGGGTCTAAACCCTAAACTCCCTGGACATGATGTTCACAGTGCGCGGATGCATGGTACAAGCCTCGGATACGCGCACTGCACCGCAGTGTGAAGAATCATAAGTTACCCGATCGCCCCGAGGCCCAGCGAAGCCCTTGGCGCCTTCATAGCCCACAGGGCCGGGGCGTCCCCTAATGCCAATTTGGCCAGCCTTGATCATGATTTCGACACGTGCGTGCTTGTCAGCCCGCTTGGCCGCCTGTGGGGGCACTCGTCAGTTACGCAAGAGCTGCGTGATTGCACACTGCGAGTATGCACGTTGCGAGCGACTCTGATCCAGCGTGGCGGCCCTGCCTCGGACTGGGCCGTGACACAGTGAGATATAGTTGTGATGATGCCACACCTTTTTCAAGAGCACTTTCTCCTTGGCGAGCAACTTTTCGACCTCAGATGCCAGGTCTTCATTCGAGCCTAAGAACGTGCACACCATCAGCATATTGCGCACCCTACTGATTTAGGACCGACCCCCGTAATGGCACCACGCTACCATGGTCCTGATCACATGCGGGCAACAGTGACTCAGGCATCAGATACCCGTGAGTCACGGTAGTTGTGCAGGGTTGTTCAAACGTGTCTGCATGTAAGCATTAAGCATTTTATCCTTGGTTGCCATTCTCGCATCTGTTCTTCCAGCCTCGCGCGACCTTTGCGCGCTC
>Ga0315899_10008606_pt1 | contig 10936 bp, 13 predicted proteins | sample LakEriMetagenome_2_FD_203518 | JGI IMG/M metagenome (GOLD analysis project Ga0315899, IMG submission 203518) | Freshwater fungal communities from buoy surface, Lake Erie, Ohio, United States - Buoy 4 MA112 | ecosystem: Environmental > Aquatic > Freshwater > Lake | place: USA: Lake Erie, Ohio...
GAGGAGGATGATGACACATTGAGCATAATCACCACATAACCGCTCACATTTTGTTTTGCTCACCATGTGCGGGATAGGGTAGGCGGGGGAGGAGAGGCAGAAGGGAGGGGGTGAGAGAGGGGACCGAGGTTATAGACGACGAGCGCGAGACGCCCAGAGTTGCCTCTCTGGCCGCGAGTGAAGTGATGGAGGAGGTCGAGGAGCGGCAGCGAGTGCGCCACGAGATGGATGCGCCGCAACAAAGCCTACCAAGACCGTTTGTGCTTGGAGCACAGCGCCTGCGAGATGATTTCGGAGAAGATGAGGAGGACGGTGACCAACACCAGAATTGCCATGCGGTCGGACAATATACGGTCGAGGACTATGGGCAGCGTCTCTGCCGCAACTGCGTTGCCGAGCAGCAGTGTCACGAGGAGCAAGTGCCGGTTGCGCAGCAGAGGCTTCATGGCTTCTGCGTAAAGCCGCTCCAGGTCGGTGCCGCAGCTCAGGATGACGGACAGGTTCATCGAGTCCACCGACATGAGCGCAAGCATGAGCCCAGACATGATGGCTGCGAACAGCGCGAGCATAATGCACACGACCTTGTTTATCCACCACTCGCCCGAAAAAGGCACAAGGTTCGGCAACTCATCGCCTGGGCGGTGCTTGTGGGGCTCGGCGGCGGCGCGGAGGGGGGGGGGGCGTGCGGTTAACGCGGCTGGCCCCTCCGCCGCCACGTGCGCCTGCATTGCCGCCCAGGTCAGCCATAGACAGAGCGCGATCTTGACGGGGTATCTAAGGGGTGCCATCTTAACGCATGGTGAGGCATAAAGAAATCTTGAATTCATCGGAGGAGACCAAGACAGGCAGCTGCAACAGCTATGGGCAGAAACAGAGATTGGATGGCGACATCCTGCCGGTGGGAGGATGTAGAAGGCGATGCAGAGAGGCTTCTTGAAAGCACACGAGCGAATGAGCAGGAATCACAGAACAGGCGCGTCAGTCAGGAACAGGATGATGACCGAATAGTAGATCGGGATGAAACAGACCCCTACAATGAGGTTATTTTCTACAATGAGGCCTGGCCGGCTTGCTTGTCGCGGGGGCTGGTGGAGCTCGCGAGCGCGGGGGGGCCTCGCGCCTGGCTGCCCCTGGTACAAGCACGCGCACAGACTTGCGCGCGGGGTGGCGGGGGTGGCGCGCACAAGCGGACGGCCGAGGTTGGCGGGAGCAGGCGGGCAGATCAGATCAGGTTGGCGTGGGCACGTCAGGTTGGCGGACAGAGGGGCAAGCAGGCGGGAGCAGCTCAGATTGGCGGGGGCATGTTGGCGGGAGGGAGTTGTAACTACAAACTCAAGTGGTATATCTACATAACGTCATCAACACGCCGACGTTTAGTAGATATATTCATAGTATCATTGAATTGATTCGCTAACTCATCCTCTTCATCCTCCTCCTTTTTTCAAATCTCTTTGCGTTTTTTCTCTTTACGCTTTTGAGATAGGTTGCGTTTCTTAGTAAAGTCCTGATAACGACCTTTACCTAACGCTAATCCATTTTTGATATGATGATAACGATAATACACAAGTAACTCATTGAGCGCTTTGATAATAGGGGTTGTGTATTCTACTGCGTCTCTAAGGATCTTTTCATACTCCTCTTTGAATTCTTTAGAGTCGAACTCATTTTCCTCGTCCTTGATAGTAATTTCAAGTATAGCTGCGACCACAGCGGCGATGGCGTTCTTGACCGCACTCACAAAGGAACCGGTATCTTTACCGTAGTCACCACCAAACGACATCTGATATTGATAAATCTCTGACAGGTGAACCAATTTTCCCGTCGCGAACCGCGATCCAATATCTGGCCAGATATTGGATAGCGGTTCGCGACGACCGCGGACTGGGGAGGTGTGTGACCTCGGCAACTCCGGTGTCTGGGACTAGGATTACGGGTGGGGGGTCCGGGTACGCCGCCCTTTTGGCGCACGCGGGATGAGTTCTGTACGGTATGGAATTCGGCTCGGTGACCTTAAAAATAAACAACCAACACACACGGGAAAATTGGTTCACCGGTCAGAGATTTATTATAAATCGAGTCCCCCCCGCGGGTGGGACGGCTGCACCTTCGTCGGTGCCGACCTACGCGTCTTCGGCTTATGGGTGCTCTCTCGCTCACTCGCCGCAAACCACGCGGGAGGTCCGGGCTACATTCTACTTCCGGCTTAGCCAGTACGGTCCGCACGGTCCCGGGGGTGTGGGTCAAAACTAATTTTCCAGTATTTACATCCAGAAGTACATACAATAGAGTCTTTAAAAGCACTACTGTTTATGTTTAAATTAAGACCACATTTGATATTGTTTCTCCTGGTACCAAGAAGAGGAAGAGGGTACGCAGTGAGTACTATGAGCTCGTCCTCATGGTACCTTACTACTGACGACCATATCACGTTCTGGCGTGATACTGTTCGTACTCTTCTCGCTATGTTCATAGCTCGTACGTCTGATGGCGTCATTAAAACCTGAGTTAGTAGTTACAACGTTCTACAGAGAAGGGTGGGCGGAGGGATGGGCGGAGAGGTGGGCGGAGGAATGGGTGGATAGGTGGGCGGAGAGGTGAGGGTAAGGGGGGAGCATAGGGTTATGAAGCTTATGAAGTAAAAAAAAAAGGGAAATTTTACGCTCTCTTTTTCTTCACCGGAAAAATGTTTTTTTTTTATGATGTGATTACATGGGGAAAAAAGAAAAAAAAGGCGCTGCTATTCACTACTCCTATGTTGTTCTCTGGGACCTCGGCGAGCTCCTTCAGTACAAAATATACTCACACTGTTGCAACACGCTATTCCGCATGTGCTACACTGCGTCAAACTGGCACTTTGAGCCGCAAGCATCTGGCGAAGGCAAAGGTGGGCGGATTGGTGTCCAAACAGCGGACACGTACACTGGTTGCTTTCGCAATTCCGCTGCTTGTCGAAAAGACGTAGTATTCACCCATGAGGCGAAGACCTTTTTTCCAGCTTCAGCCATAGATGCCACGGTGGCGGTGCTTAAGACCTATCAATCTGCTCCCGGGGGTCTCCTGTTTCCTGTTCCTGGGTGCCGGGGATCGAGTTGGAGCCTCCGCCAAGTTTGCATTGGTGGTGGAGACTGTCGGCTGTCAAGAGGATGTTGACTCGGTGGTCCTCAGGTAAGGGGGGAATCGAATTTGAGGACGCAAACAATGTCCGCGGTCCCAAATTTCGCACCTTCCGTCAAAAGTCACTCGGGGATTGCACCCGACCCCTCCTTCCAACCCAGGGTTGGCACACTGGTCTCACCAAAAATGGTCACGTACCCAAAGTGATTATTGGACACCCAACACCCCGCCGTATTAAATGGCCAAGGAGTAGTGTCTGCTCAAAGTCAGTTGAGAACCTGTGAGGATGCCCGTCCCCCTGGTGCACACACACAATTAAGTACGGTGGATTTCGGTAAAAATGGACGATCATGTGCGTTTTAGTGGTACAAAATACGAAAAAGGAACCGACATTAAGTGCGGTCATCACTACAAATGTGGTGAGTACTGTAGTAAAATGGTGGGTTGGACCCCCAGCCCCCAAAGTCTCTTCTGATCTGGGCCTCTTCACCTTGGAGTCATGAATGCCTGAAATGCCCTGAGCAGTCCTCCTGCTCCCGCTTCTGCTCCTGCTCCGCCTCTGCCTCCGCCTTGTCGACTGTCACCACCGCTATTTCTAAACGATAATGGAGCCTGAGAATCGGCGGTTGCGTCGGTTGTCTGACTGTCAGCAACATCGCTTCTAAATGATACTGATGCAAGGGCGGGCCTTTCTTCAGCATATTCTGTCGAGGTTCCAAACTGGAAAGGCCACTTGGGAGAAGCCCCATGTGAAGAAACTAGAGCTCGCTCGGGGTTGTTGTTGCTTTTGGAGATTCCGCTTTGCCTTTTTAGAATGAGGGAGGGAGGGAGGGAGAGGGAGAGAGGGAGAAAAAGAGAAAGAGAAAGAGAAAGAGAGCGCGCGCGCGAGATAGGGAGAGAGGGAGAGAGGGAGGGAGGGCGGGAGGCGAGCGAGCGAGCGAGTGAGAGAGCGCGCTCGCGAGAGAAACAGAGACCGAGAGCAAGAGCGAGAGTGAGTGAGTGAGAGAGCGCGCAAGCGAGCGAGAGGGAGGGAGGTAGAGAGAGTGAGAGAAAGCGCGCGCGCGCGAACCTCTGTATACAAATACATTCAGTATTGTATGTCGTGAATCGTGTGCCATCGCGCTGTGTCACAACACTGGTAGTCTCTCTTTCCTCTCTATTCTTTACATGCTATTCACCTGCCTTCGCGGCTTGAAAATGTTGTGACAAGCGTGAGAGGCTTGCCATCAAAGCCATCCTGTCCTCTGCTGCCCCTTTCTGGACTTCGTCCTTCTCTGTACGGGCGAACCGAAATAACTTATGTACAAATTTAAACGAAAAGACTGAAGAGAACTTGTGCGAAAGACAAAAACAATCAATCACTGTTTTGAGCTCTTAGGGTCAGGCCATCTGCCATTTTGTGAATAAAAACCACTACTCATCAAAATGCAATAACGTCAAATGTTCTATGCCAACAGTCACTTGGAGGCGATTAGTGCGTACAGCTCCCTGGAGCGCATCCCAAGCCCTGAAGCTCCTCAGTTTGACAAGAGCCGGGACGGCGAAAACATATTTCTCACCGTTCTGCGTCAGCGACGGAACGAGCTTTGAATGTCATTGCCAGCCTGCTCGGTCGCGATCATGCACATGCGGAAATAAGATCATGCGCACGTGGAAACATGTTCACATGTAGGGCTTCGCTCGATTTTTGCACACAAGAATTCTATTACTTGCATTGTATTACACGCAAGAATTCTAGAAATTGTATCTTTACTCTCAACCTTTGTGAATGCGAGAAACGTAGCCAAGCAGATTATGCAGGGAGAAATATAAAATTGTTTTGGCATCATGGCACCTCTCAACACCTGTTGGTTGTACCTCTGCATTCTTACCAAGGCAGACACGCATACAATCGCTCTACGCGCCGCACACGCACACACAACACAAACAGTTCGAGTGTGCAGGCGTACGTATGTGTATGCATGCGTACGTGCGTGTGTGCATGCATGTATGGTGCACTCACGGTGCTTTAGGAGGGGATGTGCTCATGAGCCCAGTGCCGCTCTCAGCGTCAGGGGGTTTTCGCGGGGTTGCCGAGATCTGACTTCTACCGGGGAGCAACCGTGACTGGGGAGTCCCAAGCTTTGCCTCTCTCGAACCCTGGCTATATTTCAAGTTGATAAGATGCCACGGTGGGTCGCCGCCGGACACCTGCGCACCGTGACCATGTGGTATTTTGAAAACTCTGATCAGGGTCTTGATCCCCACGCTCATCAAATAGTTACTCTCCCTCCCTCCCTCCCTCTCTCACTGTCTTACTCTCGGAGACAGAGGAAGTGATAAATCAAGCGTACGTTGTAGCTAATGGCCACGGGAAAGCAAAAAGCTCTCTCTTCTCAAAGTTCAACCAGAAATATCTCAAATCCTGAGACTTTCACAGTTTATCCGAAGCCCTAAACCACGTGCACGAGTATCGAAACCTGCACGTCATGATCCCCCAGGGGACCCTCCCGCTCTGCCCTTCTCCTGCTGTCCCTTGAAACTGCGTCAGAAACTACGGGGTTTGACTCTGAATTCAGGAGTCGAAGGAGAGCCGCCTGCTCGTTCATCTGGTTTAAGGATTGGGGTTTGCGTTGGAGAGTTCATGGTTCAGCCGAAAGTTTCAAGCCTTGCGACTTAGGGTGAAGGAGCGCAGAGAGATACATTACGTGGTGAGTAAAGATTGCTATATGGTGTACCTGGCGATCAAAGTCTCTCTGACGCCGTTCGAGTTGCGCTGTTTCACCTCTGAGTGCTGCGGTTTCGCTGCGCACCCCCTCCACCACTTCCAAAATCCTTTCAAGCTTCTCCATGACCACCTGTCGATCGCGAATGCGCTCCTCCCTGTCTGATTGCGTCTGACGTTCTAGCATTTGTACCAATATTCTCTGTTGCAAATGTGCGTGCTGTCTGCCAGCCTCAGAATTGCTGGCACTCACCGGCAAACCCAACATTTTGCGCTGCGCAGGTTCCAACCCGACCATGCTTTCGGGGGTCGCGTGAAACCCGGACAAAAACAAATTGTGCAGGCCCTTCTTTTTCAAGGCGTCAAGCTTGAGCTTCGCGTTCTTGCGCACAGCGTTGACGAACCGTTTACGTTTATGCGAGAAGTACTTCGAACTGTGTTTGTGTCGCATACATTCTAGGGCTTTATACCACAAACTCGTAGACGGAAGTTTCCTAGTCAATCTGCAACTAAGGGTCAGCGAGGCGTCGCCCAATTCCTCTGTTACATCGCTGGACGAATGGAGACGATATCGCAGCACTGCTCCGCCTTGTATCGTAACGCGGTTTTCAACCAGACGTTGGAGGGGTAATTTGCCGCTCCACAGGATTTCGGCATTTGCAGTGTCCTTTGTGAGTTGCATCACACTGCGCGCGCTGAGTCTTCCTTTCAGCTTATTGCCTTGTACACGGCAGACATAGATGTCGAGAGCTGGCAAGGACTTCCAATTATTGTCGCGGTGCATTAGAAGGACATCAACTGGAACGTGCAATTCAACCCGTTGCTTCATCGCGTCCGATAGCACATCGTCTAAATATGCGTTCGTAGATTGGCCCTGCCCATCAGGTGTATGTAATTCACCTCCATGTTCGGCCAGGCACACTTACTGGCACGTGTTGTCGCGCAGCCTCAGTGGGGAGGTGGGAAGGGTCGGGCAGAGACGGACATGGGGCGGGCGGGAGAGGGCAGGCGGGGCAATCTTCTGGCGCCGTGGATGCGCGCGCACACACTGCAGCACAAAAACACAAAGACCTGCACGCGAATATTCATGACAGGATCCCCCTTCCACTCCACCCTGACGAAAATTACATCGCAGCTTTCGTTGCGGTCGTCGAGAAAACGACCGAGCGCTCGGGGGGTCTTCACATCTTGGACACTAGGCCCTTGGTGGCCTTTTGCATCAATGAGCGGCATCTCTCTGGTCTTTGGGCTTAGCTCACTGCGAGACTGCAGCTCCAAATCTAGCAGGGAAAGTACCAAGTGCGTGCACAACTGATACGTATACAAACAGGTGTTTGTGTGTCATTGCACGTCTCGAATTTCAATATGTCCATCTCGTGAGTACCTCTCTACTAGGTGCATGCGGGCAGGATCAGCACGAGACGGGAGACTGGGACTAGTACCGGCGTTTTTGTTTTGCCTTGCCCGATAAGCTGTTTGAGCTCCGTCGGGAAGGCGCCCCTCCGCTGCAAAAGGTCTCAGAATCAGGTCTTCACGAATCACAAAGCAACAAGCCTTTGCAATTGTCACCTGCTCGTCCTGCTCTTGTTCTTTGCGCAGCAAATCTCCTACAATTTTCCAGTCGATGCACAGCCAGTCACAAAGCGAGAGGTGCTGTAGGTTGTCAGCAGCCTGTTGGAGGCGCTCGACGTGCAGCTCAACCGACCTAGAAACAGTGGCAAAGAAGCTGGGACACTCCGTGAGCAGGTGCTGAAAGTCCTCGACACTGAGCGAGCACAATTCGGTCATGGTCTTAGCCGTAGCATGGATGGCCCGCCTACCATCGGCAGTGACTCCGAGAACACCATTCTCACCCACCAGATCACCCGTGGAGCAGCTCTTCAGGTACTTGTCCTTGTGGAATAATTCCACGACGCCGAACCGAACTAAATACAAGGCATCCGCGTTCGTGCCTTGTCCGAACAATTGAGAGCCCGCGGCACAGTAGCATGAATGCAACCGATAACAAATTTCTTTCCGCGTGTGCTCGTCGCAGCGCGCGAAAAGGATGACGTTAGAGACAATGTCGCAATAGAGATGGAGGTAGCATTCCTTGCGCAGACCTTCTTCAAGGGAAGCCAAAATACTCTCCTCATTGAAGATCATTTTTGTGGGAAACTTGAGCATATAGTAGCTGCGGAGGCGGTTCTTGAGTTGTACGGGAAAGTCACGCGCTTCCATGAATTGATTAAGCTCATCGAGTACGAGCTCGAACTTCTCGATGCAGCCTGATCGATTCGTCAGAACTGCGGTCATGCGCCCAGTGCACCACGCGAAGAATGCACTTCCCATGACCATGCTTAAAACACCAAACAAACGTTCTTCGCTTGTGAAAGGGACGATGTCGCCATAGCCAATCGTCGTCAAGGTCGTCACAGCCCAGTACAAGGACGTGATCCACTGGCGAAAATGAAACGCATTGGCGCCATTGTCTGCTTCGAACTTGTCCGCTTCTGGCCCCGATAGTCCTTCAACCGCCACCCACCCTTCGAGGTCAGCGTCGCCGAGCCGAAACCAGATACATGCGATCCAGTGGGAGATTAAAAACAGGATGAGAAACAGCTCGGAATAGGTGACCATGTAAATGCTCCTGGGGAAGTGCTGCTTCAGAACCTCGATCAAGCGTCGGATCCGGTAAAGCCGCAGCAGTTTCAGCAAACGGAGCAGACGCAAAAATTTGACTCCGTCCGGCGAATCTTTGGTAAAATGAATGCAATCGAGAAAGTGCCAGGGAAAAATGCCCAGCAAGTCCAATACGAAGGCGCCTTTGAGATATATCCAGCGAATCGTGTGCAAGTCGTCCACAAGCACCCAGTGTGGGGTTCCGTTCAGGGAAATTACCCATAAAGCGGTATGAAAGGTGATGATAATATCGATGAAAAATGTCGTGTCGATCACGATATCGAAGAGGAAGATGAGCTCGGCAAAGCCAAGCTCGTCGTGCCTGAACATATTTCCATTTCCCTCCCAAATACAGGACGAGCCATCATTGGCATTGCTGTAGGCCTCCAATCTTGTAAAGCACAACGTCCAGGGAACCATGCCTCCAATGTACCTGTTTGTTTATCCAACTTGATCAGAACAGACCCCCCCGCTGTGTTTGGAAGGCGCCAGGTGGTGTGTGTGTGGCGTGCGTGTGTGGCGTGCGTGGGTATCGAAGCGCGTGCCAGCAACACGTCTCAGCACTGACATGCAGCAGAGGAACGTCCAGATTTCCCACGCAGTCAAGAATCTCTTGCCACGCCCCGAGCGTGAATTCCATGAAGGAGGCGCGCCCCATGGCAGCTCCGGGTACAGGAGCGCTCTGCCGTGTCGCCACCAGTGAGGGACGCTCCTGCACCAGGAGGGTTCTGGTGCTGGGTTCTGGTGCAGAAACGACCCAGTCACTGGGTCCACCCTGCCAGGCGCGGTCGTCTCGTCGTCGTCGCCAAGCACGACCGTCTGGAAAACGAAGGCGAAAACGCAGGCAAAACGATGACCAGGTCAGCAGGCGCGCGCCACCGGCGGCAAGCGAACGCCCGGGCGGAGGTGAAGGGGGCACACGCGCGTGTACCAGGGGACCATACCTCCTTTTCGAGGTCGCCAGGTCCCTGTAAACCCTCTGCGTAATTCTGCATCTCACGCTGCCTGCCCAGCGCTCGCCGCACTGCTCGGTTGCGCGGTCGCGTCAAATGGCCCGAGCCTGTGCGGCTTCAGGGCGCGCCTGTCTCGCCATGAGCCATGAGTCGGATCCTTAAGATCGAGGACCGGAATGGGTATGACATACGTCTCGTGGCAAAATTTCGAAAATAAATTTTCGAAATATAACAGTTTCCGCTGTCATACCCCGGTACGTTTTCTGGAGGGCTCCAGAAAACGAGGAAAATAAATACTGTCGCACCGGGTCGACACGTCCCCACTGCGACACGTCCCACTGCCGGTATCTGAGTACCCCTCCGCCATATCTCGGGGCTTCCCGTGCGCTAGTACTGTATGATAATTTAAAACGCAAATGTTCGAAATTTTCTGAAGCGACCCTCTTTGTCAGCATCCCTCCCTACTCGCACTGCAACCCTCCCCTGCCAGGCCGACGGGGAAAGGGGAGACGGCGTGGCGAAGCAGATTGATCTTGGACCACGCTGGGACCCGGGCCCACCCCCAGAGCGATCCGCGGCATGCCTGCAAGGCGCCGCTCTCCGCGTCGTGCCCGAGCAACAGTCGATCCCCATCCCGCCGGCGCGACCGTCGTCCAGGTGTGAGAGTACGCCGTGCTCACGCGCTCTGTGCTATGCTGACCCTTCACAGCGGTGCTGCGTGTGCGGGGGTTCGGCGGTGGTTGCCGTGCATGTGTCTGTGATGGCGGCAGAGATCCGACACGTACGCCAGCTGTACTTTGCTCGTGTCAAGCAGGAGCGTGTGCAGATGCATCGACCACCAGGCGTTTGCATGCTTATGTATGCGAGGGCGAGATCGAAAACTCGTGGCAATCCAGACCGAGGCACACGCGTGCCAGGAACAAAGTCTTACTGTCTACCACGCTGGTAGTGCCGTGGCGCAGCCGCCCAAGTCGGAATGCGAGCGCGCAGCGCGACGGCTCCCTGCAAAGAGAAGAGGGCGTGCTTGCGTCCAGCAGCAACATGACGCGAGCTAGGCCTGCTGCAATCGTCCCGCGAGGGGGGAGTCGACCAGGTGTTGGACTTAAGACAGCGTGCCTCGGTCTGGATTGCCACGAGTTTTCGTCCAAGCCCTCGCATACAAACGCCTGGTCAACACGTTTTTTGCCGGGAGACATGTTCCCGGTCAAGGCGCAGACGATTACCGCAGTCGCACGGGTCCTGAAACTGTGTGAGCGTGCCCGGCTCCGCTTAGCAGCGCCAAGCGCAACACGCTGTGTGCCCCGCGGAGGCTGGTCGTGGCGATGGGCGCAGACGCAGCGATGCTGCGCAGACCCGCGCTCATTCTCACCTGCTTCCACAGCTCTGTTACGAGACTCCTGATGTTACTCGGATCGAGACACACGACGCGGCCCGCGCACGCGGGTGTTGGCGGTCATCGCACGACTGTCAGCCCACTGTTCTTTATTGCGTACCCACAAACCCG
>Ga0315899_10008607_pt1 | contig 10936 bp, 12 predicted proteins | sample LakEriMetagenome_2_FD_203518 | JGI IMG/M metagenome (GOLD analysis project Ga0315899, IMG submission 203518) | Freshwater fungal communities from buoy surface, Lake Erie, Ohio, United States - Buoy 4 MA112 | ecosystem: Environmental > Aquatic > Freshwater > Lake | place: USA: Lake Erie, Ohio...
CCGGGCTCCCCAAAAGGGCACGACGGGCGGCCAATTCCTAACGTATTCCGAATAAAACAATGGATTTGCAGCGTTTTTTCGCCTCCTCGCGGAGCTTCCGCTTAGACCTTTCTTAAATGGTGGCGCGGTAATGTGGCGTCAGTGGAGTGGTGCTGGAGTTTGAGTAAACCATGACCGAGCCCTATCGCCCGAGGGTCAAGTACGTCATCGGGCCCGACGGAAGTCCCCTCACGATCGCCGATCTGCCCCCCGCCGACACGAAGCGGTGGGTGATCCGGCGCAAAGCGGAGGTCGTCGCCGCGGTGCGCGGCGGGCTCCTGTCCCTCGAAGAGGCCTGTAATCGCTACACCCTCACGGTGGACGAGTTCCTCAGCTGGCAGATGTCCATCGACCAGCATGGGCTCGCTGGCCTGCGCACTACGCGCATCCAGCATTATCGGCAGTAATCATCGCCGATGCGTTTTGAGAGCCGGTCCCTCGCGGGGCCGGCTTTCGCATGTTCGGATCAGTGGATCGCCGGGGGCGGTTCGACGTTGCGTGTGGCCTTGCCCAGTTGCGAGCGCTCGAACAGGAGCACAACGGGGATCGAGGCCACGAGCGGCAGGATGAGATAGAACAGGCGCCAGACCAGCAGGGCCGCGAAGACAGACGTCGCCGGCACTTGCGGCATGACGGCGAGGAACACCGCCTCCATCACGCCGACTCCGCCGGGCACCTGCGACAAGAGGCCCGCCGAGAACGATAAGAGGAAGGCGCCCAGCACCAGCATGAAAGGCACGTTTTCATGCGGCAGGGCGAAGTAGATGATGCCCGCCGCGCCGATCAGCTCCATGGGCGCGGCGATGTATTGACGCGCGACGATGGGCAGGCGCGGATAGACAAGCTCGAAGCCGCCGATCTTCAGCGGCGGGAAATGCCGCCAGGAGCCGATGGTGTAGAGCGCGCAGAAAGCGAGCAGCGCCAGGCCGAGACCGCGCGCCAGATGATCGCCCATGGCGAACGCGCCGGAGAGTTCGCCCAGCGGCGCAAGAATGCCCGGCTCCAGCACGAGCACGATTCCCAGAAGGATGATGACGCCGAATGCGAACGTGAAGGAGCACAGGCCGACGAGCACCGCCACTTCGGGGGCGGTCAGCCCCTTGGCCGTATAGGCCCGGAAGCGCACCATGCCGCCAGAGAACACCGAGGCGCCGATGTTGTGCGATAGCGCATAGGTGACGAAGGAGCAGACGGAGACATAGAGAAAAGAAACGCCCTTCTGTCGGTTGAGATGCAGAAGCGCGATCCGGTCGTACCAGGCGAGGGCGCCATAGGCGAGAAGCGTGGAGGCGAAGGCGAGCAGGTAGCTCAGGGGCGTGATGCCGGCGAGCTTTTCAGCGATCACCGAGGCGATGACCTGGATGTCGCCCCAAACGCCCAGTGAATCGAGCCGCGCCTTGACGGCTGGATCGGCGGACACCTCCGCCTGCATCTTCACATAAAGAAGGCGAACCGACCAGACGACGGCGACAAGGCCGACCGCTGGCCAAAACAGATCCCGAATGCGCTTCACGTTTCCCTCGTGGCAGGCCCCCTCCCCGGCGGCCCTTTTCAGAGGTTGCGCCGGCGCAGGCCATCACGTGCATGGACGCGCTCAGGATTCAAGGGCGCGCGCGGTTCGCGCCCCAAAAAAGAATCCCGCGCAGGCCTCGCTCAGGCTCCGGCGGCGCGCAGGCCCATCGAATCCATGTCGCGCAGCTCGCTCGCCCGCTCCATGCCCTTTTCGCGGCCTTCCAGACTCTGGGCCCGGGCCACTTCCTCCTGAGCCTCCTCGAATGCGGCGCGCGCTTCTTCAAGCTGCTGGCGCAATTCATTGGCCGACTGGGCGAGATTGTCCCGGCGGGTGCGCGCGGCCCGCGCATAGGTGGAATAAGCGAAGTGAGAAGAGTCCGAGATGCCGGAGCGCTGCTCTTCGGCGGCGATCTCGCGGTCGAGGTCTGCGACCATGCGGGAGAATTCCGCGATCATCGCTTCGATCTGCGCCACGCGCCGACGCTTCTCCTCGGCCTGAAATCTCTTGAGGCGGACAAGGCTATCCCGCGACTTCATACGCGACACTCCAACGCAAACACGTTTCACACAATCGACCGCCGCAGCGACCGACAATTATTCCGCGAGACGAAAAGAAGGATGCGTGATCAAAGTTGCTCTTTCGTTACCGATGGATGGTCGAAGGCGCACGCAAAAGCCATGCTCATGATTCTTGCGGGCGTTTAAGGGTTCGTTAACCGGTTCGGTTAAGGATGCGCCATCGGCCCGGCCGCTTCGACGCCTTGTCTGACATTGCGGAGAAGGCGCGGTCCGGGGTCGACGAGGCGACGATTTATCAGGGGTCTGCTCCTTCTTTCGTCGTCTGGCGCGATTTTTCAAGCGATCGTCGAAAGCGGCGCTTGCCATGGGGAATCACGGTTTGTTAACCATTACGCGTTAACGTCTCGTCGCTGATGATTTGAATCGCCCGAGGGGCGCGGACGGACGCATGAATGGCCAACGGTCGTATTCACGGGGCAAGGGTGGGGACCTGACATGCGGGTATTGTTGATCGAGGACGACAGCGCGACGGCCCAAAGCATCGAATTGATGCTGAAGTCCGAGAACTTCAATGTCTACACGACGGATCTGGGCGAAGAGGGCATCGACCTCGGCAAGCTCTATGACTACGACATCATCCTGCTCGACCTGAATCTGCCGGATATGTCCGGTTACGAGGTTCTGCGCACGCTGCGGGTGGCGAAGGTCAAGACTCCCATCCTGATTCTGTCCGGCCTCGCGGGCATTGAGGACAAGGTGAAGGGCCTCGGCTTCGGCGCCGACGATTACCTCACCAAGCCCTTCCACAAGGACGAGCTCGTCGCCCGCATCCACGCCATCGTCCGCCGCTCGAAGGGCCACGCCCAGTCCGTCATCACGACCGGCGATCTCGTGGTGAACCTTGATCAGAAGACCGTCGAGGTCACCGGCAACCGCGTGCATCTGACCGGCAAGGAATATCAGATGCTGGAGCTGCTCTCCCTGCGCAAGGGAACGACGCTCACCAAAGAGATGTTCCTCAATCATCTCTATGGCGGCATGGACGAGCCGGAACTCAAGATCATCGACGTTTTCATCTGCAAATTGCGCAAGAAACTCGCTAATGCGAGCCAAGGCCGTAATTACATCGAGACGGTCTGGGGCCGCGGCTACGTGCTGCGCGAGCCTTCCGATTCCGACGAGCGCATCACGGCCTGACGCCCGTCTGCGCCGCTCCAAAGCGCCCCGCCTTGACGCGGGGCGTTTTGCGTTGGGGCTTACGCCCGCACAAGCCGCAGGCGCGGACGCTGGATCAGCGGTTCGCAATCACGTCGACGCGCGAGCCAGGGCTGTTCAGGCGATGATTCGAACTCCTCGCTGCCGAGCGCGGTCTCCGTCGCGCCAAGAACGAGATAGCCATCGAGCGTGAGGGCCTGGGCGAGGCGGCCGAACAGGGTGCGCCGTCCCTGCGCGTCGAAATAGAGCATCAGATTGCGGCAGAAGATTACGTCGAAGGGGCCCGTGCGCGCCCTCTCGTCGAGAATGTTCATGCGGTCGAAGCGCACGCGTGAGCGCATATGCTCGGAAATGGTCCACATGTCGCCGCTGCGGCGGAAGTAACGCAGCAATTGCGACACAGCGAGGCCGCGCTGCACCTGAAACTGGTTGTACATGCCCGAGCGGGCGGCGTCGATCGCCGTTTGCGAGACGTCCGCCGCGAAGATCTCCACGCGCCAGCCCGCCAGCGCGCGCGCCTCCTCGTCGAGCGTCATGGCGATGGAATAGGCCTCCTGTCCCGTTGAGCAGGCGGCGCACCAGATGCGCAGGGCTCGCGCCTGAGCGCGGGCCGCGAGCATGGCGGGCAGGACTTCCTTGCGAAAAATCTCGAAGGGGGTCCTGTCGCGGAAGAACGAGGTTTCGTTGACGACCATCGCGTCTATGATCGGCCCATGCACTTCCGCGCGGCGCGGGCCGATCAGCGCCTTGCACAGGTGCTGCGAGTCGGGAAAGCCGAGGTCGCGGGCGACGCTCGTGAGGCGCGAGGCGGCGAAAGCGGCGCGGTCCGCTTCGATGACGACTCCGGTCGCGCGTTTCACCTCGCGCCGCAGGATGTCGAACCAGGATTGCGTCTCGTCAAACATGGGCGGCTGAGTCCCTGCGGATGAGGATTTGGGCTGCGAGTTCTTCCGGCGACATTTCCGCCCCGCTCAGTCCGGCGGCGACGACTGCGGCCGGCATGGTTGTGGCGGCGCAGGTGGACAGCGCCTGCGTGAAGACGCGGCCGCCGCATTCGGCGACCTTGCGGGCGCCTGCAAGTCCGTCCTCACCCATGCCGGTGAGCACGATGGCGAGCAGGTCGCGTCCGTAAATCTGGGCGGCGCTGGCGAACAGGAGATCAATGCTGGGGCGATAGCGGTCGGCTTCGCAGGGTTCGACGCTTTCCGCCTGCGGCTGCGCGAACAGGCGCGTCACGCGCAGATGCGCGTCAGCGGACGCGAGATGGATCGCATCAGGTCTGATCGGAGAGATTCCATTGGCGATGACGACGTCCCGCCCGCTTTCGCGCCGCAAGGTCGAGGCCACCGTTTCGCAAAACTGGGCTGGCGTGTGAAGCGCCACGAGCAGGGGCGCGTTAAGGGTGCGTCCCGCGAGCATGTGCAGGATCGTGGATAAAGGCTGCAAGCCTCCGGTCGACGCGCCGAAGGCGATGGCGCGCAGGCCCGGACGCTGGCGCAGTCTGCGTGCGGGCGGCGCATCGTGTGTGTCTATATCTTTCAGCACAAGCCGATTTCCTGAAACTTCGATTCAATAATCTCGCGGTCGAAGGGCTTCATGATGTATTCATCCGCGCCCGCGTTCACCGCCCGCGCAATATGGGCGACGTCGTTCTCGGTCGTGCAGAAAATCACCTTGGGCGCGCCGCCGTCCGGGCGCCGGCGCAATTCGCGCAGGAATTGCAATCCGTCCATCACCGGCATGTTCCAGTCGAGCAGAATGGCGTCGGGCATGCGACGCGTGCAGGCGTTGAGCGCGTCCTGCCCGTTCTCAGCTTCCGTGATCTCAAAGCGCATGCCTTCAAGAATGCGTCGCGCCACTTTGCGGATAACGATGGAATCGTCGACGACAAGAATTTGTTTCATGATCTTCTCCTGGTCTTTCGTCATGAAATCGTTGGAGCGGGCTCGTCGAAAACGGCGGCGCGCAAATCAAGAATCGGCAAAAGGCCCGTGGGCAGGGCGTAAACGCAGGCGGTGAGGCGGCGCGCCTGTTCGGATATGCCCGCTGGCGCGACGGCGGCGGAGCCGGGCGCGACGAGCGCGACGTCGCCCACCCGGTCGACGAGCAGCGCGAAAGGTTCTCCGTCCGCCTCCACGGCGATGGCGAGTTCGCCCTCGCTTGCGCAATCCTGCGGCGCGCGTTCGGGCAGGCCAAGGCGCGCGCGCAGGCTGATCGCGGTCACGACCGTTCCGCGCAGGTTCACGAGTCCGCGCACCCATGGCGGCGTGAGAGGCGCGCTGGCCATCTCGCGCGCCATGAAGACGGTGCGCACGCGCTCAATGGGAAGGCCCATTCTTTCCTCACCCACATGGATGACGAATACGCGCTCCAGCGCCTCAGCGCGGGGGGCAAGAGGCGCCGGCGCGCCCTCCGGGCGCGGGCTTGCGCGCCGTTTCAGTTCCACGCGGGTCACGCGACGAGCTCCTCTCGCGGCGCGCGGGCGGGCGCGCGCGCCGCATGAGCGGTGCGCAGACAGTCTGCGAGCGCCGTCGTCACGGCGCGTCGTTCCGCTTTGCAGGCAAAGGCGTCGAACGCATCCGCATCCCGTCCGGTTGGCGTGGGCGCGTCGCGTTCAGTGAGGGCGATGATCGGCGCAGAGAAGCGCGCTTCCTCGCGCAGCGCCCGTGCGAGCGCGGCGCCCTCCATCTCCGACATGGCGAGATCAATGAACGCAGCGTCGAAAGCTGCGCCTTCGCGCACGAGGCTGAGCGCCTGGCGCGCGCTCATCGCCGGCGTGACGTCATAGCCGCCGGCGGCAAGAAGGGGACGCAGCAATTCGGTGAAGAAATCGCCGTCGCTGGCCAGCAGCACGCGGGGCTTGCGCGACTGAAGGCGCTGGGGCGCGAGCGGGCGGGCGCGTTCGAGGAACACCCCAAGATCCACCACTTCGGTCGGCGCGCCCCGCACGAGGCAGGAGCCGATCACGCCGTCCTGCGCTTCGCCGAGGCGCGCCACGTCCACCTCCAGCGGCTCGTGCACCATATCCACGATCTCGCTGATGAGGAGGCCGACTGTTTCGCCGCGCATGGCGGAGATGAGGACCGGCCATTCCTCGCGCGCGGGATCTTCCGCCACGTCGGCGAGGGCCGCGATGGGAATGAGGCGGCCCTCATGGGGCAAGGCCAGTCCGTCGTCGAAAGGCGCAAGGTCGCGCGCGCGGGCCATGACGATGCGTGAGACAAGCGACAGGGGAATGGCCTTTTGCAGGCCGGAGCCGGCGCGAAACAGAAGAAGAGCGGTCGCCGCCTCCGCGGGCGCGGCCTCGCGAGCCTGCGCCTCCTCGCCGAAGCTCTCCAGCGCTGCGCGTTCGGCGAGTCCATTGGGGTCGAGGATCAGGACGGCGGAGCCGTCGCCCAGTATCGTCGCGCCCGCATAGGCGCCTGTCGCCAGAACCGCGCGGCCAACGGGCTTGACGACGATCTCCTGCACGTCGGCCACCGCATCGACCAGAAGGCCGAAGGTGGCGCGCGCCGTCGTGATGACGACGATCAGCCCGCGAAAGGAGAGGGCGTTCTCCAGCGGGCGCAGGCGCAGCGCCTGCCGCAGGTCGATGACGGGCAAGATGGCGCCGCGCAATTCGGCGAAGAGCGCTCCCCCGGAGCGGCGCAGCCGGCTGTCGTCGCCCTCGCTTTTGTGGGTGGAGATCGCCTCCACCACGGATTGTTGCGGCACTGCGAAGCGAATGTCGGCGCATTGCACGATGAGCGCGGGGGCGATGGCGAGGGTCAGCGGCAGTCGCAGGGTGAAGCGCGCGCCTTTGCGCGGCTCGCTTGTCACGTCCACCAGACCGCCGGCGCGCGTCACCTTGTGCAGCACCACGTCCATGCCCACGCCGCGGCCGGAGATGTTGGTGACGGATTTCGCCGTGGAGAATCCGGGCGCGAAAATATAGCGATAAAGCTCCTGATCGCTGGCGGCGGCGAGTTCCTCCTCGCTTGCAAGGCCGCGCGCGGCCGCCGTTGCGCGGATCTTCGCCGCGTCGAGGCCGCGGCCGTCGTCCTCGACGGACACCACGATGCAGCCGGCTTCATGCCAGGCGCGAACGCTGATCCGCCCGACCGCAGGCTTGCCGGCGGCGATGCGCTCGCCCGCGCTTTCCAGACCATGGTCGGCGCAATTGCGCACGAGATGGGTGAGCGGATCGCTCAGCACGTCAAGCAATTGGCGATCAAGCTCGGTCTCAGCGCCTTCGACGTTCAGACGGATCGTCTTTCCCAGTTCGGCGCGAAGGTCGCGCACGAGTCGCGGCAGTTTGGCGAAGACGCGTCCGACGGGCTGCATCCGCGCGCGCATCACTCCGTCCTGCAAATCGCTCGTGAGGGCGGAGAGGCGTTGCAGGGGGCCCACCACGCTGGCGTCGGGCCGGTGGCGGGTCACTTCCAGCAATTGGTTGCGCGTGAGCACGAGTTCGGAGACGAGCCCCATAATGCGCTCGATGGAGTCAAGCGACACGCGGATGCCCGCGGCGTCGGAACGCAGGATGGCGCCGGCGTCTGCGTTCGCGCCCTCGGTCGCGTCCGCGCCCTCCTGTTCATCGGCGGGGGATTGCGCGGCCGTCGCTTCAGGGCTTGCGACGGACGCCGCGGTTGCGGGGGCGCGCGCTGCGGCTTCGAGGCGGGCGATGAAAGCGGCGTCGAAATCGGGCGGCTCCGCGCCCAGCGCCTGAATGGCGGCGAGGGCGTCGCGCACGCGGTCCACGGATTCAAGAGCGAGGCTGACGGTTTGCGGGCTTGCGGCGCCGTCGTCGCGCACGCGACCCATCAGGGTCTCGGCGGCGTGGGCGAGCTTTTCCAGTCGGGGCAGGTCGAGGAAGCCGCAGGCGCCCTTGATCGTATGCAGAAGCCGGAAGATGTCGGCCACGGCGTCGCGATTGGACGGATCGCTCTCGAATTCGAGGAGTCTGGCGGCGACGACCTCCAGATTGTCCGCGCTTTCGACAAGGAATTCCTGGAGCAACTCATCCATAAAAACACACTCCGCCGCTTAAAACGCAATGCGGCGGAGTGATGATGGCGCAGGTTCGTTAAAAGGACGTTGGCGTCTTCAAGGAACTTATACGGATGCGTTTTCGCCTTCAGAAGCGGCGAGCGGCGCGGATTGCGCCGCGTCGGCGGGCGCCGCGCGCACCACCACGCTCGCCTCCAGCGTCTCCGCCCGCGCCTCAAGCCCGCTCGCGCGCGCGACAAGGCCTGTGTAATAGGCCTGCACGCCATGGGCGTCGACGCTTCCGTTCTCGGGCTCGCCCGCGAGCAGCGGCGCGACGGAGCTGGCGAGGCGCAGGTTGGGGCCGCTGACGGCGACGGTGAGCGTCGTCGCCTCCTCCGCGCCCTCCACGTCCACGCGCATCACGCCGCCGCGCGGAATGCAGGCGCCCGCGATCAGGCACATATTGAGCAGAAGTTTAACCTTGTTCTTCGGCATCAGGGCGCGCGGGGCGTTCCATTCGAGCTTCGTGCGGTCGTCCTCAAACAGGGCGCGCGCCACCTGCTCCGCGTCGCCGGTGTCGATCGAAGCGCCGGCCGAACCGGCGGCGCCGAAGGCGAGGCGGCAGAATTGCAATTTGGCGGAGGCGGTGCGCGCGCTCTTGCGGATGAGGTCGGTGGCGATGGCGCGCATCTCCGCGTCCTTCTCCTCCTCCAGCACTTCAAGCCCGTTCACGATGGCGCCGACGGGGCTGATGACGTCGTGGCAGACGCGGGAGCAGAGCAGGGCGGCGAGATCGAGGGCGTCGAGTTCGATGGCGGGCATGGTCGTGATCCGTGAGGGGGAGCGGGCTTATGACGCGAACGCGGCGGACGCCGGCGCGAATCAGCGGCGCGGCGCTCCGGCTCCGCGCAAGGGTCTAGACCCAGCCGCGCGCCTTGGCCAGCCCGCTTGCGACGGCGCGCGCCGCGCGCCCTCTCAGCCAAGCCGCAAGTTATTTTAAGCGTGGCGCTTTCGCCGGCGGACGCTCACGCGCGCAACGGATCGTTAACCCTCCTTCGGCAAGGATGGGCGCTCAGGCGAGACGGGCCTCCGCCTTGGGAAGGCCATGTTTCGTCCCCTGTTTCGCCCGAGGCCGCCGCGATGAAGGCGCAAGCTCGGGGCTTTCGGGAGACCATCATGCGTTCGTATTCGCGCCGCGACGCGATCAAGCTTCTCACCACGACCGCCGCCGGCGCGGCTGGCGCCGCTGGCGCCGCTGCGGGCTCCGGCCTTATCCTGCCGACGGACGCGCTGGCGCAAGGCGCTCGTCCGCAGCGGTTCACAAGCCGTGAATTGCTCGACAGCGGCCATCAGTTCTTCGGCGCCGTGTCGCGCGGCCTCGCCTCCGTGGTCGAGGAGGCGAGCCGGCGCTGGGGCCAGCCCAACGCCTACATTCTGGGGCAGGAGGCGGGCGGCGCCTTTGTGGCGGGCGCGCGTTTCGGCGAGGGCGTGATGTACACGCGCAACGCCGGCGATATGCGCCTCTACTGGCAGGGGCCCTCGATCGGCTTCGACGCGGGGGCGGATGGCGCGCGCACCATGATGCTCGTCTATAACCTGCCTTCGCGCAACGCGATCTATCGCCGCTTCGGCGGCATCGACGGTTCGGCGTATTTCGTCGGCGGCTTCGGGTTCACGGCGCTCACCGCCGACGACATCGTGGTCGCGCCGATCCGCGCGGGCGTGGGCGCGCGCCTTGGCGTCAATCTCGGCTATCTGAAATTCACCGAGACCTCGACCTGGAATCCGTTCTGACAAGACGGCGTTAAGCTTGTCTCGTCGGCGTCGCGCGAAAAGCGCGGCGCCGCTTTGCTTTCAGCCCCTGTGCATGCGATGCTTGGGGATCGTCCCTTTTTTCGGCGGCGCGCGTGATCGAACAGGCGATGGTGTTCGGCCTCGGGTTCCTCAGTGCGGGGCTCCTGACGCTTCTTTTCCTGCCGGCCTTCTGGCGGCGCGCGGTGCGTTTGTCGCGCCGGCGCCTTGAAATGCTCATGCCGCTCTCGATGGACGAGATCGTGGCCGAGCGCGACCAGTTGCGCGCGCAGTTCGCCGTCGAGCGCCGGCGCATGGAGCAGGCGCAGGAGGCCGCGCAGGAGACGCGCGCGCGCGACATGGCGGAGCTCGGCCGTCGCGCCGCCGCCCTCGCGCAGGCGCAGACCCGGCTTGAGGCCCTCCAGCGCGCGCTCGACGCAGGGCAATCGCGCATCAGCGAGCTTGAGGCCGCCCTTGAGAGCGCGCAGGCTGAGGGGCAGGCCCGCGTTCACAGGCTTGATGAACAGGGGCTCGACGACGCCGCCCTGCGCCGCGCGCTCGCCGCCGTGGGCGACGACATGATCCGGCTCACCGAGAAACTGGGCGTGGGCGGCCTCGCTCTTGCGCCGCCGCCTGCGCCGACCCTGTCCCCAGCCTCCGCGCCTTCGCCCTCGCCCTCGCCCGCCGCTGCGCAGCCCGCGCCCGCGCTGGCGCTCCTCGCCGCTCCCGCCCTTGCGGCCCCTTCGGCGGGGCCTGCGCCCGCCGCCCCCGCCCGCGCCGTCGCCGGGGAGTGAAGGGCCGAAAAGCCCGGCGGCGCTCTTTTTCTTGCGGGGCGGGCCGGGCGCCGCTAAGAGAAGGGCGTTCGCCCGCGGGCGACCCCGTGCTCCCTTCA
>Ga0315899_10008609_pt1 | contig 10935 bp, 9 predicted proteins | sample LakEriMetagenome_2_FD_203518 | JGI IMG/M metagenome (GOLD analysis project Ga0315899, IMG submission 203518) | Freshwater fungal communities from buoy surface, Lake Erie, Ohio, United States - Buoy 4 MA112 | ecosystem: Environmental > Aquatic > Freshwater > Lake | place: USA: Lake Erie, Ohio...
CATGTGCAACCTTGTGGGCTGTCCGCTTAACGGAGCATGGACATTCACTGTGACAGATAACCTCGCAATTGATAACGGGTATATTTTCTATTGGGGAATTAATTTCAATCCAGCATTGTTTCCGGGGGTTACCACGTTTACTCCATCGATCGGTATAGATGCTGACTCTTCATACTGGACGGGTCCAAACATTGTAGTCATTGATGCTGACGCTGATATTGCGACGATTGACCCTCCTGGACCAGGAACTTACGATTACACGTATCACGTTGTAAATAACTTCGGATGTTCTTTCGACTCAACGATTCAAATCACATTTACAGAGCCACTAACGATTACAGCTGGACCTGACCTTGTTTATTCTTGTGGTGATTTAACTCTTCAAGGGGGGTTCCAAGGAATTCCTACTCCGAGTTGTGCCCAAGATGGCGGCGTCTTCAATTATTGTTACGGCAATGGAGAGAACTTCACCTGGACGTTTTGTCCAGACGTGCAGAATGATGGTGTTTCGTTTATGACCTTCGATTTTATATCGGGGCAAATGGAAGGGTTCTTCGAGAACTTCACAGTTTATGACGGACCAAATACCGCGTCGCCTCAAATTGGCTCATGGAATACGGGGGATGCAACTGGGCAATCATGGACTGCCACAAATGCTACAGGATGTATCACAGTGTCCTTCACCTCTGACGGTTCTGTAGCTTGTTCAAGCGGATCTTATCAGCCATGGACATACGATGTGAATTGCACAAATGGTGGCCCTCAATACACCTGGGAATGGACACCTTCTGCTAATTTGAATAATCCGAATATTCCTCAACCTACGATGAGTTCATTGGATCAGCAAACAACATTTACCCTGGTTGGTTATCCTGTTGGTCATCCCGATTGCGCCAGCACAGATCAGGCAATTGTTAGCATTGACCCTGTTGGAGATCCTGGAATTGACAACTCAATAAATATTTGTTCAACGGACCCTGCCTTCCCTATGCTCGCGCAATTAGGAGGAACGCCTGTTACAACAGGAGTTTGGACGAACCCAAGTAACGCAACAGTTCCGTTTGGTATTTTCGATCCGTTGACCATGCCTTCAGGAAACTATACATATACCGTTACACTGGGCACTTGCTCGCTGTTTTCAACTTTAAATATCGCATTCGCAGGTCCTACAACAATGACCATTGCGAACGACACTTCCATTTGTTACATGGGTGACTTGAATTTGGATCAATTGACACAAGCCTCTGGACAGGCTCCGTTTACTTATGAGTGGACCTACAATGGAACTGTGGTGGCGAATACTCCCGATGCATTGATAAATCCAACAGTAAGCGGACAAGCTTGTTTGACCGTGGTAGATGATTGCGGTTATACAATAACGCAATGTTTCAACGTTGATGTTGCTCCAGATGTAACCGTTACATTTTCTTCACCTGACCCATCGACTTGTTGGCCGGAGACTTTAACATTGGTCAATACAACCGATCCAAGTACCTACCAAAACATGGCTTGGGATATAAGCAACGGTGATCATGTGGTAAACCAAAATCAATTAGACATCAACTTTGCAGCCCCAGGAGTTTATGACGTAACCCTTTCTGTGGTAACTAGCATAGGTTGTACATACAGCACAACTATCCCTAATTTCTTGACATCGTTCGACCCTCCTGTTGCTGGTTACATTGCAGACCCGCAACCTACCGACGCGAACAACACTGTGATTAATTTCACCGATCAGTCTCTTGGGAACATTGTGACTTACGACTGGATCTTCAATCTAGGAGCTCCGCTCGGAACATCTTCAGCACAGAATCCTACTTTCACCTTCCCTCAAGGAACCGGTGGTGAGTATCCTGTTCGATTAACTGTTACAGATGCGAACGGTTGTACCGATTTCATCGAAGGTGAGATCATCATTCGCAACATTTTCCAATACTACCTTCCAAATACATTCACACCGAACAATGATGGATTGAATGATGTGGTTATGATGGTAGGAAGCGACATTGACGAAAATCGTTTCAAATTAGAAGTGTTCAATCGCTGGGGAGATATTGTGTTTAGCACAACCAACCCAGAGACAGCTTGGACAGGAAACACCTACAACGGCGCCTACTATTGCCCTGAGGGAGTATACAATTGGAACGCAGTTGTTGTTTCAAAATCAACCGGAGAACGTTTTGAAATTCAAGGTCACTTGAATTTGATTCGCTAATAAAAATCTTTTTTCAGCAATGCCCTCTAGGTTTATCTTAGAGGGCATTTTTGTTTGAACAAACTAAGACTATGGCGGCCAATACAGTTTTCGGATGGGTAATCAAAAAACGACTTCACCAAATGGAGTTGTTCAAACAATATCCGCTGGAAGTGCAAGAAGAGATTCGCCAAAAACTTATCGATGAAGCTGCCCTTACAGCGTTCGGCAAAGAGCACAAATTCGAACACATTCATTCGCTTGAAGACTTCCGCAAAGCTATTCCTCTTCGTTCATACGAAGAGCACTTTTCATACATCGAGAGAATGATTGAAGGCGAAGGAAATGTCTTGTGGCCCGGTAAAACCAAATGGTTTGCTAAGAGTTCAGGTACAACGAACAGTCGAAGTAAGTTCATTCCAATCTCGAATGAAAATTTGGAGGAAGGGCATTACAAAGGGGGAAAAGATTTACTCGCAATATTTTATCAGCTGCGCGAAAATGCTGACTTGTTTTCGGGAAAAACATTGATCGTTGGTGGAAGTACGAAGATGAGCGAAGAAGAAGAAAACACCATTGGCGACTTAAGTGGAATCATTATTTCGAATTTGCCTTTCTGGGTTGAAATGAAACGCGTTCCTCAACGTGAGATTTCGCTCATGGACAATTGGGAAGAGAAACTCGATGCAATGGCGCTGAACACCATGAATGAAGATGTTCGAGTATTATCTGGTGTACCAAGCTGGACTCTACTCCTACTTCGAAGAATTTTAGAATTGAAGAAAGCCAAACATATTCATGAAGTTTGGCCAAACCTTCAGATGTATATGCATGGCGGAATAAGCTTCGCCCCTTATCGTGAGCAGTTCAATGCGATACTGCCAAATGGCACAACAGATTATTTCGAAACATACAATGCTAGCGAAGGATTCTTTGGCATTCAAGACCAACTGAATTCCAACGAAATGCTTTTGATGCTCGATTATGGTGTGTATTATGAATTCATTCCATTGGATGAATTGGAAAAAGAAAGACCAAAAGCTTTAAGCCTAGAAGAAGTTGAATTGAATAAAATCTATGCACTTGTAATAAGCACCAATACAGGCCTTTGGAGATATATGATTGGCGACACTATTCGCTTTACTCATTTGTACCCGTTCCGCTTTCGTATTGTTGGAAGAACAAAACAATTCATTAATCTTACCGGTGAAGAACTTATGGTGGAAAATGCGGAAGCCGCATTACGAAAGACCTGCACGCACATGAATATACACGTGGTGGAATTTACCGTAGCCCCTGCCTTCCCGAAAGAAAATGAAACAGCAGCGCATGAATGGTTCATTGAATTTGAAAACAATGACTTCGACTTTGATCGTTTTTGTTTCTTGTTGGATGAAAATTTACGCGACGAAAATTCCGATTATGACGCGAAGCGAAATACGAATTTGAATTTAGGATTTCCGATTGTTCACAAAGGAAAAAAAGACGTGTTTTACACTTGGCTAAAGTCTAGAAACAAATTAGGCGGTCAGCATAAAATACCTAGATTAGCGACAGATCGTTTATGGTTGGAGGAATTAATTGAATTGAATAAATGAGAAAATCTATTGTGATTTCATTGTGCCTAATTGCACTTGTATTCGACATACAAGCGCAACATCGCGTGCAGTGCGACGCACTTGGAAATACCTACAACATTTATTCAGATCACCTAACGAAGCACAGTTCAAACTTCAACATAGATTACAGACTGAGCACCTTGCAATACGGAACTTCCGCGCAGTTGGACTTAACGAATCCGATGGTTCCGTTTCTTTTTTTTGAAGATCAAGGATCGTTGGTTTTCTTCGACAATACATTGAATGTGTTGGAAGACCCCATTTTTCTGAATGAACGTTTTCAAGGGCAAATAACGTGTGTTGCAGGATCGAAAGGTGATGCCTTTTGGATGTGGGATACGAATTCGAGCACATTAATTCGCACGAACAGACAATTTGAAGTGCTTAGTGAATCTGCGAATTTATCTTACCTCCTGAAGACTTCGTTTCAACCCATGCAGATTATTGAAAACGGTCAACACGTTTATTTAATTGATGCCGAAAAAGGAATTCTTTTGTTTTCGCTGTTCGGAAATTTAGAATTACAGACCCAGCGCTTTTCTACCCTTGACCCTGTATACCGATGGAACGATTGCATTTATTTCCGAATGGAAAACATGCTGTATGAATGGAAAAACAGCGAAGCCGCGCCGCGCATATTAGGTTATTTCGATTTAAATAGTTTGAACAACGAAAACACGTGGCTAACATGCAACGGCGAATTCTTCTACATTCAGCGTGAGACGGGCGAAATGCAAAAAATGTCCCTTATTGAAAACTTCGAGAAATAAGGCTTCGAAAATCCATATTTTTTCTCTACTTTCGAATCTGATTTTTACCTAAACGAATTATGCATATAGCTATTGCCGGAAACATCGGATCTGGAAAAACTACGCTCACGACTTTAATCGCGAAGCATTATAAATATACCGCTCATTTTGAAGAAGTAGATAACAACCCCTACTTAAGTGATTTCTACAAAGACATGCAACGTTGGTCTTTCAACTTGCAGGTGTTTTTCTTGAGAAGTCGTTTCAGACAATTGATTGATATAAAAAAGAAGTCTAAGAAAATTGTGCAAGACCGTACCATTTACGAAGACGCTTACATCTTTGCTCCGAACTTGCATGCCATGGGTCTTATGACTACGCGCGATTTCGAAAACTACACTGACTTGTTTGGAGTTATGGATGAGTTCATTACTCCTCCAGATTTGTTGATCTATTTGAGAGCCTCTGTTCCGACATTGGTTCAAAACATTCAGAAGCGTGGACGCGAGTACGAAGAAGCAATTCGCCTTGACTATTTAACTCGCTTGAATGAGCGCTACGAAGCTTGGGTGACCACCTATACCAAAGGAAAGATTCTAATCATAGACATTGACAACAATCGTTTCCATGAGAACCCTGAAGATCTTGGAACGATCATTAGTGGTATTGAAGCTCAATTAAACGGATTGTTCTGATTTACCGAACGAATACCAAAGTATTCTCGTCGCTTAATTTTTCATTGATGGAATAACCCTCTGCTTCGAATTTTTTAAGCGCATCTATTGATTTAGCATTCGATTCTACAACAAATCGCGCCATGCTACCTCTTGCCTGCTTAGAAAAAGTTGGAATGCTTTTCATTTCTTTCCCCTTCATTTGAAAGAATTTGAAATGAAGAATTTTCCGTTTGAAATTCTTCGTGTCAATAATTTTGAAATACTCGTCTGAAGCCAAATTCAGCAGATAACCGTTTGGTGCAATTTCCTTTTCAAGATTTTTCGTGACCATTTCGCTCCAATAGGAATAAAGTGTTTTACCCTTCTTCGTTTTATAGGGTGTACCAACCATAAGTCTGTACGGAAGAACGGCATCTGTTGGCCTCAGAACACCGTAAAACCCGCTGAGTATTCGAAGCACAGATATAGCTTGCTTCCAATTCCTTGTTGAGAACGATTTAGCGTCGAGTGATTTGAACGCTTCGCCGCTAAATAGCATAGCTGCAGGAATGCCCTTCGACAAATCTTTCTTGTTCCATTTTTGAAAACGCGATTGGGTATTCAGTGCGAGTTCATCTGTAATTTTCATTTTGTGCTTCCAATCTTCTATTGAAACCGTTTTCAATTCAGAGCATAACGCTTCTGTTTCTTTGATAAACGAAGGCAAAGTGGTCTCTCCAGTAAACTCTTGAAATGTTTCGTTCATGAGTTTCGAAGGTGAAAGGATAGCAACAAAAAAAGATGACATTAGAAATTTGGTTTTAGCAAATACTGCGAGTAGAATTTATCGATTTCATCTACGGCTTCATCGGCGGTATCCACCACTGAAAAGAGCATCATGTCTTCTTCGTTGATGTTGTTTTCCGTTTCGAGTAACACCTTTTGAATCCAGTCTACCAATCCTTCCCAGAAAGATTTTCCAACAAGGATAATCGGAAAGCGGCCAATCTTATAGGTTTGAATAAGTGTAAGTGCTTCGAAGAATTCATCGAGAGTTCCGAAACCTCCTGGCATTACCACAAATCCCTGACTATATTTAACGAACATTACTTTTCGAACGAAGAAGTAATCGAAATTGATGCTCTTGTCGTAATCGATGTATGGGTTCGGATATTGCTCGAATGGAAGCTTGATGTTTAATCCAACACTTGCACCTTGTCCGTCTTTGGCGCCAATGTTACCAGCCTCCATAATACCCGGACCACCTCCCGTAATTACGCCATAGCCTTTTTGAGTTAGCTTGAAAGCTATTTCTTTAGCAGTAGAGTAATATTTGTTGTCTGGTTTGGTTCGCGCAGAACCAAAAATAGACACACACGGACCAATTGCAGCCATGCGCTCATACCCTTCCACAAACTCTGAAAGAATTTTAAAAATACTCCAACTGTCGTTTGACTTTAACTCATTCCATGAGCGCGGGGTGAACTTCCGCCTAACACGATCATCTTTTTCCATGTAAATTCAATTAATGATTATTTCTCTACTACGAACTGAAATCCCACACCGTGAAGATTTATAATTTGAATGCGACTATCTTCTGAGAAAAACTTACGAAGCTTAGCTATGTATACATCCATAGTCCGCGCCACGAAGTAAGACTCTTCACCCCAAACCAAATTGGCCAAGTTCTCTCGCGTCATTACGTTGCCCTTCCCTTCACAAAATGCCTTTAGCAAGCTCGCTTCTTTATTGGTAAGATGCTGACGCATACCACTTGGCCAAATGAGATAATTGTTTACGTTATCGAAAGAATAACTTCCAATCGAATACAACGCAGTAAAGGGTACTTCCTCTTCTTTTTTAACTCTTCGAATTATGTTTTGAATTCTCAAGTTTAATTCTTGAATAACGAAAGGCTTTGTAATGTAATCGTCGGCCCCTATGGACAAGCCCTTCAGTCGGTCTGACAATTGTTGCTTTGCAGTAAGAAAAACAAAAGGCATTTCCGGGAATAGTTTCTTAATGTCTTCCGCTAAGGCGAATCCGCTTTTTACAGGCATCATTACATCGAGCAAACAAATATCAACAACTTCTTTCCCTAGTGCTAGTAAACCCTCTCTCGCAGATCTACAACGAATAACCTCATGACCTAAATCGGTCAATTGGTCTTGGATTACGAAACCCAAATTCTCATCGTCTTCAACTAAAAGAATTTTACTCATTGTTCTTATTTGCCAGTGGAATCTTCAACGTAACTGTAGTTCCTTCCTTTTCAATACTTGATACGAATATAACTGAATTATGTGCATCCATCAATTGCTTAACCAAGTATAGTCCTAATCCAAATCCTTTGATATGATGGGTTTCGCCTAAAGGTACTCGAAAGAATCGGTGAAAGAGTTCTGCGTGATAAATCTCTTCTATTCCAATTCCGTTATCATCGACTTGGACAATCAAATTTCCATCTACAACATTCGCATCTATAACTATATACGGGTCAGAGATATTGTACTTCAGCGCATTGTCAATAAGGTTAGTAAGAATCAACTCTAAGGATTTCTTATCGAAAAATATCTTTGCGTCGCCGGCTAGCCAGTTTATTTCAGAAGAACCGCCATAATTATTAAACTGCAATTTCATACGCTCAATAATAGAAACTACTAATTCTTTCGGAGCAAAAACTTCCTTATTCAAATGAACTCCGATATTCGACATTCTTGCTACATCAAGCACACGATCTAATTCCTCACGAAGCTTTTCTCCTTCATTACGAATAATGGATATGTATTGATCTCGTCGAAAGGGTTTGCTTTGAATATTCTCTTCCACTAAAACTTCCGCTGCCATGAGTATAGTTGATAGTGGGGTCTTAATCTCATGAGTCACATTGTTCACGAAATCTTGTTGCATGAGGGTCATTCTACGTTCATTGTAGAATGTGCTTAGGATGACTAAAACAACAGTCGAATAAATGACAAGCTGAATAATAAAAAAGAACCAAAAAGCGCTAGACATTAAAACTTGCACTAAGGATTCGAAATACGGTATAGTTGTATTCACATACTTCATCACAAACCAGGCTCCCGAAAACAGGTAAGCCAAGAAGAGCACTGCGAAAGCCAAGGAAAGCAAGCTTATCACTTTTACGCGATGAAAGGTGTACATGGATTTATCCATACTTCTTTGGGTATAATTGCCCTTGGTTTGGTTTAGGTTCGAAAGAGATTTGGTTACTTTCGTATCAAATTTACTACAATAATGAAAGCATACGTTTTTCCTGGACAAGGTTCTCAATTTCCCGGCATGGGCAAAGACCTTTATGAGAGTTCTGCAGTAGCAAAAGAGTTAATGGAATCGGCTAACGAAATTTTAGGTTTTCGATTAACTGATGTCATGTTCAATGGAACCGAAGAAGAATTAAAGCAGACTAACATTACACAACCTGCTATTTTCCTGCACAGTGTTGCTATGGCTAAAGCCATGGGCGATAACTTTCAACCAGCAATGGTTGCTGGGCACAGTCTTGGCGAATTCAGTGCGCTGGTGGCTAATGGCACACTTGAATTTTCAGATGCTATTAAATTGGTTTATGCACGCGCAATGGCAATGCAAAAGGCTTGTGAAGCGAATCCATCAACAATGGCTGCTATTTTAAATTTGGAAGATGAGGTGGTTGAAAAAGTTTGTGCCGAAACTCCTGGAGTTGTGGTTGCTGCCAATTACAACTGTCCAGGCCAATTGGTTATCTCAGGCGAAAACGAGGCCATTGATAGAGCCTGCGAAGCATTGCTCGCCGCAGGTGCGAAGCGTGCGTTGAAACTTCCGGTTGGAGGTGCGTTCCACAGTCCGCTTATGGAACCCGCTCGAGTTGAATTGGAGGCTGCTATTGCTGCAACTCCTTTCCACACACCAATTTGTCCAGTGTATCAAAACGTAACGGCTTCAGCCGTTTCAGATCCGGAAGAGATTAAAAAGAATTTAATTGTTCAATTAACTGCACCTGTGCGTTGGACTCAAACCATGAACGCTATGATTGCAGACAATTGCAGCGAAGTTGTGGAAATTGGACCAGGCAAAGTATTGCAAGGACTGTTCAGAAAAGTTAGTCGCGACCTGCCTTTGAGCAGTGGCGCAATTGCAGAATAGAAGAAATCAATTCTTCCAACCAAAATGTTCTTCGGCCATTTGTAGAATATCTCCACCAATAGCCAAACACGCGGTTGCCGCAGGAGAAGGGGCATTCAGCACATGAATGCTCCTTTTTGTATACTCAATTCTGAAATCGTCGCGCGTGTCTCCGTCTTCACGAAGCAACAAAGCGCGCACTCCTGCCCTTCCAGGTTCAATGTCTTCCATGGTTAAAGAAGGAAGTAAACGCTGAAGGGTTTTCAAGAATAATTTTTTACTGAATGCTCGTCGATACTCGTCGATTCCGAATTTCATATTAGAGAAGAAAAGCTTCCAAGTGCCTTTGTACGTAAGTGCATCCCACGTATCACGAAGGCTGAAGTCTGTTTTTCCGTATCCTTCTCGTTTGAATGTGAACACCGCATTGGGTCCGCACTCTACGGAACCATCTACCATGCGTGTGAAATGAACGCCTAAGAATGGAAAGTCTGGATTCGGAACAGGGTAAATAAGGTTTTTTACTTTGTGCTTAGCTTTTTCAGTAAGTTCGTAATAATCGCCACGGAATCCAACGACTTGCTCTTTCAGCGCAACGCCGTCTTTTCTTGCCAATCGATCGGCTTGAAGACCTCCGCATACAATTAAATGAGCGGCTTCGTACTTCGATTTGTTTGTTATTACAATTGTTGAATTTTCCAAATGCTCGAACTTCAATGCTTCTTCTGAAGTATGAACTTCCGAAAGAGTATTGGCCTTCAATGCTAATTCTGCTAATTTGTTTGTCGTGCCGCGAAAATCTATGATCCCTGTGCAACCGATGAACAGGCCGTCTATTCCGGTGCAGTGCGGTTCAATCTGACGAATTTCTTCCGGTGTAACTCGACGCATGTCCTCTATACCATTCTCTACACCGTGTTGCTCGATTTTATTCAAGAAAGGCAATTCAGATTCATCAACAGCAACAATCAACTTTCCGCAAACATCATGATTTATGTTATGCTCTTTCGCGAAAGCAACGAGCTCTCTTCGTCCGTTCACACAATTGACTGCCTTCTTTGAACCTGGTTTGTAATAAATACCGGAGTGAATGACTCCACTGTTGTTTCCTGTTTGGTGATCGGCAAGACCGCTTTCCTTTTCCAACAATAAAATCTTCTTGTTCGGATAAGCCATTTGTATTTTATACATGGTGGCTGCACCAACAATTCCTCCTCCAACAATAATCACATCGAATGAATTCTTCACGGCTCTTTAGATTTGGTTGCAAAAATAAACCTCGGAACTAGCCGAGGTTTAAAAAATCTTCAATTAATAAGGAATTATTTCTCTCCTGCTTTTTTACAACAGTCTTTCTTCTCTCCTTCTTTACATCCCTCTTTGTGCTCACCTTTTGTAGCGGCATCTTTAGAGCAACACTCTTTTCCTTTCTTCTTACCTTTTTTAGCGTCGGCTGCTGCACTCTTGCTGCAACATTCTGATTTGCCTTCAGCTTTAGTCGCTGAACACTCTTTCTTTTCAGTGCTTTGAGAAGCGGCAGACTTGCTGCAACACTCTTTAGACTTTGTGCACTCTGTTTTCTTTTCAGTAGT
>Ga0315899_10008610_pt1 | contig 10935 bp, 10 predicted proteins | sample LakEriMetagenome_2_FD_203518 | JGI IMG/M metagenome (GOLD analysis project Ga0315899, IMG submission 203518) | Freshwater fungal communities from buoy surface, Lake Erie, Ohio, United States - Buoy 4 MA112 | ecosystem: Environmental > Aquatic > Freshwater > Lake | place: USA: Lake Erie, Ohio...
TTCGTGGGCTGGGGGGCTACGAGCTTTTGGGGCAGACGCGAGATGATGCTGCGGGGGAGGCTTTTGACAAAGTCGGGAAACTTCTCGGCTTGCCGTATCCGGGAGGTCCGGTGGTGAGCCGTTTGGCGGGTGAGGGGAGGCGGGATGCGTTTGCGTTTCCGCGGAGTATGGTGGGATCAGGAGACTTGGAGTTTTCGTTTAGCGGATTGAAAACGGCGGTGCGCTACCTTTTGCCGGAGATTGATGCGACGCGGGTTGCTGATGTGTGTGCGTCGTTTCAGGAAGCAGTGGTGGATGTGTTGGTGAAAAAGACGCGGGCGGCGGTGCGACAGACGGGGTGTCAGCGTGTGGCGGTGAGCGGCGGGGTCAGTCGGAATACACGATTGCGCGAGCGGCTGGTTCAGGTGTTGCAACCAGCTGGATGTGAGGTGCTTTTTGCGCCTGATGGATTGACGACGGATAACGCGGCGATGATTGGGTACGTTGCGGCGTTGCGTGCGGAACGCGGCGAATCGGATTTGCTTACGACGGAGATACGTCCGTCGTTTCCGTTGGCGTCGTGAGTTTGCAGACGGTTTTGAGGGGATGGGTGAGGGTGACCCATTCGCGCACGGGGTTTCCGCCGAGGACGTGTTCGGTGAGGATTCGATCAAAGCGGTCTGGGGTGACGGAGCCGTACCAGATTCCTTCGGGGTAGATGAGGAGCCATGGTCCTCCCGAGCAGACGCGGAAGCAGAGGGCTTTTGTGCGCATGACGGGCGCGGCCGTCTTTTTGATGGCGGCTTTGGCGTGTTCCCACAGGGAGTTGCCCTCGTCTGGGTTGCAGCATTCGGGGCCGATGCAGAGGAAGAGGTGTTGTTGTGCGGAGGAGACGCCTGCTTTTTCAAACAGGGAGGGGATGGGGTTCGACATGCTGGGGTGAGAATCGGGGGAAAGCGGGTTGTTGTGGAAGGCTTATCCTGATGACGTCAGATGAGGTAAGGACCGGATAGTTGCAACTCACCTCCAGTCAGATGCGCGTGAGGTGTTTCCGTGAGGTTTAACTGCGGCGTGCCGTCTTTGCCGATACGAAATCCGCGCGCGCGACTCTGGCGCTTTGGGCAATCCACACTTGCTGTTGAGATTAGGCGGAACCCTTTTTGGTAAAACTGGACTGGTTTGTGCGGAGGTGCTGTACGGGCCTTGTGCTTGCAGCGAGGGGGCTTGGAATTAGGTTTTTAGAATATGACTAGACTGAGTAACGGGATGATTGGGCGCGGCGTGGTGGCCGCGGTATTTGCATGGTGTGTTGGGGGATCGCTTTTGGCGGAGGTTCGGTTGCCTGCGATTATTGGGGATCACATGGTGCTCCAGCAAAAGCAGGCGAATCCCATTTGGGGCTGGGATGTGCCGGGGACGCGCGTGACGGTGACGTTTGGAAATCAGAAGGCGGAGGGGGTTGCGGGAGCGGATGGGCGCTGGACGGTTCGGTTGGAGTCGGAGCCCGCGAATGCGGTTCCGCGGAGTCTGTTTGTGGCTGGAACGACGCAGCGTGAGGTGAAGGATGTGTTGGTGGGGGAGGTTTGGATGTGTTCGGGTCAGTCGAACATGGGGTTTCAAGTGGGGGGCGATTTTAAGGGGGACATTGAGGCTGCGGCGTCGACGCTTCCGAACCTGAGGTTGATCCGGGTTCCGACGAAGGGGACGCAGGAGTTACAGGACGACTTCAAGGGGGAGTGGCGTGCGTCGAATGCGGAAACAGCGAAACCGTTTAGTGCGGTGGGCTTTTTCTTTGGCCGCTATCTCCATCAGATTCTGGGAGTTCCGGTGGGATTGATTGATAACTCGTGGGGTGGTTCTGCGGCGGAGGCGTGGGTTCGGCGTGAGACGATTGAGAAGGACGCTCGTTTTTCGGATTTGATGAAGAGTTGGCGCGAGCGCGAGGCCTTCCTTGGGTCGGACGAGGCGCAGAAGAAGTATGATAAGGAGTTGGCGGAGTGGAAGGAGTACGCGGAGAAGGCGAAGGCGGGATTGAAGCCGGGGCAGGTTTTGCGTCGGCAACCGCAACCACCGCAGCAGACGTTGTCGGGTAACCAACGGCCGGGGAACATTTTTGCGGGGGTGGTGAATCCGACCCTTGGGTATGGGATGAAGGGGGTGGTGTGGTATCAGGGGGAATCGAATGCGAGTCGGGCGTGGGAGTATCGGTCGTTATTTCCGATGATGATTCAGGAGTGGCGGAAGGAGTGGAAGCAGGGTGACTTCCCGTTCTACTGGGTTCAGTTGGCTGACTTTAAGGAGGAAAAACCGGCGGGGGATAGTGATTGGGCGGAGTTACGTGAGGCTCAAACTCTGACCATGCGGTTACCGAACACGGGGCAAGCGGTGATTACGGACATCGGCGAGGGGCGTGATATTCATCCGCGGAACAAGTACGACGTGGCTGGACGGTTGGTGCGGTGGGCGTTGGTGAAGGATTACGGGATGAACTTTCCCTACCGGAGTCCAGAGCTGAAGGAGTGTGTGTTTGAGGGGAGCAAGGCTCGGGTGACGTTGGAGTTGTTCGGGAGCAAGTTGCGTCCGTTCGATGTGCTTGAGGCGCGAGGCTTCGTTATCTGCGGAGAGGACCGAGTGTGGCGCGCCGCGAAAGGGGAGATTTTGGATTTGGCGAAGGGGATCATCGAGGTGTCGAGTCCGGACGTTGGAAAGCCGGTGGCGGTGCGTTATGCTTGGGCGGACAATCCCGTGTGCAACTTGTTCAATGAGCAGGGGTTGCCGGTGACGCCATTTCGTTCGGACGACTTCGAGATGATTACGAAGCCTAAGACATCGCCTGCGAAATAGGTTTCACTTGTTGCATGGGGTTCCTTTGTTGGCGCCGTGCAGAAGAGTTTGTTAGGTAGGTAAGAAGAGATGTCGGGCGGGTAAAACCGTCCGACATTTTTTTTTGAGTCGTTGTTTTCGCCGTTTCGCGCCGTTTTTTTGTGGTTTGCTGCGAATGTTCCGAAATGTGTTCGGGGTGGGGTTGAATGTTTGTTTGGAATGCGGTGGAAAATCGGGGCTTTGCGTAGTACCTTCTCGTCCGACTGAAAGATGCGCTTGAGTGAGCAGGCAGCTGCTCGGCGAGGTCTTTTAAGATCAGAGACATTCCGTTGTTGGCATCGTTTGATTTCCTGCGCGTGAAGTTTCCGGATGGTGTGGTACTGGGTTGCCGGAACATGTTTTTGGTCAATGACTTCGTCGCCTTGAGGTGATTTTGATGCGGCAGTTTTATTTCTCCAGTTCCCCAACCCTTTAGTTTTCATGAGTGACCGAAATGACCGACGGATGAGCCAAGATTCGTTTGATCTCGATGATCAGAATGCGAGTCCTGAGATGATTGAGTCGCGGCGGCAGATGGCTGAAGAGCGTGAGATTCAGCTGAAGCGCGAGTTGGAAATGGTTGAGCGTCAGAGGCGTGAGCTGGAAGAGTTGGGTAGGCGCAAGGAGCAGTTGGAGATGGGGCGTGCGGAGATGCAGGACAAGTTGGCGCGCTCGTTGGTGGCGGTGGAACGGGAGATTCTGGAGGCGCATTCTCGGGTTGCGACCATGGAGGCGGTGCAGCAGTCATTTCGAACGCATCTGAAGATGATGGAGCAGATTGACGTGCGGAGTTCAGATGGTGTGGATCTTCAGCGGGAGCTCACGATTGCGTTGAGTGCGGTTGAGGATGCTCGGACGGAGTTTGCGCGAGTGGCGCCGAAGATTCGTCCGGATTTGGGGGATAGCGCGTTTGGCGAGGAGGAGGGAGGATTTGGGAGCGGCAACCGAGACTTTGTGGAGTGGCTGAAGATTGGGACGGCCTTCACTGCGCCTTTGATTGGCGTTCTCGTCGTGATTGCGGTGATTTTGATTTCTCGGAGCTGATTACCTGTTGAGGCACTGCCATGTACTTACGATTTGGATCAAGCGGGAAGGGAGACAAGGGGGCGGGACGAAAAAAAGCGAAGACGCCGGACGGGATTGAATCTGCGAAGTTGGCGGCGAATGCGAGGGCGGAGGCGATTAAGCAGCAGTTGGAGAGGACGCAGCGGTTTGTGCAAGAGGCGCCTCGATTGGCTGAGGAGCGGGCGCGGCAGCGTCGGCAAGAGCAGTTTCAGAGAGCGTCGCGTTTGTCGGGTGGAAAAAATCGTCGAATTGGCGATGCGCTTGAGCGTGTGAGTGAGCTTAATGTTGCTCTAGCGCAGGACGTTGGAAATGGAGATCGTTCCCGAAAGCGTGGCGGCAGCGGGGTTTGGCTTTTTTTATTTTTGGTCTTTGCGCTGACCGCTGCTTTGGTTTGGTCGTGGTTTACGTGGATGGACAGTCGGTTTTGAGTTTGTTGGGTGCGGTGAGCGTTTGGGAATGGTGTTGCGTTGGCGATTGCTTCCGGTGAGTTGATGTGGCTTTCTCGACGTGCCGCGTTGCGGTTTTTTTTATGATGAACCTCCAGAGAATATTGGTGGCGGCTTTGGCCGTCGGATCGGCCGTTTTCGCGCCGCTGCAAGCTCAACAACCGAAGCCCCTGAGAGCGTTGCTTGTCACTGGCGGATGCTGTCATGACTACGCGAAGCAGAAAGACATTCTGAAAGAGGGTTTGGAGAAGCGGCTCAACATCGTGGTGGAGCACGCGTATTCCGAGGATCGTGGAACGTCGTTGGAGTTGGAGTTGTACAAAAAAACGGATTGGGCCAAGGGGTACGATATTGTGATTCACGACGAGTGCTGGGCGTCGGTGAAGAATGTCCCGTTTGTTCAGGGAATTTTGGCTCCGCACAAGGACGGCACTCCTGCCATCAATCTTCACTGCGCGGCCCATTGTTATCGCGTAGGGAATCCGGGTACGCCGCAGACGCCGGGGACGACTGAGTCGATGTGGTTTGATTTTCTTGGGTTACAGTCGAGCGGGCACGGTCCTCAGGCTCCGATTTCCATCACGTTCATCGACAAGACGAATCCGATCACGAAGGGGATGTCCAACTGGGTGACGGAGAAGGAGGAGTTGTACAATAATGTGAAGGTTCACGACTCTGCGGTGCCGTTGGCTCGTGGGAAGCAGGACGCGTCTGCGTTCAAGATGGAGAGTGACCAGATTGGGCGGAACGATTGCGTTTTGGTGTGGTCCAACGTTTACGGGGAAAAGAAGACGCGTGTTTTCTCGACGACCTTGGGGCATAACAACGTCACGGTGGGCGACGATCGGTATTTGGATTTAGTCGCGCGCGGGATTCTTTGGGCGACTGACAAAATCGAGGCGGATGGGAAGCCGAAAGAGGGGTTTGGTAAGTAGGTTCTGATGTGTGGGAGGCAAGTGCCTCCACTGAAGGGTCCCCCTCCTTGGAGCGGGGATCCTTTTCTTTATGGGGGATTCTCGATTTGTCACGGAGTGTGGTGGCAGGATTGTTTTCCCGTTCTCGGAGCGTCTGTCTGTGATTCACGAGGACGGGGATGTGTTGGTGGTGGATAAACCGGCAGGGATGCCGGTACATCCCAGCAAGCCTGACGAGAGGGGCACCTTATGGAATCACCTGTGTGGATTGTTGGCATTTGAGTGTGCCACGGGGGGTGCGGTTTCGATTATCACGCGACTGGATCGAGAGACGAGTGGGCTTACGTTGGTTGCGAAGCACCGTGGCGCAGCGCGTTCTTTGTGTCGGCGGATGGAGGCGCACGAGATACGCAAAACCTATCTTGCGTTGGTCTTTGGGTGGCCGGATGAGCGCGAGTGGATGGTGGAGCAGCCGCTGTTACGGTTGGGAACCGTCACTGAATCGAAAATCTGGCTGAAGCAGGGGGTCCATGCTTCGGGTTATCCCTCGAGGACACGGTTTGACGTTCTCTGGAGAGGGTTTTCTCGAGTAGGGGCGAGGCGGCGGGTGTCGCTGCTCCGGGCGACGCCTGAGACGGGACGGATGCATCAGATTCGAGTGCATGCGTCGTGGAGTGGATTTCCGCTTGTGGGGGATAAAATCTACGGCGACGACGAGCGTTGTTATCTCGAGTTTATCGAGGCTGGGTGGACGAATGCGTTGGCAGATCGGCTTTTGATGCAGCGCCATGCATTGCATGCGTGGAAGTTGTCGTATGACGGTGTCGGTGCCTCTTGGGAATGCAACGTTCCGTCAGATATCGTTGAGGCAGTTAGCGAAGGGGAGTGGTTTGGCGCGCCGTTATTTTGAGGCGGATGCCCCCGTTAGTGTTTGAGGAGTCGGTTGTGGATCTCCTCGATGAGGGCCGGGCCTCGGTAGATGAGGCCAGTGTAAATCTGAACGAGGCACGCGCCCGCGTCTAATCGGCGGATGGCTTCGTCGGCATCAAAGATGCCACCCACGGAAACCACTGGGAGGCTGGTGTTTTTGACGATGAATGAGAGAATCTCCATGGAGCGTTGGCGGACGGGCATTCCGCTAAGGCCTCCGGTTTGGAGTCGTCGGGGTGGCACGGTGGCGTGATCGATGGTTGTGTTGGTCGCGATCAGTCCGGCGAGTCGGTGCGATTCTGCGAGGGCGATGATTTCGCCGATTGCGTCGAAGGTGAGGTCGGGTGCGATTTTCAGCAGAACCGGCAGGTTGTCGGAGTTCAGTGATTGGATGGTGCGGAGGAGGGTGTCGAGAGCGGTTTTGTCTTGGAGCGCGCGGAGCCCCGGCGTGTTTGGGGACGACACGTTGAGCACGAAGTAGTCACCCAAGTGTTGGAGCCGTTTGAAGGATGCGGCGTAGTCCGCATCGGCTTCCTCAAGTGGGGTGACCTTGCTTTTGCCGAGGTTGATTCCGACGGGAATCGTTGGCCAATGACCGGAGGCTTGAAGCGCTTCGAGGCGGCTGGCGATTTGTTCGGCACCTTGATTGTTGAATCCGAGGCGATTGATGAGGCCGCTGATTTCTGGAACGCGAAAGATTCTTGGTTTCGGATTTCCGGGTTGGGCTTTTGCCGTGATGGTGCCGACCTCTGCGAACCCGAACCCGAGGGCTTCCCAGCCGGGGAGGGCGAACGCGTTTTTATCGAAGCCAGCGGCGAGTCCAACCGGCGAGGGAAAGCGGAGTCCAAATGCGTCGCGCGCCAGCTCGGGCGGCAATGGCGTGCGAATGCTGTTCAGAACAGGGCCGAAAAGTTCCAACGCTCCCATGGCCACGTGATGAATGGTTTCCGCGTCGATGCGGAAGAACACGGGGCGCAGGAGGGAGCGGTAGAGATCCATTTTCGGCAACGCGGTTTTTTGGCCGAACGAGGTGCTAGGCCATTTGGGACATCCACTCCTTGTGGGCCATGGGCGAGATTTCGGAAGGTTTGATTTCGCTGCGCCCCCCCCAGAAAACGTTCGTGTAGGTCACTGGAATGCCCTGTTCCACAAGATGTTGGTCGATAGCCGCTTTGTGGGCGAGGACGCGATCCTTTTCCGTTCCATGAGCGACCGACATGATGTTGACGTTGTTGAAATCGGGTCCGCCTTCGCGCCAGTAGCAGTGGGTGAGGATATCGAATCGTCCGACTTGGCCGCCGGCTTCGAGTTCGCGTCCTTGGGGGACTGCCCAGTGGAAGAGGGCGTTGAAACGGGTTACGCGGACACCGGCTTGCGAGGGTTTCACGTGCTCGAGGAAGGTGGAGAAGCGGCCGATGACCTTGCGTGACTGGAGGCTTTCGGCGACTTCGAAGAATCGATCGAGGCTAACGCCTGCGCGTTGCGCTCTGCCGGCCCATGGGTTGAGTCCAATCTCGGAGGCTTCGAACTCACGTTTGAGTTCGACGAGAACGGTCCACTCTTCATCGGTGAGGTGAACGGAGGCGACGGGAATCATTTGAGCGGGATCGGCCGCTTTGTCACCTGGCTCGATGGTTTTGCGGCGGACGTGTCCGACTCCGAGGGCGAAGATGCCTTTGGCGGGCATGAGCTTAAACTTATCGCATCCGGTGTGGCGCATGAGGACCCGGCAGTGCTCGTCGAGGGAGCGGCCGGTTGGCACTTTGAGGGTTGTCCAGAGGCGAAACTCCGAGCCGGCGGTTTGTTGGTCGGTGGAACGGATGACGACATGTCCGGAGAACGGATCCTTTTGGAACATGAAATCGAACGCGGCGTTCAGTTTGTCTTCGGGAACGCGCCACGCGACGAGGGCACCGTCTGCGAGGTTGGTTGCGATGAGGGTTTGGCGGACGCGCCGGATAGTGCCGGCGTTGAGCATGGCGCTGATGCGTTCGATGACGGTTTCGAGGGGCACTCCGGATTTTTCGGCGATTTCGAGAAATGGTTCGCGAACGAAGCCTTGGATTTTGTCCTCGGAGATGGAGAGGATTTGCGCGTTCAGCGGGTCGTTGTGTTCGACGGGTGTGGTTGACATGACTTTGATGGGGGGAGGGTTAGTACGATTTTGCAAAGACGACGCGTCCTGCGCTGGGTTCACCGGTGACAACGCAACGACCGGGCTCGGAAGTTCCGGGGATGGTTCCTGGCGTGGGGATGCAGCGGATGGTGACTTTTAGCTCTTCTTTGATGCGTTGTTCTACCTCGGGTGATCCGTTCCAGTGGGCGAGCGCGAACCCGCCGTGAGCTTCTGGCTTGCCGCTGTTCTTCGGGGTAAAGAACTCTTTAAACGCATCGTAAGAGTCGATTTGCACCATGTTCGCGTCGCGGTAAACGGTTGCTCTTTCGAGCAGTGTGTCATGGATGGACTGGAGGGTGGCTGCGATGTTGGCAACGGCTTCGTCGGTGGTTGGGAAGCTTTTGTCTTTCGGACTGGCGTCTCGACGGGCGAGGGCAACGGTTCCTTTTTCGAGGTCGCGTGGACCGATCTCGATGCGAACAGGCACACCTTTTTTAATCCACTCCCAGCTTTTGGTTCCGCCGCCGATGTCGCGTTGATCTATTTCTACGCGAATGGGATGTCCGTGGAACGACTGGGATTGCAGGCGGGTTGCGAGTTGTTTTGCGGCGTCGAGAACCGCGGCCCGTGTTTCTTCTTTGGGGGTGACGGGGATGATGACGACTTGGGCGGGGGCGATGCGAGGGGGGAGGATGACGCCGTCGTCATCGCCGTGGGCCATAATGACGGTGCCGATGAGGCGGGTGCTGACTCCCCAGCTGGTGGTCCATGCCAGTTCTTGGGTGTTGGAGCGGGAGACGAACTTGATGCCGCTGGCTTTGGCGAAGTTTTGTCCGAGGAAGTGGGACGTACCGGCTTGGATGGCTTTCCGGTCTTGGACCATGGCCTCGATGCAGAGGGTTTGGACGGCACCGGGGAAACGTTCGCCTGCGCTTTTCTCGCCGGTGATGACGGGGAGCGCGAGGTGATCGCGCGCGAAGGTTTGGTAGACTTTGAGCATTTGCTCGGTTTCTTCACGGGCTTCTTGTTCGGTTTCGTGAGCGGTGTGGCCTTCTTGCCAGAGGAACTCGGCGGTGCGGAGGAACACGCGGGGCCGCATTTCCCAGCGGACGACATTGGCCCACTGGTTGATGAGGATGGGGAGGTCGCGGTAGCTCTGGACCCATTTGGCGTAGGTGGCGCCGATGATGGTTTCGCTGGTGGGCCGGACGACGAGGGGTTCTGTGAGTGCGGCGGAGGGGGCGGGGCGGAGTCCGCCTTCGGGGGCGGCTTCGAGGCGGTGGTGGGTGACGACTGCGCATTCTTTGGCGAAGCCTTCGACGTGTTCGGCTTCTTTTGCGAGGTAGGACAGGGGGATGAAGAGGGGGAAGTAGGCGTTTTTGTGACCGGTTGCCTTGAACATTGCGTCAAGGTCGCGCTGCATGTTTTCCCAGAGTCCGTAACCCCAGGGTTTGATGACCATGCAACCGCGCACGTCTGACGGGTCAGCCAGATCGGCGGCTTTGACGACTTGCTGGTACCACTCGGCGAAGTCCTCTGAGCGGCGTGGGGTGATGGCGGAAGCGGGCTGTGACATGAGGTGGAGAATCTAGCCGCGCGTTGGGGTGGATGGAGAGAAAATTTGAGGGGACAGAATGCCGCGAAGAGAGGCAGCCAAAGGATGAACTGTTTTTGGGTCGATTGACGGACGTCTCGGCACACCTCCGAAGGAGTGTGCGGGTTTACCGAGTGCGCAGTCCGAGAGAGTACGCAACGCGGAAACGTCTGCGCTTGGCCTCGGCATGATTCGCCACCTCGGAAGCTCGACGTATCGAACGGGAGCGGATGTTAAAAGCGCGTGATGCTGGAGTTTAGTCGGGTTGGTTAAGCGCGGAGTTCTTTGAGCGTGCCGGAGCTGTCGCCGTGGCGTTCCAAGGGGATGCCGCTTCCTTGGAGCAGGGTCAGCCACGCGTTGCAGAGGGGGGTGTCCTTTGCGACCACTAGGTGATGTCCGAGCCGAGTTCCAGAGCCTCCGCCGGCGATGAGTGTGGGACAGTTGGTGAGGTTATGAACGGTGCTGAGGTTGCTCCCGAACACCACGGTGGTGTGGTCGAAAAGGCGGGTTCCGTCCGCCTCTTTGACGCCTTTGAGACGGTCCAGTAATCCTGCGAGCAGGTCGCTGTTTGCGGAATCGCGTTTTTGGGAGGCCTCCTGACGTTCGCCGGGGCTGTAGTGGCTCATGTCGTGTGCGGCGACTTTGACGCCGAGGCTTGTCAGCAAGTTGGCGATGGGGAGGCGGTAGGTCAGCACGCGAGTGCTGTCGGTCTGAAGTGCTGCGACCATCAAATCGTACATCACGCGGATTTCTTCCGTGCCGGAACGACCTTCCGAGGGGGCGGCCATGGCGGCTGTGGGTTTTGGAATGGATTGCCACTGATCTTCCTTTGCGATGCGGAGCTCAATCTCGCGGATGCTTTGAAAATATTCGTCGAGTTTCTCCACATCATTTTTGGCCAGTCCACGCTGAAGATCGCGTGCTTCGACGGTTACGGCGTCGAGCACGCTTCTTTTCCGGTTCATTCGCTGGCGCAGTTCTTCTATCGGCAACTGTTCTGCGGAGAACAATCGGTGGAATGCGGCCAGA
>Ga0315899_10008611_pt1 | contig 10934 bp, 5 predicted proteins | sample LakEriMetagenome_2_FD_203518 | JGI IMG/M metagenome (GOLD analysis project Ga0315899, IMG submission 203518) | Freshwater fungal communities from buoy surface, Lake Erie, Ohio, United States - Buoy 4 MA112 | ecosystem: Environmental > Aquatic > Freshwater > Lake | place: USA: Lake Erie, Ohio...
TTTCTCTTCTTGCATGGTGTCTCCTCGTGTGCACCGTGTCAACTTCCGCTCAAAATGCGGTCACGTTCCGGGTGGACATGAGCGAATACACGGGTACCTATGTGTACAGTGGTGTGTTCGTGAACGGTGGATTCAACGGCTGGTGCGGCGGGTGTGCGCCCATGTCCGACGCAAACGGCGATGGCGTCTGGGAACTGACCATCGATTTGGCAGCCGGAGCACATGAATACAAGTTCACCCTCGACGGGTGGAATGGACAGGAGCAGTTTGCAGGAGGGGAACCTTGCACGACCACGAATTTCGGGTTTACAAACCGGTTGGTGAACGTCTCTGGTCCGGTAACCCTGGATGCTGTGTGTTGGAACACGTGTGCTACGTGCGATGCCCCAGCACCGGTCCCGCAACAAGTCACATTTAATGTAGACATGTCCACCTACGACGCTGGATTCGGAACGGTGAACCTGAACGGTTCGTTTAACGGCTGGTGCGGGTCGTGTGCTACGATGACGGATGCGGATGGAGATGATGTCTATTCCATCACGTTGACTTTGGCCCCGGGCACTTACCAGTACAAGTTCACGACTGACGGATGGAACGATCAGGAATCCCTCGTTCCTGGATCTGAGTGTACCTCCACCATGGATGGGTTCACGAACCGCTCCGTTGTCGTTGCAGACGCTCCGATTGACTTGACGGATGTGTGCTGGGAGAGTTGTGCGACATGTACCGACCCGAATTCAATTCCTGTGCCGGTGACCCTTTCAGTGGACATGGCCGGATACGGTGGCACCTTCGGCTATGTGAATGCAAGCGGCTCGTTCAATGGATGGTGCGGCGACTGCTGGCAGCTGACCGATGGTGATGGAGACGGCGTCTATACGCTTTCCACAACGCTTCTGCCCGGTACCTACGAGTACAAGTTTACCTTGGACAACTGGTCGCAGCAGGAGAACTTTACGCCAGGTGCTGCGTGTACATCGACCATCGGTGGCTACACGAACCGGACCTTGACGGTGACTCCGGGGTCGACGACCATTCCGGAAGTGTGCTGGAACAGCTGTTCAGCTTGTCCCTCGGGCGTGGTAGGCTGCATGGATGCTTCCGCGCAGAACTACAATGCTGCGGCGACCATCGCCAGCGGTATGTGCCAGTACCTGGTGACCTTCCGGGTCGACATGGCGGCAACGGCAGCATCCTCTGCTGGGGTGTATCTTGCTGGAGGCTTCCAGGGATGGACGGCAAATGCCACACCGATGGCGTACCAGGGATTTGATGTGTACGGGATCACCTTGGCCTTGACAGAAGGCGTTCAAGAGTTCAAGTACATCAACGGCGGTGCTTGGGGCGGTGACGAGAACTTCGGAGGCGCTGCTTGCGCTTCCCAGTACGGTAACCGTACGGTCAACGTGTCGGCGAACACGGTGTTGGATGTCGTTTGCTTCAATTCCTGCACGGCCTGCGCCGGATGCACGGATCCGTTCAGCTTGGAGTTCAATCCGTTTGCTGCAGAAGACGACGGGTCGTGCGCTACGGCCTTGGTGTTCGGCTGCACCTACGTAGATGCATCGAACTACAACGAGGCTGCAAACGTGGAAAACGGTTCGTGCACCTTTGAGTTGGGCAATGCGTGCCCGGGTGATTTGAACGACGACGGTGTAGTGGGAACCCCGGATTTATTGGTGTTCCTCGCTGCCTTCGGAACGGACTGCCCGTAATCCAAATCGGCTTGATAGAACGCCCTTCCGGCTTGTCCGGAGGGGCGTTTTTGTTTCACAGCCTCTGGATGAACTCCTGCAGGTTCGCGCCTTTGTCTAAATCGAGGCGCTTCCTCAAGCGGAATCGGCTGATCTCCACGGCCCGCACGGAGACGAACATCAGCGCGGCGATTTCTTTCGACGACAGGTTCATGCGGATGTAAGCGCACAGGCGCAGATCGTTCTTCGTCAAATGGGGGAAGCGGTCGCGCAGGCGGGTTTGGAAGTCGACATGCACCCGGTCAAATTGCTGGGAGAATTGTTCCCAGCCGGCATCGAAACGCTCATCCTGCTGGATGACATGGATGAGGTCTTGGATGGATTTTTGCTGGCTGCGAGGGACTTCTGCTCGCAGGGAGACGAGGCCTTTGCGCACGGTTTGGAGGGCTTCGCCCTTCTCCATCAAATGCAGGGTTGCAGAAGCGAGTTCTTGGTTGCGCAATTCCAGCTCGGTCCGGGCCCGCTCTTCGCGTTCGTGGGTGAGTGCAGCTTGGGCATCGGCGAGTTCTCGCGCCGTGCGCAACCGTTCCCGCCGCCGTGCTGCCCATACCCCCGCTGCGGCGGAGCCGATGGCAGCAAGCAGATAGGCGATTCGCGCGAGGGTCGAGGCGTACCAAGGGGCCGGCACCTCGATGAGCAGACGGGTAATCGGTCCCGTGAAGGCCGGGCTGAGGACTGCACGCAACTCAAGCTCGTGGTCTCCGGTGCCTAAGCCCGGCAGCGTGAGGGCAGTTGCCTTTACGGGCTCAGACCACACGTCAGACACCTCCGGAAACCGCCACTGGTACATCACGCGCCCAAGCCACCGGTTGCCTTCCGTTCCCAGTGCAAGTTGCAAGGCGTGGATACCGGATTCGAGTTCAACCTGCTCCGGGAAATGAATACGCCGTTCTTCGGCTGCGGCATTGAGGTGGGCAATGCGGTGAATGACCACCCGGGGAGCATCTGTAGGGCTGAGCATCTTCTCCGGATCGACCACAAGAAAGCCGACCGTCGTAGGGATGCACACCCGGCCGTCGGGCATAAACTCGATGTGTTCAAACCGGCTGATGGGCTCGGCGCCATGGAGCGGAAGGTGTGCGGTTCCTGAACCGGGCCGAAGTCCCGCGGTGGTCGGAGCGATGCGGCCCACGTGCCCGGGAGTAAAGTACCACACGGACCCATCGGGCGCAGATGCGACGTGGGTAAAGGGAGCGTTCGGGTCGAGCCCGTCGGCGAATTCTTCGATGGCTTCGACGCGCTGCGCAGGGGCGTTCCAGCGTAAGAGACCGCGCGAGGCCGTGAAGACGATTTGGTCATCCAACGCATGCACCCGCAGGTTCAAGCTGTCCTGGAACCCTTCCTCACGGCCCATGTGCTGCACCTCCGCAATACCTGCAGCATCGGGCTGAAGCCGGATGCGCCAGGCGCCCTTGTACGGATGCGTGACCCAGATGTGCGTGGCATCTTCCACGGCCACATGGCGGGCGCTTTCGTCGAATCCCTCGAGTTCCCGGATGACTTTCCAGCCGCTGCCCGTGTCGCGAAGAAGGAGGAGGCCCGAATACGTTCCGGCAATCCACGACGAGGTTCCGGGCACCGGCCAAACTCCCCAAACCCCGGTTTGCGTCCACACAGGCATGGCGCTGGTGCCGCGCAGCTCATACAAACCGCTGTGGTGTCCGAGCAATATGGACGAGCCGGCCCGTTGCACCGACCACGACTGCCCGGGGATGACCGTTGTTCGGCTCCCGGCGGCGCTCCAGGCCTCACACCCTTGGGAAGTCGCAAAGTAGCGTAAGCTCGGGGTGTGTAGCGAACCATATCCTGCGCTGCTGCGTCCCAGCAACTGGAAGGGATTGCGTTCGGGGTCTGCGAACGCCAAAAAATCCAGCCCGCCTTCCAGCCCGGCCCACACATTCCCGAGAGCATCCTTGCCCAGAGCGAGCACGGTTTCCCGGGCTAACCCCTGAGCACCACCGATGCGTCCTGTGCGGCGTTCAAAATCCGATGTGAGCAAAATCCCCCCGTCCGAAGTGCCGATGAGCCAGCCGGATTCGGTGCGCAGGATGCAATTCGTGCGGGATGTGCGGAGGTCCCGGTCGATTTCACCGGGCAGGTCCTGCCAACCAGAAGACGCCGACGACGCTCGATGCACACCGTGGGCATGCGTCAGTACTGTCCACGAATTCTCTGCGCTCAGGACGAGGGCCTCCGCGCGCCAACTGGCGGGCATCGGTGGACCTATGGCCTCGCCGCTGAGGGTTCGTAGCCGGTTTCCGGTTTGGAATACCCAGTGCTCGCCGAAAGGCAACAGGTTTTCAACGGGTCCGGAGAAAATGCGTCGAACGCTGCCTTGTTCTGTGCATTCCGCGACAAACGTGGCCCCTGACAGCACCACGCCACCGGGGATGGGGACGGTCCGCCACACATCTTCAAACGGTCCCACGGCCTGGACAAGCCGTGCGGTCAAATCGACATACTGGTAGGGACCCCAGTGGATGTGGCTTCGTGCAAAGTACCCGAAGGCCCCTTGCCCACCCACGAACAGTTTGCGCCCGACCCATTCAACCGATCGCACGCTGGTGCTGTTCGGCAGGGAGTGGACACGCCAACCGCTGCCGTCGTGGAGGAGCAGTCCGGCGGTATTCGCAACGGCGATTTCTCCGTCTTGTCCGATGGACACGTCCGCATGCTGCAGGCCTCCTCCGGTCGTAGACGGAGGGAAGTGGACGAGTACAGGCATGCCTGTGGGAGTCTCCACACCATACCCCACGAACGCACAGCACAAGCAGCCGATGAAAGAGAGAATCCTCACAGTGAGCAAGAATACGGAATCCTTAAGTGGTTGGTTTCTCGTAGGTAAGTTTCTCTGGTGTGAAAGTGATGTAGAAGAGAATGTCAGGGTGTGTAGGGCGTACATTGCGGGCATGATGCACCACCGATTTTTCGCACTGGTCCTCTGTGCGGTATCCACTGCGGGCCACGCTCAAGTCCTTCTGGACAACCACGACGACGTACGCCATGTGATGCACGGCGATCATGTGCCCTTTTTGAACCAGCTCGGGAACGGTTCAGGGGGTACGGTTTGGCCGGGGTGGCATGGGACACTGGTCGAGTATGTGCCGAATCCCTACCCGGATGCAGTGAATAGTTCTGCGCAGTGCATGAGCTACTTGCGCAATCCATCTGAGACCTATGACGTCATCATTATTCGGACAGATGGTTTGGCGGATGTCAGCGCATTTGTGGCAGGAACTGCCCAACTGCAGCTCGATGTGTTCAGTCCGGTCCCCGGTGTTGCCGTTGAGATTACCCTGGAGGATGCCGAGACCGTGGGCCCGTCGAACTATCCCGTGGGTCGGCACAGCAACTACCGCGCGGTGACCACCACAGGAGGCCAGTGGGAAACGCTGACCTTCGATTTCCAAAGCCAGCCGGACGCTTCCATCGGCATGGACGACGTCGACAACATCGTCATTCTGATGAATCCGGGGTTCAACATCAGCGAACAGTACTATTTGGACAACCTGCGCGGCCCGGCGCTTGACGCCTACGATTGCGAAGATCAACCGGGCACGGACCCCGATGTGGTCGCTGATTTCGACTGCCACCACGGCCTTGAGCGGATCTACAGCGATGGTCGGTTGTTCCTGTTCCCGAATCCGGCGCCTTCCGCAGACAATTCCTCTGCCAAATGCCTCGAGTATACACGCAACGGCGCAGTGACAGATGACGTATGGGTAGGCCGGTTCGCTGGCGGTCCCCGTTTCCCGGAAACCACGATGACGTTGCGGACGTTAGATGCTTCTGCTCCGAGCACCCTCTTGATTTCCTTGCAAGACGACCAGGGGAACGAGTTGCTCCTCGTGGAAGGCACCACCACCCTGCCAGGATCGTGGGAGAACCACACGTTCAACGTGTCTTCTCTAGCGGGAATCCCCGTTCACCGGTTCGTCGTGCTGTACCGCCCTGGAATTCCTGAACCTGCAACGCTGTATGTGGACGATTGGACCATGGACGTGACGGTGGGGGTCAGCGAAATTCAAGCATCGCTGCTGACAGCCGTTCCGAACCCTGTGCGGGATGGCGCGGTTCGTATCAGCGGTTGCACTGCGGGTCCGGTGTGGGTGATGGGACCGGACGGACGGGTGGTTTGGTCAGGCACGAGCACGAACGGCTTGGTGGATGTGCCGGTACAGGGCTGGAGTGCAGGTCTGTATGTCGCGCGTACCGAGCAAGGTGCGCACACGCGGTTCGTGGTGGAATGACCGTTCGGGTGCTCCTTGCGGTACTTGCCGCAGCCGCCGGGGCACCTGCCGCCGCCGGAGATACGTTGTCCACGCCCGGTGAAGTGGGGGTGCCGACGTATGCGCTCGACCGACTCGATCCAGGCTGGAGTTTGACGGGCTATTACCGCCTGTTTGCGCTGGACCGTCGGCTGGAAAAGCCCTGGCCTGTCCTTGCGGAAAATGCGTTTGCAAACACCCCGCCCCACGTGATGGGGGTGGGGGACATCTACCGGGATCCGCCGATGATGCTGTTGCAAGCGGCAGTGCGTCCCGGCGGTGGCGCAAGTTTGGCCATGGACATGGCCCTCTACAGCCACTTTACCGGTTCAAATGGTCAAGTTCCCTTCAACCTCAACCTGGGCGTCAACCTGTACGGGACGGTGCCACTTCGAGCGTTTACCTTAGGAATTCAAGCGGGTGGTATCCATTGGACGGAGCTCAGCGGCATGACATTTAGTGCCTTTCCCGGATACGAGCGTTACAGCCTGTTCGAACGTTGGCCATGGGAAGGTGCCACAACGAGTGTGGAGCGGGCAATGACCTTTTTCGAAACGGGGACAATCAACCGCGATGTGCGCTGGGCACGCCAAGCGTTTAAAGGGGCGGTGCTTGATGTCACCCGTTTGCCTGGGGGACTGGAGGCTCGGGTGTTGTGGGGAAAGACTCCGGTGACCGCGGTGTTTGGCGATCCGACGGAGAGGTATACGGTGGGTGGACGGTTGCGGTGGAAGCCCTCACCGGGAGCATCGGTCGCTGCGAATACGGTCGTCCACGATTTGGGCCCGGACGCGACCGGGCTGCCTGTGCGGCTGGCGCTGACCACCCTCGATGGGGCGTGGACGAAGGGCATGTGGTCTGCGACGTCCGAGGTGGGAACTGGAAGCGGAACGCGTGCGGATGGATGGGCCGGGCGAGCAACGGTAAAGCGCGCCGGAAAGCACGTCCCGTGGGAAATCGATGCCTACCGCATCGGTTCGGAGTTCATCAACCCCTATGCGAATTTCGCGAGTCCCGGCATTGCCGCTTCGGGTGCAGATGCCGCTGCGGTTGCGGGAGGAGGAGCAACGGGGTTCGGAGGTAGTTTGCAAGACGTCGGCCACGCCGCGTCGAACCGGTGGGGTCTTCAAGCAAATGCGTGGTTGCGGCCGGCAAAAGCCCTCCGATTCAATGTGGGCTGGAGCTCTTCCCGGGAACTGGAGGTGCTGACAAATCGCATCTCCGTCGGCCACAAGATCAGCGGACTTCCACTCAGCCGGTTCGTGGCGTTTTCGCAGGCCGTCGGTCCGTATCGGCGGTGGAACTCTTTTTACCGCGGGGTGTCGGAAGACATGTTCATCACGGAGGTAGACGAAGAAACGGGCTTGCCCCGCAATCCTGCCGGGTTTTCGACGGTTCAGCTGCATGCCACGGCGCGTGCGGCTGAGCGCACCGCGCATCCGGTGGTGTTGAACGGGGTGGCCACGTGGGCCGCTGCCGCGGACCGGCGCATTTGGCTGCCCGGGAGGGGCGGGACGTACTATGCGAGTGCAGCGTACGTCGAGGTGGACGTGTTTGTGCGGTTGACCCGGGCTGTCGATGCCTCTGTGACGTGGGGTCGGGAACAGATCCAGGGAGGTGATGCCACCGCAAATCTCCTGTATATCAAGCCTTCGGGAGAAACGGCGGGGGTACGCGTTGAACCGGGAACGACCTTTGACGACACGGGCCTTGCAGGTACCCCGTTGCCAGGTGCGAGTTGGGCGGGCGGCGCGTTCGCGGCGGACGGCCCGGTAGACCAACGTTCGGCCCACCTGGGCTTCGGACTGGACCTGCGGGTATCGTCGAACTCCGGGCTGTATGTCCGCCACCGGCGCTTCCGCCAAACCGATGCCCACTTCACCGCAGACGATATCCGCGGCACCGAGACCACACTCGAATTCAAATTCTTCTTCTGATGGCGCGACGTTTTCCAGGGATTTTTCTTCGATGTGCTGCCGTGGGAGCTTCGCTGCTGTGCGGTGCCTCTGTAGGTGTAGCTCAAGGAACCGCGCCTCGGATCAGCTTCACCGGCGCAGGAAGGTTCTTGATGCAGCACGATGCCCTCGGGGGCTCGGTGGCGGAAGGTGATACCGTCACGCCCGCCCGGGTGATGGGGGGTGCGGCGGTGTTTGACTTCGGCATCCGCGCCCGGCCCGATGCCTCGACAGAGGTGGTGGCGGTGACGCGGGTTACCAGCCGACTGGACGGATTTTGGGGGGAAGGCGTGGGCTTCGGCGTGCGGGAGTTGTATGCCCGCGGACTGATTCGGGGCGTGGTGCGCTACCGCATCGGGGACGTAGACCTCCGCTTGACCCCGCTGACCCTGTCGAACCGCAATACGGACCTCGGCGGCGGACATCCGGAAATGCTCCGGGTGTGGTCCGACTGGATCGATTACGACCGCTTTTACCGCGGCGGGATGTGGCGCCAGCAGGGGGTGGATGCGGATGCGGTGCTGGCGGTGAGGCCGTTCGACGAGGTGGCGATTCGGGGGATTTTGGCCAAAAACCGCGGAACCGATTACTTCTTCACGCCCGACCGCTTGCTCGGCGCGTGGGAAGCCGTCGGGACGCGCGACAGCCTGCGGATCGGCTACCGCGGGGTCTCCCTGTTCGATGTGCCCACGACGGCGCAGTTCTCGGAAGCGGCCACAGCGACCACGGTCCACACGGTGAATGGCAGTGGGCCGCTGACAGCGAGCGGGACGTGGGGAGCAGAAGCTGGCATTTCGCACCGGAGCCACGAAGGCTTGCCGGATGCGCCCGAGCCGGCTACGGCAGAAGTCGCCGAGGCCTGGACGCGTTGGACCCGTCCGGCCGGTGCATGGACGTTCACCGCACGCCACGTGGCCTCGGGATTCCGCAGCCCTGGCGCCCAAAGCCGCCAAGTCGACTTCGGTGCCACCGCCGCTACCTGGCCATTCGTGACGAACCGGGAAGTCGTCCGCACACTCACCCCCGCTGACCTCCTCCAGGATGGCGGCGTGTACCGACCGGCCATCGCCCCCGGCCTTCAGGCCTACTCGCCGATCTACCGGGCCGTCGAGCCCTACGGCCCCGCAACGCCGAACCGGCAGTCGGTAACGGCTGGGTTTACCGGCAAGTCGGTCGCCGTAGAGGCCATTCTCGCGCAGGAAGCGGTGGGGGAAGGCATCGCCGAGCGCCGCCGCATGGCCGCCCTCCAAGCCACCGCCAGCCACACCGAGCTTCTCGCAGGCCGCCCGCTCCGCATCGACGGGCTCCTCCGCACCGAACGGACGGCCCGTCCCGGCCTGGCCGACCTCGGCCCCGGCTTCGACGGCATCGGCGAAGTGGATTGGATGAACGCCCGCGCCGAGCTCGGCGTGCAGTGGGAACCTGAGCCCGACGCCGCCCTCCACGCCGCCGTGCTGGCCGTGACGGCGCGCGGCACGGACTACCTCGCCGTCCGCGACAGCTACGACCGCATCACGGACTACACCGCCTTCGACGCAACGTACACCGCATGGCTCGCCACGGCGGGCGTGATGTACCGCTTCACGCCCTCGTCGCGCCTGAACATCCAGTACCGCACCCAGTGGGTCGACGATGCGGATGCGCCGGGTACGTTCGGTTGGAACCAGTGGACCTTCCTGTATACCTTGTATTTCTAAGTCGACACGCCATGAATTCAGTGATTCAGCACGGACGCGGCCTGTGGGCTGTAGCGGCGATGGGCCTTTTGGTCGGCTGCGCCAAACCCGAAATCGAAGGTCCCGAACTCCAGGATCTTTTCGGACCGTTCGAGGTGCTCGAAGGACTTTCGGCGGACCGTTCGGAAGTGAATTTCGCTGCCGGCGAGCAGGTCGGTTTTACAGCAAAGCTTTCGATAAGGACGGATTGGAGGCTGGAAATCATCGGTTTAGAGTCAGGAGCTCGAAAGGTCATCGAGGGCCGTGAGCGCGATATCCGGGCGGAGGTGGCAGCGTGGGATGGGACGATCACCTTTGCACCGCTGTTTGCGGAGGAGCCATGTGCCACCCGGTTGACGTTTGTGGAGTTTCCGGACACCCTTTGGGGCGACACAGTGGTGGTGACGGGGTTGCGGACGGCGCCCGAGGTGGCTCTGGTGGTGAGTGATTTCGAGAACCCGGCCCAGCCGGTCGCCTCGTTCACCGAGCCGGTTAGCACGAACCTGCGGGCCACCGGCACCTACTACCAAAACCTCTTCACCTCGCCGCCTTCGTTCGCCACCGTCGAGCCGGCGCAGGGAAGCGGCATGTGGATCATGTCGGCAAACCACGTGCCCGCGAACATCTTCATTTGCGGCGCAGCGGTCGATGCCGCGCAGGCGACGACCAGCACCGGATCCTACTTCGATTTCGGCACCTTGAACCCGGAGCATGTGTACTTCAATGCCCTCGTTTACGGGTTTGGCGACGGCATCAGCCGGCTGCAAATCGGCCTGAAAGAAGACGACAACCTCGACGGCACCTACGACCGCTTCACGGAAGGCGCGTACAACGCGGAAGTGCCTATCGACTGGGTCGGCTGGAAGGTGGTCAGCATCCGGGCGGATGCCTTCCTGCGCAGCACCATCGGGGGGTATGGGAACAACGATGCGACGGGGCGCCAAGACCTCGACCGCATCGTGCAGCTGGAGTTCCTGCTGCTCGCCCAAGAGCAGACCACGGGCTTTGTGGGCCACGGCATGGACTTCCTGAACTTCACGGTGTACGAGCCATGGCGTCCGTGAGGCCTGGGGTTTGGAGTTCTTTCGGAGTGCTCGCGGCGGTGTGGGGTGGGTCGGGGTGCGGTGTGGCGCTGAAGCCGCTTGCGCTGGAGGATGCGCGGAAGGCGCACCTTGTGGACACGCGGGAGGTTCCGGTCCGCACGATGGTGGTGTACGGCGATGCGACCACGGACGTGTGGGG
>Ga0315899_10008612_pt1 | contig 10934 bp, 13 predicted proteins | sample LakEriMetagenome_2_FD_203518 | JGI IMG/M metagenome (GOLD analysis project Ga0315899, IMG submission 203518) | Freshwater fungal communities from buoy surface, Lake Erie, Ohio, United States - Buoy 4 MA112 | ecosystem: Environmental > Aquatic > Freshwater > Lake | place: USA: Lake Erie, Ohio...
GGGTATGTGGAGTTCATACGTTCTGCCGTCCTCGACATGATACATGCGTAGCTCATACAACGCTCACCGTTGCCAGAAGGTACAGTAGACAGGCTCGCACTTTGAGGCTGAGCGGACGTGGGAGTCCGGGCCCGAGACTGACGTGGCGTCAAGTTGCAAACAAGGTCTGACCTAAAGAATGCCTGCTGCACCTTGAGCGACTCCACCGCCGCCTGCAACTCCTCTTTAAGCCCAAAGAGTCGCGGGGTCTCATTTGCAAGAGGCTGCGTATGCTGGCGCCCGACAATGGCGTGTCCCTGGCGCTGCGAAATGGCCACACGTCTGAGCATGCGCTGACGGCAGTCGTTGCGCTGTCTCGAAGTATCTCGCAACTTTTCTCGCATTCCAAGTTCGATTTTCTTGCTCGCTGTTGCCTCCCCTTCTGCTCTCCGAGTGCTGCGCTCCAGCTCAAGCGCCCGTTTCTCTGCCGGCGCTTCTCCATGTTGAGCCTCTCTCGTGCGGCTTGAGCCTCTTGCAGGGATTCCTCGAGGTCTTTTTTGAGCTGCTTGGTCTGTGAGAGCTCTGCCTGCAGCTCAACTACCTCCTGCTCTCTTCTGGACAGGAGATCTTCGGTGGCGTTCTGCACACTCCGGTCACCGTCTCGAAGTTGGCTGCCCATCTTGACCATGCTTCGCAAGTGCTGCACTTCATCCTCCCGCCTCGCCTGCAATCCTTCTTCTACTGCAAGCTGCCACAGCTCCATCGCAAACGAAAGGCTCCTGTGAAGCATGCACGCCAAGATTCGTCCCATCAGATACCGCTTCCGCACTTTCTCCGCCGTCAGCTTGCGCCAGGCTTCAAGGCACCGCACCACGGCTTGCAGCTTCCACCGTAATACCACCTTGGTCGATTTAGCCACCATTGCCTTCTTCTCAGCGCAGTTTTCTCGCCACCGCTGCAAGGCAGTGAACATGCCCGCGTTTTTCATCCGCAGCGCCACTCTCTCCATGATACCCCGCTGCCGATGCAGCTCCCGCACACTGTTGCACCACCGGGAAACGCTCGCGGCAACTGCGGCATGCAGCATCCGCTTGAAAACCCTCTGCATGACAGCATTGCGCCGACCCTGGTTTTCAATAAACTTCATCCAACCTGCAACTCCACGTGTTCCACGGTAATTGTCCTAGAGCCTACCGGCTCAAGACTCCGTCTCCCCTTGAACAGTTCTCTGTTCAATAAGGTTCGTTGTTTCCCAAAATAAACTACTCCTTTACAAACAACCATGCCGCTCTTTTGCCGCTGACGCCGCTGTGCTCATCCAACCGACCCGTCGCATGAGCCTCACAGCCCCGCGTCCGTCACCAAGGGGGTTGACATCTTTCGTGCAGGAGGAGCTGGAGCACACTACTACCCTGCCTAAAGGAACAATGGGAGAAGCATGGGGTCTGGCAAACCCTAGATCAGGGAGGCACGAACCCCGGAATGTCATGTACTGTGGAAACACATCCCAAGACATTGGTGGATGTGCCATGCGTCTGGTGTCAGCCGCGCCGCTGCCGATGCTCCCTTACGGAGATCCCGGCATGATTGAAGCGACTTAAAGGTTTACTGAATGCTCGCCAAGAATAAATTGGCGTCCGGGGGACCCTTACACATCGTCTATGCGCTATGGAATGTGTGTGTGTGTGTGTGTGTGTGTTGGTATGTGTGTTGTGCGTGTGTGTGTGTGTGTTGGTATGTGTGTGTGTCAGATTGCAGACCACCGATAATGTACGTTTAGGTTCAGAGTTTAGGTAGACCGATAACATAGGTTTCCTGATTTTGTTCTCAAAATCTACGTTTTCCCTCTCTTCTTTCTCAAAATCTGTGTCTTCCCCAAAAATGACTTTTTTTTTACGATTGCATGCTTCGATGTTTTATTCGCATTTTGTTTTACCGCTTTTTGTTGTAGGTTGTTTCTGGCACAAGCTCTTTTTTTCTTTCGACAGAAAGCAATAGAGAGCGAGAGAGGGGGAAAAAGAGGGAGGGAGGGAGAGAGGGTGAGCAGGGGGGTCGATGGGACGGTGGTTGGGTGGAAAGGAGGTGGGTAGGAGGGTGTATGAGGTAGGCGGGTGGGAAATGTAGCTCGCGCGATTGGGGGTTTGGGAGAGAGGGAAACAGCAGGCTAGTGTGTGTGTGAGAGAGAGAGAGAGAGAGAGAGAGAGAAATTTATTGACAATCAAATAGATGACTGAAGGTCGGTAAGTGTGTGTGTGTGTGTGTGTGTGTGTGTGTGTGTGTGCGTGTGTGTGTGTGTGTTATGTGCTTGGCGTGTCTCTCTCGCTCGCTCGCTCACTTTTCTCTCTCTCACGAGGAGACGTTGGGGTCTCGGGGTACGGCACGTGCGCCCGGCGGGGGTCGTCAACGCATGCCAAGCACGTCTGCCCGCACCACCACCCCTGCCCCGCGCAGTCAAAGCGTTCCCCCGCGCGACACACGCACCTCCGCACGCAGGCCCCGGCCGCAGGCGCCCGGCCGCGCCCCCCCGCCGCGGCCGGCCCACCCCTCAGCCTCTCCCAGCCCCCGCGAACCCGGACATGTACTATGAGCATGTGCGCACAGGGGCACCTGGCCAAGTCTTGGGGAATCATTCACTTGAGCGGCTACGCTCTGCCGTCTGTGATCGAGATCGCGGCAAAGAAAAGCAAGGGACATGCGGCAAATTCAGATTGCATCGAGGGTGACAACGTTGCGGCACTGCTCTCGGTCCCTGGCGACAAGCGCATTCGATTCCGCAGTCAGTCTTCACTCAGTCTTCACTAGTGAAGACTGACTCGACTGAGGTGTCGAGGGGTTGTTCTCACGGGAGGATAGGCCGCACTGCAACAACCACCACAACACAGGTGTGTGGTGGTTGTATGTTGCCATGTATATACTTACACTCTGATTTGTCATTTAATAATGATCTTCTTGAAGATGGGGGGAATCGGTGGCGTCCATTGGCAAGAACAAAGCAAGAGACACCACTGAGGTCGATTAGCGGAAGGGGAAAGAGGAAGGAGCGAGACAGGGAAGAAATTGACACAGATCGCGCGGGTGCGCGCGGAGGAGAGAGCTGAGGGTGTGAAGGAAGATTGGAGCCGGGGGGTCGGGGTGAGATAATTGAGGGGCAATTCAGGAACGAGAGAAACTATTAGGATGTCACTGCACCATTCCGCCCCAGAAGGTCTTCTAACTCAATTAGAGGATTTATCTATGCTGAGCGTGCATGTCCATTAATTCCTTTAGCACCTGTCAAAAACAGAGGGCCATGTCAATGCCTAGAAATGCAGGCAGAGGCAATGAGAGGGCGACGGTGGCATGATAATGCCACAGTCGAAACTGACGAATGTGCAGGCCATGGGGAAACGTGGCAGGAGTCTGGAGGCAGACAGGCAGGCGTCCACACTTGATGCGCTCAAGGCACAGAGCAACGTGTTCACCTCCCCTTCTGCGCTGCGCATGGGCGGGCGTAGACATGGGATGAGAAAGTGCCCTCAGCTCAGAGAACTCAGCGCGCACAAACGGCAGAGAGGTATACGTGCTCTCTTCCGTTTGGGCCATACATTGCTCTCTGCCGTTTCGGCATATCATACTTGCCACGCACACGCACACTATACCTTCGTCCATGCAATATGCCCCGATGAAAGAATCTCGTAGTGATCAGCATCTTCAATGACAAGGAGCCGCAGGGGGATTTCAGCTCCTGTGTGTTGAGAGCGTCAATTCGTAGACCAGTGGGCAAAAGAAGCATGTGAGATGAGAAATGCCGCCCAGCACCCATAACCTAGATTTGTGCGGAGGGCAACGAGATGGCGGGGCACCAGAAGCCTTTGCCAAGTAGTCTGCCAGCTCACGCGCAACCTCTCCTAGAAAGTATACTCGCAAGAGCGGACGGTGAGGGCCCTATGACCTGAGGACCCCACGTTCATCTCCTCGCTGATCGCATCAATCACACTTCTCGCCTCTGTCAAGCTGCCTGTCCGGCCTTCGCGCAGTTGACATCATCCGGGAAGGGGCACAGAGTAAGACACAGAGTAAGGCATACCTCTGTGCAAAAGACAATCATGATAGAAGTCGTTCACCATACCCATGGGTACATCTACATCCTTTGCCCCGATCGTCAGCAGCAGTGGCGCCTGCTCGCATAACATCAGCATGGTCATTTTCAATCGCTGGCTTGCTCTCGAGCTGTATGTGAAAGGAGGCACACTGCAGCGTGTTTCGTGTGTCGGCGTGTGTCGGCAAGGCAGCAGCCAGGCAATGCAGCACGCACCTTGATGCGAGGAATAAGCTCTGCAGGCGAAGCGTGCGCATATTGAGCGAGCCCCTCGTCCGTCTCGGGCGTGCACTTCATGTAGCGCTCCACCGCATCGCCCTCATCGCTGACCTTTAAAAAGTACGCTTCATTGAGGTCGCATACTGGCGCCACTGCCACGACCAAGGCTAATCGGACCTGCAATTCTTGCGCTGCCAGCCACAGCACCAGACACCCACCCGCAGAATGGCCTATCAGCGTCACATTGCCAAGATCGAGGGAGGCACACTCGCACGGCGCGACCGTCTGTAGCGCGTTGAGCGCCAACAGGGCGTCCTCATTGGTGCCCGGCCAGCCGCCACCCTCGTCGTCCCGGCGCCGATATTCGACCTCCACCACGCCAAAGCCCTTGCACAGTAGATCTGGGACGACCGAGTTGATGGGCGTGTTGTCAACCGTCCATTGCTGCTTCCAGTAGCCCCCGTGGTAGAGCACAGCCAGCGGTGCCTGCCATGCAGTCAGGCAGACAGGGGCACAACGGTAAGGCAGTGAGGGCGGTGCGCGTGTCACACCACACGACACGCGCAGCACCCATCAACCTGCTGCTCGCTGCGCGGGGGCATCGATATTCGCAGCCGCTGCTCCGCGTGGGGTCCGTAGCTGTATGTCGTGCCTGCCATCGCGTAGATCGTCCCGAAGTCGGTTGCTGGTATCGCAAAGCGGCCCTCGACTTTTCAGCCCAATGCTTCACAAGGTGTCGGCACGACAATCCATTATTAATTTTTGTTTTCCGCCCAAAAAAATATTAACAGACTTGTCGTGCCGAGTGCAAAATGCAATGTTTCGTTCTGACATCAGCACACAATATTAGTTTTGCGGTTTGCAAAAATTCTGGTTCACGGGGACTCGGAGCCAGCAGGTTAAAACTACTTCAGCTGCAGTCTGCACACGGTCGGTGGGTGCAGCGTGACTGCGGTTGCGGGAAGCAAATCACCAGTGTGGCCATGGATGCGGACACTGGCACCAGCGACGACTACCCCGAGATTTATGGCTCCATCCCTTCGCACATCCCTATGCTCCAGGTGTTGTGCCCCTAGGGAGGGGGAAAGCCTTGCAGGCCGTGCCCCCCCCCGCCCCCGGACTGACGCGGATGTACCATGCAGGCCGAGTCGCTGGGCACGTCGACGAAGTCGAAGGCCTTCCCCCTCATCAGCGACTTTGATTCGGTGCTGCGTGAGCTCGAAGACCAGCGCCGCGCGCAGAGCGCTGCTGCCGGCGACACTGCGGGTCTAAGGAGCCGCGAGGTGGGCCCAGAGCATGAGGAGAACAGCGCAGGCGTTGGGTTGGGACCGCTTGATATGCGTGGCTCGTGGGGCTCGTATCCCCCGCAGCGCTTGCACTTGCCTGCGGGGAACACGCAGGCAAGTGCAAGCGCTGCGGGGGATACGAGTCCCCTGTACCTCTCCACCGCCACAGCCAACATAAACATGCATATTGGGCAGCAGTTCAGCCCCCTGAAGATAAGCAGCTCAAATCCAATTGACAACATGATGAAAGACAAGAATCCAACGAGCCGCCCGACTTCAGACGGTCAGCAGCCCAGGACAGCGCCCCAGCTGCCAATGACGAAGCAAGTGCTGTATGAGACCCTGGCACGGGAGCCGGTGACGCAGGAGACGATAAATTTGGGGAACACAGAGGTGAACCTGGTGCACTTTACTCCCGGCGCGATTGAGCACAAACTCTTCGACACGCCCGCGCCACTGGCCAGCTCAATGTCGTATCTGCGGGTCGGGCCTGCGGCGCATCTCGGCTGGAGCGAAGTGAGCTTTTCTCTTTCTCAGAAGGCTGCCGGGAAGAGAGACCCGGCAGTTCTGAGGGCGATAAGCGGAGCAGCAAGACCCGGAGACGTAATCGCCCTCTTGGGCCCGAGCGGCAGTGGCAAAACGTCCCTCCTGAATGTGCTGAGCGGCAGGATTACCTCCATGGGGGGGCACAAGGTCCATGCCCGCATCACTATCAATGGCCGCATTATGTCAGCACAAGAGCTCGGGCCCAAAGTCGCCTACGTGATGCAAGAGGACGCCCTCCATCCGACCTCGACGCCACGTGAGGCACTGGCGTTTAGCGCCGCTCTAAGGCTACCGCCAAGCGTCACGCCAGAACAACGCGAAGTCATGGTCGAGGCTATCATCAGTCTGTTGCGCTTGGTGTGTTCATTTGCTGGCGCGCTTTGCTGCGTGAGAAGCGAATGTCCGTGTCTTCGAAAGCAGGCATCTTGCTTTTTTGGGGAGGGACGGTTCAGGCAGGCACTGACCTTTTTAAGGGCAACACAGGAAAAGTGCGCAGACACTATGATCGGTGGCGAGCTGATCAAAGGAATATCAGGCGGGGAGAAGAAGCGCACGGCCATTGGCGTCGAGCTGATCACCTCGCCGTCCATCTTGTTCCTGGATGAGCCTACCTCCGGCCTCGACTCGTACGCGGCCTACACAGTCGTGCAAGCGCTGCGCGATCTTGCAAAGCTGGGGTGCACTGTCATCTCCACCATCCATCAGCCTTCTTCCGAAGTTTTTCACCTCTTTCAGCGCGTCATGCTTCTTTCCGAGGGACAAATGATATACGATGGGCTTGTGGATGAGATGGGCGCGCACTTCGCGGCACTGGACTATCCTGTACCAGCCGAGACGAATCCAGCCGACCACGTGATGTTTCTGATGCAAACGTTGCCCAAACCCCGCCTGGCTTCGCTGCAAAACGCTGGGAAAAATCGCGCTGCGCCGGCACACGAAGACAGGGACCCGCACTGGGTGCCGCAAGAGCTCGCCATGTCTGCCGACGCTCTTGCGTGGGGGTTGAAGCGTGATCAAGCGGGGGCGGTGCGACAGTTTTTGGAGCTGGGCCGACGGGAACTGCGGAATACGGTGCGAGACAAGGCAACGCTGGGAGCTCGCTTCGGAGGGGCAATCGTCTTGAATCTCCTCTTCTCACTTATCTTCTTCAAAGTTGGTGACCCAACCCAAAAAGATTACGACATGTTTTCACACTTTGGAGGTATGTATGTATGTATGTGTATGTATGTATGTATGTATGTATGTATGTATGTATGTATGTATGTATGTATACGCATGTATCATACGTATATACGTATATATATACGTGCATACGCACGCGCGCGCGCGCACACACACACACACACACACACACACTAGGCCTAGCAAATATAGCCATTTCGGGCATGTTTGGCTCTGCCATGCCGCTGCTGCAGACTTTCCCTTCGGAGCGCCCCCAGTTTGTGCGCGAGTATGCCAACGGAACCTACGGCGCCATGGCATACTTCTGGTCGAAGCTCGTCACCGAAATGCCCCTGTCGCTCTCGGCGGCGATCATCACCTTTTGCGTCTCGTATTGGCTGCAGATCATGCAAGGGCAATTTATATTGCATGTCCTGACCATGTGGCTGGTGGGCATGGCTGCGGCCAGCACGGCACTTTGCGTGGGCTGCGTGGCGCCCAGCGCGAAGACGGCAATGGAGGCAGCGCCAGGAATTTTCGTGCCCCAGATTCTCTTTGCGGGTTTCTTTATCAAGATCGAGCAAATCCCCGTGTGGATCCGGTGGGCACAGTACCTGTGCTCCTTGAAGTTCGCCATCAATCTGCATATGATCATTGAGTTTACCGGTGCGTGCGAGAAAGAGCCGCAAACTTACGATGGCGCCATCGGGATGTCCGGGGGGGGGTCCCGGAAGGCGGGATGTGCGCAGCTGCTGGAGATAAATGACGTCAAGGCGGATCTGTGGTATGTTTATGCGCTCATTTTGGTGGGCATCTTCCTGTTTTTCCGGCTCCTGGGCCTCTTTTTCCTCACACGCCGGGCCCGAGGATTTGCTCTTGCATGAATTCCTTTTAGGCCACGAGTGCGGCGGCAAGGGGACTGGGGTGTGGTGGTGGAAGGGTTTGACTCAAAGACAAAAACTCAACCGTACCGCTGCGTGATCCGAAGCCAAACTGGGGTCTACGTTTGTTTTCTCTTTGGTGCACGAGCTAGGACCTATTTTTCTAGCTTTAAGATGATTGAGAAAATGTTCGGAAATCTGAAGAAGCAAAAATCAAGTGCTTAATCACAAATAGCGGCATGATGATACCGGTACAGTGTACCTGTTACCGGTCCTCTTACAGACCGGAAACGGGTCCGGTATCACAGTGTACTGATAGGCCGCCTGGGCAGCGAGGGATTCTGGATGAGGGACTCGGGGGGGGGGAGTCCGGGTAGGCCGCCCTTTTCAAGTTGGCACACGCCGGTTTAATCCCGCAAGGGGCTTAGCCCGCTGAACTTAAAATAAACAGACACAAACGACCTACTGGGCTGAGTGGAGTACCTACATAACATTTAGTACATACCAGCAATATGCCCACGTGCACACACATACACACACGGATTTGCAAATTTTCGAAATTTGCCTCTGTATGTCTGCCTCGGTCTCTCTCTCTCTCTCTCTCTCTCTCTCTCTCTCTCTCTCTCTGACTCTCTCATGCTGGGCCACGAGTGCCCAGAGGCGGTGTCACCCGAAAGAGGCGTTGTACTTACCGACCTTCAGTCATCTATTTGATTGTCAATAAACTTTCTCAGTGTCTGTCTGAGGAACTCTCAAGCTCCCTTTCGCATTCACACTCTCTCTTTCTCTTCGCATGCGCTGCTTGCACCTCCCTTTCGCGTTGAACGACTGCCCACACTGCCTGGGCTCGTGCAGCTTCCTGCCGCCATGATGAGGTCAGTGCATACCGCGCTGTTGCAAATTAGGTCTCTTTTACAGGTCTCTTTTGACACTTTATAGGTCTCTTTTGACACTTGTGTCGGCAAAATTGAGGCCAACACGTGGTGCCAAAAATGGGTCAATGCATGCCGCCACGAATAAGGTCACTATACAAACAGACAAAGACGCCAGAACTGCAAACATATTCGCCAACAGTTCTGGAGTAGTTCCTAATAAACTCTCTTTCACATATCCATGTAGAGGTTACTGAATCAAGTACCAATAAACAACACACATTCTCACTCTCTCTCTCTTTCACACACACACAGTCTTTCTCTCTCTCAAGCAAATCAGTGGATTACTGAAGAGATGCGCATGTGTCATACCTCGCTGCCAAAAATGGCACCAGATAGATGGAGAACAGTTTCTATTTCGAGGTTCGTGGCTCCCACGTTGAGGGATCCATGCAAGTGCGATGCCAGCTGTGTGTGTGTGTTTGTGTGTGTGTTTTTGTTTGCAGGGTGCCCACGCGCGGGAAAGAGGGACCAAGCGTCCTTCAACGGTAGGTGGGTGGAAGTGCTGTGCGCGCTATTCATGTGCGCGACCGCATGTGTGTGTGTAGAAAGAGAGAGAGGGGGAGGTGGTCATGGGGAGGGGAGGGAGAGGGAGATGGAGTGGGAGAGAGAGAATGTGAGAGGGAGGGCGAGGGAGGGAGGGGGAGGGAGGGAGGGAGAGGGAGGGAGGGAGGGAGGGAGGGAGGGAGGAAGGGAGAGGGACCTGGGGACCAACATTGAGGCCCGCTAACACAGCAACGGTGCTGAGCTCTCGTTGTCGCAGCGTCAGTGCCCCCTCCCGCCCCAGCACCCTTTTTGTGTGTGTGAGAAATACAATTGTATTTCCGTTTTTAGTTCTCGCGGTATCCATGCCCCCCTCCTATTAGTAGTACCTTTTGGGGTTTCAGGGAGAGTGAGAGGGAGGGGAAGAGGAAGGGATGGGGCGTGAGAGGGCGAGCAAGATTGACACAGACGGAAGTGACGGGGAGTGTGAGGAGGAGGAGAAGTACAAAAGAGACCTACTAATGCTGCAAAAGAGACCTACTAACATTGCAAAAGAGAGTAGGAAGATTGACAAGGAAGGGATGACGGGGAGTGTATACCTGCCGTACGCATGCTCAATGATGAAAGAATCGAGGAGAGGGTGTAGTGCTGTCATGCGTGCGCGCAGAGGCGCATACTTTACTCCGTAAATGGTCTCGCATGTGCGTTCGCCCTGCAGGAGAGAGACCAAGAGAGGAGAGAGAGAGGCGGGGCGCGCGCGGGGGGGGGGAATGTGAAAGCGGGGTAGAGACATTCTGTTCAGTAAAAAAATAATGGTCTCGCATGGGTGTTCCGGGGGGGGGGGCGGGAACCCGTTATCCCATACACGGCGCGCACGAACTCACGCGAAATACCAGACACTGTGAGGAGGAGGAGGGGTACAAATGAGACCGACCAATGAGGAGTACAAAAGAGACCTACTAATGTGCACGAACTCACGCGAAATACCAGACACATACCACCCTCTCTTTCTCTCTCTCTCACAGGGGCAGATGGAGGGGGGTGGGGGGGAAGACGGTAGCAAGGAGTGTGTCTAGTGATGTGTTGGCATCTTGACAAGACATTAGGAACACATTAGGAACACATTATGAACACCCGAAGACCAGAGACAGTAGCACGGAGGGTGTCTAGTGATGTGTTGGCATCTTCCTTTCTCCAACTTGCGTCTCCCCCCTCTATCTTGACCCCTGCGTGTGTGTGTGTGTGTGTGTGTGTGTGTGTGTATGCCTGCCTGCCTGCCTGTCTGCCTGCCCGGCCCCCCCCCCCCCCCCGGCGCCCCCCGCGCCCCCCCCCCCCCCCCCCCCCCCCCCCCCCCCCCCCCCCGCCCCCC
>Ga0315899_10008613_pt1 | contig 10934 bp, 10 predicted proteins | sample LakEriMetagenome_2_FD_203518 | JGI IMG/M metagenome (GOLD analysis project Ga0315899, IMG submission 203518) | Freshwater fungal communities from buoy surface, Lake Erie, Ohio, United States - Buoy 4 MA112 | ecosystem: Environmental > Aquatic > Freshwater > Lake | place: USA: Lake Erie, Ohio...
GCCCAGGCACGACATAGTCGTGGAAGGCGTCCTTCGGATGGGCCGGGCCATCCTCCGCCCCCCAGAGCCGGTTCACATTCGTCTCATTGTCGCAGAACAGCAGCCGCTCCGCGCCGGGGCAGACGAGGCGCATCGTGCCGAGCCCCGCGCAGGCGGCGGCGACAACATCGGGCGCACCTTCCACCGCGTGCAGGGCTGGCTTCGCCGCGCCGTCCGTCCAGCTCCAGGTGTTGCGGAACCAGAGCTGCGGCAGGATGGTGACCTCGTGCGGGTCCGGCCCGCGATTGGTCACCGTGATACGCGCTAGGATGTCCTTCGGGCTGCGCTTCGCATAAGCGACCTCGACGTCGAAGTAACGGTCCTCGTCGAAAAGGCCGGTGTCGAGCAGCTCGTATTCCGGCGCCTTCGGGTCCGTCGCCTTGCGTCGTGCATTCTCCGCGACGAGGTCGCCATAGGGGAAGGCGGCCTGCGGATACTTGTAGAGCATCCGCATCCAGCTGTGGGTCGGTGTGTTGTCGAGGTAAAAATAGTATTCCTTCACGTCCTCGCCGTGGTTGCCCTCGCTGTTGGTCAGGCCGAAAAGCCGCTCCTTCAGGATCGGGTCCTTCCCGTTCCACAACCCGATTGCGAAGCACAGCAGTTGCTTCTCGTCGGAGATGCCCGCCAGCCCGTCCTCGCCCCAGCGATAGGCGCGCATCCGCGCCTGGTCGTGCGGGAAGGAGTCCCAGGCCGCGCCGGAGGCGGTGTAGTCCTCACGCACCGTTCCCCATTGCCGCTCGCTGAGATAGGGGCCCCAGGACAGCCAGGGTTCCTTGCCCACGTCCCGCCGCGCGATCCGCTCCGCCTCGCTCATGACGCCCGCTCCATCTTGGTTGTGGTCTTCCGCATCCGGGCGGCTTCCGCTGCGCGCGTCTCCACCAATTCCCAGGCCCGCAGGTATTCCGCGACGCTCCAGGCCTGCGCAATGCAGCCGCGCGGCTCGAATGGCGCGTCGCCCTCAAAGATCTCGTTCACAGTGCCGAGCCCCTGGGTCCCAATCTGCGCGCCCAGCGCCTCGAGCCGGAGCCGCGCGGCCTCCACGCTGCCGCCGGTCCCGAGATGGGCCGCAATGAAAGACCCGATCAGCCAACCCCAGACTGGCCCCTGGTGGTAGACGCCGTCGCGCGCGGTGGCATCGCCCCCATAGCTGCCGCGATACGCCGGATGCCGCGGATCCAGGCTGCGCAGCCCGCAGGAGGCCAGCAGCCAGCGCTCGCAAGCCTCGACCACCGCGCGGCGCTGTGCCGGCATCAGAAGGTCGTCGCGTAGCCCGATTGCAACGATCTGGTTAGGCCGAAGCGTGGCGTCGTTCCCCTCCGGCCCGTCGAGCACGTCGAAGCAATGCCCAGTCGCGTCATTCCAGAACCGCGCGAAGCCCATCTGCGCCGCATCCGCCATAGCGCGGTATTCGGCAGCATCCTTGCCGAGCCTCGCTGCCGCCTCCTCCATGAAGCGCAGCGCCGCGTACCAAAGCGCGTTGACTTCCACCGCCTTGCCGGTGCGCGGCGTCACCTCGCGCCCGTCCACCCGCGCATCCATCCAGGTGAGTTGCACGCCCGCCTCTCCCGCGCGGAGCAGCCCATCCGAAGGGTCGAGCGCGATGCCGTAGCGCGTACCGCGACGGTGCCACGCGACGATGTCGGCCAGCACCGGGAACAGCTCCGCCAGCAATGCGTCGTCGCCGCCCAGCGCATAGGTGCGGCGGACCGCCTCGAAGTACCAGAGCGTCGCATCCACCGTGTTGTATTCGGGCGCCTCGCCACTGTCGGGGAAGCGGTTCGGCAGCATCCCGCCGTCCACAAAGCGCGCGAAGGTCCGCAGCACAGAGGCCGCAACCTCCGGCCGGCCGGTCGTGAGCGCAAGCCCTGGCAGGCTGATCATCGTGTCGCGGCCCCAGTCGCCGAACCAATGATAGCCGGCGATGACAGAGAGCCCCTCGGACCGCATGAAGATGAATTGGTCGGCGGCCAACACCAGCTGACGCACCCACCCGGGCGCTGCCTTCGCGATCGCCGGGTTCGTCGTCTCGAACCGGGAGAGCAGGCCAGATTCCCGCGCGCGAAAACGCGCCAGCGCTGCCGGATCCGGCTCTGCCTGCGTGCCAGCGCTTGCGACAAACTGCACCGTCTGGCCAGGCGCCAGCGTCACCTCAAATGTCGCGGCGTGGACATGGTCCTGCGTATCACCGAGGCCCCGCTCACGCTCCCGCGGCAGGTCGAAGCCGCGATACCAGTCGCCACCCGCCTCCACCGCCGCGCCATCCATCCGCAGATGCAACGGGACCGCACCAGGGAAAGCCAGTACGCGCGCGCCGCCCTCCGACAGCTCCACCTCCGGCGTGAAAGCGCCGATGAAGCTGCGCGCGTGGTGGTCGCGGTGATCCGTCAGTGCCTTGACCCGCAACCTGACAGGCGCCGCGCCGTGCAGCAGCGCATACTCCACACGCGTGACATTCGCGCCCGGCTCCAACCAAATGCGCTTCTCGACCAGCTGGCCGCCGCAGGCATAGCGCCAGACCGGCATCGTCCCGTCTAGCCGGAAGCTTTCAATTAGCTTGTGGCCCTGTGGCGCCACCGCGCCGCCCTGCCAGCCGAAGGTCGCGAGCTCGAAGGTGCCGCTGTCGCCTTCAAGCTCCTCCGCCAGCGCGGCCAGCAGCAGCACGCGCCCCTGCGCCGGCGTCCCGGCCGCGACCAGCAACCCATGATACCCGCGAGTGGGCCGCCCCGACACCGTGCCCGAGGCATAGCCACCAAGCCCGTTCGCCAGGAGCCACTCAAGCGCAGAGGCCTGAGACTCTTTCCCGCAAATCTCACGCCCGAGATTCATCCGCATGCCCCCCAGCCCAACGCGTAACGAAATGAGCATAAGTATCCAGCAGACGCCGAACAGAAGAAGCTCGACCATTCCGCCGAACAGCCCCGCCACATCCACCGCACCACGGGCCAGCCACTAGGGCGCCGAGTGGCCCAGTCGGCTCGACGCGCTGCATCAGCGCCGCGTCGCCCGACGGCCTGTCGTTCAACATCAACCGTCAAAAGCCAATGATGTCGCGCAGATAGGCGCGCGCCTTTCGCGCATGGTCCAGCGGGTTGGCCTTGGCCGGATCCTGCTCCGCCTCCACCACCAGCCAGCCCTCGAAGCCGGCATCGGCAAGCGCCTGCAGGATCGGGCGAAAGTCGAGCACGCCGTCTCCTGGCACAGTGAAGATGCCTTCCATCACGGATTCGCCGAAGCTCAGCCGCGCCTCCGTGCAGCGTCGCATCACGTCCGCGCGTATGTCCTTCAGATGCACATGCTTGATGCGCTTCGCATAGGCCCGCGTCATCTCGAGCGGATCGTCGCCCGACCAGTAGAGGTGTCCGGTGTCGAGCAGCAGGTTGACCAGCGTCGGGTCGGTCGCCGCCATAAGTCGGTCCACCTCTGCGCGAGTCTGCACGCCGGTTCCCATGTGATGGTGGTAGCAAAGCCGCATGCCGGCATTATTCGCGATCTCTCCTAGCTGGTGCAGGCCTGCCACCAGCGCATCCCACTGCGCGTCGGTGAAGATCGGCTTGTTCGGCAGGGGTGCTACGGGTTGCTGGTGCACAGCGCCGCCGAGTTCGGCTACGACGATGTCGTGCCCGCCCATGTCCTTGATGAATTCGAGCTGCTGATGGAAATTCTGCACCGTCCGCTCGGTCATCTCCTTCACCGTGAAGAGTGTGCTGACCCAAGGCTCGGAGACGCGTAGCCCGCGACGCGCAAGTTCCGCCTTCAGCACCGCGCGGTCCTTCGGAAAATTGTGCCCGACGCTGCACCCCTCATACCCGGCCAGCGCCATCTCACTGATCACTTGGAAAAAGCTGATGTCATTGCCGATTAGGGGAAAATCATCATTCGTCCAGCAGGTGGGCGTTATACCAAACATGATTTTTTTACGGTCGAACATTAAGCCCCCAATAAAAACTTTTTTTAGTGAAATCACGTTTCGATTATAAACGCAAGCGGATTCTACGTGACTGCCAGGGCAATCGCTTGAAATTATGAAGCCCATATTCTCAGAGCTGGCCCGGTCAATCTGAAGCGCTGGTATAAGTGTAATTTCTGCCTGAATGGGGCAAGATGCCGTGAACAGGAGATACCAAGATGAAACGGCCACGCCGGAACCATAGCCCGGCTTTCACGGGCAAGGTGGCGCTTGCTGCAGTGAAGGGCGAGAAGACGCTGGCCGAGTTGGCCGCTCAATTCGATGTCACGCAAATGTCATCAAGACCTGGCGGGATCAGCTTCTTGAAGGGGCTGCCGGGATTTTCGGCGAAGGCAAGCCGGAACCGGGCCACAAAATCTACCCGTATCTGCTGAGAAACGTGCCGATCTTGCCTCCGTCATTGATTGGTTCAGTCGGAAGGTGCTGGCCTGGAAGCTCTCGATCGCGCTCGACACCGCCTTTTGCATCGAAGCTGTGGAGGAGGCGCTGGCCAAATATGACAAGCCCGAGGTCTTCAACATGGATCAAGGGTCACAGTTCACGAGCCTAGCCTTCACGGCGCTGCTGAAAAGTCACGAGATCGCGATCAGCATGGATGGCAAAGGGGCGTGGCGGGACAATATGTTCACGGAGAGGCCCTGGCGGACCATCAAATACGAGGAGGTTTACCTGCGGGCCTATGCCAGCGTCCCTGCCGCGCGGGCTTCGCTCAGCCGATACATCGACGGCTTCTACAATACCCGTCGGCCCCACTCGAGCCTTGACCGGCAGACGCCGGACGAGGCCTATTCTACCGCGCTGCCATCAATCCCGATGGCAGCCTAACCGAGGCAGGAAGCCACTTAGGAAACGCCCAGGAAATGTTCAAATAAACCGAGCCGGCTCTCAGGAACTCGAGTGAGAGAAAGTAAACACGCATTTGCTTGGTTTCAGCTGCCTGGCGCCTTCCTTCGAGCCATGGCACCACCAACTGATCACGAACGGCCAAGGATGTCGCCAAAAACCAGTCTCGACGCTCTGCATGACGCTCGGATTTTCCGATTACAAAGACTAATTTCCTATAAATACTTGCCGCCAAAGCTGCTTCGTCACACGGCGGGCGATCAGGGACATTCAAATTCTTCCCGGCTGCTGGCGCTTCTAAGGATTGCATTCTAAACCCGACCTAAAAGCGATGTAATACCATTCGTGATGAGCATCCTTGAACGCGAAAAAGAAGTTTTTTTGATGCATCAGTGTTTGGTGAGACTGAACCGCCCCTGGTTTGGCGAGGAGTGTTTCTTTGGTTCAGCCTGGTTGGTATCCTTATCTTCTTGAAAGAACTGCCCTGGCATCTTAGTTTGACGACTTCGCAGCCGCCTGGTCCGCAACTTTTTGGTTCGACCAGACAACTAAGATCAAGGGATTTCCTATGCTCCTCGACTCCACCGGAGGTTTGAGTGCCAGTTCTCTCCGCAGAAAATTAGCCCCTCTGTTGCGCAGCCCGCGGTTTGAATTTGCGTTAGGGATCTCTGTTTTTGTTATAGGGCTGGCTGAGTTGATCGAGGATACTTTTTCCGTACTGTTTCCATCTCCTGACGTTCATCATGCGCTATTGCTTTTGGGCACTGTGACTGCTCTTCGCGGCCTTGTGGATATCCTCGAAGGTGCCGAACAGGTTGCCGAGGCGAACCTACGAAAAAACAACATCAGTAAAGACGGATCCGGGAAAAAAGACCTAGAAGCGTGACTTTTGCTCCGAATAAAAAGGATCGCAAACTGAACTGCCCCGGGTTTCGCGGAGGCTGTTTTGCTTAAGGGGATCTCTCGCGATTTTATGCCGCTCTTTTGATCACATATTGTGCAGCAAAGCAGATGAACCCTGGGCACAGGCCGGACGAATGATTTTAGCAAAGATGCGGTGCGAAAGATGCTGGTTCAGGCTTAAGGCCCGAAACCCTTGCCGGCATCAAAGGAGGACAACCCGATGATCTCACGAGGCAACGGGACAAAATCAGTGCGGTCAAAGGTCACGGCGGGTGGCGTAGCGTCGATTGAGGCTGTTGTCCCCAAGGAGCGCGTCTCGGCTATTTTTGACGGTATCATCGCCATTGCGGCAACCCTTTTGATCATGTCTGTCGATATCTCTAGCACGGATAAAGTGCTTACTTTCGGGGATTTTGCCAGAGCCGCTCACCAAATCCTAAACTGGCTTGTCAGCTGCCTGATGGTCGCCATGATTTGGGGGCAGTTTCATTTTGTTTTCTCGCATTCCAAGCATTGGGATATGGGGCTTATGGCGCTGACTTTTCTGCAAGTGGCGGCGGTTTCTCTCATCCCTTTCGCCTCGAATGTCGCCGGTGACCATCCAGAAAGTGTCGCCGCAGCCATTGTGTTTACCGGAGTTATGGCCGCCAATGGTTACATCCTAACGTTGAACGCTTAGTTCCTGCGGCGGAAGACACATCTGCATGTAGCCGACAGCAGCTATCATCATCTTCTTGAGCGCATCCGCGCGCAAGCGGCCATGTATTCCATCACTACCTGCATTGCCATGGCCGGCATCATCTCCCATCATCCGCTTTGGGGCCTACTTGCATGGGCATTATGTCCACTGTCGCTTGTTTTGATGCTTCGCTCTTCCGCGTGGCGGTTCCGACACGATAGGGTTGGCTGAGCCATCTTGCGTTCTAAGGTGTCTCAGGCTCGCGTAGATTGAAAAGGCTAGCTTCCCATTGTGATAGTGGGTTTATCAGTCTCAGCGTTCAACGAATCGTCCGCTTCTGGCAAACGACTCTTCCTCTGCGGTGAAATGTGGTGGGGCTTCCATCTTGTCTGGGTCATAGCCGTAAGTACGCGAGAGATAGCCAGACCTTTGGACAGCATCCTCAAGCTGCACTATCTCGGGACGGGCTAACGCGATGATACGCGCTACTTCTTCCTGATCGGCGTTCCGCAGCGCTATCTGCAATCTTTCGCGCAGCGCTGCCAACCGTGTACTTGGCTTCAAAATCTCCAAAATGCCTTCAATTTTGTGGACCGGGACGACGGCATGCCCAAGAGCGCGTGCGCGGCTCAGTTCAGCTTGAAGGCCAGGCCAGAAGCGGGTGGTATAAAGCGGCGTCTTTTCCTGATGATACCACTCTTCTGTCCGCTGAATTGATGACGATACGGCATTATGCAGCTTCCAGACAAAAAGTCGAAGCGCTCCCTGTTTTTCGACCCTGATCTCTTCCAGCCTCTCCTCAGGTGAAATTTGCAGAGGCGGATTGTCCGGTTTCTGCCCTAGGAATAGGAATTCGATCGGGTAGTGATCTACCTCGCTGTTGCGAAGGACGTATCTGTTGAGGTGATGCCGGCAGTATGGGCAGGGATACATTGTAGCGAAAGCGCAAAAGAAACGCTTGAAACGGGCGATTGCCTCCGCCTTCTCGGGAAGTTCCAAACCCTCAACGATTTCAGCGGAACTATGGAGAAAGCACCAGACTGCGGGCCCGATATAGTAGGGAAAACTCAGCCGCATTTCAGATTGCTCTACATCTCGCCGTCCCAACCAGACGTCGATGAAAGCTACATACTGGCTCAGATACCCACTACCACGGCCGAATTCCTCGCGTTCTAGGCGCTTTTCCAGGCCGTTCAAGTAATGCTCCGAAAGGCGCCAGGCCTGCCTGATCGCTAGCTTGATGCGCGCTGGGCAGTTTGGAAAACCAACTTCCACATCCTGGGCAAAGGGTTGGAAAACGCCCGCTTCGACCTGAGCTGCGTGCCAGGCATCCAGCGCCGCTTCATCAGGCTCGGATTGGGCGGCCAAGTCGGCATTATTCATGATCGATGCGCAACGCAGCAATTGCGGCATGAATTGCTCGTACCAGAAGCGCGCCGGCATGATCGCCCCTTCCGGGCGTACGCCATCCGACACGTTCACCGGATTCCAAACATCAAGATAGTTGGTTTCCGTGGCACTCACCCTATCCGTGCCGGAATTCTGATCCGTCAAATGTTCGGCCATAAGTTCACGATGGCTCAGGCGATTTGCATCGAAAAGCGAAAGGCTGTGGGCGTTGATATCTGTCGGTGCGATGCCGTGTAATCGCAGCGCAAGGACGAACTCGATACACTCAGCGAAGCGGGAGCGGTGTGAGTCTGTCGCAGCCCGCTCTGCCTCAATACGGGCCTCAGCCTCCCTCATCTCGGCCGTTTTGGAAATTCGATTCCAGCTTTGTATCCTGGTCTGTAGATCCGCCACCCCATCAGTTACCAGTTGAGCAAGCTTGCGGAATTCGGCCTCAGCCGCCGTACCTTTTACAATCCCAAGAGACAAGTAAAAACTGGTTGCCGCTTCGACGAACTCAGCGAAATCATCGATTCTGTAGGGAAGGTCTCGGACGCGCAGATGGGTTTCGGCATTTGCCGCATAGCTGGCACGAAAGCTTCGATAGGCTGCACCCTGCAGAAGTCGAAAAAACCCTATCTGCATCTGCAGGGGCGAGGTAGCACTGTAGCGCCATTGTGGTTCTGGACTGGAATGCGAAGAATGAACCTGATCATTTGAGGAGAGATCGACCGGCCTGTGCTGCACCTCAGGCATATGGGCGTCTATATGGCGCGCATGGACATGACTTGACCTGAAGGCATCCGGATGCGGCGCTTCATCATGTGGGTAAAATCGGCGGAAGTCGTCCAGCGAAACCATCCGGTCGCCGTCTTCGTCCAGTTCTTCGATCATTGCGTCGAGTTGTACAGATTCGGCGATGAAATGGGCAAGTATGGCGCGCAGGTCACCGACCGGAATGTGTGCTTCTAGCGGGGCGAAGTAGGCAAAAGCTCGCTCAACACGCAGGTTTGACCCACCCAGCAGTGGGACCACACCGTCGGTGAAGCGCTCATAGCTGATGCCGGCCAGCGACCCAAGAGGTCCCATGGCAAAGGAAAGATCGCGCAGCGACAGCTTAGTTCCACCACCAGCGAGGACGCGGCGTAGCGCGGCCAGCGGTGCTGAGGCGATATCCTCTTCTTGGCGCCAGATGTTCCACATCATCAAAACTGCTTCTGCAGTAGGTAAGGAAGACATTTCGATTCCTTCGTGCGGTCCACAAATCTGCCCTAGGGAGAAACATAAGCATTTCCTGGTTTGTATGGAAAGCAACCCCTCTCCCAGCCTGTTGTTGATTATGTATCACTTGCGTAGCCATCGCCAAGGCGTCGCGCGGCTTCACGCGTGGAGGGTGTCAGTTCAGCTATGGCGGCGACCTGGACCCGCAACAGTTTTGTGCCGCTCCTTTGATCACATATTGTGCAGCAAAGGAGATGAACCATGGGCACAGTTAGGACGGATGAATTTCGCAAAGAAGCGGTGCGACTGGCGCTGCCCAGGGGGCTTTCGCGGCGCCAGGTTGCGGATGACCTTGGGGTTGGCTTTTCGACCTTGAACAAATAGGTGAGCGCGCATTGAACCGCTCCGGGTAAGCCATCGACTCCAACTTCCAAATAGGATGGAGCCGTTATGAGCAAAACGACGAACAAATTCTCCCCTGAAGCCCGTGCCCGAGCTGTACGGATGGTGCTGGATCACGAGGGGGAGCACCCCTCTCGTTGGGCTGCGGCGTTATCGATTTCGGCCAAGATTGGCTGTTCGGCGCATACGCTGCTGGACTGGGTCAAGCGGGTTGAGGTGGACAGCGGCAAGCGGGCTGGCGTGCCGAGCGATATGGCTGAGAAGCTGAAAGCGCTGGAGCGGGAGAACCGCGAGCTGCGCCAGGCCAATGAGATCTTGTGCAAGAGGTTGGCATATTTGCCGGCGCGCAGCGCATATCGCCAATGCGGAGCTCGACCGCCGGTTCAAGCCATGATCGCCTTTATTGATGATCAGCGCGGGGTTCACGGTGTCGAGTCGATCTGCAAGGTATTGCCGATTGCACCGTCAACCTATTTCGATCACCAGGCCGAGCGCGCCGATCCTGATCTTCTGTCTGATCGGGCCAAGCGGGACGCGTTGCTGCTGCCGGATATCAAGCGAGTGCATAAGGCACATTTCGAGGTCTACGGCATGCAGAAGGTCTGGCGCCAATTAGGTCGAGAAGGTTTCAGTGCCGCGCGCTGTACCGTTGCGCGCCTGATGCGTGCGAATGGGATTGAAGGGGCGGTTCGCGGAAAGCCTTTGCGCACCACCTTTTCTGACAAGGCGGCGCCTTGTCCGAAGGATCATGTCAATCGGGAATTCCAGGTAGCGGCGCCAAACCGGCTTTGGGTTTCTGATTTCATTGGGCATGTTTGGACGCATTTTCCGAGCCACCAAGTGATTCCACTTGGCTTGAAAATGCTCAGTGTCTCGATCTGGACTGGCTTTGTGTATGTCGCCTTCATCATTGATGCCTTTTCGCGCCGGATCGTTGGCTGGCGCGTCAGCCGCACCACGCATACGGGGTTCGTGCTTGATGCGCTGGAGCAGGCTTTGCATGACAGGCGGCCCCTGCATCGCGGCGGCCTGATCCATCACAGCGACAGGGGCAGCCAATATGTATCCATTAAGTATACGGAAAGGCTGCTTGAGGCCGGGATTGAGCCTTCTGTCGGCAGTGTCGGCGATAGCTACGACTGTGAATATGGTATCGCAGCTTGATGGCCTGACCCATGCTACGATTGACTTCGTGTCATTGCGTTGACTTGTCGACCATCAGGTTGCCCCGGCAGCGGGCGAGATGTGACTTCATAGGAGCCTGACGGTTGCGTACCTTCACAGTCCTGTCCTCTTCGATCGATGCCTGGGCGCATTTTTAACCAAGAGAGAAACATGGACCAGATCATCATTGGTGTCGACACGCACAAATCATGTCATATCGCTGTCGCGATCAACACGCAGGGCGCGCGGTTAGGCACGATGACGATCCCGACCACGCGTCAGGGATATCGCAGTCTGGAGGCTTGGGCAACAGGATTTGGCCCTGTC
>Ga0315899_10008614_pt1 | contig 10934 bp, 7 predicted proteins | sample LakEriMetagenome_2_FD_203518 | JGI IMG/M metagenome (GOLD analysis project Ga0315899, IMG submission 203518) | Freshwater fungal communities from buoy surface, Lake Erie, Ohio, United States - Buoy 4 MA112 | ecosystem: Environmental > Aquatic > Freshwater > Lake | place: USA: Lake Erie, Ohio...
GCCAGAAATGGAACATGCCAATTCGGGACTGGAAGGCGGCACTGAATCGGTTTAGTATTGAGTTTGAGGACCGGGTCCCTCATCAATGACCCTTAACTCCGTTTACACAAAAACTCGGACACCCTCCTTCTTTGATCTGTTGGAATTAACAGGATTGCCATGGGTGGTGTATGTGCGGTAAAAAAATTGCATATGACTGAATTTGATTTTTTACCGCCCCTCCAAAAAGCTTGGTATATTGAATATTGGAACTTCCAACTAGAGTTTCATCACCTTGCCGCAGCCAATTGTGTTGATGAAGTTGATGATGAATTGGCTGACTTGCAAGAATAGGCTGAAGAGGATGAGGACTTTGAGAACTTGCTGTATGAGTGGGTGTCCACATTTCTGAGTTCGGCTTGATTTCAGACTAGGTTTCAAACACTGGTTGCCACTGAGAATCTATTTGGCAGTGCACCTGATACAAGTGATCTTTCCCCCTGCTTTTGATAGTAACTTTTCGATATCCTCCCCCTTTACCATATTTCGCATTATGAGATACTAAAAATAACGAGTCAATTCTTTTGTCTCACACTTGCGGACGTCGGACAGAAATACCGCATTGAATTAGATGGTTGTAAATTTCTTCGTAATACGCCTGGGATCTAGTTGGGTCAGAAATGTCGCCCTTAGGTACATAGATCGGAAGTCCTTGGCGCCTATGGTGAAATCATTTGAGCAATTGAAATAAGGCAGAATGATGTGATTAATGTAAAATTTAACAAAATTTGTAGGTTTTAAATGTCTTTATTTTATAATTCAAAAGTACTAACATTATTCCTCGGAATGTATGCGTCTTTAGCCTTCTCACAAGAAATTCTTTCCTTCAATGTCGAACCGGCAAAAGTTGTTGAAGGAACAGAAGCAGTTTTTCGGGTTAATCTTGCAAAACCCTTCACAAATACAAACGTTTGGTGCGGTTTGAGAATTGAGTTTGGCAACGGAGAGTCTAAAAATATCCGAGTGGGTGAGGACGGCGACAAAGATCTTAACCTCACTTACAAATACACATTCCCAAATGCCGGCACCTACAGTGCATCAGTAGTGGGTGTGTACATGTCTCGCGGTTTGAAGTCGGCAACTGCTTGTACAGGCAACAAACGAATTTACACTGTCGTTGTTGATTCTAAAAAGCCAGCAATAATAGCTCCTGCAAAGCCCTTGGTAACTGCAGACTTGCCTTCTTCGTTCAATCCACCCATTGACCAAGACAAGTTGCAAGCTATCAGCGCATCAAATGCTGGATTTAGAGACGCCATCCAGGGCTACACAATGAAGAAGCTGGACTCCGTCACAACTATGATGATTCAAGCCAACCAAGGTGAGCCCTATGCCCAGCTCTTTTACGGCTTGGCACATACTGAAACGTGGACTAATATATATGACAAAAAACAAGCCTGTTATTGGTTCAGGCAATCAGCAGTGGCGGGGGTCAGTCAAGCCCGTCTTTTTTTAGCAACCAAAGCCTTCAAAGATAAAGAGTGTTTTGATGTGCCGCCTACACTTGAGCAAGCAAAGGTATGGGCACAACTGGCCGCCATGTCAACTGATTCATTGGTCAAAGAGGATGCTGAAAAACTCTTACAAGAAATACTGAAGTTTCAAATTGAAAGAGGCGGCAGGTAAAACTCTAACGTTTGCAAGCCGCCGACTTGAATCCGGGTTAACTTTGCAATTTAATCCGAATTTCTTGGAAACCTGTAAACGCTAATCTAAACACGATCATCCAAGACAAGATTCCCAGCACGAACAGTTTGACATAGTCCAATGTTTCGGGCAAATTGAAGGTTTCAATCAGTGGAAAATTCCAAAGAAAATGTATACCAACTGAAATTGCGAAAAGCGACAAAAATCTTCCACTAAAAATCGACTTGAAAACGTCTTGAGTTTTGGCATACACCATCCAAAATGCACCCGCTGCTATGGCAGTCCAAGTTATGTGCATAAAGGGTGACAACATGCCGCGCAAAATAATCAAATCATTGAGTGCTTTAAAGCTGTTGCTCTCTAGGCCAGCGCGCAAGGCGTAGCCGGCAGATTCAAAACCAGCAAAACCTGTTCCAACGGCAGCGCCATAAAGAATACCGTTCAGGATGAAGGGGTGCCGCGACTTAATGAGTTGTCTTCCTAAAATCAAGACGGCTGCTAATTTGGCTATCTCTTCAATAAAGCCGGCTGATGCAGCACCATATAGTTTTTCAAGAATAGGAAAATAATCAAAAAGCGCGAAGGTCAAGAGGAATGACAAGGCGCCGCCAATTAACACCAATTTTGAGACAAATACAACACTGATATTTTCTGTCGTGTTCATTTCAAAAAACAAAGTGAGAACAGCGATGGGCACTGCAAAACAGCCAATGAAGATCAAGGCCGGGATCAGATTAATGGCAGATAACTGATAGTGAGAAAGCAATGCCAAAAGCAGCAGGTAAGTTAACAAGCTACCGGTCAAAACCTTTACGAAAATCCAAGGTTTTGGAAAAACAGTCATAGCAGCATGAAGTGCTGGCGTTGTTTGGTCGGTGCCTACGCTTAACTTGGCTTCAAACTCTTCCCACGCATGTGAAATTAAGGTTTGGGATAAAAAGTCTTTGACTGAAAATGAATAGTTATGGTTCAAATCCAATTGCTCAGCAATCAGATCCTTTGACTCGGAATTCAAACCGGTCAAACTGCTTCTCCGCCAAATTGAATAGTTTGAATCAACTTACCTAAGGCAATGTTCAGTTCAGGGCTGAGTGCTTCAGATCCAGCAAATCCTGTGTTGTCCATGATCGTTTTTTGAAGTCCTACCAACCAATCTCTGACGTAGAGCATAGAAACTGCAATTGGTACTTCTTGAAGAGGAGGCGTGGGCCCACTGAACGATGGAAACGGTTCAAAAATACGTCTTTGTGGTTGATCGGGCGGAATCCCGGGACGCTCGTTCATCGGCGCATGACTCATACCCAATTGACTGACAAAATCACCGATGATATTGCGAGCGATGGTGGCCTGACGGTCTGCAATTTTTTCCCATGTTGTGCCCGCATTGCTTTCGGCAGCATGCAGAGCAGTTGCGAGTTCATGGTTTAGTTGGAATCTTTGAGCAGAAATAGCAAGCTCTTCTACCAACAAGGTTAAGCCTTTGCTAGGCATGAGACTGGCGCCTGAAGACTCATTAGAAGAGGCGTAGTTTCGAATCTTGCTGATCCAAAACTCAACTACTTTGTCAGCAAAATTTAAAGCACGCGGGTGAACTGCCGCCGTGCTCGTACTAGTGGCAGAGCTTGCTTGAACTGATGACCCATCAATTGCGCTGTTTAAGAAGTCATCTAGGTCAAAATCAAACGCGCTAGATGCCGATGAATTACTTGAGGCCGCATCTGCGGTTTTGATCAAGTCCTCGTTGCCTGATGCTACTTTGAAGTACAAGCTTTTAAGTTCGTCAAGGTCTAGGTTGAAATTTTCTAGAACTTGCCAAATGTCATTATTGCGGATGACAGGTACCAAATCAGTTTTAACGATCTTAAAGATCTCTTGCTTTTTGGCAAGTTCTTCTCCTTGACCCTCACTGAAATATTGCTTCAAGCGACTGTGCATTGAATCTGCAAGTCTGTTCGTTTTATCTTGAAGCGTTTGGATACGAAGTTTGGGATTTGCCAACAAATTGATACCGTCAACAATTCTGCTGATACCGCCATCTTGTGGTTTCATCGCAGCATCCCAAGCCTGTTCTGGACTCGAAAAGTGTTTTTTAACCATTTGATCATCACAGAAAAATTGACGCAACCTCAGTAGTCGGTCTTGATGATCAGGGTTGATGTCAATTTCAACGCCCTTGTCGTATTTCATGTAGGCGGAATCTTTGATCTCCGGATTACGCAACCAAAACATGTTGTTGAACGCGTTGACGTCGGTCCATTTATCGACCCAGTCCATTGAGCCAAAGCGCTCAAGTAAGGAGCTCTTGATGCGATCGGGCCATCGTTGTCGTTCTGTACTTTCGTTGTCGCCGCCTTTGGCTTGCAAGTCCATGTCGAACTTGGTCATGACAAGTAACAGGCCGGCGGGAACATTGGCCCGCTTATCTGGCGAAGCGCCATTGGTGTCACGAACCCATTGGTCAATCAGAGGGGCATAACCTGTTACCTCTTGTGGACCCCAAGGCACGCACAATAAAACGGTGGACAGTTCTTGGTCTGCTGTGTAGCGTTGAAACAGAAATGCTACCTTGCCTCGTAAAAATAATTCGGCACCAAGTGTGCTGGAATTTACTACAGACTTCTGTGGATCTGAAATTTTCAGGCGTGAACGTGCGCCAGGGAAATCTAAAATGTCTAAATAGTTTGCGAATGTCCAGCGAGAACTTGGCAGTGGCAATCTCAACTCGGCAGTCAATGCGGCGATGACTGATTTGGGCATTGAAAGCGGTGATTGTGGTTGACCATTCAAAACAGGACGGATGTCGATTTGCCCACCATTCGGCTGACCCAGTTCACTTAGAAGTTGTGCATCAACGATGCCTGTTTGACCTTGCTCTGAAACTACTGCATTGAGAGGAGCCAAGCAAATGTCTGCACCCTTTAGCTTTTCAACCGCATAGGCCAACACTTTGTAGAGCTCGGTGAAAATAGGATAGTCACGCCAAACCAACGCAAAAAGATCTGCCCGTTGCTCAATGGTCAAAAAGGAAGCGGTAGCGATGGCTGTTGGCCAAAAATCAGACTGAAGATTGTGGGTCAAGTTGCCAAAAAAGTTTTGCAAGTAATCTCGCAAGTCCAAAATATCTTCTTGGCGAATTGAAAGCGATTCATTTTTGAAATTCGCCTGTACTTTCAGTTTTTCCAGTCGTTCGGTAATTTTCTTAGGCTCGAGCGCGGGTAAGGTTAGCGAGCCAGCGTGGTCAAAGTCTGAAAAGAAACTGTTGAATAAAATTTTCAGCAAGTCGCTTTCAGACAAAAGGCGAATTTCGACAGGGAAAGATGGATCTTGGGTTTCGGGTCGTGACAATGAGAAGCGAGTTACCACCCCGGTCGATTCACGACCACCACCTGGATTGATTTTTTGCAAAAAGTCCACTTGCTGGTCGCCCAGTTGCACCATCAAGTTGCCATCTGTGGGTTTTGCCAGCGCAGAAACGAGATAAGACTTACCTGCTTGCGAGGGGCCGAATACGCCAACGCAGGCCGCACGTTTAGAAGACGCATGCAACTTACGCGCAGCAAGCCGAGCGCGCAAGAAGAAGTAGTGGTTATCAACTTCATCCAACTTGATGCGGTGCGTTGAATTAGCAGCTTGTTTGTTCCAATCGATGGCAGAAGTTGAAACTTCAATCAACGATGAATTTTGGGTAGCGATTTTATTTGACATGAAATACTTCAGAATTTAAGTCAGGCCTCTTTGACATGACCACTGTCTAACCAGTAGCCACTGTCATCGGGTAAGGTTTGCAATTTCAGAGTTAAAAAACGACGGTTCAATTGCGTTCCGTCATTGCCCAGTACTTCAGAAATTTCAAACCTTTCTGTTTCGCCTTTTTTGATCCCTCCTGCATCTCTGCGAAGAACGACCTTCAAAGGCGTCTTGGGGTGCAGACGTTTTCTAGATTCATCGTCTGCGTAATCGAGCACATAAATTAAGCTTGCACGCCAGCGCTCAAGTGGTAACTGGCGGAAGCCTAACCACATGGCACCCCTGAACTCAAAACTGGCATCGGGCAACTCATACTCTTTGTCGTCCAGACGTACGTCTGAATAAAACACATCGGCTTTTGGAATCTGGCCGTCATTGGTCAGTTTGCCAACAAACCGTGTGGTTGAACGGAGGTTCAACTTGTCACTTCTGAACAAGAAATTGGGCAAACCGCCTTCTGAAATGGTGCAAAGCATGGCGCCCACGGCAGCAGTCGTTTTGGGATCACCAATACAACCGAAGTGATGAAAAGGGTACCAAGAGCCAGACCTAAAACCATTCATTTGAACGATTTTTTCAATCGGAAGTGGTAGGAGTCGCTTGACCGTTGAGACAATTCCTTTTAGTCGAGTGGGTCGACCCGTCAGTAACAAAACGTCACAGTTGTGAGCGTGAATTAATTCGCACAAAGCTTCAAGTACGCGGTTAATTTCCGTGCCTTGTTCGATGGTTTTGTGAATAGCACGCAAGTCAATTGAGATAGGACAATGCAAGATATCAAAGTTCTTGGATCCAGCCTGATGAGCGTAATCATTGATGAATGCAATGACGTTATCAGAAACTTTGTGCGGCAGACATTCTTCAACAGTAATCCGCCTGGGCTCCAAAGTGGCCACCATGTCTAAGTTTTCATATTCAGACAGCAGTTTCAAGCCGAGGGGCGCCAAAATTTGGGTCGTGGCTTGACGACGCAAGGTTTTGAGTTGAATGTCTTGGTTCGCCCTGTCGGCACCAAACAATTCTTTGGTGACAACGGTAGGGTCTTTCAGCCCCCCTATTTGAAGTGCATCTTCAATAGAGCGAATGACGTGAATTTGAATGACCCTTTTTAAAATATCATCGCCAGCAATTGAAAATCCTTCGCGGAATATTTGTTCCGGCATAATGGTGACGTTGGTGCCAGTCCCCTCTAGTGTGTAGTCTGCAATGACCAAGTCAGTGGTGCCGCCGCCAATGTCAATGGACGCGACACGCAAAATGTTCTGTGATCGTACATTCACATCGCCAAAATGGCGTCGAGTGGCTTGGAACATGGAAGGTGCTGACCCGCCAAATTGTGATGTGATCATCGAGTAGAGCCAGACAACTTGCGCGCAAGTTGCTTCGTCGTATCGAATGATGACCTCTGGAATTGCCGGGGCGTCTGCAGCCGATACATTCCCATCCGCATCCAAATAGCCAAAGGATTGCCAGACCAATTTGCACGCATGCTGCGTTCTTTTTCGGAGAATGGCTTGCTCTTGAAGCGGCATCGCTGGTGGCAAAGTCAGAACCAATCGTTTGAGTCTTCGTGCCAGATCGTAATTGGGCATTCTCGATCGTTTCGACGGCGAATTTATAAGGCAAAGGGTTTGCGCCAGAATTTCAGAGATCGCAAAAGTCATCAATGAACTTCTGGAATATCGCGGGTTCAATACTGGTAAACGGTTGGGGTCGTCCAATTCCATTTCACACAGAGCATCTCCTGATTCGTTGATGAGGCTTAGCAGTGCACCTTCATTCGCAAGAGGTTCAACCATCAATGAGTTGGGTTGGTTGAAATGCCAATTCAATGGAAAAGGTGCTTCGTCCCAAAGGTAACGCTTGGGACTTGCCAGGCCTGTTGCGCCTTCTGTACCCCGACGTCTGGCGGCTAATCGGCTCGCTTCAGGTCCAACACGGGTAAACGTTGGCCACATGAAAGCGTTAGATCTGCCACTTTCGCGGGAGAGTGCGTCGGAGCCAAAGTCAGCTTGTGTGAATTCAACACGACTTTCAAATGGATCTGCATAAACCATGTGCGAATGACCCAAGTCACGCAATTCCAAGGTGTAGGAAGTACGCAAGTCACTTTGCTGGTCAGGGTGCTTTTCAAGCACGACTGCGCAAGTACGTGAGTTGCCAATGTCCAAGATCAGGGTTGTGTCTACAACGGGACGTGATTGATCGTTGGCGTTTTTGAGTAATTTAAGGTTGGGTAACTCAATTTCTTTTTCAAGAATTGACAAGATATGCAAGTATTTGGCCAGCGCAATTTGCGGCCATTCTTCTTTGATCTCTTCAATTTGAATGTGCGTTAAGGGTTGGCCCTTGCTATTTTTCAAATTGCTTGACCAGGTACGTTCAACCCACTTTGCAATCCAGTCTGTCGTGATGAAGTGATGCTGAATTTCTTGTGAAGTGACCAAGCCAAAAATCTTACCACCTTCGATGTCAACTCTTGATGGCGCCAGATAGGCCTGTTCTTGTTGCCGCTCAGAAATAGTGGTGTCAATTGCCAATGTAAGTCGGAAGTGATTGCCTTCGTCATCAGGTGTTTCAAGCCTGAACAAGCGAAACCTGACCCAGTTTTCTGGGCCCAAAGCAAAGCTGCCATCCAATCTCTTTTGGAAGAATGGCAATGGCAACCATTGATCGTTAAATGATGTGAGGGAATCAAGTCCAGCATAGAAGTGCTTTGATATGCCGTTGTATCTGACGCCACTGGGGCCAGGCATCTTGAGATTGCCTTGGGGGTCTAATTCCAACAAGATTGGAACCGGAACAGCACCCGACGATTTGGTGAGTTCACCATCTAGAAAATTACCCTCACTCAGTAGTTTGATGTTTTTGCCAAAGCCAAAGTCCAGGAACTGAATGCCAGTGCCCTCAATCAGTGAAATTTGGCTTTCGAAATTGGTAAGGCGTGCTAGCATGGATAAAAATTCTAAGTTATTTATTCGCGTTGAAAAGTTGCTTCGCATTTCTCTTCTGCGCAAGTCAACAGGCAGTCTGCTTTGGTCGAGTCATCGCTAACTTTACAGGTTGCTGATCCAGACACATAAGAGCCACTGTTATTGCAACTTAATTCGGAATATGCAAGAGAAAAAGTATTATCTGAATTGATTTTTGCATTTGCTGATCCATTACAAACACGACCATTTTTTTCTTTGACTGTTGCTGTTCCCTGGCCGCTTTTGTCAAAATCAAAATTAAGTTTTATCAGTTCTTTTGTTTTTATATTTACTAGCGACGTGATCAAATTCCAATTACCATTAAATATTGCGACGTCTTTTTGCTTTAAAGCTTCTATCGTAAGGGATGGCTCAGGCGTTGCTACAGCAGGGCCTTCGCTATTGGGGCCTTGAGAGGAGTGCTGATGCGGAGCGCCAAAAAGCGGGAAGTCAGTAGAGCAACCCTTTAGGAAAGTGGGCGTACCGATCAGTAGCAATAACAATATCAATAACCACCAACCATAACGGCTCCAAAAAGAGCGATTTTCGGTTGCGGTCGCTGAATTGCCTAGTGTTGGGGTGTTGAAGTTGCTGACATCACTCGTGGTAGGCGAGTTTAAGTTCGCGCTGTTGATTAAAGAGCCATTTGCGGCTTCTGTCACCGATGCCACTTCTGGCGTCGGGATTCTTGGCGCTACAGCTGCAGCCTTGGGGATGTCAAGCTGTTGACTCGTATGAAAACCCCAGAACGCAATAACCGGATGGTTGTTGACGATGAAGATTTGTGAAGCGTCTGGATAATTTTGTATCGACTTTAAGAGGCCAGCGTAAGTTCGTGCCGTCTGATTTTGTGGGTTGCTGGACAATCTGCGTCCGAGGTCCTCAACACTTGCCAATTTCTCTTTGATTTCCTGGGTAAAGCTTGCTTGTTCGCCGGCTGACAAATCATTAAAAGGTGTGACTTGACCCTTTTCGACGGAGTACCAGTCGATGGCATTGTTGCGATCGTCTCGCAATGGCATTGCAAATAAGTTTGCGACGTTTTCGCCCAAATCTTTCGTAAGAAGCGTTCTGATTTGTGTGGCGGCACGATATACAGGATCGCCGTTGACACCTAGCGGCTCGTAATCAGAAAGAAAGCCTGAACTTATTTTTTCACCAGATACAGTCATGTTGAGTGCTCTTCAAATTTATCGTTTCAAGGCTTCATTGACCATGCGATTCAGATCTGGGACAGAGGAGCCCGGGGGCTGCGCTTTCTCAGGTGTGGGCACGCTTTGTGTGGACTCAGAAGTTACGCTACTTGGAAGTTTCGTTGGAGTTTGCTTGACCTCTGGTAAATTGGGCTTGACGATCTTGCTTCCATCTTTTGTCGGCATTTCAGACTTAGCAGGCGCAGTCTTTGGCGGATTTTCTTGCGCAGTCTTTGGCAAAGTCTCCGGCTTCATCGTTGAAACGGGATGCTGCGCATTGTTTGCCCCTTCATCTCTAGGCGTATTTCTAAACCCAAAAAAATAAACTGTAATAACCAGAAAAATCACAGCAAGCAAGCCTAGAAGAATGGGATGATTACTACCAATACGAGGCTGTTGAGTTGTGCTATGGGGAGCTTGCTTGGGCATGGGCGCATCAAAAGCAGTTGCTTTCTGAGATGCTGGGGGTGCTAGTACAGTTTCAGCGCTATAACTTGCCACTTTTGGTTCAACAGTCGACAGTGTCGATACCGACTCTGATCGCAAAATAGATATTTCTGGTGCCGCATCTGACTCGTCGACAGCGGCTAATGATCCTAAGTCTCCTTGCGAGAAGTCAGTAGGTAATGGCGGTAATTCAATATTACCTTTTGGTAAGCTGGCGTGTACTGGTTTGGCGACCAAAGCACCGCCCGTTAAGATGGTTTTGGTGTGGGTGGAGTTGCCAATGCGTCTACAGAAAACAGAATAATTCGAGTAAGTGATGTGTACGACAAGTTGAGCAGGCAGATTGAACCATGCAACGTTTTCGTTGCTAACTTCTGAAGGCGTACCATTGAACCAATAATCAGCAGATTGCCAGCCGTTGGGGCCCAAAATGTGGTTGCTAGATCCTGGCTTTTGGATGCTCAAGGAAATGTGACCCGTTCCTTTGGGAATTTCTACTGAAATTTCTGCAGAATTGCTCTCTCCATTGGACGGCACATAAAGTTTTGTAGTGTGAATTTCAATTTCCTTTAAGATTACTGTTGAAAGATGTCACTCATTGTTAAAATTATGCACTCTTAGCATTTAAATGACTATAGTTTTGATAAAGAGAAGATAAAAGTTAACACTTTAATCTAAAGCATCAATTGCACATTAAGGTTGTGTAAAACTTAGAAAATGGACGGTTCCCGTTCAAAGTCTGGCTTGTAAAACATCAGGCGGGAGGGTGTCCGAGTTTTTGTGTAAACGGAGTTAAGGGTCATTGATGAGGGACCCGGTCCTCAAACTCAATACTAAACCGATTCAGTGCCGCCTTCCAGTCCCGAATTGGCATGTTCCATTTCTGGCT
>Ga0315899_10008615_pt1 | contig 10934 bp, 8 predicted proteins | sample LakEriMetagenome_2_FD_203518 | JGI IMG/M metagenome (GOLD analysis project Ga0315899, IMG submission 203518) | Freshwater fungal communities from buoy surface, Lake Erie, Ohio, United States - Buoy 4 MA112 | ecosystem: Environmental > Aquatic > Freshwater > Lake | place: USA: Lake Erie, Ohio...
CTTCAAGTCTTTATATCTGATTTTAAAAAGCGATCAGATTCCTGTAAAATCTATTTGCAAAGTTGCTGCTATCGCAATGGCCAATAAAGTCATCACGCTCAACCTCAAAGAAACTCCACCAGTCGATTTGTTTGGTGTCGGCGCGCTGATCATCTCCATAGGCATCGCCTATTTTTTCTTTAATAAAGACAATCAGATTACCGATTGATTTCAACACCGATATATCCTTGTCAAACAACAACAACAAAATAACTACATGAAAAAATCAATCTGCAAATGTCTTCTTTTTGTCTGCTGTTTGAGCTTATTGCAACTGCGTGTAAAGGCTCAACAGGACACATTATATATGCACAATGGAAAGATTGAGCTGGCCACGGTGCTAAAGGTAGGTTTGCACACCATCTCTTTCAAGTATAAAAATGAGGAGGCCGAGAGGAATATGGGTAAGCTTGCCATCGAAAAGATTGTGTATCGCTCAGGCAGAATAGAATATCCGAGCGTCAGGCATGAAGTACCTGCAGACTCACTATGGAATAATATAGTTGTCATTCATGACCTTGCTGAAACAGAAGGACTTTCCAAAGTGGGTCATGTAAGTTCACATACCGCCTTTATCAATTTGCATACCAGTAGTTCAGGAGAAAAAGCTGCAAGAAAAAAATTATACAAAAAAGCGATGGAGATGAATTGCCCTTTCGTCTTCATCATCGAAGACAAAGAGATACTTTACGGGCATATCAAATTTTGGGGTGTAACTCAACACAAGTTCAGAGCGATTGCTTTCCGGTATTGAATATTTATGGCTTTTCCTTTGATGAGGCACGACGGCGGTGAATTTTCCTGTGGTCAAGAAAATAAATCAATCTTGCTGTAATTTCTCTTCCCTGTGGTATGCTGAATACCTGCTGAAGATTTTTCAGGTATCCTGGGTATCGACCTCCGTCAATGTATGCATCTTGCGGCATCCAGTTTTTCCATCCAAGAATAAAACGACTGCCATACATGAAATCCCATGTATAGAACATGTCGAGATTGTAAGTGTTGTAATTGTTGTCGTTTCCCGGAATGAATGGCCTGTCAACCCAATAGCCTTTCTCATTTACGTTGTAATAGTTTTTATAGGTCACATTGCTCCAATAGTGTCTGGCCCTCATGGTGAGAAACATGCGTGGCGTGAAATTGACAATGCCAGACAATACTGTTGAGAACACTTTCACGTCTCTCCAGCCGATGATGGGATCTCCGTTGGCTTCCCTTTGGAATGCATAGCCAACATTACCCTTGTCATAACTCCCATCTGTAGCGATTTCCAAGCTCACTCTGTCGCTGAAACGATAACGGACATTGAATGCGCCTCTGTAAAAGGTAGAGTTCTTGAATGCCGGCGTATTGGCGTAGCCAATATCCAATCCGGCAAAAAAACGTTTTCGACTGTCCGAACTTCCATTGATACCGAAATATTGCCAAGGCATCATGCGTACCATTCTGCCCGGTGTTCTCAGCTCAAAAAAATCATGTTGCCAGACTGGTTTCGATTCATAAACAAAAGTCAGGTCCCAGAAGTTTTTGAAAAAGTAGAACGCGCTGGCACTTAATTGCATATCACTCCATCTCATCGGCGTGTATAGATAGGAGTTAGTTATACCTATTGAGTAAGAGTAAGTTAAAAAGTTTTTCGTGGGTGTCAGCTGTTTGTAGGCAAAATTGGCATTGGTGGTAAACTCATTGGGCGCCTGCAGAAACCCGAGGTCATTGGGATTGTAATTTTCTGATTCTATGTTTTGTCCAATTTCAAATTGAAATTTGCCGCTTACTTTTTTGATGCTCAATTGTGTGTTGTATCCGTTTTTTCCATTCTTATCATTAATCATGCTGTAGCGAGCCGTACCCGTGAGCGCATAAATATTTTTTTTGTCGTAAAATGCAAAATCAAGTGCCGAAACATTTGCATCTCTAGCAATACCGCTTCTGGTTACATTGGTATTGGTGAATGTCAGTGATGATCTTCCTTTTAGTGCCTGATCAAGCACAAGCACATTGTAATTGGTTAATGGTGCGGTGAGTAATTTTTCAGTGCTGTTGGTACGCTTATCTTTGATAGTGGCATACATGGGAGCGCTGATGGCATTGAAGATACCAATGCCCAGATTATTTTTGTTGCGTCCTGAAAATTTAACCGCATTGATTAATTGTGTCACACCCGGGTTGCGAACGATACTGATGTTGCTGTCATTGTAAGCCCTTTCATTCACCTCATAATAGCCATTGGGCGTAAGTCCGATTCTTCTGCTGTAAAACAAACCCGCTTTGTTGAAGAGTTCGGTACCTTCTGTAAAAAATGGCCTGTTTTCCTGAAAACGCACTTCGTATGGAGAGAGATTGAGTACATTATTGTCTGAAATTACCTGGCCAAAATCGGGGACGAGTGTCGCATCCAATGTGAAGCTCTCGTTAACACCCCACTTCAGATCCATACCTCCGTTGCGGAGCCATTCATTATTACGTCCATCTGCATTCGGAGTGCTTCTGTAGCCCGAACTGATATAAGGAAGAAAGGAAAGACGCAGCGGCGGTGTGATGTTTCGAATGCCGTCAAGTTCGCCAAACTGGTTTACAAATCCTGCAATGTTTGGATTTACCGGTGACCAATAACTGCTTTCGTTGTTCTTTCGGGTAAATCTGTTGAAGTTGATGCCCCAATGTTGTATTTCCTCCTGAGAAAAACGCAGTGATATGTAGGGGATTTTCATTTCCAGTTCCCATCCGTCTTTCACAAATTTCACATTGCTCTCCCATACTGCATCCCAGCTGTAATCGCGCTGTGAGGTGAGAGAGATGCGAGCATCGGATTGTACATTTCTGCTGGTGACCGTAAATTGAAAAGCATTTTGATCGTCATTGTAAGTGTCAAAACAAACAGTAAAGAAATCTACATCTTGTCTTTGTTCTTTGTCTCTTGCCGTCAATTGTTTGCGGATTTCTGCGGGATTGTCAAACATTTTCGCAGCCACATAGATGGCCTCATCATCATATAAAATCCATACGAGTGTTCGCTTGCTTGCGGGTTTTCCGTAGTCGGGGGAATTGTTGATGAAGTCGTCTGCAGGAACTACACTTCCCCAATCACTTTCAGAAATCAATCCGTCGATTTTCGGGGGAGTGAAGGTTCTCATGGTTTGCATACTACGCTGAGCAAAGGCCGGGCATGCGTAAAGCATGAGCAACAACAAACAGATTCTGATCATAAGGCAAAATTAGGATTTAGCGGATGATTTGAAGACAGCGGGTGCTCTTTGTTGGTGTTAAGATCAAAAACGGAGTTCATTGGTGCATATCAATCTCAGACACATTAATCCGATTATACCTTTAAACGTCCTTTGCCTCCACAGCAGCCGGTATTTTTTGAAGACAAATAAAAACCTTTAAACCCTAAACTCTAAACCATCAAACCTTTAAACGTCTCTTTGCCTCCGCAGCCGGCGGGCTGAGCAGCTGTTTCTGCACTGTGCCCAATTCTGACAAAATTGAGCATGATCAACAGCAATAATTTACTCTACATTTTGTCTGTCGCTTTGCGCCACCGAATTGGCCAAGGCGCCTCCACAGCTGCTGGTATTTTTTGAAGACAAATAAAAACCTTTAAACTTTAAACTCTAAACCATCAAACCTTTAAACGTCTCTTTGCCTCCACAGCCGGCGGGCTGAGCAGCCGTTTCTGCACTGTGTCCAATTCTGACAAAATAGATCATGATCATCAGTAATCATTTGCCTCCACATTTTGTCTGTCGCTTAGCGCCACCGAATTGGCCAAGGCGCTTCCACAGCTGCTGGTATCTTTTGAAGAGCAAATAAAACCTTTTAACCCTCAAACCCTTAAACTATTAAATATCTCTTTACCTCAACAGGCGCAGGGTTTCTTTGTAGGAGGTAACAACATCTAAGGCCATAAAAAAAGGTGATTCATCAAGAATCACCTTTAGTTCATGCTGTAAAGCAGCAATTATTTTAGATCAAATCTGTCGAGGTTCATGACCTTGTTCCAGGTAGCTACGAAATCCTTGACGAATTTTTCACTGTTGTCAGCGGTGGCATATACTTCAGCGATGGCGCGCAGTTCAGAATTCGATCCGAAAATCAGATCTACCCTTGTGGCGGTCCATGTTGATTTGCCTGTCACACGATCACTGCCTTCAAATTCGTGCTGTGAGGCTGAAGTCGCTTTCCATGTGGTACTCAGGTCGAGCAGGTTGACGAAGAAGTCGTTGCTGAGTGTGTCTTGTTTTGCAGTGAACACGCCATGTGCTGAATGGTTGTAGTTGACATTGAGCACTCGCAAACCTCCAATAAGTACCGTCAATTCAGGAGCAGTGAGCGTGAGGAGTTGTGCTTTATCGATGAGCATTTCCTCAGCGGAGGCGTGTGCTTTTCTTGCATTGATATAATTACGGAAGCCGTCTGCAGCAGGCTCAAGCACAGCGAAAGACTCCACATCTGTTTGTTCTTGCAAAGCATCGGTTCTTCCTGGTGTGAATGGCACTGTTATTGAATGTCCAGCGTTTGCTGCTGCTTTTTCTACTGCTGCGCATCCTCCGAGCACGATCATATCGGCCATGGATACCTGCTTGCTGTTGCTACTGTTGAAGGCGGCTTGTATTTTTTCGAGTGCTACAAGCACTTTCGAAAGTTGAGACGGATTATTGGCCTCCCAGAATTTCTGCGGCGCAAGGCGAATTCTTCCGCCATTGGCACCACCTCTTTTGTCGGATCCGCGGAAAGTTGAGGCGGAAGCCCAGGCGGTGGAAACCAGTTCCGAGATGCTGCATCCCGAAGCGAGAATCTGTTGTTTGAGCGAAGTGATATCTTTTTCGTCTATTAGTGAATGTTGTGCTTCAGGAAGCGGATCTTGCCAGATCAATACTTCAGCTGGCACTTCCGATCCGAGATACCTGGAACGAGGTCCCATATCACGGTGCGTCAATTTGAACCATGCACGAGCGAAGGCATCTGCGAATTGATCAGGGTTTTCGTAAAATCTTCTGGATATTTTTTCATAAGCGGGGTCCATTCGCAGCGCAAGATCTGTAGTGAGCATCATGGGCTGGTGTTTTTTGGAAGCATCATGTGCATCAGGAACTGCGTCGGCACCACCGTTGTTTTTCGGTCTCCATTGCTGAGCGCCTGCCGGACTTTTAGTGAGCTCCCATTCATATCCGAAAAGATTTTCGAAATAATTGTTGCTCCATTTCGTCGGTGTAGTGGTCCAGGCGCCTTCGAGGCCGCTGGTAATTGTATAGCCTGCATTGCCAGTGCCGAAGGTGTTTTTCCATCCCATACTTTGTTCTTCGATGGAAGCGGCTGCCGGTTCTTTACCTACATACTCACCAGGATTGCCGGCGCCATGTGACTTACCGAAAGTGTGTCCACCTGCGATGAGGGCTACGGTTTCTTCATCATTCATTGCCATACGTCCGAAAGTTTCGCGGATGTCGCGTGCGGCAGCTATTGGGTCGGGGTTGCCGTTAGGGCCTTCGGGATTTACATAAATCAATCCCATTTGTACGGCACCCAAAGGGTTTTCGAGTTCACGGTCGCCGGTATAGCGATTGTCGGCCAGCCATTCTTTCTCAGAACCCCAATAGATATCCTGTTCGGGTTCCCATACGTCGGCGCGGCCTCCGGCAAATCCGAAAGTTTCGAAGCCCATGGATTCGAGGGCGCAGTTACCGGCGAGGATCATAAGGTCGGCCCAGGAGATTTTATTGCCATATTTCTGTTTGATAGGCCAGAGCAGGAGTCGGGCCTTATCGAGATTGGTATTGTCGGGCCAGCTGTTGAGGGGAGCGAATCGTTGCGTGCCGTTGCCGCCTCCGCCACGACCATCCTGAATGCGGTAGGTACCAGCGCTATGCCAGGCCAAGCGGATGAAGAGCGGGCCATAGTGTCCATAATCGGCAGGCCACCAATCTTGTGATTGTGTCATGAGTTGATTAATATCTTGCTTCAGCGCCTTCAGGTCCAGACTTTTGAATGCTTTGGCATAGTCAAAAGAGGGGTCCATGGGATCCGAGAGCGAGGAATGCTGACGAAGAATATTGAGTTTGAGCTGGTTGGGCCACCAGTCGCGGTTGCCGGTGCCATTGCCGGCTGACTGTTTGATACTGCCGCCGGAGAAGGGGCATTTGCTTGCACTTTTTTCCATAACAATGAGTTGTTTTTTATCGATGCGAAATTACCGAAGTTTTGGAAGAGAAAACGAAAGATGATGAAGGTTGGTTGTTGTGTTGAGGTTGCGATTCTTTTAAAGGAGATTTCCATCAACAGAAGTCCTGTTGGACAATGATACGATGCTCGGAGGAGGAAGTTGATATCTTTGGCATTCAAGTCCTAACAGTACTGATGATGGCTGAATGCTCATTTTATATGAAATTAAGCTGTAATTAGTTTTACATTATTTTATGAACACTGTCTCTATTATTGAGCGGTTCGAAAAATGATTTGTAACTAACTTACAAATCCGAATAGACAATTATGCCCCTGTTGGTATTTGCACCGACAAGGAGTATACAAAAAGCAATAAAACAGCACACCCGATGAAATTGATATGCACTGGTTTTTTTATTGCATTGACATCAACTGCTTTTTCCCAGCAGTTGGATACTATTATTGCTGTTTCCAACTCATTTGAGGAAGCTTATCGCCAATCAAATCCTGGTTTGATTTATCATTACGACAATATCTCTCAGATTCACGATTATTCAAATAATTGGGACTTTGACAGAGATGGCATCAAGGATGAATTGTGTTTTATAGGAACAGGCGGCGCGCACTTATATTACTTTTTACAAGTCAGATTAAGTACAGATAAACAACAAAGAAAATTTGATTTTATATCGTCAGATTTTCCATACGTAACATCCAATGACACCTTGGATTTTAATAAAAAATTAAACGGTTTTGTAGTTGCAAATCTGGGAAACGACTCGAGGCCAACGATTATTGTCCGACTAGACCAGAGCACTTATGACGCTAACAAGACCGCATACTCTAGGCTTCATGTAAAGTCAAAGAACATTACCATTAATTTTAAAAATGGCATTACGCAATACGGTTTTCTTTAACGAGCGAGTTGCACCAATAAGATGATCTCTGCATAGAATGACCCGAACCCGAAAGATTGACCTTACTTTATTACCTTGCAATAAATCATCTCCAGTTGTCTAGCACTCATTTTTCTATCAGGCATTTCGGACTTTTACCAGACGGAAGAGAAGTCATTGCTTATCTTCTTCAAAACAACAATGGTATGCGTGCCGAAATTCTCAACTTTGGCGCCACACTAAGATCATTGGAAGTGCCAATAACTGCCAATCAAACCATTGACGTGGTGCTTGGTTTCGATGATTTGGAATCTTATGTCAGTACATTTGATCATCCGGGCACACCCTATTATGGTTCGCTGGTAGGAAGGTTTGCAGGGCGCATTGCTCATGGCAGATTTTCAATCAATGAACAAGTATTTCAATTGGGATGCAATCTTCATGGTCATCATCTTCATGGTGGACCGGGCGGCGGTTTTGCCAATAAATATTGGACAATGTTGTCTTTTGATGACGGCGAGCAGCCATCATTAACTTTGGAATATAACAGCGCAGATGGCGAAGCAGGTTATCCGGGAAACTTGAAAGTGTTTGTAACCTATGTGCTCGGCAGGGATAATGTCTTGCACATAAGTTATGAAGCTGTGTCAGATCAAGACACTGTTGTCAACCTTACCAATCACAGTTATTTCAATCTCGATGGTCATCAGGGAGACGTTACAGCACAACAATTAATGATCTGCGCATCACAAATTTTAGAGACTGATGCCGAAATGATACCCACCGGAAAATTCATTGATCTGAAAGGCCATTCGCTGGATTTTCAAAAACAAAAGCTTGTTGCAGCTCAAATGGACCATGCATTTGATATAAGACACATTCACGAGACGCAAGCCATTTTATATAGTCCATCGAATGACATATACATGGAAGTGAGCACCAATCAACCTTGTCTGCAGGTTTATGTTGGAGGTGCGTATGAGCGAATTCCCGGCAAAGAAAAAACTTCTTACAAAAATATCAGTGGCATATGCTTTGAGGCTCAAAATTTTCCAGATGCCCCCAATCATCCGAGCTTTCCATCCTCAATGTTAATTTCCGGAGAGAAATACAGTCATCAAACTTCATTCAGGTTTTTAAATGGAATCAAAAACCATTAATCAGTGTTGATTGCAGAACAATCTTGCGGCATTACTTGGAGCATGTAAAAAAATAAACTGCTGGTGAAGACATGTTTGTTTTTGTTCAAAAAATCAATAAAAATGTAGGGGTGTCCGTAAAAGACCCCGACGAAAAATCACTGAATAAAATTAATGATCCCCTTTTTTTCTGCAGGGTGTCCGTAAAAGACCCTGCAGAAAATCGTCATAAATGATTCATAATAAATGAGTTGAAAATCGGACCCACTTTCGATGTGAAAATATCAACCCATGATAATAGGTGTTTTTCAACGCCTTTATCTTCACTTCTCAATTTCAGCTAGATGATTCTGCCTGTAAAAGACCCCGGATATTTCGGTTGTTTACATCATCCTCATACAACTTCAACAGGCATTCGTCACACTTCCACTCAAAGCTTCAATCTCATTTGCTGTCCAATTTACTTACAAGGTTGTAATCGTATTGTCGGCTTTGTGGGCAAGATTATTTTGCATCGAAATTAATCTCTCACCAAAAAATCATCAACAATGAAACAGAAAACAATTTATCACCTGATTGTCGACCAAAGCGGTTCCATGGGCGATTGTATCCATAGTACCATCAACGGATTCAACGAACAGGTTCAGAAAATCTATCACCTGCAAAAGGAATTTCCCGAACAGGAAATCACCATCGGACTGACTACGTTCAACAATTTTGTCAATCATCATTATTTCGAACATCCTCCGATGGTCGTAAAACCGCTGAATACAGATACCTACCGCCCAATGGGCAGCACGGCACTTTATGACGGTATTGGCGAAACCATCACCAATATCGAAAGTCTGCTGGCAGAGCCATCAGGCCTATACGACACGACGGTGGTTATCGTAGTGATTACTGACGGTTATGAAAACGCTTCCAGGAGATTTCATCTGGAAGATATCAAAAGTAGGATTACCCGGCTTGAAGCCACAGGAAAATGGACATTCAGTTTCCTTGGAGCCACACTTGATGCTGTGAATGTAGCGGAGAGAATGGCTTTCAGAAGACAAAACAGTGCAGCGTTTGAAAAAGGAATGATGCAAGAGGATGTTTTTAACAGGGTGACATCAGGTATGAAAAATTACCTTTTTAAAAAGCAAGAGGGCAAGGATCTCGGCAATTTTTACGATAAAGATTAATCTATTTTTAAAAAACAATAGGTCATGTAAATCAATAGAACATAAAAAATATCACTAATATTGGGGCGGCCGTAATCAGGTCGTCCCCACTATACCGAAATTCATTATGAGAGTACACATAATCAGATCTCAGGAAGTTGACGATGATAAATTCATACAGATTCTTGACTTGTTGAATGCCGTTCCCGGTCCAGTGGAGTTTCTTGTCAATGATGAAGCTGTTGTTGACTTTGATAAGAACGAAATCCGTTCAAATTGGATACACAATGAAGAGCAGTTCGGAAAACAAAAAAAATTATTCTATTGTACAACAAGCTTGAGTGCAGAAATGCCAATGAAAAGAGATGAGTTGTCATGGTCTTCATTATTCAACAAATGTACCCAGTACAGGATCAGACATCAATTAGCACCAAACGAATTCGTCATCCTGCTTACAGACATGGCCAATGATAAAAACTGGTTTGCGTCGCTGGATGATCAAATGCCGTATAATGGCTTCATCCACACAGACGACTGGAATCATTTTATCGACTGTCCGGAAAAATTTCCCATTGCCTATGAAGTGATCGCTTTGATATTGCAGAAACATATTTTCAACGGGTGGGCCGACATGCGCCTGAAGGTGCATGACCGTCCGATTGGTTGTGTCAGCGATATGTGCATCAATAAAAAAGAAGTGATGCTGAAATTGAGAACAGGAGATGTTTGCAAAGATTGCATGAGCGAACTGGAAAAGAAGATCGGCATAGCAGAAATCAATCATTGTCTCAACATCATGGAAATGCTCAGAGAGCGCATGATGTTTGTTCGAAATCGCAAGTCATATCTCGGTCCGAGTCGATTGCATATCAGCGGCAAGGAAATTAGACTAAAGGATTTCAATAATGCCGAGATTAAATTACGACCGCTGGAAATCACGCTGTATCTGCTTTTTCTCAAGCATCCTGAGGGATTGTACATGAGTTCTTTGTGCGACCACAAACAAGAGTTGTATGATGCTTATGCTTTGATTTCGGGAAAAGATGATGTACAGGAAATGAAACAGCGTATCGATGATTTGGCAAATATACTCAGTGAATCGGCCACCCAAAAAATATCAAGAATAAAAAAAGCTTTTGAAGAAGTGATTGGCAGCGAGCTGGCCCAGCATTACATCATCAAAGGACCACATGGCAAAGAAAAAAAGATAGCGTTAGACAGAAGTCTGTTGTTGCTTGCCGATTCAAATCCACACTAATCTTTATAAACTATAATTCATGAAAGCACTTTTCCTTTGGTTGGCTATCATCGTGGGTTTTTCAGTTTACGTTTACCGGTACAACGATACATGGGTAGAAGAGATGGATTCAAGGTACGGAGATGTATACATTACCGAATATGGTGAGCGATATCACAATTACTATCATTACGAGGACAGAAACAATGCCATTTCGATGTACGCCGCTTACAAACGACATCGAACGCCTTGTGGCGTATGTCAACCGCGAGAGATGCCCGATTTTGAAAAGCTCGAA
>Ga0315899_10008617_pt1 | contig 10933 bp, 12 predicted proteins | sample LakEriMetagenome_2_FD_203518 | JGI IMG/M metagenome (GOLD analysis project Ga0315899, IMG submission 203518) | Freshwater fungal communities from buoy surface, Lake Erie, Ohio, United States - Buoy 4 MA112 | ecosystem: Environmental > Aquatic > Freshwater > Lake | place: USA: Lake Erie, Ohio...
GCGGCCCGCGGCGGCGCGACCGGCGCCCGCACGTCGGCGCGGCCGCCCTCGGGCGGCACGGCCGCACGCGGAGCCGCCCCGGCCCGCTCGGGCGCCGGGGCGCCGCGCGGCACCGGTCGGAGCGCCACGCCGGCTACAGGTAGCGGACGTCCAGGACCTCGTACTCGCGGAGGCCGCCGGGGGCCCTGACCTCGGCGACGTCGCCGGCGAACTTGCCGATCAGCGCGCGCGCGATCGGGCTCGACACCGAGATCTTGCCGTCCTTGATGTCGGCCTCGTCGTCGCCGACGATCTGGTAGGTCACGGTGTCGCCGGCCTCGAGGTCCTCGAGCTGGACGGTCGCCCCGAACACGATCCGGCCGCCCGCATCGAGCGTCGACGGGTCGATCACCTGCGCGGACGCGAGCTTGCCCTCGATCTCCGCGATGCGGCCCTCGATGAAGCCCTGCTTCTCCTTGGCGGCGTCGTACTCGGCGTTCTCGGACAGGTCGCCCTGCGCACGCGCCTCGGCGATCGCGGTGATGACAGCGGGCCGCTCGACCGATTTCAGCCGCTGCAGCTCGTCCTTCAGCCGCTGCGCACCGCGCACCGTCAACGGGATCGTGCTCACGTCCTGCTCCGAAAAAAAACGCGCCCCGGACAGGATGCCCGGGGCGGCGAGCGCCGGAGTGTAGCACCGGCCCGCGCGCCCCTGACGGGGACGGGGTCGGCGCGCAGCGCGTGCGGCGCGCTCACCCGAGCGCCGGCAGCACGTAGGCGAAGGTCGCGCCGACCACCCAGGTCGCGACCGACGCGGCCCAGGTGAGCACCGACGTCCGGCGCGCCCGGGTGCAGGCCCGCGCGAGCGCGGCGTCGACCGGACACGGCAGCGAGCGGGCCCGCCACTGCGCCGCGCCGGCCGCCACCAGCAGCAGGGCCGACACCGCGAACAGCACGTCCTTGTGCTCCGACAGCCAGACGAGTTGCGGTACCGCGCCGGTCAGCGCGACCAGCGTGGTGCCCGCGCCGATCGACACCAGCAGCGCCGGCAGCGCGCAGCACAGCAAGGTCGAGGCGCTGGCGAGCAGCGCGAGCGCGGCCGGCGTGCGGTGGCCCTCGATCGGTGTCGAGCCGACTCGCCCGCTCATCGGCGGCGCACCGCGTCGCGGATCGCGTCGACCGACTCGTCGGTCCGCGAGATCCCCGTCACCTTGTAGCCGGCGTCCGCGATCAGCCGGCCGAGCGCGTCGTCGGACAGCGTGCGGCCGTCGCGGAAGCCGACCGCGACGATCCGGTTCTCGAGCGACACGAAGATCCGCTCGATCTCGGCGCGCGACTTGAGCTTCTTCTCGATGCCCTGCGCACAGAACGCACAGACCATGCCGTCGACGCCGATCCGCGCGCTGCGGGCCTCGGCCCAAGCGGGCGCGGCGAGTGCGAACGCCACGAGCGCGGCGGCCGCGCGGAGCAGGGAACGGGTCATGGCATCCATCCTCAGAACACGTGCATCACGTTGAACATCCAGGCGCCGCGGGTGCTGCGCCCGATCTCGAACCACCAGTCGCGGCGGAACAGCCGCAGCGTCGGGAAGACCTCGGTGCCCTCGGTCAGGTTCTCGCGGCGCTCGCCGCGCAGCAGGAACCAGGTCGCCCAGTCCTCGTAGTCGGCCGCATAGGGCGCCCAGCCGACGGTCAGCGAATCGATCCTGTAGGAGAACGCGTCGGCGCGCCACCAGTGCACGTTGCCGTTCACGTACCAGCGCCGCGACTCCCAGTCGAGCTGGAGGCCGCCGTGCAGCGTCGAGGCGGTGCCGGCGAAGAAATCGCCACGCGACGCGCCCAGCCCGCCGAACACGTAGGCGTTGGCGACGCTGTCCGGCCGGTGGATCCGGTGGACCAGCCAATTCGCCTGCAGGTAGCCGACGTCGACCTGCTGGCGCATCGGCACGCGTTCGTCCGAGCGCAGGGACAGCATGCCGGCGCCGACCGACAGCCGCGGCGTCACGCCGTACATCGCCTCGGCCATCCGGTACTCGGGCGTCCAGAAGGCCATGGCCATCCAGACGTCCTGGGCGATGAAGAGCCCGGCCCGCGCCGGCGTCGACGCGGCGAGCAGCAGCGCGGCGGCGAGCGCCGCGCGGGGAGCACGCACCATCGGGGTCCTCCGGGAATGGTGGAGACACCGGCGCGCATGCGCCGGACCGCGGGCACGCCCTCAGGCGGCGGGCGGCCGTTCCTCGGGGCTGGACAGGAAGGCGGCGACGGGCGCCGAGGGCGCCGGATCGGGTGCGGACGCGGCGTGGGCGAGGACGGGCGGTGCGGACGACTCGAGCGGCGGCGTCTGGCCGAGCTCGCACCAGGCCTGCGCGCCGCAGCGGGCCGAAGTGTCGCCCGGCGCGACGTCGAAGGTCGACGCCGCCGCCGCGAGGGCGGGCCCGGCGGACCCCGCGGACACGACGGCCTCGACGTGACGCGTCGCGGCCGCGTCGCCGAGCGACGAGAACGGCGTGCGTTCGAGGAGATCGACCGCACCGCAGTGCCAGGCGCACCACTGCGCGGCGAGCTGCACGACGAGCATCGCGAGCATCAGCGCCGCGACCGTCCTGGCAGGACGGGCGCGGAAGCCGGAGCGTGCGACGGCAGCGCGGTTCATGCGGCCGATACTAGCGCGCGGGCGCGACGGCCCGCTCGCAAGCCCCCGCCCGTCGCTCGGCTCAGGCCGCGGCCGGCAGGCTGCGGTGCAGCGCCTGCAGCGGATAGACCTCCAGGCCCTGCACGTGGCGCATCCCCTCGACCGCCGCGAGCGCGCCCGCGATCGTCGTGTAGTAGGTGATCCGCTGCGCGAGTGCCGTGGTCCGCAGCGCGCGGGAGTCGGCGATCGCGCTGCGCTTCTCCTCGACGCTGTTGATGACCATCGAGATCTCGCCGTTCTTCATCATGTCGACGACGTTCGGCCGGCCTTCCTGGATCTTGTGCACGGTGGTCACCGGCAGGCCCGCCGCGGCGATCGCGACCCCGGTGCCGCGCGTGGCGACCAGCTTGAAGCCGAGCTCGTGCAGGCCGCGCGCGCACTCGACCGCGCGGGCGCGGTCACCCGCCTTGACCGAGATGAACGCGGTGCCGCCGGTCGGCAGCTTCACGCCCGCGCCGAGCTGCGACTTCACGAAGGCCTCCCCGAAGGTGTAGCCGACGCCCATCACCTCGCCGGTCGACTTCATCTCCGGCCCGAGGATGGTGTCGACGCCCGGGAACTTGACGAAGGGGAACACCGCCTCCTTCACCGAGTAGTACGGCGGCACGATCTCCTTGGTGACGCCCTGCGCGGCCAGCGTCTCGCCGACCATGCAGCGTGCCGCGACCTTCGCGAGCGGGATGCCGGTCGCCTTGGAGACGTACGGCACCGTCCGCGACGCGCGCGGGTTCACCTCGAGCACGAACACCGTGGCGGTGCCGGCGGCGTCGTGCTGGATCGCGAACTGCACGTTCATCAGGCCGACGACCTTCAGCGCCCGCGCCATCAGCTCGGTCTGGCGCTTGAGCTCGGCGATCAGTTCGGCCGACAGCGAGTACGGCGGCAGCGAGCACGCCGAGTCGCCCGAGTGCACGCCCGCCTGCTCGATGTGCTCCATCACGCCGCCGATCAGCACGGCCTCGCCGTCGCAGATGCAGTCGACGTCGACCTCGATCGCGTCGTTGAGGAAGCGGTCGAGCAGCACCGGCGAGTCGTTCGAGACCTTGACCGCCTCGCGCATGTAGCGCTCGAGGTCGCGCTGCTCGTGGACGATCTCCATCGCGCGACCACCGAGCACGTAGCTCGGGCGCACCACCAGCGGGTAGCCGATCTCCTGCGCGAGCGCGAGCGCCTCGACCTCGGTGCGCGCGGTGCGGTTCGGCGGCTGGCGCAGGTTGAGCTTGACCAGCAGCTTCTGGAAACGCTCGCGGTCCTCGGCGATGTCGATCGACTCCGGGCTGGTGCCGATGATCGGCACGCCCGCCGCCTCCAGCGGCTTGGCGAGCTTGAGCGGCGTCTGGCCGCCGTACTGCACGATCACGCCGACCGGCTTCTCCTTGTCGACGATCTCGAGCACGTCCTCGAGCGTCAGCGGCTCGAAGTAGAGCCGGTCGGACGTGTCGTAGTCGGTCGAGACGGTCTCCGGGTTGCAGTTGACCATGATGGTCTCGTACCCGGCCTCCTTCAGCGCGAACGCGGCGTGCACGCAGCAGTAGTCGAACTCGATGCCCTGCCCGATCCGGTTCGGACCGCCGCCGAGCACGACGATCTTCTTCCGGTCGGTCGGCTCGGCCTCGCACTCGTCCTCGTAGGTCGAGTACATGTAGGCGGTGGTCGTGGCGAACTCGGCCGCGCAGGTGTCGACGCGCTTGAAGACCGGGCGCACGCCCAGCTTGTGCCGCAGCTTGCGGATCTCGGCCTCGGTGACGTCGAGCAGGTAGGCGAGCCGTCGGTCCGAGAAGCCCTTCTTCTTCAGGAAGCGCAGCGTCTCGGCGCCCAGGTCGCCGATGGTGCGCTTCTCGACCTCGAGCTCGATCTTCACGATCTCCTCGATCTGCGCGAGGAACCACGGGTCGATGTGGGTGAGTTCGTGGACCTCGTCGAGCGTGAAGCCCTGCGCGAACGCGTCGCCGACGTACCAGATCCGCTCGGGGCCGGGCTCGCCCAGCTCCTCCTCGATGGTCTCGCGGTCGGTGGTCTTCTGGTTGAGCCCGTCGACGCCGACCTCCAGGCCGCGCAGCGCCTTCTGGAAGCTCTCCTGGAAGGTGCGGCCGATCGCCATCACCTCGCCGACCGACTTCATCTGCGTGGTGAGGTGCGAGTCGGCCTGCGGGAACTTCTCGAACGCGAAGCGCGGCACCTTGGTGACGACGTAGTCGATCGACGGCTCGAACGACGCGGGCGTCGCGCCGCCGGTGATCTCGTTCCTCAGCTCGTCGAGCGTGTAGCCGACCGCGAGCTTGGCCGCGACCTTAGCGATCGGGAAGCCGGTGGCCTTCGAGGCGAGCGCGGACGAGCGCGACACGCGCGGGTTCATCTCGATGACGATCATCCGGCCGGTCTTCGGGTCGATCGCGAACTGCACGTTCGAGCCGCCGGTGTCGACGCCGATCTCGCGCAGGATCGCGATCGACGCGTCGCGCATCAGCTGGTATTCCTTGTCGGAGAGCGTCTGCGCCGGCGCGACGGTGATCGAGTCGCCGGTGTGGATGCCCATCGGGTCGAGGTTCTCGATCGAGCAGACGATGATGCAGTTGTCCCGCCGGTCGCGGACCACCTCCATCTCGAACTCCTTCCACCCGATCAGCGACTCCTCGATCAGCAGCTCGCTGGTGGGCGAGGCCTCGAGGCCGCGCTTGCAGATCGTCTCGAACTCCTCGGCGTTGTAGGCGATGCCGCCGCCGGTGCCGCCGAGCGTGAAGCTCGGGCGGATGATCGCCGGGAAGCCGAGTGTCTTCTGCACCGCCCACGCTTCCTCCAGCGAATGGGCGATGCCCGAGCGCGCGGAGCCGAGGCCGATCTTCGTCATCGCCTCCTTGAACTTCAGCCGGTCCTCGGCCTTGTCGATCGCCTGGGGCGACGCGCCGATCAGCTCGACGCCGTGCTTCTCCAGCACGCCGTGGCGGTGCAGGTCGAGCGCGCAGTTGAGCGCGGTCTGCCCCCCCATCGTCGGCAGGATCGCGTCGGGCTTCTCCTTGGCGATGATCTTCTCGACGACCTGCCAGGTGATCGGCTCGATGTAGGTGACGTCGGCCGTCTCCGGGTCGGTCATGATCGTGGCCGGATTGCTGTTGACCAGGATCACCTTGAAGCCTTCCTGCCGCAGCGCCTTGCAGGCCTGCGCGCCGGAATAGTCGAACTCGCACGCCTGGCCGATGACGATCGGGCCGGCGCCGATGATGAGGATGCTCTTGAGGTCGGTGCGCTTGGGCATGGTCAGGCCCGTTCCATCAGGGCGATGAAGCGGTCGAAGAGGTAGGCGATGTCGTGCGGGCCGGGGCTCGCCTCGGGGTGGCCCTGGAAGCAGAAGGCCGGGCGGTCGGTGCGGGCGAGGCCCTGGATCGAGCCGTCGAACAGCGACACGTGGGTGACCTTCAGGTTCGGGGGCAGCGTGTCGGGATCGACCGCGAAGCCGTGGTTCTGGCTGGTGATCAGCACCTGCCCGGTCTCGAGGTCCTTGACCGGGTGGTTCGCGCCGTGATGACCGAACTTCATCTTCATCGTCCGCGCGCCGGAGGCGAGGCCCATGATCTGGTGGCCGAGGCAGATGCCGAAGGTCGGCAGGCCGCGCTCGATCAGCTCGCGGCTCGCGGCGATCGCGTAGTCGCAGGGCTCCGGGTCGCCGGGGCCGTTCGACAGGAACACGCCCTGCGGCGCGAGCTTCAGCACCTCGGCGGCGCTCGTCTGCGCGGGCACGACGGTGAGCTCGCAGCCGCGGTCGGCGAGCAGGCGCAGGATGTTGCGCTTCACGCCGAAGTCGAACGCGACGACCTTGAAGCGGCGCTTCGCCGACGCGGGCGCGTCGGCCGGGTGGCCGCCCTCGAGGCGCCACGAGCCCGCGCGCCAGGGGTAGGGCTCCTTGACGCTCACCACCTTCGCGAGGTCCATGCCGGCGAGGCCGGGGAACTCGCGCGCGGCGGCGATCGCGGCGTCGACGTCGATCGTCTCGCCGGGCGTGGCCGCGGCGACGATGCAGCCGGCCTGGGCGCCCTTCTCGCGCAGGATCCGGGTGAGCTTGCGCGTGTCGAGCCCGGCGATGCCGGGCACGCCTTCGCCGCGCAGGTAGTCGGTCAGCGTCGCGGTCGCGCGGAAGTTCGATGCGCGCAGCGGCACGTCCTTGACGACGAGTCCGGCGGCGTGGACGCGGGTCGCCTCGGCGTCCTCGGGCGTCACGCCGTAGTTGCCGATGTGCGGATAGGTCAGCGTGACGATCTGCCGGCAGTACGAGGGATCGGTCAGGATCTCCTGGTAGCCGGTGAGCGCGGTGTTGAACACCACCTCGCCGACGGTGCGGCCGGGCGCGCCGATCGAGTGGCCGCGGAAGACCGTGCCATCGGCGAGCGCGAGGACGGCGGGCGGAAGTTGGGGCAGCAAGGACGGCTCCTGGGTCTGGAAGCCCGCCCCCGGTATCGCCGGGCCGTGCTCGTGGCCGCGCGCCGGGGCCGCGCACCCGAGATGGGCGCGGTGGGTCCGGGACGGCTCGCTGTGCGTCGGATCGGCTGAGCTCTGGAAGCTCGCGACGAAGGCGGGTAAACCTTCGAAGTTTACCACGCGGGGCGTCGGACCACACGCCGCCCCGGGCGGCGATCAGGACGGGATGCCCTCGTGCGCGACCACGAGCCGCGCGATCCGCGTGGGCGCGAGCGGCGGCGGCGAGGGCTCGACGACGATGCCCCGGTCCGGCAGCGGCACCGGCGCCGACATGCCCGGCGCGAAGGTCACGGCGGTGTGGAACTCTCCGTCCTCGCCGCACGGGCACACGCCCGGCGGCAGCCCGGCCGCGAGCACCTCGGCGTAGTCGGTGCCGCACAGCGCGACCGGCGCCCGCCCGAGGTCGACCGCGACGATGCGCGCGCGGATACCGCGGGCGACGACCTCGGCGGCGAGCGCGGCGCGCGCTTCGCCCCACAGCGGGAACACCGGGACGAGGCCGGCCGCCTCGACGCGCGGCGCGATCCAGTCGCGATGCGCGGCGAGGTCGATGTCGCCGAAGACGACGTGGGTGTGGCCGTCGGCGCGCAGCGCGGCAAGCGCGGCGTCGAACGCCGCCGCGTAGCCGCCGGGCACGCGAGGCACCTCGACCGGCCGCCAGGTCACGCGGCAGGCGGCGACCTGGCGGGCGAGCCAGCGGCGCGGCAGCGCGTGCGACAGGCTCGCGGCCTCTGCGTCGCACATCGTGAGGAAGGTCGCGACGTCGAGCCCGGCCTCGCGGGCACGCAGCCACGCGAGGCAGGCGTCCTTGCCGCCGCTCCAGCAGACGGCGGCGCGCGAGGGAGCCGGTACGGGGGGCGCGTTCACGGGACCGAGGATGGCGCCGAGGCGGCCGGCGGGGCGAGCTCAGTGCGGCGGCGAGGCGGGCCGCTCCGCGCGCGGCGAGATCGGCACCGCGGCGGGCTCGACGCGGCCGTCGAAGCCCGCGACCGGCGAAGCGGCGTCGGCCGACGGCAGCGGCGCGACCGGCCGCCCCTCCGGGCCGAACGGTGCGCCGACGTCGGTCGACAGTTCCTGGTTCTGCGCGAAGCGCACCTCGATCTCCGGATAGCCGAGCGGGCGCACCAGCATCGCGAGCGTGGTGTACGCGGAGCGCTCGACCTGCGCGCGGTAGCGCTCGGCGAGGCCCTGCGCCTGGGCCATCGCGTGCGCGCGCGCCGCGCCGATCAGCCGGTTCTTGTCCTCCTCGGAGAAGCGGCCGTCGAAGAATCCCTGCAGCAGGTCCGGCAGCAGCCAGGGGAGCAGCCGCGAGCGCTGCTCGTCGTAGAACGCGAGGTCCTTGATCGACACCTCGACCCTGCACGGCGGCAGCTCGATCAGCGCCTTCGCGGGCGGCTGCGGCGCACCCTCGCGCGGGCCGACGTCGGCGGCCGGACGCTGCGCGTCGATGCGGAAGCGGTCGCTGCGCAGGTCGTAGCGGAAGTCCATCTCGAACTCGAAGACCATCGCGAGCTTCTTCTTGGTGAAGGCCCACGACAGGTACTTGCGACCGAACTCGCCGAAGGTGTGGTCGCTGTGGGTGATCAGGTCCTTGCTGACCGCCTTGAACACCGACAGCTCGCCGATCGCGCGCAGCTCGTCGATCGAGCTGCGCACGAGCAGCTCGCGCGGCTCGGCGCGCCGCTTCGCACGCCACGCCCAGCCGCCGCCGAAGCCGAGCAGCAGGAAGACGACGAGGGCGGCCAGGGTGGCGAGATCCATCGGTCGAGTGTAGCGGATGCGATTCCGGCGGCGCTCGCGGCCGGCGCGCTCAGGCCCCGAGCACGAAGATCCAGACCGTGACGACGATGCCGCCCAGCCAGACGATCGAGCGCGCGGTCGCCTTGTCGGCGACGTAGAGCCAGAGGTAGACCACGCGCAGCACGAGCCACGCGGCCGCGAGCGCGTCGAGCCGGCCCTGCGGCGCGCCGAGCTGGTGCGCGACGATCACCGCGGCCGCGAAGAACGGCAGCGCCTCGAAGGTGTTGTTCATCGCGGCGACCGCTCGCGCGCGGTGGCCCGCGAGCTTCGATTCCCAGCCCCGCGGATCGGCGTTGTCGTAGTCGCGCCGGCCCGCCTTCGCGACGCCGGCGGCGACGAAGGGCAGGAAGAACGCGACGAGAAGGATCCAGTAGGCGAGCGTCAGTTTCATGCGCGGGGGTCCGTGGGGTCAGTCGACGTTGCGGCGGTCGCGAAGCGCCTGTGCGACGGTGGCGGCGTCCACGTACTCGAGCTCGCCGCCGACCGGCACGCCGCGCGCGAGCCGCGACACCTTGAGGCCGCGCGCGCGCAGCATCTCGCCGATGTAGTGCGCGGTGGCCTCGCCTTCCTGCGTGAAGTTGGTCGCGAGGATCACCTCGCGGACCACGCCGTCCGTGGCGCGCGCGAGCAGGCGGTCGAAGTGGATCTCGTTCGGGCCGACGCCGTCGAGCGGCGAGAGCCGGCCCATCAGCACGAAGTACAGCCCGTCGAACGCGAGCGTCTGCTCGACCGTCATCTGGTCGGCCGGCGTCTCGACGACGCACAGCTTCGACGGGTCGCGCCGCGGCGAGGCACAGGTCTCGCAGACCTCGTGCTCGGTGAAGGTGTTGCAGCGGCCGCAGTGGCGGATCTTCGCGGTCGCGTCGATCAGCGCGCTCGCGAGCGCCTCGGCGCCGTCGCGGTCGTGCTGCAGCAGGTGGTAGGCGTAGCGCTGCGCCGAGCGCGGCCCGACGCCCGGCAGCCGCTTGAGCGCGGCCACCAGCGCGTCGAGCGCGGCGGGCGGTCGCAGCATCGGCGGGTCAGAACGGCATCTTGAAGCCGGGCGGCAGCGGCAGGCCGGCGGTCAGCGACGACATCCGCTCGGCGGCGGTGGCCTCGGCGCGGCGCAGCGCGTCGTTCATCGCCGCGACGACCAGGTCCTCGAGCATCTCCTTGTCGCCGTCGGCCATCACGCTCGGATCGATCGTCACGCGCTTGACGTCGTTGCGGCAGGTGACGATCACCTTGACGAGGCCGGCGCCCGACTGGCCCTCGACCTCGACCGAGGCGAGCTGCTCCTGCGCCTTCTTCAGGTTGTCCTGCATCTGCTGGGCCTGCTTCATCAGGCCCGCGAGCTGGTTCTTCATCATCGCTTCAGTCTCCGGTGGATCCGGTGGGGGCGATCGGCTGGATCGACTCGGGCACGATCGTACCGTCGAAGCCGCTGATCAGGGTCTGGACGAACGCGTCGCCCTCGATGACGGCCTGCGCCTGCGCGAGCGCCTCGGCCTGCTCGCGCGAGCGCACCGCGGCGACGGTCGTGCCGCGGACCTGGCCGACCTCGACCGTCAGGCGCGCAGGCCGGCCGAAGTGCGCGGCGAGCACGTCGCGGACCTTGACGAGCAGCGCGGGCTCGGCGAGCGGCTTGACCGGCACGCGCAGCGTGAAGCCGTCGGCGTCGTGCGAGAGGAGCTCGCTCTGCTGCATGAACTGGCCGACGAGACCGGGGCGGCCTAGCCGCGCGACGACCGTGGCGGCGAGGCCGGGCCAGTCGCCGTCGAAGGCGAGCGGCGGGGGGGCGGAGGCGGCGGCCGGTGCGGCAGGCGCGGCGCGGGTCTCGATCGCCTCGGGCGCGGCCTCGACGCGCGCTGCGGGCCGCACCGCATCACGCATCGCGGGGGCCGGCGGCTCGGCGGCCGGACCCGGCGCCGTGGGCCGGGCGGGCTCGGCGGGCCTGTCGGCGGACCCTGCGGCGGATCGCTCGGGCGCCGCGACCGCCACGCGCGACGCCGGC
>Ga0315899_10008619_pt1 | contig 10932 bp, 17 predicted proteins | sample LakEriMetagenome_2_FD_203518 | JGI IMG/M metagenome (GOLD analysis project Ga0315899, IMG submission 203518) | Freshwater fungal communities from buoy surface, Lake Erie, Ohio, United States - Buoy 4 MA112 | ecosystem: Environmental > Aquatic > Freshwater > Lake | place: USA: Lake Erie, Ohio...
GCCGAACACAAGGCCCCCCCAAATGTGTTTGCGTGCATGCTCTGTGCGCATCGGCCAAGGACAAAGATAAGACGCAAACGCTCCCAGACAGACACAACTGGGGTATACCTGAGGCCTTGGCAGGGCCATTGGGAGCCATGCCCGTGATGAAGACGTCGCCTTTGGCTGTCATGCCAAAGGAGATGCCGATGCCAACTTTGTCTGTCTGCATCAGCTGCGCGCCAGGGATTGGTTGACGTATGACAACAACTGACTTGTTGACCCGCGAGACCCTTGGCGCCGGTGTATTGATCAGTGACGGGTCTGGCTTTGGGTCTGCTTCTGGTTTAGGTTGCACGTTTTTGTGTGTTAGTTTAGGAGGACACTGCTGAAGTTGAGAATCGGCAACTTTGTCATCCTGCGGGGGCTAGTTGTATGATACGCCAGCTGCAGCACGAAAGTTACTTGCATATGTGTGTGCGCGCTTGTAGTTCTGTGAACAGCAATGGCAACCCCAGGTATGCTCACGAGCACACCTGGCCTGTTCGCAGATTCAGCCTCGGCAGCTTTAGCTTCTGCCTGCGGAGGAGGCGGCACATTCCGAGTGGCAGTGGGATTCGCCGCTTTCGTAACTGGCGAAGTCTGTTTGGAGATTGGTGCATCAGTACGCCTTGGGGTACTGACTGTGGAGCGATTTGCGATTTCTTCGCCAATCCAGTTTTTCATCATTTCTTGCTGTATCATGTTGTCCTTGGACGCCGGCGACAATGCCTCCTACGCACGACATCACGCACGCATTGTACATACAAACACACATACAAAAAAACACACTCGAAATGACGGAAGCATTGACGACAGCATAGGCATACGCACAATAATCAAGAACCAGCTGACAGGGACTTGTCGCATTCACCAGTCTGGGGGTGAAAGGAAAGAAGACTGTGAAAGAGCGCAATTGCCAACTCGAGACACAAAACGAAGGCAGAGCACAGAGGGAAAAAAAAAACCTGCGGCTCCTTGTTGCCAGTTATACGGTGGAGCGGCAAAACTTCAGCAGACACAACCACGGCCTCATTCTTCATGATCGAAACCCCATTTGAGCGTCCCGACATGGAATTGATCTGTTGCTGCATCTTATCCATCTTTTCGCGCATGTTGCCCATCTCTGTGTTCTGCATGCGTAGCTGCTGCTGCAACTTCTCAAACTGCCCAACGGTCGGCTGCTCAGCTAGCAGATCGCGCAATGCTTTAATCTCTGTTTGCATGGCTGCCACCATCTCTACCAATTCCTTGGTGGATGCGTCGTCTGCAGAGGCCGCGCCTGCAGGAGCGAGTGCTGGAGCGATTGCAGCTACCGGCGCTGTGGGAGGCAATGGCGCAGCCTTTGGGGCGAGCGGGGGCGAGCTAGCCTGCGGTCGGCGGCAATATACGTTAGCAGACAGCTCAGTTTGTCCCATTTGCGTCTCCAGCGTGACGCTGGGTTGGCAGGAGCAAGTCACACACAATGAGGGTCGTCGTACCGGAGATGGCGACGCATGGCGGCTGTAGGTTGGCTTCTTGGAACCATTCATCGAGGGCGCGAGCGACAAGGGTGACGTGCTGGGCATGGCTTCGCGCGCGCTGCGCACCGCGATTTCGTCCAAATCTGAGTCCGAATCGTCGTTCACCTGCCGTGCTTGTCGTCTCTGGACCTCTGCCCTCGGAGTCCTGCCACTGCGACCTGGCGACTGTTGCCGCCAGGAACCGATGCGCGGGGACGGTGCACGGAAATTCTGAGCAGCCGGTGCAGGAGCCGCTTGTTCTTTCGGCGGCTTGGCCTCAGGCTCGTCCTCCTTGTCTTCAGGATGCCGCCAGGAACCGAGCCGCGGGGACGGCGCGCGGTAGTTCTGAGCTGCAGGCGCAGGACCAGCTGCCGCTTTCGGCGGCTTGGCCTTGGGTTCGTCCTCCTTGTTTGGCGAATTTGAAAACGCAGATACTGGCGCTGGCGCCTTGGCGCGGTTCGGCTCTCGGTCCGAGGCACGAGAGGGCCCCAGGAACGGACTCGCCTCCGTCTGGGGCAAGCGTGTGTCACGACTCGCCACGTGCGCACGCGTGCAGCAATTTCCACTGCGCCGGCAATTGCCGGCAGAGCACGCACCTTGCTGGTAGAGCGCTTGGGCTGGGAGGGAGTGTCCTCGTCTTCTGAGTCGAACATCACCTTGCGCCTGCGCTCGATCTCGTCCCTGCTCGCCCGCGGCGTGATCGCGGCGCCAGCGGAGAAGCTCGATCGCATGCTTTCGTTTGATGCAGCGATGCTCGCGTCTGCACGCGCGGGGGCAGCCGCAGGGCGCGGCGGGAGGTGGTCGTCGTCGTCAAGGCCCTTGAAGACGCGCTGCAAGGCCGCCTGACGGCTGGTGGCGCTGCGCGGCGTCGTTCGCCCGCCGAGGCTGTCCAACTGCAAGCGCGGAACTCCCGAGCTCGACATAGCGTCCGCGATGACTGTTCCTTGCTCCGGGCCCCTCTGAAGCCAAACGGAACCAGAAGTGAATATTTAAAGTTAATCAATTAACAATTTCCCTACAGAATGGGATCTATTTGTACCGTTTTCACACAGTAAATCCTTGTCGTAGTAATTTTGCACGGCATGGGGAGGAGGAGTGCATTTACCGTGACCGTAATCAGATCGGCCTCCTGTCTCGTCGCAAGGGTGGGAACATACAAGGTGGGTGGCAAGTGCGGGCCAGCTGAGAGTGCGGGCGAGCGGAACGACGCTGAGCCGCGCGTCGCTGCGCGCCGGTGCTGGGCGGCGGCCGGGCGTGCTGAGACGGGCGCTGTGCGGACACGCAATTCTGAGAATTCACTTCTGTGACAAACGCAGTGACTTTTGAGCGGGTGCACCGAGCAGACAGTAATGTTGCGAAGCGCGCTGGCCGTGCCGGTGATGGCGCTGGTCGTCCTCGCTATGGCGCAGGGCGTGGCGGCCTTTGCGCCGTCTGCGGCCTTTGCGCCGTCGCCCGCCGTGGCCGCGCTTTCACAGCGCTCCGCGAGGAACTTCGCGGCAGGTTGGTCAGCACCGCGCATGCCCGCGGCTTCTCCGAGCTCCCCGCGCTGCTCGCGCCCTCGTCGCACCCGTCGCGCCTAAGAAGCACTGTTCCCTGGCAGTGCGTCATGCGGGGCGCCCGGTTCTGCTGCCGCTGCGGATGGCAGTGTCTGAGGCTTCCGACATGGAGGAGGTACCCATGGAGGCTGCCCCCGTACAGCAGACCTCCTCAAACATTCCCGTGATCGTAGCTCGCGATTCGGCCATCAGCACTGGCCCCCCGGGGCGCCAGCAGCAGCAGCAGCAGCAGCAGCAGCAGCAGCGGCACTACTACGAGGAGCAGCCGCAGCCGAAAGGCGAGCTCGTGATGGAAAAGGGCCCGGTCAATACGATGATCATGGTGTCCGGCGGCGTGGCCACGCTCGCTGGAGGCTACTTCGGGGTCAAGTTCTACAAGAAGCGCCAGCAGCAGCTGGTGGACGAGTTTGGTCGCATGATGATGTTCTATATTGGAGACGACAAGCTCACCAACGACTGCGTCAAGGAGTACAAGGGCAAGATCGGCCCTCTCATCAACGGGTTTCACAAGATGGACATGTTCAAGTCGTACGCGATGCGCCTGGCTGCTGACAAGCCCCTCAGGTTTGCCGCCCTGTCTGTGCGCGCTGCACCATCTGCGCAGAAGCACGCTCCTTGCGCTCAAAGATTACAAGCCCTAGACCCGAAACCCTGGCTCAAACCATGTAAGCCCTAGACCGAAAACGCTAAACCCTAAACCGCATTCGCCAAGTCTGTTTGCGGCATCTGTATCGAAGGCTCCTTTCGCTCAAACCCTATAAATAGACCCTGAACCCTGAACTCTAAACCGCATACGTTGACGCATGCACGCGTGTCCTATGCGATTCTCTCTCGCGCGCTCGCTCCCGCACTCTCTGCAGCCTGGAGGCGTTGAAACAGTGCCAGGTGCGCGTGCTCCACTAACTAACTACAATCAAAACCTACACCACCAACTACGACTCTGCAGCCTTGAGGCGCTGGAGCATTACCAGGGAATGGGCAAGAAAATGGGCGTGAACCCGGCCAAGGCGCTGCAGGCCGCTGCCAAGGAGCTGATGCCCTACACCGGTAAGTAAAGCACATCACCCACCCACACACACACACACACACACGTGCTGCAGGCTGCTGCCAAGGAGCTAAGGCCCTGCACGTTTACTACACGTGTAGGGCCTTACCTCCTTGGCAGCAGCCTGCAGCACGTGCGTGTGTGTGTGTGTGTTTGTGATGCGCTTTACTTACCGGTAGTAAAGCACACCCCCTACACCTACGTAAAGGCAGGTAGGAAAGCAAAGTAATCGTAAGCAAATGCAAGTGGTAAAGAGCGCAAGTGGTAAAGAGCGCATGCCCTACACCGCTGAGAATTTTAGGCTCGCGGTTTAGGTTCGGGGTTCGGGGGTTACGTAAACTCACATTATATACAGATAGACGCAAGGGAGCCGTGGGATCGGAATGCCAACTTGTATACATCAGACAAACACACTAGTATACAACACACACACACACACACACACACACACACACGCACACAGACCCCAAGGAGACGTGGGAGCGGAATGCGAACAAGCCCTCGGTGCTGGGCAAACTGTTGTGGCTCACCGAGCGCTGCTACCCCGACCCTGCCACGGTCAAGGCGCTGCGGGGGCGATTTCCCAAGTCATATGGCGACGAAATCATAGACGTCCTGCAAAACACTCTCACAGAGGAGGCGTACAAGGCCATCATCATCAAAGCCGGTGGCCTTGAGGCTGGTCTGCAGCCCGGATACAATAAACTAGGCATGTCGCAGTCGGACGCGCAGGGGTACCTGGACAGATTAATCGAGGAAGACCGTGTGAAGCGAGAGGATGCGGCGGCAAAAGAGGCTGAGAAGGAGGAGGCGGCTCGCGTGGAGGCTATCCGTCAGCTTGCTATTGATGGCCGGAAAAAGAAGGGGGCTGCCGGCCAAATCAAGACGCATGGGGAAGACGAGAAGAAGGATGAGCCCAAGAAGGTTGAGTCCTCAGATGACGGCGAGTCCGAGTACGAATGCACTCAGTGTGGCATGACACTTTTCGTCGCGAAAGGGCGCGAGTTCAAATTTTTCGGCGACGACTTCAAGTGCGGCCAATGCGGGGCCGGGAAAGAGTTTATGCGCAACAACAAGACCGGCCAGCCTGTTGAGGTCACTGGCGCAAAGCCAGCCACGACCACAAAGTACAGACCGACCATCTAAGGTAGATGCGGATGTTTGCGGACATATGCGGAAATACGGATATATGTGGAAGAATAAGACCGGCAAAGCCGTTTGAGATCACTGGCAAGTCATCCTCGAACACAAAGTACAGATCGACCAAATAAAGTAAACTCTCGCTCGCTCGCTCTTTCTCTCTCTCTTGCGCGCGCTCTCTCATTGAGATTAGAGCGATAGGAGGAGGGGGCGAAGGGATTGAGGGGTTGGAGTTTTTTTGTCGCGTGTGAAGAGCGGAAGAGGGGGTCGGAGGACGAATTGGAAGGGGAGGAGGGCACGAAGTAGTCTTGTGTATATTGGAGAGAGCGCGCGCGCCTGACAGCAGGGACAGCTGCTGCGCTTGGACCAGCTCTTGGGAGGAAGTTTTCCGGTGGAATAGTGGGGCAGGCACGTATATCTTAAACGAAAGAGAAATATGTACACTCAAAAAAGTTGGCGCATATGGAGGGACAATTTTGAGGCCTTGAAACTTACGTCATCCTCCCTCAACACCCAACAATCTCACTTTGCGGCGCATGGAGGACAGGAGGCGATGAGATGGGTTGTTTTGAAAGAAATAAGCAAGTAAATAGGGGTGAAGGGAAAGGGAGAAGAGTGAAACAGTCAGCGCAGGCAGAGGAAAAGATGCGGCAAGAGGACTGAGGGATTGAGAGAAAGGCGGCACTTCCAGTCCAAATGTTTTGTTTATTTGTGATTGGCTCTATGAGATCCAGTGAACCATGTCCACACAGGTTCAATCACGTTAGAGCAGATTGAGACCATGGCGGCATTCGTATGCGCGCCGGGCCTTGTGTACGGTAGCACGTCAACGAGGTAGAAGTCACGAGCCTCGTCTTGGTGCAAGAGCAGGTCGTAGGCCTTACAGTCCTACGGCCTCAGAGTCCGTCCAGGGCGCCAAGACGGCCTCAGAGTCTGTCCAGGACGCCTGCTCCAAGGTGTCGCCAGCGGGCAGCTCTAGGATGTGTTCCGGTTCGCTCATGAGCCACGCTAGCGTGTCGGCGTCCGAGTACAGTTCCTGCGGCGCGGGCGCGGCCACCCCGATTTGCATGTCGGGCCCACAGGCACAGTCGTCGTCATTGTCACAGCCTCGACAGTCCATGAACGGCGATTGGTAGGGCTCAGTGCTCGGGGTGCTGCAATCTTCGACGAAACAGCTGCGCTCGGGTTCCTTGCTCTCCGGCCTCTTCTCAGTTTCAATTGCGTTGCAGTGACTGGGGCTGAAAACGGCCGGCGGCGCAGGCTGCTCGATCCCCATCGCACAGACCTCACCTGAGCTGCTAGCCAGGTCAACGGTTTTCTGACAAGGCTTGTTTCTCTCAGCTCCGAGGGCGATCGCCGTTTGCCAGGCCTCGCCCTGGCACAGAGCAGCAAGAGAGGCATCCACTGCAGGGATGAGAGCGCTGCGGGCTCGGTGGTCTCTCTTGCTGTCTTGCTCCCGATCGCGGACCGCAGGATCAGGTTCTCAGCCTCGACAAACGCGAGGCGGTGCGCGAGCATTTGCGAGTGTTTGGTGAGGAGCGCCATGTTGCGCTCGAGGATCTGGACGTGCTGCTTGGCGAATTCGCGGGAGCGCTTGGCCGAAAGCCGGTTCCTGAGCATACGCTCCATCGTTTTCACGTCGCCGTCGCGGGCGTCCGCCGCAACGTGCAGGAAGGCCGTCCCGGGGCTCATCTGATGGAAGTTTGCGCAGTTTCCTGAGAGAAGAGAATTTGAGAGATTTTGAAAGGAAGCTTCTTTTGACATGGTACAAATACCTGGCAAAAACCTTGTTCTTCCTTTACTTCGTTTGTGCCCAGGTCCACTTTGAACTGGAAGCTTTTGGTGTCGCACAAAGTCTGCCGGACCAAACTCGCAACCTGGCGCCCCTCCACATGGTCGCTGACAAGTATGCATGGGCCGACCGCCACATCAACGCCTACTCAAGCTTCTAGGTAGTGTAGCTAGAGTAGTGATATTGTCATAGTATAGTGAGCCTTGCCTGCTTGCGCGTGTTTTGGTTTTGTAGGTGCCCGTGATTTTCTTAATAAACGGCACACTCTCTCTCCCAACCACGCTGAACCAATGCGCCCTCACTTGTGGATGCTCATTGCGGCGGCACTGCTGCACACGCCGATGGTGAGCGGTGTGACCGACACGGGTTCAGCCATGAGCTGCACGCGCGCATCGACCATGACGACCGCGTGGCGCACGTCCAGCTCTGGGCGCAGTATCCCTGCGACGCAGCTCAGCACCCCTGGCAATCTCCGACTTAGACGTTCACATCGAGAATGGGCACCTTGCTGTTGCCGGAGCCGTGGCAAGCACGCCCTTCCGCAAAAGCTATAAACTACCCAACGGAGCAGGTGCAGCAGGTATGTGCAAACATCACAGGTCGCGCGACTCTTGCTCGCAGGTCGCCCCCTCTTGGCCTCCTGTTTTTTCGGTGACGGACTTGCCCCGTTGCAGGTGCCCCGGAGTGTGGGGCCTTTGTTCTGATCCGCTGCGCTCCGTGCGTGCGTGTTCGCGCGTGTGTCGATGTGATGACACGGGTTGCTTTCGCGCAGTACCCGAAGAGGTCGCTGCCGTCTCCATGTTGTGAGTATCACGTGCTCGATGCAGCCACAAAGTGCGCCTTACCAACGGAGCATTGCCGTCGAGGCCGCTAAGACCCTGTCAGCACCCTCGAGCTCCTCAGTAAACACCAATGAAGGCGCCCGTGCGAGTCATGCGGACGCAAGCGCCCCAGGGTCTCAGCAGCCGAAACAGCGCCAGAACTAGAAGGCACAACGATGGTCGCACCAGCACCAGCACCATGAGTCAGTGAAATCACAGCAGAGGCCCGAACTTGAAAAACGATAGCGGCAGCGACAGCGAGAGCAGGCGCCGCTGCAGATGCCGCGCTGGCAGCGGGAGGAGCGTGGAGACAGCGAGACGAATTGCAGGAGCCAAGGCGCTGCTGCTCAAGCTAGTAGTAAAGGACAACATCATCAACAGCAATTACACACTCTAACCGCGAGAATCGCAAAGACTAAGCGGTGACTACACCGTGTGCGCGCGCCCCCGCGAGTGCGCTGGACGCCGCACCCCCGGGCCTCATTCCGTAGCCCCTCGGCGTGACAAGGGGACGTAGTAGTGTTTGTTGCCAGGGCCTGGGGTGTCTTCGGTGTCCGAAGAGTCAAGGCTATCGAAGTTGATCAAGAATGCAGTTTGACAGCGAGGGAGGAAGAACCGAAGAGAGATTGGTATCGAAGAAGCGCCCGGGGGGGGTCGGGTCGAGACTCCGATGATCTTCAAAACAAACACTCGACACCCACCCGCGTATCTCCGGCACATTAATAGAAGACGAGTTCAAAGTTGTGGCTGGTTTCACCGCTGTTTCTCAAGATTCGCCCTGTATCTCTTTACTATCTTCATATCCCTTCTCTGCCTTCCTCTCCTTACTTCTCTATTCCACTAGCGATCGTCTTTCGTTTATTTACTCACAAGTCACCGCACTCAGCCCTGCAGCAACCCCCCACCTCCACAAGCCCACACACGCGACCGCTCGGGCTACCCAACATACTAACTATACAGTGTAACCCCGCATGTGCGAATCCCCACATCCACAAATTTAACCTCGTCGGCCCGTAAGTACCATGTTTGCCGCACAAAGCAGCCCCCGTGGCAGGCATGTCCGGACTCTCCGGACATTTTGCAATACATCTAGCACTCCGCCTCTACATCGCTTTCATGCCTGGAGGGAATCAATAAATTCGCTGCCTTGCAGCCCTGCAGAATTAGTTCTTCTGCCCGATGACGGGCATGCCACCCGAGGCCCCCCTGCACACAACCACAAACCACCCAAACACGCAGCTTGTCAGCGCCAGCCACATGCACCCCGCGCCTGGTGCGTAGACCGAGAACGTACACAGCAGAAAAGTACCATGCGTCAAGCTGATTCTTCTTGTGCGCGTTGGCGATGACGTCAGCAACGGACGAGTGAGACGAGCCCTGTTCACCCATAGCGCGCTTGAACAGCTTGAACTCGTTCTCTGTCACCGGGTCCGCACCCTTGGCGATGGACAACAGAGACGTCGTGCGCTGCGCGATAACTTTTGCACAGGAAAAGCAGTCAATCAACCGCTTGATCAGCACACCGTCTCCAGGCTAGGCTTTCATACACCCTTAAATGCACGCGCTGCAATGAGCGGCAGACACCGCCATGGGGATCCCACGCAGCAGACATGCGTCGGCATCTCGCCGCCACAAAACATATGTCGGGTTGGGTAAAAGGAAGCCCGCCGCGCTGCACTGCGCTGCATCCTGGGGATGCCGAACACATTTTCTGACGATCTGTCAACTCCAGCGCAGCCCTCTGCCACAGTGCCCCTCACGCCACACACGCAAGCCCATGAAACTCACACTCGAACATCACGGCAACTGTGGAAACTCGGTATTTTGGGAACAAACAAAAAGGGGGGTTTTGATTGATTCGTGATGGATTTTTCCACGAACAATTGATTTGGAAACATTTCGGCGAGTGTGTGTACATTGTTGTAGAGGGGACCTGCTCGAGGTGCCTGCCAAGCGGCGGCGCTAAAAACTGCCCACTCCCATCGGCTTCCCCCCGCACACGTGAGAGGTCGCAAAGGAGATCCAGAGGTGAAGGTAGAGGGCATGAAATCTTTCTAGGGCGGCATGAAGGGGCGCAATGCTGCGGGCGCGGTCGAGACGCGCAGGGCCCGCACTTCCGTGAACTCGTGGCGCGACGAGAGGTCATCCCGATCGCCCTTCTGGAGGCCGCGCCAGCTGCAGGTGTGGTGCGCCTACATACATACGCACAAGCCCGCATCCCGCAGGTATGCGGCCTGGCGGCCACCGCCTCTGGCTTCGTCCTCGCCTCGTCCGCAGTCCGCCCCGCCGGGCAGCAGGCCGTGCTGAGTCACAGCGCCCACTCCCTGCGTCGCGAGGGCCTGCAGCTGCGCATGGCCGCCGCCACGGAGCTTACCGGCACCACGCACACGCGCCACACAACTCCCCTCGTCGGACTGACGCACGAAGCCTTGCGGGTGCGGCAGGACGCTGGGGATGGAGAGCGAACGCAGGAAGGCACGCGAAAACGCCAACCCGCAACAGGTGGTGTGCTGGCGCGTGCGTGAGCTGGTGTGTTTGCGCGTGGTTTAGGCGGCACGCAGTGCGTGCCTATCGCCACGCAGCCCTGTTCCGAGGGCAGAGGTGTAGTGACAGGTTTGGTTCGGTCGCGCAGATCAAGGGCTTTGCGGTGCCAACGCACTCAGGTCTGGACGCCCGCCTGGATGCCAACGCATATTTGGTGAGGCCGAGTCCGGCTTGGTTGACGGCTCGCTCGGCATGCGTGTGCAGCGCGCCTGACGCCAGCAGTCTTGCCTCGTGCAGGTGCCGCAAGAGGGAGTGCCCGACGCCCGACCCAGCCCCTGCGCCACCGCCCTTGCAACCAGCGGCAACGTCGTCGTCATCTGCCATCACCAGGTTCTGTCTGTGTTCGCATGTAGTAATGCACCTCAGCACGTGAGCGGCGGGACGACTGTACGGATCGAGGGCTGCAACCTTGCAGGCGACGACGTCAAAGTTTTTGTGGGCGGCATTCTTTGCGATCATGTCGCAGTTCGGTCCCCGCAGGGTGGTTCGAGCATCACTTGCGTGACGCCGCCGT
>Ga0315899_10008620_pt1 | contig 10931 bp, 14 predicted proteins | sample LakEriMetagenome_2_FD_203518 | JGI IMG/M metagenome (GOLD analysis project Ga0315899, IMG submission 203518) | Freshwater fungal communities from buoy surface, Lake Erie, Ohio, United States - Buoy 4 MA112 | ecosystem: Environmental > Aquatic > Freshwater > Lake | place: USA: Lake Erie, Ohio...
CGTTTAGCGCGAGCAGCGCAGCTGCTCATAGGCCCCTGCAAGGGGCAAGCTGGCTTTGTCTGCTTGCAACAAAAAAGCGACGTAGTCGTCCAATAATCCGAGCACGCAAGCAGAAGGCGAGGAACATGCTGCTGCACCTAAGTGCTCATCGGATATAAGAAACACAATCCGATAAAGATATTGAAGAGAGCAAAGCCATTTAGTTCAACGGCACGGATCACCAAGTCGCCGGAGTGATCTCTCCATTGTCAAAACGCACCGTTCGGCGACTTTGGTGCATCCGATTGTTCGTCCTGCTTTCTGCGTTGATGCGCGTCGCGCTAGACGTAATTCCGTGCAAGCTCGAGTCTAGATTGAATGTCTTTGTATTCATCCCGACCGTCGCACAATTCGTTGATTATAGCGAAAACTTGCGTCTGAATCCGGCTGCCTTTTTTGATGAATGCAGCATCTTGGTCGTCGTCAATACTGCCGAAACACAAGCGGCCGAGAAAGCGATCAAAAAAGAAATTGAACACAGTCCCGTCCGAATCAACAAGGTCAACATACATCGTGCAATGTGGACCAGGATCTCTGTAAATGCCAAAGTTACCGATACGCAATGGCATCGATGGAGACACCGGCCATTCGCTGATTTCTGGGTAGCCCGGAACTTGGTCGGTCATGAATGGACCTGAAGGACGAACTTGTAATTATCCCGGATTCGAAACCGGGAAAGTCCATATTGTCAGGTGTTATCCCCGGAAAGTCAACAATTTTGATCCATTTGGCTGCCCACCGGGATAATAATTATCGAGGCTGTTATCCCGGTTTGAACGAAATTAGCTGTTGGGGATAATCTGAAATAAGAGTTCCTACTCCACAACCATGACTATACAGAGGTGATCATGGACCGAACAAGAGATTTATTGGTTGACACAAAACAAACTGCGATTTTGCTTGGAGTTTCCGTACGGACCATTTTGCGATGGAAACTTTCCGGCCGCATGCCGAAGCCTGCGATCCAACTAAGAAGCAAGTGCCTGTGGTCCCGTTCCGACCTTTTCCAAAAGTTCCAGAATCGGACAGAGTCGGACATGACACTTGGAACCTGATCCCTCCTCGCGAGTGTGCTGGTATGGTTTCAGGAACCATTCTTAGGAACCAGACCCTCTTTTCCACTCGCGTGTATGTCCACAAATCAGCTTCTAGCCCACCGAATCGCGGCCGATGCGTTTGAGCAATCGAGTTCTCTCGAAGAGTTTCAAGCGATCGTTCGAGAAGACTCGAGAGTTTTCGAAGCGAGCTGTGAGCCGTCAAGCTTGGTCGCATTCTGCGAACGACTCCGCACGGATTGGTTGGAGAAGGGGATCGTCAAACCCACGGCATTGACGTGCCTGACCCAACTCGAAGGAGATGAACTGTGATTCGACTTAGGATGCTTTCCGTTGGCCTAGCTGCTTTTTTTTTTGCTTTGCCCTGCTTTAATTCAGGCTCAGGATCAGTTCGGGCTCAAGAGTACGCCGGATGTAAAGACGGTACTTGTAGCCTCCAACCCACCCAAAAAATCTTCCGACGTTCCGATCGAGAAAGCTCGCTCCGAGATCTCGGTGGAATTGGTCAAAGCTGCGACAGCCCTTCAGCGCAAGGGGGAGATTACCAGGATCCAGTTGGTCCGGTTGCGTGTCGCGATGTTGTCGCCAGCGTTTCGGCAAAAGGTCGAGGATTTGGCCGTCGTGCAAATGTCTGCCTCAGGCGAGGATGGGCCATTCGAGGTCGATGAGAACGGTGAGATTCGTCGAGAGACGATCGATTGGAATGGACTGGCAACTTTCCTTGAGAAGCTAGTCCCGCTCGTGTTAGCCCTCATAAAAGCGTTTGGGGGCTAACAGAATTCGTTGAAGCAAACTCCAGGAACCACAACTATCATGCAAACCGAAGCTCCGATTCTCGCTGATTACGACGAAGCCAACTACAGCCGAACTCCATTGGGGCCAAGCTCGCGCAGCTGTTGCAAGGTCACAGTAGGCAATGTTTGCGGTTCGGGTTCGATCGTTGGATCGAGGAACGGTAAGAGCTTGGTGCTCACGAATGCTCACGTTGCGGGAACCACGGTTGGCAAGCGTATCAATTGCCAGTTTCCATTCTTGGAGAATCGCGTTGTCGGTGCTCGGATCATCATGGCCGCGTATTCGGATCGGATCATGATGGACTGGGCAGTGTTGGAGTTGGATTCGCTCGTCGATTTGCCAATTGTCAAGCTGTCACGAGAAGGCGTTGCAGGGGAGCACTACACCGGTGGATACCCTCGATGCCAAGGTCCGTTTTTTCAGAAGCTGATCACTAGATCATTCAGCCATGGTGGAACGGTCTGGAGATGGCAGCCTAATAGCATTGGAGGTCAATCCGGATCTGGAGTTCACTCATTTAAAGATCATCTTCAAAAGGGGCTTCTAACTTGGTCCTGGGGTGGCGATGGAGCTGGGCAAACGACCAAATCGATTTGGATGCAATACTACAAACAGGCAGCCGTTGGCTATGAGAGGCCTGAGGGATTGGTTGAGCTCTGCGAACGCGCCGAGGATGTCGAGAACGGTTTCTTTTCCGAAACGAATATCACGACTTTGCCCATTTGGGCTGAACTCGATGAAGGCGATGATGACGGCGATGGAGGCATCGATCCAGACGATCCAAAGAATCCTGAGATCGTAAAGGCGTTTCTTGAATCAGCGGAACGATTGAAGAAAGAATCGGAGTTCCTTATCGAACGTGCAAAACGATTCGGAGCCAAGCCAGACAAAGATGGCGGCGGCTTTGTTGGCGGCGGTGGAAGTGGAACCTTTGGCTTGTAAGGCACTTTTCTAACTTTTCAATGAGTTGATCAAACAGAAATTGAGGGAAGCGTGCATGAAGTCCTTTTTTACCTACTTGTTTGGATCGTGTCCTGTGCGGCGTCCGTGTCTCGCGGACTGCGTGACAATCTCTCTGACAACCTTTGGGTCTATCTGTCTGGCGGGGCAACTAGTGGCTTCTGCAGTTTTGGGATCATTGCTGTTTGGAGTACTTATTCCGACGTCGGCCCTGGTAATCATGCTTTCTGGATTGGCTCTGCGGCGCTTCTGGGGATCTTAGGCAAAGAGCAGGACGCCATTCTGCGTTGGTTGTTGAGCAAGGTTTTCCCAATCGATCCAGAATCGAAAGCGAAGAGCAATGGCGATTAATCCTGAAGACAACAAAGAGGCTTGGCTCAAAGCGATCTCCGAAGCGGGCGGTATGGTTACCGTTGTTGCTCAGAAGCTCGATTTGGATCGCAAAACAGTTGCCAAGTATCGAGACTCGATCGAGTGGATCAAAGAAGCGTTCGATGAAGCAGACTTCAAGACTACCGATCTTGCTCAAATGTGCCTGCAAAAGAAAGTAAGTGAGAATTGGAAAGCGGCTGCTTGGTGGCTAGAGCGCAAAGGAAAGGATCGAGGATTCGGTCGCGAGGTGAAATTCGAAGGCAAGATCGAGACGACTGGCCAGGTCGTTTTGTATTTCCCCGATGATGGCCGGGAAGCGAAGGCTGAAGAGTGATTCCTGGAATCAGTACGGATAGCGGAGAGGGACTTCAGTCAATTCCCGCTAACAGTTTGCTTGGCAACAACACTGGATCCACCGCAAACCCCATCGCGTTGACTCCTGCGGAGGTAAGCACGCTACTCAGTTTGAGTACAACTTACTTAGCTCTTACTGGCGGAATGATAACCGGGAATCTTAATCTCGGTGGACAACTCTTAATTGAACGAGACGTACCTACCCACGTCGCCATTGCTGCCAGTGTTCTGAACGCTTCTAATAACGGTACGATTCAGTACAGGTTCCAAAGAACTAATGCAGACTTCCTAGGTTCTTTAGTTGCTGCGTGGAGAGGTGGAACCACCAACAACCGTATCAATATCGAAACCTACGGTAATGGCGATTCTGTTGACCCTTTAACTGCGATACGGGGATCGCTAAACGGTTCTGCTTTAGCTTTACGATCCACCTATGCTTTAGGTTGGACAAGTACTGTAAATGCTTCCACTGGGACCATTGATGTACAACTCGTTAGAGATGCTGCTAACACGTTAGCTCTACGAAACGCATTGAACCCGCAAGCACTCCTAATCGAAAATACATGGACAAGTGCGACCAATAGAGAGACCGGCTTTGCGAGATGGGTAAGTAATAGCTTCTGTGTTGGCACAGAGAAGGGCACGCTAGGCGGCACTGCGCAACGGATGGAGTTGCAGACTGATGGCGTGACTCGTTTACGCATTGACACGAACTACGAAATCCGCGTAGGCGACCAAGGTTCTAACGCCCCTAGCTTATTTACGTTTGCTGCATCAGCGGTTACTTCGAACGGTCCTGGTCGAGGACTTACAATATACGGTCGCAACAACGTAACGGGCGGAACTAACTTATCGTTATCCGGTGAGCCATTCAGCACAACGAGTGGAGCCAGTGTTCACCTGCTCGTGGGCTGTAATTTCGCTCCGGCGGGTGGCACCGGTACATTTACCGTCAATAGAGTCGCACCGACGATTAACCAAACTGCTGGTGCTAACGGAATCACTCGCGGAATATCTGTTGAGCCGACACTTACTTCGGCAGCGGATTGGCGATCATTCGATACGATGGTCAACACTGGATTCGCTTACCACTCTAGTGGAACCGCTCCGAGTAGATTTGGTGGAGTGGTACAAGTCGTTGGTGATAACATTCGATTTGTGTCGGCTGTTGCTGCTTCAATCGGTACAACCCTAGCTCAGACGTTAGCCTTTACAACCAACAGTTCGACTAGAGGGAGTATTGATTCTGTTGGACGGTGGATCATAGGAAACTTCACTGACACTTCGTCTAGTGGTGTTACTTCATCTGTCACGATCAACCCGACCTACAATCAAACAGGAACAGCAGGATCGACAGACTTACGATTCAATCGAACCGAAACGGCTTTAGGTTCAGGCGCACACAATTTTATTGATTGCCAAGTTGGGGGTGCGAGTCGATTCCGTGTAAGCAATACCGGCGAAGTTATCGCAGTAGGAAACCTAACTGCACCTATCGGAACAACTGCCGACTTAATGATCGGTACTGGACCGAGCGGTATCATGGAGACCAAGACTCCAGTTCAGGCTAGATCTGCTATTGGCGTTAACACTGGAACGCTTCAGCTTGACATGAATGGAGACGGCGCAGTCTTACCAGTTTCCGTTCTCAATGGACGTTTGCGAGTCCCTTACAATTGCACTATCAATAGTTGGGAAATGGTATCGGAGGAGTCGGGCTCGTTGGTAGTGGCAGTCCTAAAAGACTCGTTGACTAACTGGCCACCTAATAGCGCGGACGCCATAACAGGCACTACGAATAGACCGACAATCACGGCAAGCCAGAGAAACGATTCGTCCACGTTGACAGGATGGGCACCATCCTTGAATGAAGGAGACTACATCAAGATTGAAGTGATATCTGTCGCCTCGGTTATCAACGCAACTTTAGTATTGAGAGTAACGAGGACATAATGGCAGATTATCGACCACGTACCGGACAAGCCGGATTGCGAATTGGTGGGATTTTCGGTCCTAGCGGATCGAGAGCCAATATCGCGTTGAATGCTGCTTATGTAAATCGTACCAGTGGACCTGCCGTCGGTATTAGAATACGCTGCGAAACAAACGAGCCCATCAACGAGTTGTACATTCTTCTGGATGCGATTGTTGGTACACGTGCTAACATCACGATGCGAGCGGATTTGTATGACTACGGAACGACAACACAACCGGGAACTACGTTAAGAGCAAGTTCAGATGTAGCAACACTACCAGCCACAGATGATAGGTGGATTCGGTTTGTGTTTTCTACTCCGTACACTCCGACTGCGGGTGAGTATGTCTACGCGGTGTTTCATAACTTAGCAGTAGCACCGGTCACAGATCATCCACTTGTGTTTGTGGATAGTGCTGCGTCGTTTGACATTAACCATCATTTTACAGAAGGCTATAGTTCAATTAACGGCTTTAGTACCGCAGGTACAAATAGAAGTGAGCTTGCCCACGTGGTGGTACAAGGGGCGTCTACGGTATACGGCTTGCCAGTAACTTTATTAAGTTCGATCACGGCATTTACTGGTAGGCGCGGCATTCTGCTAAGTCAAGAAATCAAAAAGTACAAAATTAGTTTCTTGCGAACATCATCACCATCAACTGCCTTGATTGATTTTCAAGTATTTGATTTATCCACTCCGCCAACAGGCACACCGCTTTATTCACAAGCACTACTACCTCAAGAGGAGTCGTTGGGCGAAGTTTTGTTGAATCTCGACTGTAGCACCCTTCCTGGCACTGGACCGTTCGTGTTTTGCCTGAGCACCTCATCATCGCTGGCTCAAGGCGGAACAGGATTGATTGAAGGCTACTCGGACTTTCCATCCGTGTTCGATCTATTTAGTTCGGACAACTTCGCAAACCCTGCCACAGTTACCGAAGTCGCTGGCAATTGGGTTGTTGATAGAAGTCGCTTGATGGGAGGATTTGCTTTTGACGTTTCAGGCATTGTAGCTAGCTCAGGCTCCAGCCCACAACCATTTATGAGAGGATCGGCATTCTAATGTTTGTACCACCAGCAATACCACAACCACCAGAGTCTCTTATCGGCTGCATTCGGTTCTTAAACGCGGGCAACACCATGCTTGAGAACCTTATCAAGTTTCAACGAGAACAGTTCCAAGAGTTTTGGTTCAAAGACAGGTTCACACTGAAGACTCCAGCAGAAGTCAACGAATGGCTTGCCCATATGGATGCTGCGCAACCAGGGCAGTCCTATAAGTGTTTTGTGGATGCGAAAGCGTTGGTCGATTTTATCGAAGTGCTATCACCTGGGAGGCTAACGCAAAACGATTGGTATCCTCGATACGATTACACGGTCGATCCAGTAACGTACTCACTGCGAGTGAATTTGCCACCGGATCCAGTTGATGAGCCCATCGTAGACGGAGAGTAGTAATCGATGAAACCAGTCAGCCTCACTCGACAACCAGGTCAAACGATCTACGCCTTCCCAGACAAGGAGACGGGTTTTTCGTTGGCAGATTGGAATGAACATGCGGTGGAAGTTGTTGAGCTCGATGCTCCCGACGAGGGAATCTACCGAGCGAGTCTCGATGAGACGAAAAGCAAACTATGGCGATTCTTCATCGGTGCGAATCAGCCTGCAAATTGGAATGAATCGAAAGGTTACTTTCCGCTCGACAGCGATGGAGCCGCGATCATTCTTCCAGTTTTGAGTTCAGTCGATCGACGTGCAATCGATGGCGTGATCGAACTCTTCGTTGGCGAAATTCAACCAGTCACCATCAACGTATTCGATGCCAATCACAATCCGGTCAATATCGAGTCTCTGAATCTCCTTCTAAGGATCGAGAACACAGATAGGAGCTTTGTTGTTGAGTATCAGCAGGCGGAGCTCGTTGTTGCGGAGAATGCAGTCGTGTTCATTCCCACAATACAGTTAACCGAGAAAGCAGCAAAATATCGATTCGGTTTGCGATCGCTTCCAAACAAGACTAGGCTCGCTTCTGGTACGGTAGATATTCGCTATGCACCATGATTGCAGCCCCACCGAAGCCAGAATCTAAGCGTATCGAACCGCAGGCCGGTCCGCAGTTGGAGGCCTTCAAGAGCCAAGCGGACATTCTCATTTATGGCGGGCAAGCTGGAGGAGGCAAAAGCTGGTTTCTTGTTCATGAGCCACTGAGACGCGTTCACAACGCTGGATTCCGCGGTGGGATCTTTCGTCGAACCTATCCTCAGCTGAAGGGCCAAGGGGGCGTTTGGGACGAATGCCAAGAGATGTATCGAGCTCTCGGGGCTCGCATGCGCGAAGGGCAAGAGCTCGACGCAACGTTTCCTAGCGGTGCGAATATCTCATTCCTGCATCTGCAACATGAGAAGACCAAGTATGAGTATCAAGGGCATCAATTTTGCTATCTCGGGTTTGATGAGCTGACGCACTTTACCGAGACGCAATTCTTCTACATGCTCTCAAGAAACCGCTCTACATGCGGGATCCGTCCTTACGTTCGCGCTACATGCAATCCTGAACCAGGTTGGCTAGCCGATTTTCTTGCATGGTGGATCGATGATAAGACCGGTCTGGCGATTCCTGAGCGGAGCGGAGTACTTCGTTACTTCATCCGAGATGCGGAGGAGAAACTCCATTGGGCCGATACCAAGGAGGAGCTGCTTGAGCTGTTCCCAGACTACAAAGCCGATGACATTCTCAGCGTAACCTTCATTTCGGCTTCGCTGGACGATAATCCCGCTCTAACAAAGAAGGATCCAGGTTATCGGGCTCGATTGCTGAGCTTGTCGAAAATCGAACGCGATCGGCTTCTCGGAGGAAACTGGCGAGTCGCTGAAGGATCCAAGATCGATGAGTCTTGGATTCGATACTATCACATCAAGGACAATTGTTTCGAGTTCTCGTTTCAACGTCGACTCTACCAAATGCCGTTCGCTGTGACTCGGAGGATAGCTACCATTGACACTGCGGGTACATCGAAAGAGATCGCGGCTCAGAAACGAGGAAAAAAGCCGTCTTGGTCGGTCTGTCAGATCTGGGACATTTGCCAGCGCTGGGCGATCGCACATGACAATCGGCAAGTGATCTTGAGTGAGTTCATGTTCCTTCAATACGTTTGGCGTAAGCAGGTCGATTGGGGCTTGTTGAAAGTCGAAATCAACGAGACATTAGGAACCTGGAACGTTCAGAAAGCGTACGTCGAAAATGCTCACTTTGGCGCCGCGTTAGTCTCTGAAATTCGTTCGTGTCAATCGGAGTTGATTGGTCCAGTGTTACCAGGGATGGGTGACCATGGCGAGGGAGCCAAGCTAGAGCGAGCCATTGCTTCAGGAATGCTTTCGCGTTTCGAGCAGGGCAAGATATTCATTCCCTACCTCGATGCAGAGAATGAGTACTGGTTGAGGCCTTTATTGTCTGAGTTCCGAGGATGGACCGGAGATCCAGAGGATGAGGCCGATCAGATTGATACCACGAGTTATGCGACTTACGTAAGCAAAATCTCCACGGGAACGTGGGGTGGACCAATTCCAGCAAAGAAGGTGAGATGATGAGTAAATCACAGCGTGACGAATTGACGGATCTGAACACCGACAAGGACGATCCTTTTCTCCATCTTTCGACCGTGGCCGATGCTCTAGGCCGATCTCCTCAAACGATAGGACGCTGGGTTGTTGATGGGTGTTTGCCGTCGGTCCTTATGCCAAACGGGATGCGCAAGATTCGAAAATCCCAGCTTGTGCAATGGCTGGAGGTGACGAGGTTCGGGGAAGACGCTGGAGCTTTGGAGAAGGCGTTGGAGTTGGTCGAGAGCTAACTCTTAGGATGTAAATCTCTAGTAATCGTCTTGATTAGCCAGCGAATTTGTTATTGTTATTGACATACTGCGATGACTCTCCACAATAGGCGAGAGTTCGGTAGATAAATTAGAAATGCTGCAAGCTACCTCGCATTGTGGATCCAAACCCTTCAAACTTGCGTTCCGAAAAATTGACGCGCGTACTTTTCTGGAATGTGAAAAAACGGGACCTTTCACCGATCGTCTGCGCACTTGTAAAAAGCACAAAAGCAGACGTAATCGTTCTTAACGAGCCACCGACCACAATCGGGACAACCTTAGACCTTCTCAAGCACGAGGTTTCGAATGATTTCCATGTGCCAGTATCAGCTACCGAGAACAGATTTCACTTATTCTGTCGACATCCAGGATTGGATCTGACCGAAATTCACGCCGGATTCCGAACAAGCTTTCGAAGAATGCGACTGGGTGAGGATAGATTGATATTGGCGTTAATCCATGGGGTAGATGTTCGAAATTACGACTCCGATGCAAGACTGTCTTTCGCACATGAATTAGCAACCGAGATTAGTTTCGTGAATATACAGCATGCAACTAATCGACTCGTTTTGCTAGGTGATTTCAACATGAACCCTTATGAACGGAGCATGAACCTTGCTGCAGGATTGAATGCAATGATGACCAGGGATTGCGTGAGAGCCGGAACAAGGAAACACTTGAAAAAAGAATACGAACTTTACTACAATCCGATGTGGAGTCTTTTCGGGGACAATACAGATGGTCCTCCTGGAACTGTATATGACGTAAGCAACCAAGGCCCGTACGGTTGGAGCATGTTTGACCAGGTGCTCTTCAATCACTCGATAGTTGATTTGTTCGAAAAGGTTCAAATCTTAGATGAAGCAGGAATTTATCGGCTGACGGACGACCGCGGGCGTCCAGATAAAAAGAATGCTTCAGATCACCTTCCAATCCTCGTCTCACTTAAGGGAACCAAACATGAGTAATTACTGGCCCGATATTGATTTAACCGATACAAGTTCGCCCCTGGAAATTCTTCGTCAGGCGCAAACTGATTGGGAGAGCGGCAGTGGAGGTTTGATGACACTGGTATTGCAGCAAGCAACATCGAAAACTGGCAATGACATGATTGTTGTTCACGCTCACCATATTCCGAGCAGCCGAACAGGTGCGTTATTCTCTGTGGTGCATCGTCCAAACAACTTCTATCCTGTAACAATTGTTCCAACTGAAAACGATCTGCCTAATTTCTTAAAAAAGTCGTATTACGAGCCTGGCTACAATATGATGGCAGAATTTGCAAAGACGACCATGGGTAACGTTCCGGGAAGCACCGTTGAAAATGAGTGGGTCGCGGAGACTCCCGGCGAATTCCGAAGTCAACTCAGAAAAGCTTTTAAGCTTGGAACAGTCAAGAGCATTCTGTTAAACCTTAGTTCAACTAATGACTCGTCAAAAAATGCAAATGAGGTCAAAGTTGTCGGTAACCCAGCGCAATCTGACCCTGAGTGACAATCAAAGGTGTTAG
>Ga0315899_10008622_pt1 | contig 10930 bp, 7 predicted proteins | sample LakEriMetagenome_2_FD_203518 | JGI IMG/M metagenome (GOLD analysis project Ga0315899, IMG submission 203518) | Freshwater fungal communities from buoy surface, Lake Erie, Ohio, United States - Buoy 4 MA112 | ecosystem: Environmental > Aquatic > Freshwater > Lake | place: USA: Lake Erie, Ohio...
TAGCTCTGGTGTCCCAGTTGTCACGCTAGTGGCACGGCTGGATAGCTAACTATGGAAAGGATAAACGCTGAAAGCATCTAAGCGTGAAGCCCTCTTCAAGACTAGGTTTCGTAGCATTAGCGAGAGTCCCCTGGTAGACCACCAGGTTGATAGGATGGATGTGTAAGCACGGTAACGTGTTCAGCTAACCATTACTAACGGACGAACGCTTGACCATCGGTATCTTGCACTCAAACAGTGCGGATCCGATAAGATCGAAAGACTTGTTCTTTCATATTGCAGCCATCAACCAATCCAACATTGGGCCACGTAGGCTACCGCCTACGTGGTTCACTCCCGGTGACTTTATCAGAAAGGATCACCTGTTCCCATCCCGAACACAGTAGTTAAGCTTTCTGAGCCGATGATAGTGCCCACCAGTGCGAAAGTAGGTATTGCCGGTTTTTAAAAACCCCTCGTGAACGTAAGTTCACGCGGGGTTTTTTTTTGCTCGCGTGTACACTAATCTGAGCGGTTTTGCGTTGTTGTTTGCGCCGTTCCATAATCTATTTTAGCAACGCGTCCAACAGAGCATGAATGAGCTAAATCCTTACCAGCCCAGTGTCCGCGGTCAGAATCGTGACTTGTCGGTAAGCCACACTTCTAAACCGCGCGATTCATCGCCGTTACTGCGTGGCGCCAAAGTTGGAGCATTGGTTGGCGGCTTACTCGGTTTGCTTATGTTCGTTCTATTACTGATCGTGCTTCGCCCCACCAAACCGGTTTCCCTTTTTGGGCGTTTAGAGGCCGTTAAATGGCTCGTTTTGGTGGCTCTGTTTTTTGGTGTACCTCTGTTGTTCGGTACGGTTTCTGGTGCGGCAGGTTTCTGGATCGGAAATGTCGTCCTACGCCGTTTTCCATTGCTTCGTAAATGGTTGCGCTAGGGATCAAGTCAACAGTGAGGGACGTTCCAGCCTGGCTAACGTTTGGGGTTGGGGCAACACCGAAGTGCGCATCCGGGCGACGCCCGAGGCACGTCCAACTCGGGACGTGAAAACTTTTTGGCCAATTCTTTGTTGGAAGATTGTTTGTCGATAGAATCAGTCGATCTTGATTGGCGATTTCTAGGCCGGTTTACGCATGACTTTGGGAAGCGCAGGTGACTCCATCGTCATCAGTCGTGGAATTCTTCTCCAGTAGATAGTCAGATTGTCAGGCAGATAGATTAGGCAGATAGATAGGCAGGCAGTTACCAAGTCATTGAACCGAACGACTATGCCCCCATTTTTCGCTACGAAACTCAATCGTGTCCTCCCTACCCTGGCGGTAGCGCTGTTGGCGATCGCGTGCAACTGGCTCTGGCCACTTGATAGCACGATTGTCGATCAGATCAATAGGTTTCCATTTGACCAATCCGAGGTGGCGGTAGACGAGCGTGCCCAGTCGATCGCTGGATGGCCATGGACCTATCGGGCCGTGTTTAGATACCAGAAGCCCGGGGGAGCTGAGTTGCCTGCCATCCCCAGGCACGAAGTAGTCGATGCTTTGCGATTGATAGGTGATGTTGGTGTATGGTTGGGGTTGCTGGCATTTACTTTTTGGTACACCGGTCCCAAGTACATCGCTGATGAGAACGGCCGAAAAACCGTGGTGCCGCGAAGTCTTGGTCTCAGCGATCTTTTACTCGTGATCGCATGCATCGCATTTCTTTTGGGGCCATACACCTGGAGTCGAAAAACGCATAACGAGCAGGAGTCACTGCGTTTGGAAATCGAAGGAGCGGGAGGGTCGGTCGATGTTTCGCGATCGATACCAGTGCCGATCCAACGTTTTGCCAAGGGGCGTTTCGATGATTGGTTGCTTTCATGGAACCGAATCACGGGTGTGACCATCGAGAACCCTCAGAAGGAACTCTTGGATAAGATTGTCGCACTTCCTCATCTGGAGGTGCTTCGATTGGCCGGAGATGGGTATCCCTTGGCGAGTCTTAAGCCGCTGGAAAAGCGATATGCGCTTCGGGAGCTTCGGATTTCTGGTCGTTCGTTGGACGATGAGACAGCGATGCTTATCGGGCGGCTCAAGTCCCTTCAGACGGTCAACTTGATGCGCACCAACATGCATCGGCAGGGTTTAGAGGCGTGGGGAGAGATGCCTCGACTGAGGCTATTGAATCTGATTCATACGGATGTAGCGCTCGACGGCGAGCAGCCGATACCGTCGCTCACCAATCTTTATTCATTATCGTTGCCTCATCCACCGAGGGGGCAATCGTTGACGCATCGGGTCCTGAGTTTGCCTCAGTTGCAGCAACTTACTTGCATGGAATACGACGAGCGGATGAACGCTACCCCAGTTCGCCTGGTCGTCGAGGATTGTCCTACCCTTCGCTCGATCACCGTGGATAGCGTGCAGAGGCTAGACCTGGAGCTGCGAAGGTTGCCCATGTTAGAAACAGTTCAGAACTACTCATTCTTAATCGGCGAGCGAGTTCATCGCAGGAGCATTGTCCCCAATGGAGTGTGGGTCCGAAAAGCCTTCCTCGACGAGCTACCTTCTTTGAAGAAGATGCCATTGTTCATCCGTAATCTCGAACAGATCGAGGTGTCGAACTGCAATACAGATGGAATGAGTCTTAATGCACTGGGCGATGTATTTGTCATCGAGAAGAAGGGGTTTGTACCCGTCCATGAAATGATCCAGAGTCGGATCGCTTACGGTTCGATTCGGTCTGGTGGAGGCGGTGAGGATTCCGAGGACGAAGATGGATCATGGTTAACGCCGTCGGCAAACGACACACAGCAGATGATCAATGCGCTAGTAAGTTTAACGAAATTGAATCAGCTTCCTTTGCGTTACCGAGATCTATCCGAGGTAGACCTCAGCGTTTTGGCAAAGTATGTATCGTTGAAAACCATCGATTTGGCGTGGGCGAAAATAACAAAGGAGCAGCTTGGAGTTCTTGCAAGCCTTCCCACACTTGAGGAACTGCGGTTTTGGTCGATCGAGGACATTGTTCGCGGAGAAGACGCGGATAACAAATTTTTCGCGTATTCGATGTTTCGGAGTCGAGATGATCGCGACCGGTCGTTGGGCCAAATCGAGATGAAGGATGTCTTGGCTGCTCTACCCAAGCTTCGAGTGCTCCGAGGCGATTCATTGGTCGAACGCATATTCGATGTGAAAGGCCATCCGAGTATTGAGTCCCTGTTTGACGGCAATTGGACTTACGCGTTAGACATCGAAATCTTGGATAATCCAAAGTTGCGGGACACGGTCCTTTTCAGCCCCTCATTAGAGCGGTTGCAGATACGGGGTACTCCCGAACTTCGAGGGATTGTGATGACTAGTCCATGGCCGAGAAGCGGGGTGGTTGAGGATTGTTCGCAACTGCGCAGCATCGCGTTGGGGGGCAACACTTTGGACGAGGCCTCTTGGCGATCTCTGGCCGATCTCAGCAGCCTAGAGTCTCTGACGATCGCCCATACGACATTATCGGGTGAGGCGTTGCAGCGGATTGGTCAGGCCTCGAAGTTGCGAGCCCTGGGCGCGTGTGGCTCGGCGGTCGATGACTCGGTGGTAAAGTCGTGGAAGTCGATTCGCGATTTGGAGATCCTTGATTTGAGAGAGACACGAGTCACCGCTGACTCGTTGGAGTGGATTCGCAGTCAGGCATCTTTGAAGGATCTCGCCATCGATTTATCGGTAGTACAGGGCGCTAGTCGTGAGACGTTGGAATTCCTCGGCCGATTGCAACGACTGACTGTGCGAGGCGGAACATTGGATGCAGTCAACCTGCAGAAGTGGCCATCGATGCCAGCGCTGCGAGAGTGGCGATTGCAACAGGTTGAATTGCCAGCTGATGGGGCGGCCTCATTGTCCAAGCGCGAGATCGGTTCATTGCAGTTTTTCGAATTAGACCATTGCACCATCGATTTGGAGAATAGCATCGAATGGCTGAAGAAGTGCGTCCAGCGTAACGTCGTTTGTTCCATCCTGGAAACGGTGATCGACTCGGACATGGAGGATATCATCGTGAAATCCAAGTTAGCAGGTAGTAGTTCGAACACGGCCATTTCGGATCTCGTCACTCCGGGTTTTGAACGGATCGAAAGCTTTAGCGATCAGCCTCGCGGCCTATTCGAAGATATCTTGTTGCCTACTGGCGCGAATAAAGGTCGGCCTTGGTCCTCAGGCAGGCCGTTTATCGTTAATCCTGAGCTCTATCGAGATCGTATATTGGGGAAGGCCTTGCCGTGAACAAGCTACCGATTGCAGTGCGAATGTCTCGATGGTTAGCGATTGCGGTGCTGGTGTGCGTGGGCTGCGATGACGTGCCCTCGTATCGCGCGCCAAAGAATCTAACGCCTTCGAATTCCAGCCTCGTGTCGCCCGATGGTCGCGATAGCTATGAGTGGACTTGGAATCCCAATGGATACTTCGAAGCCATCCGCCCATCGATCTACGCATTCCTCGAGGAATCGGACCCGCGATTTAACATCCAGTCCCTTTTTGGTCAGGAGGACCAGTCCGCATGGAAACGCCCGGATTGGATGTCCGACGAAATCTATAACTTCTTTCGACTTTTCACTTCATGTCCTCCTCCGCAAGTGATCCTGGAGGTGCCACTGACAGAGAAAGTGGATCGCGAGCAGTTTTTTCTCGATCCCCGTGCTCGCAAGTTGTATTGGTGTGTGGGGGATCTTATCCAATCACAGGATTTGGCTACGGATGCCCAAGGCGATTCCTCTCCTTCCACGCCTGCATCTATTCGATCACCTCTCGGAGCGCCACAAGCTATCTTAGGGGATCGAGACAATGAGTCCGTCTTCATTCGTACGGAGAAAGCGATAGCGCGCATTCGTCTTCGCGATGCGTCCGTGTTGTGGGAAGCGCAGTTGCCAAGTCCTGCTGTTCGCTGGGTACGAGCGACGGATGTCAACACGATTGCTCTCGTGACCGCCGATAGCAAGTGTGTGATCTGCGATGGGGAATCGGGGAAACTCACGATTTGTCCGGCTCAAGTATCATCGCCCCACATCTCCCTCAACCCTCAAGGAAACTGGCTGCTGGGCAACCAGAAGCAACAGATCTTGCTCTGGGATTTCCAGGATGGAAGCGACTCGGTCAGCAAGCATACGGTTGTAGGAGTCGATCCGGAAAAGGGGATTCCATTCGCAGGTCCAGCTTGGGATGGGTGGATTGATCACCAGCATTTTGCGTTTCGAGAACATGGACAATACAAAGCGCAGCTATTTTCGTACTCGCATTTTCTGCAGGAGGCACGACTGTTTCGAAGCGAGTTGAGCGTTCGAGAAAGTTTCTACACGTTGATCGGCAAAGGTTTAGCTGGCAGTATCTACTCCGATAAGGTTTTGGTAACGGATCTCGACGTCATCGAGGGCGGCGTGTTGCATTCCCAACCGACCGTACTCGAGGAAGCTCAAGCGATGGATGTGCAGATTTCCAAGACCGGTGGTGTCCTCGCATGGGCTACCCCTAAGTCATTGCGAGTTCTGTCGCGAATACCGCAGGCGAGTTCGCGTATGACGTACGGCCTTACCCAAATCACCATGGAATTGATCGACAAGATGGACTGGCAGCAATTGGAGAAAGTTGCTGTCGAACTGCGAAGCCATGATTGGCCCAGCGATTATGTGTCAGGAGAAACTGCTTATGGGAGTCTCGCTCAGAGTTGTGCAGCGATTATCGCAGGTCAACAACAGCTAGCGAATCCGGATGAGCCGTTGGATGAGCAACCGTTGCCTAAGCCTATATCGGAATGGCTCGAGAGCAAGCGAGCGTTTCCACGCTTCGTCGCGGCATGCCTAGAACAGGTTTTGTCGAAGCAAGCCCGCGGTACCTCGATGATCAATCTGGTCCCTGAAGAGAATCTGAAACGGCATGAGAAACACGAGGAGCGAAAACTCGCTCTTCTGCAGGAGATTCTCAGCGAACAGGACCCGCCTGGACAAGCTTACGAAATGATGCTGTGGCACTTGCGTTCGATGGGTGGTGGGTATCAAAAAGGGGAAGACTTCACGAGGCAGTGCATGCACAAGTATCCTCAGTTTTGGGGACTTCACGAAACGAACCTGTGGTGGATGCTACCCCGTTGGGGTGGTTCCGCGGGTCAGGCCCAAGCGTATGCCGAAGGGGTTACGAAACTGTACCCTCAGAAGTTCCAAGATCGTGTGTTTGGAATCCTCGTCAACCGTATGATTCGATACAACCAATCTGAGTTCATGAAGGAATCCGAAGGGTTCTTGCAACCCAAGCGATTGCTCGACGGAGTTTTTCAGTGGTGCAAAGATGGGGATGTTCCACAAATGATGGTGGAAAATGCAGCCGAGGTGGCCATGAAGGTGAACGCCGCGAACACGAAATACTTCATCGACTACAACGTCAAGCATTTCCCAGTCATGAGGCGAATCGGCGACGTTCCTCGTATGCAGAGAGCTTTTGACCAAGCCAAGCAAGCGTTACTCCCCTCTCAGGATCCCTCGAAGGGCGGTCCGAAATCCCAGTAACTCCTTGGCAGCGGGCACGTTCGCTCCCTGCAGATCATCATTATGGAACATAATCCCTATCAACCAAGTTCCGGAATGTTGACCGAAGAGTTCCGTGTTTGTCCCGACGCGAAGTCCCCTGCAGGTCCGGCGTTGAGAGGTGCCATGGTTGGCGGATCGATAGGTGCAGGGTTTGGGCTCGTTACGCTTCTGCTGCTATTCGTGTTTATCCGACCGTTCAGCGCAGATGGTTTTCCCTTGTTCGGTGAGTTTACGTGGAGCGTGCTTTTCTGGCTTCTGTTTTTCGCAGTGGTTTTGCCTGTTGTGTTCGGAATGGCTTTTTGCGCTTTCGGGTTTTGGTTGGGACAAGTCCTGCAATTTTGGTTTCCGTCCATGCGGAAGTCTTTCGATGCGGCTTTTGATGATCCTTTAAACCACGGATGTTCAATTCCGTGATTTTCACGGAGGGATCTTTGGCGAAGGGGTAGGTGAAGGGTTATTCGTAGAGCAAGAACAAGCCAGAGTGGTCCACGTCGCCTAAGCCTCGAGTTTCCACCAATTCTTCCCATTGGGACAAACAGTTTTCTAGAGTCGGCGATTGAAATCCAACTGCGCTTGCCATTTCGCAAATCAGTCGTACATCCTTGAGTTGCAATTCTGCCCTTCCTCCTGCACGAAAATCGCGTTTGGCCATGCGCTCGCCGTGCAGTTGCAAAATGCGGCTTTCTGCGAAGCCGCCCAATAATGCTTCCCTGACTTTACCGCTTTCAACGCCTGCCAACTCTGCTAATCGCAACGCCTGTGCGACCGCATCGATGGTTTGAGCGACGATCAGCTGATTGGCCAATTTGGTCACTTGGCCTGATCCGGTCGGGCCCATGTGGGTAACTCGTTTGCCAACTGTATTCAGGATCGGAAGAGCGCGTGCGAAATTCGACTCGCTTCCTCCTGCCATGATCGAAAGGGTTCCCGCCTCCGCGCCGACTTGTCCTCCCGATACCGGTGCATCTACCCAGGAAATTCTTTTTCCGAATGCTTGGGTAGCCTCGACGCTGGTCGTGCCGAAATCGATAAGCAGTGCCTCTGGATTCCAATGTTGAATCATCCCCTGCTCACCGAAAACAACCTCGCGAACAACATCGGTGTTGGTCAGGTTGATGCAGGCAATACCATCGGAAACCCACGATGCGAGTTCTGACAGATTATTTGCGCGTTGCATTCCTTCTGCGACTGCCCATTCCACGGGTTCGATGCTGCGATTCCAAACCATGACATTGGCCCCTGCCTCGTGCAAATGCTTGGCCATCGGTTTTCCCATATTGCCCAAGCCGACAAAGCCGATCTTGGTTCCTGCTAAACTGTTGTTCATCGATTCTATTTTTCTGAGTAATTGGATGGGTTTGGGCCGGGGGCGGAATGGATGGTCTGTTCCGCTGCGACTCGGGGGTTCTATGCACTGGGCAGCAAGACAACAAAAACATGAAAGTTATTATTACCGGCGGCGGAGGATTTCTGGGGGTGCAATTGTGCAAAAAGTTGCTCGATCGACCTCAATTGACGAGTCCTAAAGGAACGGTTGAGTCCGTTGAAGAAATCGTTTTATTCGATGCGCGTCTCCATAATGTTCCCGATCCGCTTCGACATCCAACACTCGTCGAGGGGAAACCGAAGGTTGTTTGCGTCGAAGGGAGTATCGACGATGTGGATTCCGTTCGGAATGCGATTGGAACGGATCCTCATACGTCTGTCTTCCATCTCGCATCCATGGTGAGTGGTGAATGCGAAGAGCGTTTCGACGATGCATTGCGCATCAATCTCGATGGTGGCCGGAATATCTTCGAAGCGGTCCGAGCGATCCCAGGCTTGCCGCGATTGGTTTTTGCCAGCAGCATCGCGTGTTTCGGCGGGGAGGCAATGCAACCACCATGCGATGATCGAACAAAACTTACACCGGAAACGACCTACGGAATGACCAAGGTGATCTGCGAATTGCTGATCAATGATTACTCGAGAAAAGGCTTTTTCGATGGCCGTTCCGCCCGATTGCCTACCGTGATTATTCGCCCCGGCAAGCCGAATACAGCGGCTTCAAGTTGGGCGAGTGGAATGTTTCGGGAGCCACTCAACGGGGAGTCGTGCCATCTGCCGGTCGATTGGGACCAGCGACATCCGATGACGGGTTATCGGACCGTGATTGATTCGCTGATTGCGATTCATGAGTTACCGGCAATTTCTCTTGGAAGCGATCGTGGTATTGGTCTACCCGCTCGATCGATTACCCCTCGACTAGCAGACAAGGCTTTAAAAGATTTTGCCATCGAGCGCAATCTTCGTTCCTTGGGTCCCATCGAGGATCGACCCGATGCTCGTATCCGAGGGATAGTGAAAAACTGGCCCGTGGAAGTTGATGGTTCACGCGGACTAGCCCTCGGTTTACCCCCTGCTCCAACGCTCCCCGAAATTATTGGCAATTACTGGGATGATTTCGGAGCGAAGACTTCGTGACGGCGGCAAAAAAACTTCGAGCCTGGGACTTATTGAGAACTCGATGCATTCGTCACGAGGCGATGGCAAGGTTGGAACTTTGGTGCCCGTACGCCATCAATTGGCGTAGAAATAAACCTCTGGTGGAAGGCCGAACTTTGCTGGGAGCGGGATATTGGTCGCTCCTTCTCCTTCTCCATTGTGCATTTGCCATCCACCTGCCAACGCTGTTTTTCCCTGCTCAGTAATCAATGTAGGGGCAGGCACGGATACGATGGTTTCTTTGTCGGATTGCTCGTCGTCGATTCGGCACTTCAGGACTAAAACGTTGGCATCATCATTACCGAAGGTCTGTTCCTTGCGGATTAAAAATTGATTTTGCAAGGCAGTTGTCGTACCGTTCGTCGCAGCTGATTTTTCCAACGCATGACCGTTGAGCCAGGCTGCCTCGATGGCATTATCGGTAACCAACGTTACGGGCGATCCGAGCGATGCGTTTGAAATGCTCAGAGAGCAGCGGATCAACGTGTTGCCCGATGCCGATTGAGGCGATGGTTTGCTTGAGGAGTCTGCCGCCCACTCGATTCGCTTCCATTCCGGAATTGCAGTGATTCGGGCGGATACCTCGGTGGGTAAAAGGTCTTTCTTCGTTCGGGTGTCGCGCTTGAATTGAACCGGATTTCCGCCAACGATTTGATCGCTAGTGATAGTGGGGCATAGGAATTGTTCGACATAGCTGATGATGAGATCGTTTCCGGTGAAATGGTCGACATACGGCCATCGCTTGGGGTTGTACATGCAATCGGTCAAATCTCGGACCAGAACAACTTCCATTCCGTTTTGACGGAGTTGTCTCAATCCGAAGGGCCTGCCTAGGACGCACATGTTGGTATGTACTCCGATCATCAAGACATGCTGGATTTCCTTGTCTTTAAGGATGCCCCAAACTTCCATTCCCCGGTCGCTGATGAAATCCTTGTCAGGATTGATCGTTAATGCTGGCGACTGAGCTTTCCAAGGCATTGCGGGATTCCGTCCCAGGTCGGTCAATTTGGCCGACCATGCCGCGTGCTCTTCCGGGTCGTCGTCTTCGCCTCCATCGGATTGGTCGATTGGATAAGTGGCAGAAGCTTCGGTTGGGATTTTGCTATTCCAGGAAGCGATCTTTGGTGGCATCGGCCGTTTCGAAATGTCGATGGCACGCAGGCGGGCGGGATGATTGCTGTATGTCTCCATACAGTCGCTAGGAGCGTGGATGATGATGGAGCCCCGTTGTCTGGCTTCTTTCAAGACATCGTCCATGCGAGGGAGCATTTCTTCGATGCGTCGCACGGCGTTGATGCAATGATGGTAATCCCATACGTCGCATACAATGACCGCGGTCCGTTTGGGATCCCAGTGACTCGTGGTCGTGCGACGCTCCAAGGAGTCTCCTTCTCGATGAAGCGTCCGTTTGGTTAGTTGGTACGGGTTGAGTTCTCGAAGAGTATTAGGTTCATCGCTCACAATTTTTTCTCCCGTTCCGAGTATGAGCAAGACTGCAAATACGTTTAGGCTGCGGGAGATACCAATCACTCGGATCAAGACGCAGAGAATAGATCGATACATCATGGGGACACGGCAGCATGGAGCTGATCGAATAGAATCAAGTGGAACCGACAGGGATGCGTTAATCCAATAGATCGTTCATCGGTGATGTTGACGTATGAAAGTCATCCGATCTCAAACTGGAGTTTCGTATCACGGGATTATAGTCAATCTCGCGCGATCCATGTCGCAAAGAACTACAACAAGGCTACCAACGATGGTCACACAAGCAGATATCGAACGGGTTCAAGAAGAAATCAAACCGCAGATGATGGTCATGATGATCATCCATTTCGCATTGATGGTAGGAGCGGGTTTCTATGCGGCATTTGTTTTGTTGACGAATTGGCAGAAGGAAGTTTACGATGAGGCTG
>Ga0315899_10008623_pt1 | contig 10930 bp, 27 predicted proteins | sample LakEriMetagenome_2_FD_203518 | JGI IMG/M metagenome (GOLD analysis project Ga0315899, IMG submission 203518) | Freshwater fungal communities from buoy surface, Lake Erie, Ohio, United States - Buoy 4 MA112 | ecosystem: Environmental > Aquatic > Freshwater > Lake | place: USA: Lake Erie, Ohio...
GGAGATATGGCGAGGTAGAATACGAAGGTAGCACTGTAAACGGCGTAGGCAAACCATTTATTGACTTAGTGTGGACAGGAAGTTACAACCTAACGCACAATGCAACACGCTCACTTGAGAATGGTGTATTTATTAGGTCTGAAGAAGTTGCTGAAAGTTACTACAATGAATGGCGGCAGATACTGCTGAGTAGTTTCCGTATTGAGGACAGGTGGTGGGGCGCTAAGTATGCGTGGGGCGGATGTGATAACGAAGACTGGTTGAGGGATGGAACATGACCTTCAACTCCTCCCTCCACATCACCATCCGCTCCACCGAGGACGGCTACTACCACTGGGAACTACGCGACGGCCCTGACGGCGCCTTCGAGTTCGCCGGCACGGCGCCTCTGCTCGAGCGCTGCTTCGAGGACATCATCCGCGCCCAATGGTCCCTCGCAGAGAACCTCACAGGAGAAGCCGACTCCGCGTCCCTGGTGGATACGTATGACGGCCTTCACCTGGCGCCCATCGCCCAGATCCATACGCCCCCGGGCACTGCGCTCCCCGCTCAGCAGGACATCCCACCCCCGCGCCATACGCATTAAACCTCCCTTTCATTTACCTTCGCCCGCCCTAATTAGGTTGACAATGCCTCCATGTCCCAATCCGAAATACACGACTATCTGACCCAAGTAGGACGCCACCCCGTCCTCTCCAAAGAGGCGCAACTGCGCCACTGTCAGCGGATTTACGCCTGGCTCCACTGCGAGGCAGGCAAGGACGCAGCCCCTTTGCGCCTCCGAAGGGCGGGCGAACGCTCCATGGAGGTGATGGTGCGCACGAACCTCCGTCTCGTGATCTCCATCGCCAAGCGCTACCAAAACAGAGGCCTTGACATGGCTGACTTGATCCAAGAAGGCAACCTCGGTCTGATTCGTGGCCTCGAGCTCTTCGATCCGACCCGGGGGTATGCAGTTTCTACATATGCGTATTGGTGGATTCGCCAGGCCATCACGAGGGCGATTCACACCTACGCCAGGCCCATACGCCTTCCGATCAATACGTTCGAGCTACTCAACCGCGCGCAGCGTGTCTCACATACCTTCTTCACCGAGTTCGGCCGGACACCCACAATCAGCGAACTCGCCGAAGAACTCAGCGTCACCGAGGAGAGGATGCAGCAGGTGATTGACCACCACGCCACCACGCTCTGTCATTCACTCGACATGATCAACAGCGAAAGTGACAGCCCCCTCATCACCTTCGTGGCTGACGAATCTCTCCCCGAGGCGTATGAAGCTCTTGAGGCAGCTGGCAACTACGAAGCCGTGCGCCTAGCAATGCGTAAATGCCTGAACGAGACGGAAGCACAGATTCTTCACGCAGTGTTCCACGAAAACACGACCTTCCGCGCGCTCTCCGAGGAGCTGGGTATCACCCGTTCACGAGTGGGCCAAATCCACTACGCAGCCTTGAACAAGGTGCGGGTCTACCTCTCGCACCGTGGTCATGCAGTCTGAGTCGTATTTGCTGCACCTAGCGCCTCGCCTGGTGTTCGACAGTGCGCTGCTCGGCTACGCCCAGCGCCCCGGGGACCGGACGCCCCTGGCGATCTACGACTTTGCGCGCTGCGTCCGCGCCGCCTCACACTGGTATGACATGGGAGAGGAAGAAGCCACCGAGTACGTCGTCACTCAGTGCGAAGGCTCATGGCTCGGTGATGGCACGCCACTAATCCTCCATCCAGGTCGTCTCGAGCAGGAGGAGCAATGAGCAACCGAGTGGACAATCCGCTGAGCTGGTGGGAACAGTGGTTACTCGAGCTTCTGGCGAAGCGCCCCCGGATTAACCGGATCGTGGTGGAGCTGGTGGCTGAAGAGGAGGACGACGTGGACGACGAGCGCTTCGAGGCAAGCCTGAGAGAGCAACTGGAGTGGACGTTCCACGGGCCGGACGCCGAGAGAGATTGACGTTTTGCCCGCATTTGTGCCATCCTTAGCACGGATGCTACTTCAAGCAAATGCCAGGCCCCGCACCGAAAGTCCCGCTGCAGCAGCTCTTCGGAACCTGCGAAACCCTTTACCAACGCGATGGATTTGTGCGCTGGGCGGATGTCGCCAAAGTCCACGGCATCTCCCGCCAAAGCGTGCAGCTCCGCTTCAAGAAGGCGATCGAGCTCGGCGAGCTCGACGAGGCCACCTACCAGCGCTGGGAATCCGCTTCTGCGCGGCGTACGGTGACGGCGAAGCGAATGCAGGAGCGAGAGCGTGCGCGCCAGGCCCGCGCCGTTCGCATCACCCTCACCCCTGAGAACAAAGCCTGGCTCGAAACTCAATGGACCGAGCGCGGCGTCACGAGTGCGGACATTATCAACGGGCTCCTAAATAAGGCTAGAATGCAATAGATAGAGCGGACACATACATACATTTTTTCTAGCCCTGTGAATGTGTTTTACACGTAGCGACACGCAATCCCGCGCTGAGTCGCATGAGACTAGGCTAATACTATCTTCTATACGCGCGCGCATAACGTCTCAGACTGAGACTCAGTAGACACGGCAGCCCTGGTGGCGGGATCCGGCAAACCTCGTGAAAGCCGTGCTAGTGTTCTGCCACAGCCGAACGAGCCCCGGAGAGCGATGCTCTCGCGGACGGCGCCAAGGCTGTGCCTAGCACCTGGACAACTGAGCACTTTGCCGCGGGCAACCGTGGAGGGGAGCTTCGCGCGGTTTCACGATCCGCGCAGGCGAGGATCCTCCCGTGCTTCCCGCACGTAGTGGCGTTTGAGTAGCTGGGCTCTTTGAGCTGTGGCGAGGGTGGTAACGGCTCCCGCTAGCGAGAATCTCAGACCCGGCAACCCCTAGGGGTTGACCGATCCCGCGGCAAAGGTGCTAGTGTTCAGGGGTCAGCCGGAAGGGCTGGCCGAACCTTGAAAACCAGATAGGACTGGCGGCGCGGGCAGAGCCCGGCCAGCCGACACGGCCGATGGTAGGTGTGTTCTACACACTGAAATATAGGCAACTCGTGTCAGCAAACCGTGCGGATGGCACAAGGCAGAGATGCTGCGTGCGTGGATGCTCCCTAGTCCTTTTTGGTATTACGCAGTTGCAACAGGACTGCGCGAACCTTGACAATTTAAGATACAGGCACCCACACACACAGAATTGTTGTGCCGAATGGTAGCGACGCTGCGATCTGCAGCCGCTCGAATTGTGTCGGCCAGAGTATTCTGGCGACCTATCTGCAGGCATAGTGTGACTGTTTAGGGGTGAAAGCGTCCGGGCTAGTTGTAGCCTGTTGCTGGGTTCTCAGTGGCGAGAATGCGGCATCCTGTATCACAATACGGAAGTCAGCCAACATTGCGTGACAGGCATAGTGTGACTTCCTGGAATCTTAGTAGCGAGTTCTTGGCTATCAGCTGGATGTTGCAAACATGCCAGCTGGCTTAGCGTATCCTAATTAACTCGACACCTCAGATAGGGGTTAAGTGTTTGCACTTAACCCATGCGCGGCAGTTCTATCTGAACCGGTTTTTTGGGTGCGTTCTGACATACTCCCCTTGTGGGTGCCGGAGCAAGTTATTTGTAGCGGTTTTCTCCTGGGTTACTCATACCTAGGAGACGCAGTACAGCATTAACCGGCGCGGCGTCTCCCGCGCTTCATGCAATGCGATCAAGACCTAGTGGTTAGTGACCACAACAGGCACAGGTTAATTCCTAAGTCGTGGATTGCTAGCAAGTTTGCTATCAGTTCTGCCCTATTCGGCCGCCTAAGCACCCAAGTGGCGCTTAGTGCTGTATTGCGTATTGGCGATCATCTCCCCCAAACATTCCCCCTGGCGCACTGCGTCCGGGGGTTGTTTGGCTGAGGTGCTTTGCACCTTCATCCTCTCGCTGTGAGTTTCAGCCATGAATTTTGCCGATCGCAACTACGCCGTAGCGCTGTTCTCGCGCTACTTGAAGGCCCACGGGCCTTCCCGTTTCCACGGGATGCGCCTGGCGCGCATTCAGCGCCTTGTGGCGCAAGCCATAACCGCGTATGGCCATTGGGGCTCACCCCATTACCGGGTTCCATTCTGCGAGCTCGTCTACGTCACAGGTGCCCTGTGTAAGTGGACTGGCTCCTTCTACAGGACCGTTCTTGTCTGATTCCTGAGCTGGACATTTATTCACCTATTCCCATGCAGTTTGACTCCCGCCGGGCCACATGTCCCGGCTACCTGGAATTCATCTGGCGCTCCGACGTGGAGCGCCCCGCGGGTGTCGCCCCGCAAGCCATCGCCCTCATCACCGAGGCCGGCGGCGCCTTCCACGGCATGTACGGCCTCCACACCGTGGTTGCTTTCACCGTCTCCGCCTGCAAGGCGGAACTCTTCTCCCTCATCGAGGCCGAGCAATGACCTACGAGATCTACGCCACCATCACCGACGAACTCGGCAGTCGGTGTAACCCCACTGGCATCTGGGGTTACAGCCGTGCCGATGTCGTGCTGGAACTCGCCGGCCTCATCCGCCGCCACCCGGACGCCACCTTCCATATCGAAGAGGTGTGCCCCGAGGACGCTTTCAACGCTTGGTAACCCATGACTTTTCGCATCTCCTGGTCAACCCCATCCGGCCGCTTCGGCTGGACTGAAATCACCGAGTGCGTCGATCTCGACGATGCACTCGATCACTTCGACACCCATGTCAGAGGTGTGGATGCACCTGCTGACGTAACCATTGATGAGATCAAATCATGCTGATTGACAACATTCAATTCACCCGCAAGTTCTCAGTGGTACTTGTGCGCCACGACGACAGTGTTCATGGAATGATCCTAGAAAACATAGTCGGCGTAGATCCACACCGCATACAGCAAGGCTGGAAGTTTGTCTCAACAGCGGGTGAAGTACAGCTCGCTGCGACATTCAATGAAGCCCAGCGCAAAGCCGCCGAGTCGCTCCTGCGCTCCTACGTCTGACTCGCCCCCAGAGCCGTTCCCCCCGAGGTCGGCTCTCTGGGCGCCTCGCGCCTCATCCTCTCGCTGTGAGTACAAGCAATGCGTAAGCCAATCGGCTTCGTGATCGACCGTGGCATCTCACCCATCGACGGTCAGCCATACGTGGCGATTGCCACGTTGAAAAGCACCAACGCCAAGACCGGCGACATGGTGCAGGTGTTCATCCTCCGCCCAGACGTACACCCGCTCGACGCCATCGCGTCCGGCGACGACCGCACGATCTGTGGTGACTGCCCTCACCGTCGTCGCTGGGTTGCCGAGCTCGGCCGCTTTGTGCGCTCTTGCTACGTCGATGTCGGCAAATCAGTAGGTGCCGTCTGGCGCGCCTTCACCCGAGGCTCCTATCCCGAGTACGACCCCACGCTGCACGCCCGCTATCTCCGCGGCCGCCGCATCCGCTGGGGTGCCTATGGCGATCCGGCGATTCTTCACGAGTCCGTCGTTCGCACGTTGACCGCCATCGCAGACGGTCACACGGGCTACACCCACCAATGGCGCCACGAGTTCGCCCAATGGGCGCGTGGCTTCTTCCAGGCATCGTGCGACTCGTTCGCCGACTACCTGGCCGCCTCTGACGCGGGTTGGCGCACATTCGCCGTCGTCCCCCAGGGCGACACGCCCTACAGCGGCAAGCTGTGCCCGGCGACGGCCGAGGGCTCGCAAGCGCAGTGCCTCACCTGCCGTCTATGCGACGGCGCCAAGCAAGACGTCTTTGTCGAGGCCCACGGCGTCGGCGCTTCCTTTGTCGGCGTTTGACCTATTCCTGAATCAGTTGACCTTTTGCCATGTCCTCTCTACGCTCCAAGCGCGCACCTCGCCGCCGCCCCATGCCCCCATGGCTCGCAGCCGAGCACGTCGCCGGCTTTCTTCTCGGCCTAGCCCTCGCCGCCATGGCGGTCGACTACGGCTACCAGCGCCCCAGCAACACCCTTCCGCCTACGCCCATGGCGTACCCCGGCCCATGACCTACTGCCCTGACCCGCGTCCGCTCTCACCCCCGGACGATCCCCCAGCCACCGAGCCTCATCCCGTCTGGCATTTTCTGTCAGACGACTTCGAGCACGAACACTGGCTGGAAGACCCCACCGAGGTCGACCTACTCCTCAGCGAGTACGCCAAACGTGGCGAACCGTTCACCTTCCGCCAGCTACTGATGACCGATTAACGAATCAGTCATCAGCCAACCCTTTTCAAAGAACTATGACTATCTCTTTCGTAAAGCGCCGAGCGCGCACCTATGTGCCGACCGGCGAAGTCGGCCAACACCTCTCCCGAGCGCGTGAGCTGCAACTCGAGATCCAGCGCCTCACCGCTGCGTATGACGCAGAACGCGACTGGCTCCTGAGCCACATGCAAACCCAGGCGCTCACCAACGTCGCCCTGGGCGAGGTGAAGTGCGTGCTCAAGCAGCGCAATCGTTGGATCTACTCCATCGAAACGCAGCGCGAAATGGAGCGCCTGCAGATCACCCAAAAGTGGGAGCAATCCCGCGGAATCGCTAGTAACGAACCCTCTTTCTACGTTTCTGTTTCAGAAGTCAAATGAATTCCACCCTTTCCTACGTCGAGACCTTCCGCACTTTCGCTGCCATGGAGCGCCACGGCGGCGGCTTCTGCGCTGCCCTGGCGCATGCTTGGTACAAGGCCGACGGTGCCAATAAGCGCCGCATCGAGGGAGCGTTCCCTCACCTGATCGAGGACTTCGGGCCTGGGTCTCGCTACTACAGCAACGAGGCTCTGTGATGAAGCGCCTCGCCCTGTTCGCCGCGCTTGCGCTCTGCGCCCCAGCGCAGGCTCGCCACGTCACCGCCACCGTTTACCACGAGTGGTATCACGGCCGCACGACGTATTGCGGCCAGACCTTTCAATTCTGGGGCGTCTCGGCCGCCCATCCCTGGCTCCCCTGCGGCACCCGAGTGCGGGTCAGTCACCGAGGACGTGTGCTCACGGTGCCTGTGACCGACCGCTGCGATTGCGCGTCTCTGGACCTCAGCGCCGGTGCCGCCTACCGCCTGGGCGTTCCGATTGACGGCATCGCCACTGTTCACATCAGCTACTGAGTCATGCCAACTGACCTCACACTCCCTTCCATCCACCTGAACGGGACATCTCGCAAGATGCTCGCTGAGGGTTATCAAGCGGCTTACACGAAGTTGCAGGAAACGCTGCGCGCTTTTCAAGCAATTGAGTTCAATGCGCGTGATTACTACGTTCAAGATGACGATGCTTATCGCAAAGCCGTTCACCAGCGCGGTGTTGCATTCCAAAAGCTCTGTGATGCCCGCGACTACCTCGAAGCCCACCTCATCCACCTAGGCGAATGAACGACCCCTCCTTCAACCTCGCCATGGCAGCTCGCGTAGGCGACTCCTGGTACCAGCACCTCGGCGCCGTCGAGGCCGCCATGGCTGAAGAGGACCGCATCGACGGCGCCCGCTGGCGCGCCGGATGGACCGGCGACGAGGGCGGGTGGTACGCCCCCTGCGGCATGCACGAGTCCGACTGGGAAAACGAGGGCTACCCCCTCCCGGAAGACCCCGAGTTCCCCGCCTGGGCCGCTACGCACTACACCACCTCCACACCCACATGAACACCCCCAACTACAAGCGCACAAGCCAGCGCGTCAGCATCACCATCCCCTTCCAGGTGCACGAGCGCATCTGCACAATCGCCAGCGAGCAGGGTCGCTCCCACTCGAATCTCATGGCCTACATGCTCGAGCGCGCCGTCGAGATCCTGTTCCCCGGGTCTGACCCAACCCGTCTGGGTTGAGCTCTCGCCCCAACCTCTCTAGTCTTGCCCCCGAGGGGCGCGCCTCGGCACAACGCGCACTCATCCACGCAGCCAATCGACTCAAGTGACTTTCACAGCCAACCGCGTCACCACCGCCTACGCCGCCGACGGCAACGGCCCGCTGGTCTACGGCCGCTACCGCGACAAGGGCTACGCCGTGAACCCCCTGATCGGCCGCGTCGGCACCATGGTCCCCGAGAACGTCACCGCCCGTGACGCCTTCGAGATCGCCGGCCTCAACTGGACCGCCGACAAGCGCCCCGCCTTCTTCATGGGCCCGGACGGCCCGCTGCAGTCCCCGGAGCACTGCTCCATCGTCCGCAGCGACACCGACGCCCTGCTCGGCATCCACGGTGCCGGCTACACCCCGGTGCAGAACGACGCCCTGATCAACCTGCTCGACTACCTCCACGAGGAGGTCACCATCGAGAACGTTCTCTCGATCCGCGACGGCCGCAAGGTGTTCGCCACCGCTTCGATCGACACCGAAGACGAGGTCGTCCCCGGCGACAAGGTGCGCCGCTACTTGCATCTGTTCAACTCCCATGACGGGAGCTCCGGCTTCGGCGTGTTCTTCAGCGACGTCCGCCTGCGCTGCGCCAACCAGCTCGCCTATCTCACCGGCAAAGCGGTGGGCAAAGCCGTCGCCAAGGGCGCCGGGCTCCGCGCCAAACACACCGCATCCGTGACGCAGTTCGCCGAGCGCCTCCCGCTGCTGATCGACCTGGAGCGCCGGAGCTTCCGCCAATCGATCAACGAGCTGCGCGACCTCACCAACGTGCAACTCACCACCGAGATCGCCCGTCGCGTCCTCGAGACCACCTACGCCGACAAGCTCGCCACCCCCTACAAGGACAAGTCCGGCGCCACCCGTCCCCGCACCCTTGGTGACATCCCCGAGGTCGCCACGATTCGCAGCCACTACGCCGGCGAAACCGGCCTAGGGATCCGCGACATCCCCGGCGTGGCCGGCACCGTCTACGGCTTGTTCAACGCCATCACCCAGGCCGAAACACACGACGTTGGCCGAGCCAAAGACGAAACCGAGCGCGCCCGCATCCGCCTGGAAAGCCTCTGGGGTGGCACAAGCGCTAAGCGCATCGATCTGGCGCGGCAAGCTTGTCTTGCACTTGTGTGATTTCGGGGGCTTCCGCCTTCGTTTCTCGCACATTCACAACTCTTCGTTTCTAATGTCCGACAGCATCATTGTTAGCAAGAACCCCAGCCTTGTTGCTTGGCTTAATGACAAGGGAGTGAAAGCCCCTGTTCTGGGTTACGCCAATCCAAGCGATGTGGCTCACAAACACGTCTACGGCATCGTCCCCTACTGGATGGGTGCCTTCGCCGAGTGCGTGTCTGAAGTCACCATGCCCGGCCTTGACCGACTCGACCGTGACCGCTTCAACCGGGGCGAGCTCACCGTTCAGGAGATGGACGCTGCCGGTGCGGAGATCATCTCCTACCGAGTACGGCGCGTGTGAGGAAACGCCCTGGGCTCTCACCCCCAGGGCGGATCATCCACGCAGGTCGCTGTGAGTTACCAACCCGCGTGCTCCCACCCTACGGGAAGCGCGGCAGAATGACCAAGCGGGCCCGCCACTGTCGCGCCTACCCGCACTGCGTTCTCTACCGCCCTTCGACATGGACACATCCATGGCAGGTTTTGCTGCGTATGAGCTTATGCAAATCACCACAGGAATAGCGCTTTACACCACCTTTGCTACAGCAAATGAAATCCTAAAAGCCAATGCAAATCTCAAACAACGTGGCATCGATTCTCGCTTCGTCCTCGCAGGATCCTTTGTTGTGCCGTCACTACACCACTAGGTATGTGATACGCACCGAAAGTGGCTTCCTTGCCGCCTGCACCGGCATCGGCGGTGTCCCTGTTGAAGAGGTCTCTGATCCCTTCACTGCCGTTCGCTTTGCGGATTTAGACACCGCTGGCCTACGTGCCCGAGCCCTTCTCAAGCTCGGCTGGACCAACCTCCGCATCGTGGCGCTCCTCGCTCCACTGTTCTGAACTCATCCACGCATCTCGTCATGACTCAATCGTTCTGGACTTCACTCGCCTCGTATTGCCAAGAGCTCGCCCCTGTCGCCGGCCCTCTGCTTAGCGCCGTCGGTGACACCGCCGAGGCTGTCGACCGCGCCGGTCGCCAGACGAAGTCACTCCGCTCCGCTTCGCGCACGCTCGAGGCAGACCTCCTCGCCACCGAGGACGACTTCTAATCACCCCATCGCACCCTGTTCATGTCTGAGACCACTCCCCACTCGTTCATACCAGGGTGCGACCCCCTGGTGCAGTTGGCCCGCACCGAGCTCCTCGACACGCTCTACGCCTACGACGGCCGCGATCGGAGCGACCACCCACTGCACCACACCTACACGGGCCTCTGGCAGAAGTACGTCGGCAGCACCTACGAGGTCGCATGAACCCAGACGATCTCCTTGTCGATTACTACGTTGACGCCCACGGCCACGACTGTTACCGGATCTGCATCCCCGAGAGCGGCCCTTGTTCCATCGTCTCCTCCGCCCATCTCATCGATGAGCGCAAGACGCAACTCCTCCGCATGTATCCCCAATGCCACCCGTCATCGTCTTCGGATTGACCTGGCTCCTGGGAATCCTCGCCGTCACGATCTATCTCACTCAACTCGCATGAAGCGCTACGCCGTCCTCGCCATCGCCCTGGGCCTTGTGGTCGGCGCCACCCTCCGCTGGGCCACCAGCCCGATTAACCCCACCACTTCGCCTAACGCCCCCGACCAATGGGAGTAAATCGCATAGGTCCTCCATGTCCCGAGTGCGGCTCCCTCGTCACCGACGTGAAGCGCACGACCCGCAGTACCCAAGGCCACTTCTGGCGGCGCCGCGACTGTCCCTGCTGTGGTCACCGGTTCCAAACGATCCAACACACCGAGATCGTGATTCCGACCGGCTCCGTGGAATGGAGCGGGCACAACGTCCGCATCCATTGGGCCGACTTCCGCTCTCACCTCGCCAAGCTCCTATCCACATGCTGAAAAACGACATCTGGATCCGCGTCCGCGCTGCTGGCGGCATGATCCAGCCCTTCGAGCCTGACCTCATCCGCCAGATCGAAGACCGCAAGGTATTGAGCTATGGCTGCAGCTCCTACGGCTACGACCTTC
>Ga0315899_10008624_pt1 | contig 10930 bp, 8 predicted proteins | sample LakEriMetagenome_2_FD_203518 | JGI IMG/M metagenome (GOLD analysis project Ga0315899, IMG submission 203518) | Freshwater fungal communities from buoy surface, Lake Erie, Ohio, United States - Buoy 4 MA112 | ecosystem: Environmental > Aquatic > Freshwater > Lake | place: USA: Lake Erie, Ohio...
TCGCTCTGCGCGATGGCGGTGTGCTTCACGATCCTCGTCGCCGTGCTCGCCTCTCCGCGCGCGGCAAGCGCGGGCGACCTTCAGGAATACGTCCGATTGAAGGGGTACGAAGGAAACCGTCTCGTCGGAGTTGGGCTCGTGTACGGCCTCAATAAGACGGGCGACAGCATGAAGGACTCGACGATTACGGCCCAGCCGTACGCGCAATTGCTCGCGAACGTCGGAAACATCCGGACTGATGCGCGGAATCTCGCGAAGACGAAGTCCATCGCGCTCGTCTTCATCTCCGTTGACATCCCAACCACAGGCGCGCGATCAGACGACCGATTCGATGTCACCATCGGCACGCTCGGTACCGCGACGAGCCTCGAAGGCGGACAACTTCTCACAAGCTTCCTGAAGAGTTCGGTTGTTCCGGCGAATCGTGCGGAGTGGATCCCGTATGCGACCGCGGATGGCGTGGTCGAAGTCGATCCGGAAATGCCGACCAAGGCGACGATCCGCGGCGGTGCGCGCATGGTGCGCGACATCGCGCTTTCCCCGTTCGAAGGTGATACGGTCGCCCTGTTGCTTCAGCCACAGTATGCGGGCTTGCCAACCGCGGCCGCGATCGCGGAGCTTGTGAATGAGGAGTTCTCACTCTCCAGTTACAGCGACGTTGCGCGGGTCGAGGATCAGGGCACGATTCGCGTGCGCATTCCACCCGAAGAGCGTGAGGATCCGTACGGATTCGTTGCGCGCATGATGACGTTCAAGGTTCCGGGTGACCTGATTCGCACGCCAGCGCGTGTCATCATCGATCGCGCGAACAAGGTTATTACCGTGGATGAACGCGTGGAATTCCGTCCAGCGGCGGTCACTGCAGCGAATCTCCGCATCACGACGATCACGCCACCGATCGAGCCAACAGCCGACCAACCGCTCGCCGATACCGTTGCCTGGGCAGGTGTTGCGACCGGCGAATCGCAACGACAGAGCATGAAGTTGCGCACGCTCATCGATGCGCTCAACGAACTCGATGTTCCGTTTGAAACCCAGGTCGCAATCATCTACGCCCTCAAGCGGCAAAACGCGTTGAAGGGGGAAATCCAATGAGTGTGGCAGCCCTCAATCTTTCGAACGCTTCGTATCGCGCGATGGCGAACTCTGGATCATCTCGATCCGCCTCTGCGACAGCGCTCGCGCCTGATCTCGCGCTCGCCAACGCAGCACGTGAAGGTTCGCCGCGTGGTCTCGCCCTCGAGGCAGCGCGCACCCTCGTGACGGAAGCGTTTGTGAAGCCTGTCTTCGCAGCGATGCAAGAAGGGTCCCTCGCAGCAGGGCCGTTCAAACCAGGTGTCGGTGAACGACGTTTCCGCCCGCTTCTCGACGCAGCACTCTCAGGAAAGGTCGTCGAAGGGTCGAACTTTGAACTCGTCGATCGACTCGCCGACCGCTTCGAACGTGCGATGGATCCAAATGCAGCCGCTCGCGACGTCGCGAGCAGTCGTCTCTCGCCGCGCGTTCTCTCAGAGGACACAACGCTCGTGCATTGATTCGCGCGGCATTCCCACTCGAAACGTTCACACGTTTGAACCCAACACTCGCTTGAACTGAGCCCTGGAGAACTTCCATGCAGCCCGCCATGAAGCCAGCAACCGCGCCAAAGCCGAATGCAACCCGAGTGGATGCATCGGCACTCCTCGCGGCCCTTCACGATGCGCGCGCGCTGTACGTGGAACTCCTTACGCTTGTGCGCGCTCGTCGTGAAGCCGTGCGCGTTGCGGATCTCGCACGCTTTACCAAACTTGCCGACAGCGAATCGCGCATTCTCGCGCGGCTTTCTGAACTCGATCGCGTACGTGTCGCCGAAGCGCGCGCCTTGGCGACGCGCATGGCGCTTCCTCCCGACGCGACTCTCGCGGATATCGCCGCGCGATTGCCTGAGCCAACCCGCGCGCAGATCGATCTTGCGCGCAGCGAACTCAAAGATGCACTCGAAACGGTCCGTCGCGAATCATCCGTCCTTCGTCAAGCCGCCGAGCGACTCTCCGCTCATATGGCCGGCATTTTGCAGAGCGTCCATTCGGCGCTCACCCACGCCAACGTTTACTCCCGCGGCGGCCGCATCGCCGTCGGCGCCAACGTGATGTCGAGCCTCGATATCCGCAGCTGAAAGCGAGTCACCTATGTCGATCAACGGCGCACTTCAGATCGGACAGAGCGCGATCCTCGCGAGCCAGACGGCGATTCAGGTCGCAGGAAACAACCTCGCGAACGCTTCGACGCCCGGTTACCACCGGCAGGTTGCCCGACTTTCGCCGGCGCGCCCCGAGTACATCGGCCGCGCTGGATTTGTCGGTACCGGCGTGCAACTCCAGCGGATCGTGCGGACCGTCGATACGGCGCTGCAAGGTCGTACCCGCGCAGCGATCAGCGATCAAAACGCCGCTGAAATCGACCAACGCTTTTTGAACGCGATCGAATCGATTCGGAACGAACTGAGTGATCAAGATCTTTCGAGCCGACTGAGCGCGTTCTTCAACAGTTTCAGCGAACTTGCGAACAGCCCGAACGATGAAGCGGTGCGCACGGTCGTCATCCAGCAAGCGAGTGGTCTTGCGAATTCCATGAAGGAACTGCGCAACGAACACGCGAATGTTCGGCTTGAAATTGATCGCGCGCTCGGCGCGACCGTTCGTACGGTCGACGGATTGCTCGATCAAGTCGCGGAAGTCAATCGTCAGATCGTCGACGCAGAGCAGGGTGGTGGTAGCGATGCGAATGCGTTGCGCGATCGCCGCGATGAACTCGTGAACGAGGTCGCGCAATTCATTCCCATCTCGACCGTCGAACAGCCGAATGGTGCGCTTGACATCCTCGTCGGCTCAACTCCGGTGGTACTCGCTGGCGAATCACGCGGCATCACACTCCGTACCGACGCTTCAGCCGACGGAACAACGGTTTCACTGCGTGTAAAAGCAGATGGAACGACACTGCAGCCAGATGCTGGGCAAATCGGAGCGCTCTTCCGTCAACGCACGGAAACGGTGGACCCCGCGATCAATGATCTCGACACGCTCGCGCGAGAACTTGCGTTTCAGGTGAACCGAATCCACTCGCAAGGGCAGGGAACGCGTGGCTACTCGACGCTCACAGGTATCAATCGCGTCCTGAGTGCGAGTGCGAATCTCGCATCCGATGCGGCGGGCGTCCCGTTCGACATCCGCAACGGTTCCTTCGAAATGCACGTGACGAATGTTGCGACCGGGCTTCGAACGACAGTGGTCGTTTCGGTTGATCCGCAGACGATGTCACTCAACCAACTCGCAGCGCAGATATCGGCGGCGCTTCCTGCGGGAACGGGCGGCGCCTCGGTGACGCCGGATGGCGCGCTGCGACTCGATGCGGCGGGGGGCTATGAGTTCAGCTTCTCAAATGACTCCTCCGGCACACTCGCAGCGCTCGGCGTGAACGCCCTTTTCAGTGGCTCTGATGCAAGCAATCTTGAGATCAACGCCCAAATCGCGAACGATCCGCGTCTCCTTGCCACGGGGCGAAACCACGTTGCAGGGTCGAATGCGGTCGCGCTCGACATTGCGGGTCTCGAGGATGCGACGATTGACGCACTCGGTGGCCGAAGTCTCCGCGGATTCTGGCAATCGCGGACCACCGATCTCGCGGTGCGCACCCAGGCTTCCAACACGAAGGCAGAGAGCACTCGCCTCGTTCGAGAGAGTCTCGACGCGCAATCACAGGCGACGAGCGGTGTCTCGATCGACGAGGAATCGATCAACATGCTCTCGTACCAGCGGCAGTTCCAGGCGGCCGCCCGGTACATCGCGACGATCGACGAAACACTTCAGACCCTGTTGACCATCGTCTGAAGCGTTAGACGTCGTCCGATGGACATGCTGGCCAGTCTTGGGCCTTCGGCGGCGTCGTCTCCAAGCGCGCGGCGTGCCTCGACCTTCGAACCTCGACCTTCGAACCTCGACCTTCGAACCCCGAACCTCGAACCCCGAACCTCGACTTCGAACCTCGACCTTCGAACCTCGACTTCGACTTCGACCTTCGAGTCTGGGGCAGTGCGGGCGCGATTTTGGCGTTCTGCGAAGTTTCCAGTTTCCTTGACAGGATCTCGCGCTAGATTGCGTCTGTCCACATGGGAGTGGTTCAGGGGCTGTCCGTGCGTTTTGCCTTGGTGCAAATGCGCGGGCTGTGTCTCTGTGTCCGTTTCTCCCTGTCTCACCTTTCGTCCATCCCATACCGCCATCATGCCTTCCTGTGCTTTTGCTAGGTGCCGATTCCTTTCGGCCTCTGTCAATTGCCTGTTGGGCTCCTGTTCCTGCCCGTTCCCTCTCCATTTTGTTCTTGAGTCCCTCCCTATGAAGACCACCTTTGCCTCCATCGTTGCTGTCGCAGCAGTCGCAACTTCGGCCTCCGCAGACCTCGTCTGCGGTTGGACCATCACCACCGCCTTTCCGACTGGTACGGGCAACGTCCCAACGGGTGTGACCTACGGCGTTGGCGCTGGCGATCAAGGCGCGCTGACCGCAGGTTCGAGCCTGACCAGCGTCCACGCGCTCGCGGCGGCCACCTACACCTCGCCCGCGGGGAACGGCTCGCAGTACGCCTTCTCGAGCAACAACTGGTCAACCGGTGACTACTACCAAGCTAGCTTCGCGACCACCGGCTACGACACGATCTCGCTCTCGTGGGATCAAGCCCGCTCCTCGACCGGCCCCGCGAGCTTTGAGCTTGTCATGAGCCTCGACGGTGGCACGAACTGGACGACCATCCTCGCGTCCTACACGGTTCTGCAGTCCGGTGGTGGCGGCGCGCCTGGAACCTGGTCGTCGACGACGTACAACGCGTTGTACACCTCGACCACGTCGCTCGCAGGCGCTGAGAACGCGTCGAGCGTCATCGTCCGCTTCCGTTCGCTCGCGACCACCGCTGCGGCCGGTTCGAGCCGCATCGACAACGTCTTCATCAATGGCAACTTGGTCCCGGCCCCGGGTGCGGTTGCCCTCCTCGGTCTCGCAGGTCTTGTTGGTCGTCGTCGCCGCTGAGCCGAAAGGTGCAGTAGGTGTGCGTCGTGGGCGGCGGGTGGAAAGCGTAGCCCAACAAGAAACGCAACCGCGGGCCAGCCGAAAGGCTGGCCTGCGGTGTTTTTCATGATCCTGTTGCCTGCGTAGTGCGGCGAGGTATGGCGAGGCACGGCGAGACACGCCGCGCGCAATCCGCTCAGCAATCACCCCACGCGCCGAGCAGGATCGCGAGATCCGAAGCGTCGACCGTGCCTGCGCCGTCGAGGTTGGCAGCGCTCTTCGTGGCACCCCAGTCGCCAAGGAGGGCCGCGAGATCAGCCGCATCGACCTGTCCGTTTCCGTCGACATCGCCCGTACACGTCGGCGTCGGAGTGAAGCGCGTAATCCAACGGAAACTCGCGCCGAGTTGATTCGCGACATTGGCATTGATGAAAGTCTTGCCATCGATCACATCAACGCGCGTTCCGCCGGTGTAGAGGTAGTCGCCGTTGTCGAGGAGGTAGCAGCCGCGGGGCGAGAGGAAGACTTGCGGCGACGTAAAGCCACCGGCACCTTGCCCTGTGGCATCGAAGAAGTAGATGCCCCACGGTGCGCTGAACCCCGTGAGCATGATGCCGCCATCCGAAAGTGGCTGAATCTGCTGCGGAAAGTTGAAACTGATGATGCCGTCAGAATCGGCAAAAGGCACGGGCGAAACGACGCCAGTAGCGCTCACGAATTCGATGTCGTCGGTCGTTGAGTTACCGACGAGGAAGCCCGACCCGAATGGAATGATGCCGCGCGGATCGCCCTCTGCTGCGAAGTCGCAGAAGACCGTCGGCGGGGCGCCGCTGCCATCAAGGGCGACTCGAAAAATCTTGCCAGCGCCAGAATTGAAGCCGCTGGTGAAGTACGCGAAACCGTCCTTCACACAAATGCCATACGCGCCGGTGGTGACGCCGTCGCTGACCGACGCGAGTGTTCGAAGGTACGTGCCGCTCTCCGAGTACTCAAAGACCTTCTTCTCCTGCTCATCGGTCATCAGGAGCGTGCCATTGCCACTCTGCACGATCTGGATGACCTGCTTCATGATCCCGTCCGCCGGGAAGTAGTTGTTCGTGATGTAGGTGCCGTCCGAAGCGTTGAACGCCCAGACTTTGTCCGCGCCCGAGTCGGGGATCAGCAGGATGTCGCCCGCGGCGCTTGCGCATGTCGCAAGGCCAAAGATCGAGAGGATGGCGGGGCTGAGCAACCGAAGTGGGAGGGCGCGGGGCATCGGCCGATTATCACCCGGCGTTTGCCTGGGGCAAGCCAAAGTCGAATCCATGTTGAAGTTCGAGGTGATTTCACGCTGAGAATCGTGGGGGCGGCGGGCGCAGAAGGGTGAAGCGTGAGCTTGGACGAGTGGAGGGTCCGAGTTCGAGACCTGAGCCTGAACCTGAACCTGAACCTGAACCCGAACCTCGGCGCCGCACGCGAGCCCGCCCCCAGTTCAGTGCTTGAGCTGCATTCTCCGTCCCCGGGCCTCAATCCAAGTCCTCGATCCAAGTCCTCGATCCAAGTCCTCGATCCAAGTCCTCGATCCAAGTCCTCGATCCAAGTCCTCAATCCGGGGCCTCGATCCCGTCCGTTGGCCCCACCCGAGGCCCCATCCGGGGCCTCTCCCCGCGGTTCGGTCGTCGGCACTCTCGACCGGTGGCACGCCCGTTGCCTCAGCCGTGTGGAGTCCTCGACATGAGCGCAATTCCTGCCAATCTCGCCCGCGTTCCGAACCTTTTGGCGTCGAGAATTGCGCTTGGCGGCATTCAAGGGACCAATCGCGAGCTTCTGCTTCTGCAAGTTCGGCTCGCCAGCGGCAAGGAGTTCACCCGTCCCTCAGAGAACGCCATTGGCGCCTCGACGGTCACGGTCCTTGATGACGTCATCGAGCGCCGCGACCAGCGCATTCGGAACCTGTCCCAGGCGGACGCCACGCTGAACTCACTCGACGCGGCACTCGCCGACGTCTCGGACATCCTGCAAGAGGCGAAGGGCATCGGCCTCTCTCAAATCGGCGTCGGCTCTGATGAAGCGACTCGGCGCAATCAGGCCGCGGTGATCGATTCGATGCTCGGCTCGCTGACATCGATCGCAAACCGCGACATTCGCGGCATTCATATCTTCGGTGGCGACGCCCATGCGAACGCACCGTTCACCAGTCTGCTCTCTGGCCTTCGATACACCGGGACCGGCGCGGGTATGCGTGCCGATCTTGGTCTCGCGAGTGATATCCGCGTCACGATGGGCGGTGAGCAAGCCTTCGGTGCGCTCTCCGGCCGCGTGAAAGGCGATCGAGACCTCGACCCATCCATGACGGTCGCCACGCGCCTCGCTGATCTGCGCGGCGCGAACGGCAACGGCGTACGCGCGGGAACGATCGAAGTCGAAGTGAACGGCACGGTGACCTCGGTCGACCTCTCCGATGCGGACAGCATCGGCGACGTGATCAATCGAATCTCCGCCGCGATTCAAGCGACCGATCCTGGCGCGGCCGTCGCGATCGATGCCACAAGTGGCGACCGTCTCGCGATCACGCCCTCTGCGGGAAACACCATCGTCATCCGTGACTCGAACTCGATGACCACCGCGGGTGACCTCGGGCTCGCGGGCACCTATGCCGGCGGCGCGACCACCACTGGACTTGATCTCAACCCGAAGCTCACCGAACTCACGCGTCTCGACAGCCTCTCTGGAATGACGCTGCCACTCGGCGAGATCATCATTCGGAATGGTGGACAAGCTCGACGCTTTGATCTCTCGACCTTCGACACGGTGCAGGACTTTCAGAACGCTGTGGCTGCATCAGGAATCGGCGTGCGCGTCGAGATCTCTGACGACGCCACGCGTCTCAACGTGCGCAACGAACTTTCGGGTGCTTCGATGTCGGTCGAAGAACTCAGTGGCACGACGGCGACAGAACTTGGCATTCGCTCGTTTGCCGGATCGACGCTGCTTTCTGACTTCAACGATGGTCGTGGCGTGCGCCAAGCCGACGGTGCGATCGACGCGACGACTGGATTGCCCGATCCGGCGGCCGACCGCGACCTCCGCGTCACGCTCAAGGACGGTCGCACGTTCGAAGTCGAAATGGACGGCGATCTGACCGTGCAGGATGTGCTCGACTCGATCAATGGTGCAGCGGTCGCTGCGGGCATTGCTCCGGCGGAGTTCACCGCGAGTCTTGCTTCCACCGGAAACGGTATCGAGATCACCGATGCGACCGTCGGTACGACGACCCGCATCGAGGACATCAACAACTCGAACACCGCGACTGACCTTGGCATCGCGGGCACCACGAATACGGCAACTTTGAGCGGAACGGATCGCGCAACTGTTGCCGTCGACAGCGTGTTTGCGCACTTGATGTCGCTCCGAGAGGCGCTTCTGGCCAATGACGAGCGTGGCATTGAGTTTGCGACAGAGAAACTCGAAGCCGACCTCGGCCGCGCGACAGAAGCGCGCGCTGATGTCGGAGTTCGCTCGCGGCGCCTCGCTGAGGCAACCGCGCGCGAGGAAGAACTTGGAATTCAGGACATGGCGCTTCGCTCGAGTATTCAAGACCTTGACTTCACCGCGGCAGCAACCCGCTTCGCGAGCCTCCAGCAACAGCTTGAGGCCGGACTTGCGGGTGCATCGCGTGCGGTCAATCTCAGTCTGTTGGATTTCTTGCGCTAGCGATGGATAGGGCCGCGTGTGACGCGGCAAACCTCCCGGGGGCGCGGCCCCTCCGGTAGGAAGGGCTGGAGCCCGACCGACATGGATGTCGGAAGCAAGGAGTGTCAGGCCGACGGAGTAATGGCAATGCTGATTCAGACCACGCGCTTCGGCGCCGTCGAGATCGACGACTCCCGCATCCTTGAGTTCCCGGCTGGACTGCTGGGCTTCTCGAGCTACCGCACCTTCGCGCTGCTGCAGCCCGATGACAACGGTGTCTTCTTCTGGCTTCAGTCGACCGAGAGCCCGGACCTTGCGTTCGTGGTGACCGATCCGGCGCTGTGGATTGCCGATTTCCAGGCCAACATCCGCAAAGAGCAGATGGAAGAACTTGGCATGACGGAAACGTCGGATGCACAGGTGCTTGTCATCGTCAACAAGCGTGATCAGTCGCTCACGGCAAATCTGCAGGGGCCGCTTGTTGTGAATCCTGCGAGCCGACGTGCGATGCAGTTGGTGCTCGCGGAGAAGAAGTGGTCGACGCGCCACGAGCTCGTGAAGCTCGCGGAAGCGGCCGCTGCGAAGATTGCATAACTGTCGCTTCGGCGGCGGGTGGATGGCGCTGGCGTACTTCGTCGGCGAAACGGACACGGATGGACTTTCACCGGGCACGGATGCCCAAGGAGCCCGCGGATGTTGGTGCTCTCACGACAGCGAGATGAAACGATCATGATCGGAGACGACGTCGAACTGACGATCGTTGACATCCGAGGCGACAAGGTGCGGATCGGTATCAAAGCCCCCGCAACTGTGGCGGTGCACCGCAAAGAGGTGTACGACGCCATTCGAAATGAAAACCAGCAAGCCGCGGCGTTCCGCGGCGAATTGGGAACGTTCCGTCCGCGCGGGAGTGCGCGCGGCGGCGCAAGTACGACAGGCGGGACGGTCCTGCCTGCAGCCGCGAAGCTCGCGGCAACCCACACCGGCAGGCGCGAAACCGCCTGACCCGTCCGGGGAGACAGAAGCCCCGGTTCACGGGCCTCTCAGTCAAGGAGGATTGCCATGGCTCGCATCAATACGAACGTTCCGTCGCTCATTGCGCAGAACAACCTCAATCGCTCGAACAACGACCTCTCTACCCGCCTTCAACGCCTTTCGACTGGTCTTCGGATCAATCGCGGCGCGGATGATCCCGCTGGCCTCATCGTCAGCGAACGCCTGCGCTCTGAGATCAAAGGCATGGGTCAGGCGATCGACAACTCGGAACGCGCGAGCTCTGTGATCGCGACCACCGAAGGCTATCTCGCCGAAGTTGCCGACCTCTTGAACTCCATTAAGAGTCTTGTCGTCAACAGCGCGAACACCGGCGGCATCTCGACTGAAGAGGTCGCGGCGAATCAGCTCGAGATCGATAGCGCGATTGAGTCGATCACGCGCATCTCGAACACGGCAAGTTTCGCGGGCCTGCAATTGCTCAACGGCTCGCTTGAGTACGTCACGAGCGGTATCAACGCGGCGAACATCGCTGGCGTCGACGTGCATGGCGTGCAGTTCGGCACAAATTCGTCGATCTCGGTGTCTGTCGAGGTGACGCAGTCGGCACAGACGGGCGCGCTCTTCCTCTCCGCACCGACCGGCGCACTTGCATCGAGCGTCACGCTTGAAGTCGCAGGAAAACTCGGCGTGCAGACACTGACCTTCGTCTCTGGCACGGCGCTTTCCGCAGTCATTGCTGCGGTCAACACCGTCCGCGATACGACAGGCATCAGTGCGAGCCTTCGCAACGGCGCGAGCCAGCTCTCCGGCCTCTATTTCAATTCGACCGGCTTCGGAAGCGATGCCTTCGTCTCCGTGCGCAAGATTGGTTCTGGAGGCAACTTCTTCCAGACCTACTCCGCGCCAGGCGGGACCGCGACGCAGCGCGACTCAGGCCGCGATGTCAGTGCGATCATCAACGGTGCGCTTGCCACTGGAAACGGCACGAGCGTCTCGCTGAATACGCCCGCGCTTGCGGTCGACATGGATCTTTCGCAGAACTTCGCGACGACGGTCAACGGCACTCCGTCGAGCTTCCGCATCACTGGCGGCGGCGCGACCTTCCAACTCGGGCCGTCGATCACGACGACCCAGCAGGTCGGCATCGGCATCCAGTCGGTTGCCTCGAGCCGCCTCGGCGGCACCACGCTCGAGGGCGCACGGTTCTTCCTCGACAGCCTCAAGAGCGG